>ERZ778503.436-NODE-436-length-34710-cov-5.267984_pt1 | contig 34710 bp, 30 predicted proteins | sample MGYA00510047_ERZ778503 | MGnify/ENA primary metagenome ERZ778503 (study PRJEB29527, sample SAMN07138965) | mouse gut metagenome | material: feces | host: mouse | place: China:Nanjing | collected 2016-01-25 ... | reverse complement strand
GCCCTGCTATTGAAAGCCGGACTTCGGTTAAACCAGGGCGCCCCCGAAGAAGCCATACCTTATTATATAAAGGTAAAAGAGCTGAATCCCTTTAATGAAAAAGCTTACCTCCTGTTAAGCCAGTCGTATGCTGCTCGCCGACAGATGGACCAATCCCTGCTGATTCTCAAAGAAGGGCTGGAACTGCTTCCGCAATCGGCGGCCCTCTACAAAGAACAAGGCCGGATCAAATTGGCATTGGGCGACAAAGCGGGAGCAACCGATGACCTGAAAAAGGCACTGGCTCTAAATCCTGAGGAAGCCCGGCGCGTGGAAGGACAATTCACCAATCTGGCCCAAGAGATGGAGGCACGCTACAAAAGTCAGAACCCTTACGGATTCTGACCCGCATACGTCCACAGAATGACAAAAACACAGCGAAAATAAAGTTTTATACAAAAATTCAGAACTTTTATTGGCAGTGAAGTAAAAAAACGCTATCTTTGTGGTGCATTAGAGAACAAAATGAAAATGAAGAATCTGTTTAACGCATACTTTTATTTCTTTTTTTGCTTTTACTTTAGCCATAAAGTGAAGCGGGAAATCGTATGTGTCTACAACCGGAAAAATCAATAACCCCATACACAAAAGGATCCCGCTTCCACCGAAGCGGGATTTTTTTTACACTCTCACCCAACCCAAACAAGAAAAATGAAACGAATTGCCATACAAGGAATTGAAGGTTCCTATCACGACATTGCGGCACACCGCTACTTCGAAGGAGAAGACATCGAACTCATCTGTTGCTCCACTTTCGAACAAGTTTTTGAAGAAATAGCCAATGACAGTTCGGTGATCGGCATGGCTGCCATCGAGAATACGATTGCGGGCAGTTTGTTGCACAATTACGAATTGCTCCGGGCGAGCAACACGACCATCGTAGGAGAACACAAATTGCGTATCTCGCATAGTATCATGTGCTTGCCCGACGACGATTGGACCGACATTACCGAAGTCAACTCCCATCCGGTAGCCTTGATGCAATGCAGGGAATTCCTGAACCAACACCCCGGCATCAAGGTAGTGGAAGCCGAAGATACGGCAGGGTCCGCCGAAATGATCAGCCGCCGGCAACTGCACGGACACGCCGCCATCTGTTCCCGCTTTGCCGCACCGCTCTACGGCATGAAGGTGCTTCAGGAAAGCATCGAGACCAACAAGCACAACTTCACGCGCTTCCTCGTATTCTGTCATCCGCAGCGGGCCAATCTGTTGCGGGATATACGACAGACCAACAAGGCGAGCCTGGTGTTCTCTCTGCCCCATGCCGAAGGATCGTTGTCGCAGGTGCTGTCCATCCTTTCGTTCTACAAACTAAACCTGACGAAGATACAGTCACTCCCCATTATCGGACAAGAATGGCAATACATGTTTTACATCGACCTGACTTTCGACGACTATACCCGCTATTCGCAAAGCATAGACGCCATTACCCCCCTGATTCAAAAACTCAAAATTCTAGGAGAATATAAAGATGGAAGACAAAGTGTATAACCCGCATATCCGGCCGGCCGATCGCCTGGCGAACGTAAGCGAATATTATTTTTCCCGCAAAGGAAAGGAAGTGGCACGGATGAATGCCGAAGGCATGGACATTATCAGCCTGGCTATCGGAAGTCCCGACATGCCCCCCTCACCGCAAACCGTCGACACGCTGTGCGAACAGGCCCGGCGCCCCGACACCCACGGTTATCAGCCCACGGCAGGCACTCCCGAATTGCGGCAGGCCATGAGCGATTTTTACCGACGCTGGTACGGCGTGGAGCTGGACCCGTCCACGGAGATTCAGCCGCTCATTGGTTCCAAGGAAGGCATTCTGCATGTAACGCTGGCTTTCGTGAATCCGGGCGATTGCGTACTGGTTCCGAATCCGGGCTACCCGACCTATACTTCACTCAACAAGATACTCGGCAGCGAAATCCTCACCTACGATCTCAAGCCCGAGACCGGATGGCAGCCCGACTTCGACGCACTGGAAAAAACGGACCTGAGCCGCGTAAAAATCATGTGGACCAACTATCCCAACATGCCCACCGGTGCCAACGCCCGCAGAGAGACATACGAGAAACTGGTGGACTTCGCACGCCGGCATCATATTGTAGTTGTCAACGACAACCCCTACAGCTTCATCCTCAACCACGAACGGCTCAGTCTGTTGCAGGTGCCCGGTGCCAAAGAATGCTGCATCGAATTCAACTCCATGAGCAAAAGTCACAACATGCCGGGCTGGCGCGTAGGTATGCTGGCCACCAACGCCGAATTCGTGAAATGGATATTGAAAATAAAGAGCAACATTGATTCGGGCACCTTCCGCCCTCTTCAGCTGGCAGCAGCCGAAGCGTTCCGCAACAGCGACGAATGGCACGAACAAGCCAATGTGGTGACTTATGCCCGGCGCCGAGCCTTGGCCGAACAAATCATGACCGTGCTGGGCTGTTCGTTCGATCCCGCCCAAGTAGGCATGTTCCTGTGGGGACGTATCCCCGACCGGTATGCCGATGTGAAGGAACTCACCGAGCGCGTACTTCATGAGGCACGGGTTTTCATCACACCCGGATTCATCTTCGGCACCAACGGCAAACGCTACGTACGCCTGTCGCTCTGTGCCAAAGAAGAGAAACTCGCCGAAGCACTGGAACGCATCCGGTCCGTATTCGGATAATCCCCTGTTCTCCTCCGACAAAAACATAACATTGAACAACTTAAAAAAACAGATACCTATGGAACTGGATTTACAACCGCTAAACCTGATGGGCGCCGAGAACAAACGCCCGTTCGTCATTGCCGGCCCCTGCAGCGCCGAGACCCAAGAACAAGTTATGAAAACCGCCAGACTGCTGGCATCCAAAGGCTGCAGAATATTCCGGGCGGGAATATGGAAACCCCGCACCAAGCCGGGCGGTTTCGAAGGAATGGGCGAACAAGGGTTGCCTTGGATGAAGCAGGTGAAAGAAGAGACGGGCATGATGATTGCCACAGAGGTGGCCACCCCGAAGCACGTTGAAGCCGCCTTGAATGCCGGACTGGATGTGCTGTGGGTGGGTGCGCGCACCACCGCCAATCCTTTTGCCATGCAGGAGCTGGCCGATTCCCTACGCGGCGTGGACGTTCCCGTATTGGTGAAAAATCCCGTCAACCCGGACATAGAATTGTGGATAGGAGCCTTGGAGCGCATCAACGGCGCCGGCATCAAACGGCTGGGAGCCATTCACCGGGGCTTCTCTAGCATCGATCAGAAACTATACCGCAACGCTCCCATGTGGCACATCCCCATCGAGCTGCACCGCCGCTATCCCAACCTGCCCATCATCTGCGATCCCAGCCACATCGGCGGACGCCGCGATCTGATCGCCCCGCTCTGCCAGCAAGCTATGGACATGGGATTCGAAGGCCTTATCGTAGAAAGCCACTGCTGCCCCGACAGCGCCTGGAGCGATGCCAAACAGCAGGTACAGCCCGAGGTGCTGGATTTCATTCTGGACCGTCTGGTGATCCGCGACAGCCAGGAGGAGACGGAAAGCCTGACCGCCCTGCGCAGACAAATCGACGAACTGGACGACACACTGATGAACCTGCTTACCAAACGCATGCGCATCAGCCGCGAAATCGCCGCCTACAAAAAGCAGCACAACATGACAGTGGTGCAGACCGGACGCTACAGCGAGATCCTGGACAAACGCGGCGCACAGGGTTCGTTGTGCGGCATGGACCCCGACTTCGTAAAAAAAGTTTATGAAGCCATCCACGAAGAAAGCGTGAGACAGCAAATGGAAATCATCAACAAATAATTCGGGACATAACAAACGAATCACATGAGAATACTGGTATTAGGTGCCGGAAAGATGGGCTCGTTCTTTGTCGACCTGCTCAGTTTCGAACACGAAACGGCCGTATACGAAATCGACGCCAAGCGTCTTCGTTTTATGTACAACACGCAGCGATTCACCTCGCCGGACGAAATCGACGGTTTCCGTCCCGAACTGGTCATCAATGCCGTGACGCTGAAATATACGCTCGACGTGTTCCGGCAAATCATTCCCCATCTGCCGGAAGATTGTATCCTGAGCGATATTTCGTCCGTGAAGACGGGACTGAAAGAGTTTTATGAAAGTACCGGACGGCGCTATGTAAGCACACACCCCATGTTCGGCCCCACCTTTGCCAATCTGGGAAGTCTGAGCCATGAAAATGCCATCATCATCAACGAAGGCGACTACATGGGGCGGATCTTCTTCCGCGACCTGTACAGCCGGCTGGGACTGAACATCTGCGAATACAGTTTCGACGAACACGACGAGACGATGGCTTACTCGCTGAGCATCCCGTTCGTATCGACGTTTGTATTTTCCGCTGTAATGAAGCATCAGGACGCTCCGGGAACCACGTTCAAGCGCCACCTGAAAATCGCACGGGGCGTACTGGGAGAAGACGACTGTCTGTTGCGCGAGATCCTGTTTAACCCACGCACCAAAGGACAGGTGGAAGGAATACGTGACGAACTCAAGGCGCTGCTGCAAATCATCGACGAACACGATGAGGATGGCTTAAACGCTTACCTGACCAAGATACGGGCGAACATCAAATAACCCGTCAACGGTCGAAAAAGAAATATCCGTACAGAACACGTTTGTTCTGTACGGATATTTCTTTTTCCCCTTCCTCTCCACACAAAAATGCCAAGCACATTCTTTCGTACGGTGATGCCCGTCCCGAAAAAACGGGATGAGCATCACTGTTTACTGCGGCGAGCACCCCGTTTCTTCGAGACGCTCGCCACAAGAGCGCGTACCCGCCAAGGAACCCTTATTTCACACCGGACGGGAACAAATCGCTTACAAGGAAACAGCATATAACCGTCTACATATCAGAAAAGTAGATTCAAAAACAGGCTTTAAGAAACGCGTAGAGCGGAACACCGGGCATTCCCGTAGCCTACAAGAAAGAATGAGAAAGCCCCTGATGCCTCAACACAACAAGGGCACCGGTTCGGCGCCCTTAAAAAGAATACTATAAATCGGTAACGAATAAGCTTACAGAGAAACGGACAAAAACCGTTCCTATTCATACAAACGGAACATACGCTCCATCAACGTCCACTTTTCGCTGCTGGACGAACCGGGCCGGCAGTGCTGGAACAAAGCCATGTAGTCCTCCCATTCCGCCTGCCGGGGCAAAGCGGCCATCTTGCTCATGGCGGCGTCCCAATCGAAATCAAGCGGCGTTTCCACAATCATGAACAACCGGGTGCCCAAGATGTATATCTCCATCTCCAGAATACCGCATTCACGGATTCCGGCCACGATCTCGGGCCATACATTGCCACGCTCGTGCCGCCTGCGGTATTCGGCAATCAGCGCGGGATCATCGCGCAGGTCCATCGTCTGGCAGTAGCGCTTCACCGGTCCGTGGTATTCCCGTACCCGGTAGCCTTTTTTCTTGTCCTCGGTCATCTTACCTCCTTAGGTTCGTTAAAGTTTGTCAGCGTGCGGTAGCCATATCCCACTACCACCACAAAACATATCAAGGGCAACACAAACGAAACATTCACAGCCGGCAGTCCGAACAGCAGCCCGTCGGCATCGCCGGCGTCCACAATCGCACCCTGCAACGGCGGCAGTACGGAACCTCCCAAGATGCTCATGATCAGACCTGCCGCTCCGAACTTGGCGTCCTCGTCCAGTCCGTCGAGCGCGATGCCGTAGATAGTGGGAAACATGATCGACATGCAGCCCGACACCGCAATCAGACAGTAAAAGCCCTCCACTCCGCAACAGAAAATCGCTCCGGCGGTGAACACGGCACCCAACACGGCCAATAACAGCAGCAGATGGCCGGCTGAAATGAAACGCATAAAGAATGTACACAAGAAACGGCTGGAGCAGAACACGGCCATAGCCATGATGTTCACCATCTGCGACAATACGGCGGCATGTGTTTCGATCAGTTCCGTTGCCGAGACAATAGACGACCACGTCTCCACATCCAAAACGTGCAGAACCGACAGGGCCGTCTGCATCAGGCCGGACTGCATTACTTGGGGATCATCGAGCAGAAGGCGCTTCCCGTACTGGATGATAAACGTCCAGCACATAATCTGAGTACCGACATAAAAGAACTGCGCCACGACGCCTTCCCGATATCGTTTCAGCCGGACCAGACGGCGGAGAGCGTCCGACACCTTACCGCCGGCGGCATCGCTCCGTCGGGGCACGCGCATCACCGCCAGCACCACGAAAAGCACAGCAATGACGGCGGCAATCCACAAATACGGACCGATAAGCACGCCCAGATCGGCGTCCTTCACCTGGTTGAACAGTTCCTCGTTCCAAGTAGCCCGTACATCGGAATCGGCCGGATTCAACTGCGCCTGAATGAAAATCATGGCAACGGCCATGCCGAACAGCGAGCCTATCGGATTGAAACACTGGGCCAGATTAAGACGACGTGTCGCCGTCTCCCGGCTACCCATCGTAAGAATATAAGGATTGCAACTTGTCTCCAAGAAAGAAAGTCCGCAGGTAAGAATAAAGTAAGCCAGCAGGAAGAAAGAAAAGGTGCCTGCCATACGGGCCGGGAAAAACAGCAACGCACCGACCGCATACAATGCCAGGCCCAACAACACACCGACTTTGTAAGAATATTTACGGATAAAGAGGGCCGCCGGAAAGGCCATTGCAAAATATCCGCCGTAAAAGGCCGTCTGAACCAAAGCTCCTTCCGCCACACTCATGCGGAATATTTTAGAAAAAGCCTCCACCATAGGGTTCGTGACATCGTTGGCGAATCCCCAAAGCGCAAAGCAGACGGTCACCAACATAAAAGGAATTACATAGCTCACCCCGTTCCGCCGAAAGAGGGTGTCTCTTTTTAGGTTTTTCATGTGAATAGCAACTTATTTGAATCGGATAATTCACTTATCCGCTGCAAAGATAGCTTAAAAAAAGGCAACGAAATGGATTTTAGCTGAATTTTTTATAACTTTGTGGTGTATGAAAAAAATCATCCTCATCACCGGAGGAGAACGTTCCGGGAAAAGTACGTATGCCGAGAACCTCGCCCTGTCGCTGTCTCCGCACCCTGTATATATGGCAACGGCCCGCATCTGGGACGAAGAGTTCCGACATCGCGTAGCCCGCCACCGAGAACGCCGGGGAGCGCAATGGACGAACATCGAAGAGGAGAAATGCCTGAGCCGGCACACCGTAGCGGGCAGGGTTGTACTGGTGGATTGCATAACCCTGTGGAGCACCAACTACTTCTTCGACATGCGCCCTGCGGAGAAAGACGGACTTCCAACCGCCGAACCGACCGCCGACAACGACGAGAAAGCACAGGCACAGGAGAGCGACCTCCACGTGGCACGAACCCTGCAAGCCCTGAAGGAGGAGTTCGACCGCTTTACCGGACAGGAGGCCACTTTCATCTTCGTAAGCAATGAAATCGGCTGGGGCGGCATACCGGCCAACGGCATTCAGCGCCGGTTCACCGATCTGCTGGGCTGGATGAACCAGTACATTGCCGGAAAAGCCGATCAGGTGGTGCTGATGGTAAGCGGTATTCCCGTACAAATCAAGTAAAAGATATGAGACATTTCGACATTCAAGTTCCCGACGAGGCCTTACGCCCCGCCTTGCAAACGAAAATAGACAATCTGAACAAGCCCAAAGGTTCCCTAGGACGGTTGGAAGAACTGGCCTTGCAGGCCGGTCTCATCCAGCACACCACCGAACCGTCGCTGCACCGCCCCTGCCATATCCTCTTCGGCGCCGACCACGGCATTGAACGGGAAGGGGTCAGCATCTCTCCCCGCGACATTACCTGGCAGCAGATGATCAACTTCACACGAGGCGGAGGAGGCATCAACATGTTTTGCAACCAGCATGGATTCAAACTGCTCATCGTGGATATGGGAGTGGACTATGACCTGATGCCCTACCCCGGAATCATCAACCGGAAAGTGGCGGCCGGCACACGCAATTTCCTGCACGAAGCTGCCATGAGCATGGAAGAGATGGACCAATGTATCGATACCGGCGCCCGTCTGGTAACGGAATGCCACGACATGGGCTGCAATGTCATCAGCTTCGGTGAAATGGGGATCGGCAACACCTCGCCGTCGTCCATATGGATGCACCTGCTGCAAGACATCCCGCTGTCTACCTGCGTAGGAGCCGGAGCCGGGCTGGACGACGACGGCATCCGTCATAAACGACACGTACTGGAACAGGCGGTCGCCCGGTTCCGGTCCGAATACCCCGCATTCCGCCCCGGTCGGGCCACAACGGAAGAATGTACCGAAGTGCTGCGTCAATTCGGCGGTTTCGAGATGGCCGCCGCCGTAGGAGCCATGCTGCGGGCAGCCGAACTGCGCATGATGATCCTCGTGGACGGTTTCATCATGAGCGCCTGCATGCTGATGGCCTCCCGGCTGAACGACGCAGTGCTCCCCTACGCCGTATTCTGCCACGAAGGCGACGAAGCCGGCCACCGCCTGATGCTACAGGGCATGGGGGCACACGGCTTGCTGCAACTGCGGTTGCGGCTCGGTGAGGGCACAGGCGCCGTTTGTGCATGGCCCCTGCTCCAATCGGCCATGCACATGCTCAGCGACATGAACAGTTTCGACGGTGCCAACATCACCAAGTACTTCTAAACCGACCGACCGCATGACCGACCGCATCCTTGCCGCCCTGATGTTCTTCACGCGATTGCCGTTATGGCGCTTTAAAACGGTGGACGCAAGTTGTTTCAAGCATGTAGTGGATTATTGGCCGTTTGCCGGATGGCTGACCGGCGGGCTGATGGCCTTTACATTCTGGCTGACCGCATTGTTCTTTCCCGTCACCGTGGCGGCTTTGCTGGCCATAGCCGTCCGCATCGCACTGACAGGCGCGCTGCACGAGGACGGTCTGGCCGATTTCTGTGATGCTTTCGGAGGTCACAACACGCGCGAACGCACCCTGGCCATCATGAAGGATTCGCATATAGGAACTTACGGCGTACTGGGACTTATCCTGTACACAGGACTGTTATTCGCCTCCCTCACCGCCCTACCGCCGGCAGTCGCTCCCGCCCTCATTCTCACGGCAGACATATACGGCAAAACGATCGGCTCCCTGCTGATCCGTCAACTACCCTACGCCCGTCGGGAGGAGGAGGCAAAAGCACGTGTGGTGTACGAGGCGCCTACAGGCATTCATGCTTTCCATCACGTCCTGCGCTGTCTGCTGGCCCTCGCTCCCGTGGCCGTATGGAACTATGCCGAGCCGTCCGGTGTGCAAGCATGGATGTTTCTGGTTCCGGTGGCCGTGGAACTGGGCCTGGCCGCCCTTATGAAAAAACGCATCCGGGGCTACACCGGCGACTGCTGCGGCGCCACTTTCCTGCTTTGCGAGCTTTCGTTTTATCTGGCTTATCTGTGCCACATTCCCGCTTAACACCTTACTAATATATGGAAGTCTACTTAATCCGACATACCTCCGTCGATGTGGAACCGGGCACCTGCTACGGATTCACCGACGTACCGGTGCGCACCACCTTTGCCGAAGAAGCCGCCGCCACACAGCGGCAGTTGCAGGGCCTTGTTTTCGATCACGTATATTGCAGTCCTCTGTCGCGGGCAGCCAAACTGGCCGCTTTCTGCGGCTATCCCGACGCCGACCGCGACGACCGGATAAAGGAAATGAATATGGGCGACTGGGAGATGAAGAAGTTTGATGAGATTACCGACCCCCAACTGCAAAAATGGTATGACGACTATTTGCACGAACCTACGAAAGGGGGAGAATCGTTCGGCGACCTGTACCGGCGCGTGGCTCACTTTCTGGAAGAGCTGCGCCGGAAAGACTACCGCCGCGTAGCCGTGTTTGCGCACGGCGGCGTACTGATCTGCGCCCGGGTATATGCGGGACAGCTCTCCCCCGAAGACGGATTCAGCCATCTGACTCCCTACGGAGGCATCGAAAAGATCGAACTATAACACACACATACTCATGATAGGAACCATCATCAATACCGTCACCATTCTGGTGGGAAGTACAGTAGGAAGTCTGGCCCGCAGAGGCATCAAAAAATCGTATCAGGACAGTATGTTCACGGCAATGGGACTGGCTGCTCTGGCTTTGGGCTTCAATGCCGTCAGCCGCCACATGCCCGACAGCCGTTATCCGGTACTCTTTATCATCAGCCTGGCCGCAGGCGGCCTCATCGGCACCGTGCTCGACCTGGACGGACGGTTCAACCGCCTCGTTTCGCATTATTCCCGGTCCAACCTGGCCCAGGGTCTCTCCACCGGCATCCTGCTCTACTGCATCGGCACACTGTCCATCGTAGGCCCCATGATGAGCGCCTTATACGGCGACAATACCTATCTGTTCACCAACGCCACGCTGGACCTCGTCACATCCGCCGTACTGGCCGCTACTTACGGAGCAGGCATGCTGCTGGCCGCCCCCGTACTCTTTTGCTGGCAGGGCGCCATCTATCTGATAACGAAACTGGCAGGTCCCGTCATCCCGGACGAGCTGGTGACGGAAGTTTCCATCGTGGGCGGTATTCTTATCGCCGCGTCAGGTCTGAACATCCTGAAGATAAAAGACTGCCGCACCCTGAACCTGCTGCCGGCGCTGGCTATGCCTATTCTGTTTTTTATCTGCAAGAAGCTGTTGGGCATCTAGACCGACTATAAGACTATTTAACGTAGGTTTTTTCTTTTTTTGCAGACGTCCCTTGGCCGTCTCGGGCTTATTGTCTACCTTAGTGCCATACCAAACGAATAAATCCCCTAGAACATGGAAAAATTCAGAAAAGAAGCGGCCATTCTGGCTCTGGGTATCTTTCTCGGAGGCGTGGCGATAAAAAAAGGATTGGACAACTTCGCCGACCGCGATCGCAAAGTAACCGTCAAAGGATTGGCAGAAATGGAAGTGCCGGCCGACAAGGTGACATGGCCGTTGCTGTACAAGGAACTGGGTAACGACCTGCCCACGCTGTACGAACAGATCAAGACAACCAACGGCACGATCGTGGCCTTCCTGAGAAAGAACGGAATCAAGGACGACGAGATTACCGTGAACGCACCGGAAATCATCGACATGCAAGCCGATCGCTACAACAATAACCCCCAGCCGTACCGCTATAACGTGACGTCGGTCATTACCGTCACTTCCAACCAGGTTGCCCTGGTGAGCAAACTCATCAAAGAGCAAAGCGAACTGCTGAAGCAGGGCATCGCCATCATCAGCGGAGACTATCGTTCCAACGTACAGTACGAATACACCAGTCTGAACAAGATAAAACCGCAGATGATAGAAGAAGCCACCAAAAACGCCCGTGAATCGGCCGCCAAATTCGCCAAGGATTCCGAAAGCAAGCTCGGCTCCATCAAGCGGGCCAACCAAGGACAGTTCAGCATCGAGGACCGCGATGCCAACACTCCTTATATAAAGAAAGTGCGCGTGGTCTCCACCATCGACTATTCGCTGGATGACTGAACATCTGAAAAAGGCCTATGCGCCTTTCTCGGTTTCCGTCAGCAAGCGAACCACATCCCCGGGGCAGTCTGCAAAGCAGGTTGCCCCGTTGCGTATCAGAAAATCACGGTCGCGGAATCCCCACAACACCGAGATACACGGCAGGCCGGCCGCCCGGGCCGTAGCCACATCCACATCGGAATCGCCCACATAGACCGCCTCTCCGGCATCCACCCGCAATTCGGCCAGTGCCTGCCATACCATATCGGGCGCCGGCTTTCGCCGCATCTCAGGCCGCTCTCCCACAGCCACCTCCACCGTGTCCCGGAAATACGTATCGTAGAGTTCCGTCACACCGGACTGTAGCTTGTTCGACACAATGGCCAACCGGAATCCCCGCTCTTTCAAGGCGTACAGCATATCCGCCACTCCGTCGTACAGACAGGTATGTTCGCGACAATGCTCCACATAATGACGCTTGAACACCCCGAACAGCTCCTCAAAACGAGGATGGGAAGCTCCGCCGGGCACGGCCCGTTCCATCAGCAGCCGCACCCCGTTGCCCACAAACATGCGCACTTCTTCCGTAGTCCGCTCGGGCAGTCCCCCGTATCGCAAAGCAAAATTCGTGCTGTCGGCCAAATCCTGCAACGTATCCAGCAATGTGCCGTCCAGATCAAACACCGCCGTTGTTATCCTTTTCCCATTCATAAAACATACCGTTAGTTTCCATCGGCAAAGGTAGGAAAAATATCCGGTCTGCGGAATTAAAAAAGAAAGGGGCGAAGCGGACAAAATCGGGTGATGAAGCGAAAATGTTCCGTTCACGACTTGATTTCGACAAATCAAATCGTGTTTTGTCCGGTTCAAACCATGATCTGCCGAAACCCAAACGCGATACGAAGTTTTCGCCCCGGCCATCGGATGTCAAACACAAGATGTACGGTATTTCGTATTCCGCAGACCGGATATTTTTCCTACCTTTGCAACGCTTTCTCGGAAACAGAGCATCTGACTGACATGATAAACGGACACGGAGACGACCTGCACCGCTATGCAGGAAAAATCACATCAAACTTCAGCAGCAATGTGTATGCAGGCATCCGCCACGACGGCTTGCTGCGCCATATCTGCGCTCATTGGAACGACGTGCGCCACTATCCCGAACCGCTTCCTTTCACCGCTGAGGCCGAACTGGCCCGCCATTACGAACTGGAACCGGCAGAAGTGTGTATGACAAACGGCGCTACGGAAGCCATCTATCTCGTGGCACAGGCATTCCGCGAGCGGCGGTCCGCCATCCTGCAACCCACTTTTTCGGAATACGCCGACGCCTGCCGGCTGCACGCCCACCGGATCACCTCGCTCTACTCCTTGCCGGACAGAGCGTTCCCGACGGACCTGCTATGGATCTGCAACCCCAACAATCCCACCGGAAGTACGATTCCGCTCGACAGGCTGGAAGCATTGATCGAACTGTGCCCGGACATCCTGTTCGTCATCGACCAGAGCTACGGGGCATTTACCCGGCAACGGCTGCCGGACGTGCGCCGCATGGCGGCCCGGCACAATGTCATCCTGTTGCATTCCCTGACGAAGACATTCGCCGTGCCCGGTCTGCGCATCGGCTTCCTGACAGCCGGCCGTCCCCTGACCGACCGCATCCGGGCCGTCAGAATGCCGTGGTCGGTGAACCAGCCTGCCATCGAGGCCGCACACTACCTGTTGCGGCACGCCGACCGTTACACACCCGACCTTGACCTATTGCTGGCCGAACGCGAACGGGTGGCAGCGGCTTTAAAAGGCACCCGCGCCATCGAAGTATGGCCCAGCGACACACACATCCTGCTGGCAGAACTGCGTATCGGCAAAGCGGCGTCGCTGAAAACGTATCTGGCCGAAGAGCACGGCATCCTGATCCGCGACGCCTCGAATTTTCACGGGCTGAGCGACCGTCATTTCCGGTTGGCCGTACAATCTCCCCCGGAGAACGACCGCCTGTTACGGGCCATCGACCGATGGCTTAGTCTGTAACCCCGCCTATCTTTCACAACGCATGCAAACCTTTTTTTCTCTGATTCCGCTCCTGTCCGGCTGGTTGGCCGACAAAATCTTCGGCGATCCTGGCGGCTGGCCGCACCCGGTGGTGGGGTTCGGACGCTGGATAGCCTTTTGGGACAAACGTATCAACTGCGGTCGGCACCGCAAGCGCAACGGTGCCCTGCTGGCGGCAGGCAGCATAGCCGGTACGTTCGGACTGACCGTTCTGCTGCTGCATCTGCTGGCCTATCTTTTCCTGTGGATACAGACAATGCTTCTCGACCAAGGATTCCTTTCGTCCGGCACACAGTTTTTGGCTCCGCTTCTGCTCGCACTCTGCACCGGTGTCTTCGTCTTTTACGGACTGGCCGGCACCACACTCGTCCGCGAAGTGCGCGAGGTGTTCCGCGCCACCGACCGCTCGGTGGAGGAAGGCCGTCGGCAGGTGGCCCGCATCGTAGGCCGTAACACGGAAAACCTGTCGGAACAGGAAATACGGACAGCCGCCTTGGAGACCCTGGCCGAGAACCTGAGCGACGGTGTTGTGGCTCCGCTGTTCTGGCTGTTCGGGTTGGGAGTGCCCGGCATGATGGCCTACAAAATGGTGAACACCTTGGATTCCATGATCGGCTACCGTAACGAACGTTACCGCGACTTCGGTTGCTGGGCGGCCCGTATCGACGATGCGGCCAACTATATTCCCGCACGGCTCACGGCCCTGCTTCTCATCCTGGCAGCCGCATGGTCCCACAAAGGCACCCCGACCGCCCGACCGCTGAAGGACCGCCTGCACTTTGTGCTCCGCAACGGACCGCGACATGCCAGCCCCAACTCGGGGTGGCCGGAGGCCGCTCTGGCTGCCGTGTTGGACTGCCGTTTCGGAGGGCCGCACCATTATTTCAACCAATACGTTTACAAGCCCTTCATCGGCACCAACGCCCGTCGGCTGGAACGGGCCGACATGGAGTGCGCCGTAGCGCTGAGCCTCCGTGCCGAGCGAATGGCGGTGGGCCTTTGTACGCTGCTTATCTTCCTGTTATAAAGTCGTTTCCGTTACCGACCTAACAAAAAAACAGGGCCGAAAGTTGGAGTTTTCGGAAGAAATACATACCTTTGCCCCTTGGAGACGGTTCGCACAGGTCTCGCCCCCGGCGGGCGAAGACGGCGATGAAATGGGAATCAGGTGCAAGTCCTGAGCAGTCCCGCTGCTGTAAGTTCCGTTAGTACGAGGTGGCTACACGCCATTGGATGCAACGCCATGTTGCCATATCCGAGAAGGTGCCACTTTGGGAACAAGCCAGAAGACCTGCCGCCTTTATGCAGGTTCCGTGCCTCGAGGAAAGGCTTCGGAATACAACTTATTTACCAGCAAGAGATCCAATGAGGAAAGAAACGGTCCTTTTTCACTGTAAGAGGATGCTGTGGTTGACGGGAATAAGCGGATGGGGACTTTCGGTCCAGGCGACTGGCATCTTTGAGACAGGCACTCCCGAAGCGGAAGATACCCTGCGCAGACCGGCACGGACACTGACACCGGTCGAAGTGAATGCCCGAAAAAACGAGCAGAACAACCGCACCGTCGCTTCGCAGACCCTAACGCGGGAGCAGTTCGACCGACAGGGTATTACCGACCTGGCCGATGCGCTCCGGCGGATGGCAGGCACCAATGTGCGCGACTACGGCGGCGCCGGCGGTATGAAAACACTGTCGGTACGCTCCATGGGAGCCACCCACACGGCTGTTATCTACGACGGCATCACCGTGACGGATTGCGAGAGCGGACAAATAGACCTGAGCCGCTTCTCGCTGGAGCAGCTGGATGAGCTGACCCTGACCATCGGTGACAATGCGGATATCTTCGTACCGGCGCGCAACCTGGCATCGGCGGCCGCACTCCGACTCAGCACGGCGGCCCCCTCGTTCGATAAAGGCCGGACGTATCGGATACGCACCCAAGTGAAGACAGGAGCTTTCGGACTGGTCGGCCCCCTGCTCAACTACGAGCAGGCCCTGGGACGGCAATGGAGCCTGCGGGCACGGGCAGACTACACCCGGGCCGACAACCGCTATCCGTTCACATTAAAGAATGTATCACTCGTCACGCAGGAGAAGCGCAACAACAACGCACTGCGCGCCGGCAACGGCGAAGTGAACCTGTATTACCGTCCCGACGGTCCCCACAGGCTGGACAGCAAGCTCTACTACCACGAAACATACCGGCAGTTGCCGGGCCAGGTGGTGCACTACAACCCCGTGAACCGCGAGGAGCAACGTTTCAAAAACGTATTCGGGCAAGTGAGCCACCGCACCTACTGGCCCTGTCGCCTTTCCCTGCAGACCCATGCCAAAGTGAACTGGAGCGAGACGCATTACCGCGAGCGCAAACCGCAATATGCGGAGAAGGAAAAGAACAACCATTACCGGCAACAGGAGTATTATGCCTCGGCTGCCTGGCTCTATACGCCGCTGGAAACACTCAGCCTTTCCGCCGCCACCGACTATGCCTATGCCACACTGCGCAGCAACGCCATCGACTGTCGGGCGCCTCTGCGCCATACGCTGCTGGGCAGCCTGGCCGTCAAATACCGGGTGGCCTCGCTTACGGCCACGGCCACGTTGCTCTTCAGTAACTACCGGAACGACGCACAGGAAGGCAAAAGCGTGCGGGACGCACGCCACTGGTCGCCCTCGGCGGCTCTGTCGTTCTGTCCGCACAACGCCGAATGGTTGTGTCTGCGGGCATCCTACAAGGACATCTTCCGCATGCCGACCTTTGCCGACAACTATTACACATGGCTGGGAAACCGCGATCTGAAACCCGAGACGGCACGACAGTTCAATGCCGGTGCCACCCTTCGGATGCCGCACACCCCGGCGCAACTTCATGCCGAACTACAGGTTGATGCCTACTACAACACGGTGAAGAATAAAATAGTTGCCATGCCCATGAATATGTTCTTCTGGAATATGGTTAACCTGGGCCAAGTGGATATATGGGGTACGGACGCCAAACTGACCGCCACATGGCCGGCAGGCCGGCGCCTCCGCCTGGAGACACACTTGAACTACACCTTCCAGTACGCTGTCGACGTAACGGACCCGGAGAGTAAGTATTACAAGGACCAGATTGCGTACACCCCCCGCCATTCCGGCGGTGCCTCCGTGGCCCTGCTTTCTCCGTGGGCCAACCTCAGCGTGCACGGCACCGCCATGAGCAAACGGTATTCCACCAACGAGAACATGGACATCACACGCATCGAGCCTCATCACGAATGGGGAGTGGCTGTGTGGCGACAGTTCCGAATGAAGAGCGCCGTCTCGGCGGAGTTGCGCGCAGACATCACCAATCTGACGAACCAACACTACGACATCGTACGCGGTTATCCCATGCCGGGCCGAGCGTGGAAACTGACATTCACCCTAAACATTTAATAAATACAAGAACATGAAAAATTGGAAACTCTATGCCATGATCATCATGGCGGGCGCAGCATTCACAGCCTGCGACGACGATGAAGAAATCACCCGTCCCGGCGGCACCATCGCCATCCGTAACGAAAGTTCGGGCGTGCTGATCCTGAACAACGGAAATGCCGGAAGCCAGATCGACGGTGACTTCTCCGTGATCGAATACTTTAGCAACGACTGCGCCACAGGCTTGTTTGAAAGCGCCAACGAACGCACGCTCGGAGCGACGCCCAACCGCGCCATTGTGTACGGAAGCAAGATCTATGCAGCGGTGACCGGCTCGAACACCATCGAGATCGCCAGCCGCAGCGACTTGAAATCGGTAAAGCAGATACAGCTGGCCGGCAACGAGGAGATCGACAAACCTCGCGACGTGATCGGCAAAGGCGCCTATGTCTACGTTTCATTGTATTCGGGGCACGTAGCCCGCATCGACACCGCCACGCTGTCCATCGACAAGACCGTCGCCGTAGGTGCCTATCCCGAGGATATGACGATTGCAGGAGACTATTTGTATGTGCCGAACAGCGAATACGGCACGGGTACTACCGTATCGCAAATCAGTCTGGCCACATTCACCAAAACGAAGGACATCACCGTACCCGTCAACCCTGTACAGACGGTAAGCGATGCACGGGGCAATGTATATGTACGTACCAGCGGCTGGTATGATGCCGAAGACGGTTATAAACAGAAAGGCGCAGCCGTCTACAAGCTCGACCTGAACGGCGGCGAACCTGTCAAGGTAGCCGACGCCACCCTCATCAGCCTGCCCGAAGGCTCCAACGTGCTCTATGCCGTGAATTATCCCTACGGCGCTAACGAAATCACCTACTTCAAGGTGAATCTGGCCGCCGAAGACGGCGCTTACACACCGGTCCCGCTGTCCATCAGCGCCGACGCCCCGGCCGCAATCGGTGTGGACCCCGTCAACGGTAACATCGTGCTGACGTCTTACGAACTTGATAAAGGCTATGCTTCCTACTCCACACCGGGCTATGCCAACATGTACACCAACGACGGTACGTTCATCAAGAAATTCGATGTGGGCGTAGGTCCCTGCAACGTGTCTTTCTTTACAGGTAAGAAAACAGTGATCTTATGAAAATAGCGGCTCTTACGGCCTGTTTGGGGGCAGTCTTGCTGACGGTCGGATGCGACCGCAGCAAGACTGCCCTTTGCATGCAGGAGGGCGACACGCTGCACCTGCGCCATGCCGACAACCTGACGATAGTAAGCTACGACAGCTTCACCGTAGCTTCGTTGCGCAATCCGTGGGACACGACCCGGATGCTCCACACCTACATACTGGTGCCCCGACAGGCCCCGTTGCCGCAACGGCTGCCCGAAGGCACGCTGGTACGCACCCCGTTGCGCTGTGCCGCCGTCTACTCCTCCGTGCATTGCAGTCTGCTGGAACAACTGGGCCGGCTGGATGCCATCGGGGGCGTATGCGACCTGAAGTATATCAAGATGGACGCCCTGATACGGCGCGTGCGGGAAGGAAAAATCCAGGACTACGGAAGCGGTCTGAATCCGAACCTAGAGAAAATCATGGACACGCACCCCGACGCCCTGATGCCCTCGCCCTTTGAAGGCAGCAACGGCTACGGTCGGCTGGCCAAACTGGGTATCCCGATCATCGAATGCGCAGACTATATGGAAACATCGGCCTTGGGACGTGCCGAGTGGATGCGTTTCTACGGCCGGCTGTTCGGATGCCCCGAACGGGCCGACAGCCTGTTCGAAGCCGTCGAGCGGCGTTACCAGGACCTGGCCCGACGGGTAACCGGAATAAGCAAGCGCCCCACGCTACTGTGCGAAACGCTCTACGGATCATCGTGGCATGTGGCCGGCGGCAACAGCTCCCTGGGACGGCTGTACCGCGATGCCGGAGCCGACTACCTGTTTGCCGACTACCCCGAAAGCGGATCGGTACCGTTGCCTTTCGAGACGGTGTTCGACCGCGCACAGCATGCCGACATCTGGCTCATCAAATACAATCAGCCGCAAGACCTGACCTACGCCCAGTTGCAAGCCGACTATGCCCCTTACAGCCGTTTCCGCCCCTTCCGCGAGCGACGCATTTACGGATGCAACACGCACGACGTGCGTTTCTACGAAGAAGTGCAGTTTCAACCGGACCGCCTGCTGGCCGATCTGATAAAAATTTTTCATCCCCACCTTCTTCCGTCGTATAATTTGCATTATTTTTGTCCTTTGAAATGAACAAAGGCCTACACTATGGAACCGGACTGGCAGGGCTGACCCTGCTGCTTTTTGCCGCCAATATCTTTTGGGGGTCAGTCTCTATTCCGCCGGCCGCCGTGTGGCACATTCTGTGCGGCGGCGAACCGGAAAAAGCCAGTTGGGCCTACATCATTTTTGAAAACCGCCTGCCGCAGGCCTGTACGGCCCTGCTGTGCGGCAGTGCGCTGGCCACGGCCGGTCTGCTGTTGCAAACGGCTTTCCGCAACCCGCTGGCCGGTCCGTCCATCCTGGGCATCGACAGCGGCGCCAACCTGGGTGTGGCCGTCTCCATGCTGTGGTTGGGAGGAACGCTCACGGCAGGCAGTTTCAGTCTGAGCGGTTTCCTGCTTGTCATTGCAGCCGCCCTGGCCGGAGCATTGGGCATCATGGCCTTGCTGATTTTCTTCTCCACCCTGCTGCGCAACAGCATCCTGCTGCTTATCACCGGTATCATGATGAGCTACGTCACTTCTTCCACCATCTCCCTGCTGAACTACAATGCCACAGCCGAAGGCGTACACTCCTACGTGGTGTGGGGATTCGGAAGTTTCGCCAACGTGTCGCTGGAACGCCTGCCGGCTTTCGCCCTCACCATCGGAGCGGGACTGGCTCTGGCCCTGACGCTGATAAAACCGCTCAACGCCCTGCTGCTGGGCGACCGCTATGCCCGTAACCTGGGGGTTCCGTTGGGGCGCACCCGCAACCTGCTCCTTCTGACCACCGGCCTGCTCACCGCCGTTTCCACGGCTTTCTGCGGTCCCGTCTCCTTTATCGGACTGGCCGTCCCGCACCTGGCACGTCTGCTGCTGGGCACGGACAACCACCGCTCGCTGCTGCCCGCCACACTGTTGACCGGCGCCTCGCTCACGCTGCTGTGCAACCTGCTCAGCACCCTGCCGGGCGAATCGGGCCTCATTCCCATCAACGTGATCACACCGGTACTGGGCGCACCCGTGATCATCTACGTCATCCTGCAACAGCGCCGCACCTAGATTTCCGCTTTCCGTCCCCCGCCCCGGCGCGGAATGCTCATCGCCTCCCCCTATTCGCCTTTCACACAACCTGACAGCACCGAAGAGGAAACATCTCCTTTCCGGCACCTCATCGTTGCGGTCTGCCCGCCGAAACTTCCGATCACGGCATGATGTGTACACATCGTGCCGCAAACGCTAAAGACCACGGTTCGATCTGTACAAATCAAACCGTGGTCTTATTTCCGGCAGTCGGCAAAAAATCTTTTCCTTCCGCCCGCCGTATGCTTACTGGGTGCTTATGCCGCCTTTGTCGCCTCCAGCCTCTATGCTCCGTATTTAGGCGATTCGCCCCATTGGTTGGCCTCGACTTTGGAATCGATGAACATAACCAGAATAGCAGGCCACAGATTAATAACCGGTATAAACATCAATAGAAAAAACCAACCGCTACGCCCCACATCGTGCAAACGACGGACCGTCAAAGCCAACGACGGAACCAAACTCGCCACTATATACAAGCCCCAAAGACCCGCACCTATGGAATACAGATCCATCACCGAAAACAATCCTAACAAGACCGCTGCCAGCACCATATTAAACAAGGTCACCATCCAATACTCTGCCCGGCGCGAACGGCCCTTGAAATCGGCATATCTGCCGAAAAACATTTTCACACTCTCCATCATGCCCGGAGCAGGCTTTGCATTTACTTCTGCCATACTAATTTGTCTTTTCCGCATCTTCCTGTTCTGTTCACTTTACCGCTACAGACGCCACCGCTCCCGAAGATGCACCTTGAAGCCGTCTCATCTATAACTTTAACAAAGTTACTAATATTTCACCCCCCCCGAAACATTTCTTTACATTTAACCAAATTTTAACACAAAGGTGCTCAGAAACGATTGCACCGGAAAGCATTTTCCCTTTTCCCCGCCCCGACAAACACCAAAGAAAAAGACGGAACGAAGCAGAGCATGGCTCTACAGACGTCCGTCTTTCCCGCTTGCCGGAAACAGCCGACACCCTACGGCGCTACGGCCTGCAGCAAGACTTACAATATGTATTTAGGCGATTCGCCCCATCGGTTGGGCGTCCGCTTGGAGTCGATGCACATCAGCGCCAGCAATACAATGCCCGACAGGATGTTGAGATAAGGAACAAATCCCAACACGACAAACAGCAACAGGAACCAGCCGCTAAGCCCGATGTCGTGCAGGCGGCGCACCATCAAAGCCCAACTCGGAATCAGACAGATGAAATAATACAGACTGTAAAGAGCCAGCACAGTCTTTGCCGTCCCGTCCAGCCGGGATACAAATGTGGTGGTGTCCAGTTCCGTGCCCACATACGGCAAAACCTCTGTCATCGACCCGCCCAGGATAATTCCCAAGGGGATGTACACCAAGATATTAAACAACACTACTTTCCAATACTCCGCCCGGCGGGAACGGCTGTGGAAATCGACATACTTAATGAAAAAAGCTCTCACACTCTCCATCACGCCCGGAGCAGGCTTTACGTTATCCATTCTCATAATCTTTTTATTTAAACACGCCTTCTCACTGTATGGTCGTCGCTCACGCGACCGGCCGCCCCTCCCGAAGGCACACAAAGAGACCGGCAGCCGATTCGGAGGCTAAAGGTAGTTGTTTTCCGGCTTTTCGGGAAGAAAATCTGAAGATTAACCTCGATTTAACCTCTGGTGAGATTCTTTCACCTCTCCCATCGGAAAGGCTTGCAAACAGCCCTTCCCGGACCCAATACTACCTATAGGACCGGGAAAGCACGAGGTGCGACGGCGAGTGTGAAAAACCGTCATAAAATCAGAAAAGAGAGGTAGTGCCTGCTCTTTTTTTAGTACATTTGCTCTCCTTAAACGCTTCAACAACATGAAAGAGGACCTACAGGAAAGAAAATGGCAGGTACTGGAAAGCGAATACCTGCTCAAAAGACCGTGGCTGACGGCACGGCGCGACCGGGTGCTGCTGCCGACGGGTGTGGAGCTTCCGGAGTATTACGTACTGGAATACCCCGATTGGGTAAACACCATCGCCATCACCCGGGACGGCCGTTTCGTTACGGTGCGTCAATACCGCCACGGACTGGGAGAGACACGTTACGAGCTGTGTGCCGGAGTGTGCGAACCGGGTGAGCAACCGTTGGAAAGCGCCCGCCGGGAACTGTTGGAAGAGACGGGGTTCGGCGGAGGACATTGGGAGGAGTTTATGGTTATCTCGGCCAACACCAGCGCCATGAACAACCTGACCCACTGCTTTCTGGCGCTTGACGTAGAACCGATAGGCCCGTCACATACGGAACCGGGCGAGGATCTGAGCGTGCATCTGCTCACTGCCGACGAAATGAAAGCATTGCTGAAGGCGGATGCCGTCAAACAAGCTCTCATGGCCGCTCCGCTCTGGAAATATTTTGCCATACGCAGCTAAAAAATCCCGTATGCCCTGCAAACAGGCATACGGGAACAGCTGAAATCAGAAATCGCCCCGCCCGCACAGGCGGGGCGATTTATACGTTACGGCTTCTGGTACACCCGCACGTAGTCTATCTCATAGCGCATCGGCATAGCGTCGGCGTCCACCTTTCCTCCGCTGCTTCCCATGGCCAGATTCAGCAAGAGATACATCGGTTTGCGGAAAGGATTCTCGTTGCGGCCATGCTTGCCGTTGACCGTACGGCTGAGGTCGATCTCATTGAGCAGTTCATCGTCCAGATACAACCGGATGAAGTCCTTGTCCCAGTCCATCCTCCACTCGTGGAAACGGGTGGCCCAAAGCGAATCTTTCGCGGTGAAATGCGTGAAAGGCACGACTGCATCGTCCCACACACTGCCGCCCCGGTCGTCGCCCCAGCAGGCATTGGCCAATATGCTGCGCACTCCGTTCTTGGGATAAAACTCCATGATGTCTATCTCGCCGCACGAAGGCCATCCGTAGTCTTTCTTACTGCCCAGCAGCCAGATAGCCGGCCACGAACCGCGCGCTGCCGGGATGCGCGCCCGGATAAGAAAACGACCGTACAGGAATTCTTTCCGTCCGCGCGTAATGACACTCGCAGAAGTACATTCGATTTGTTTGCGCTTCTTGCGCCAGTCCTTCGTTCCCTCCTCATAAAGCGGATTCGGCCGCACCTCGTTGCGTGCCGTAATCACCAATGTGCCGTCATCGCTCACCACGGCGTTCTGGGGCTGATACCACTGCCATTCGTTGTTACGCACAAAGCCTTCCTCGTACGTCCAACAAGCGGGATCGGGCTTACCGGGTTTATCGAATTCTTCACTCCACACCAGCCGGTAGCCTCCTTCGAGAGAGGCAGGCGCCTGTGCTTCGGCCCGCTCCGGGCACATGCCCAACCCGACGGCCAGCAGACCGGATAAAAAAACTGTTGTTTGCTTCATTTTATTTTTGTTTGGGAGCATCGCATCCTCCACCTTCCGGCGAAACGACGCTCCGGTTTGTATTTCCTCTTTTTCATCAGCGGAAGGGCCCTTTTCCGTTGCGGTCCTGCCCTTTCAGCAAGATGCGCTTGAAAAAGCATCGGGCCACAACTTACCGACCGCTTCCAACAGCGCCTCAACCGTAGCGCAAGCCCGGACCTCACCGGCGTATCCGTGAAGCACGAAAGCACCGGCTTCGTCGGTTCCGGCATCGATCCACACCGGAGAGCCACCGTCCCGAACAGCCCGGATCCCGTTTCGGGCCAATGCTTTGCTCACCATTGCCCGGCGAAGTCCTTCGCCTTCCAATCGCAAGGTGCGTGTGCAAACGTTCTCCACACGAAACAGGCCGCTTGCCGTGTCGAAAGTGATTCCGTCACCCTCGAAAAAACGGCTCAACCGCCCGTCCAGCGCCAAGTCCTCGGGTGTACCGATATGCACGTGCCCCCCTGCCTCCATGAGCCACAGCCTGTCGGCCGTCTGAAGCGCCAGTTCCAAGTCGTGGGTAGAGAGGAACACGGTTTTCCGCATGGTCCGCGCCAGCCGCTGCAACAATTGCATCACCTCCACCTTACTGGGGAAATCGAGGTACGCAGTGGGTTCGTCCAGTAATATAACCGGCGTCTGTTGCGCCAGCGCCTTGGCAATCATTACCTTCTGCCGTTCGCCGTCGCTCAGTGTGTGCACGGGACGACGACGCAGCGCTTCGATACGCACCAGTCCGATAGCCTCATCCACCCTGCGGCGGTCGTCATCGTCCAGTCCGCCCCAGAAACCGGTGTAAGGGGTCCGGCCCATGCCCACCATCTCTTCCACCGACATATTATATACATCCGGCTTTTCGGTAAGCACCACGCCTATTTGCCGGGACAGTTCCCGAGGCGTATAATCGTTGAGAGGCCGACCGCCGACGCAAATCTCGCCCGACAAAGCGGGCTGAAACGCCGACAAAGTGCGCAGCAGTGTAGACTTCCCCGCACCGTTGGCGCCCAGCAGGCAAGTGAGCTCCCCGCTCCGCAGCGAAGCCGAGATACCGGAAGCCACCACCCTGCGGTTGCCCCTCACCCGATAGCCCGTTGACAAACGGCTGACGGTCACGGTCTCTTCCCGATTCATTTATCGAATATATGACGGGAATAGTTGTAGCCCAACCGTTCGTACAACTTCATCAGCCGGGGCATGCGTGCCCGGAAATCTTCGTAGTTCTTTCGGTCGGGCTGTGTCCATTGCACCTCGCTGATGGCTGCCATACGGGGCAGCAACATATACTCGGCCTGCGAGGGCGAAGTGATGTACTCCGTCCACAGATTGCACTGTGCCCCTATGATGTATTCCTTTTCCTTGTCGGTCAGCGAAGAAGGCACAGGCTCCAGTTCATATACCTTGCCGACAGGCAGATAACCGCCGATGGCCAACGGCTCGTTTTCCGTATTCCAAGCCTGGTAATAATCAAAATAACAATGGCTGGTGGGGGTCATGATCACCGAATGATGCTGACGGGCCGCTTCCACACCACCGCTGAAACCGCGCCAGGACATCACGGTGGCATTCGGTGCCAATCCGCCCTCAAGCGTCTCGTCCCAACCAATCATGTCGCGCCCGTTGGCGTTCAGAAATTTCTCCGCCTCGCGGATGACGTAACTCTGCAACTGGTCTTCCACCGAATGCTCGCCGGCCACGAAACCCAGTTCCTGCGCTTTGGCCTGGCATTTGGCGCACGCCTTCCAGCGCACTTTCGGACACTCATCGCCTCCCACGTGGATATAATGCGACGGGAACACCTTGATCAACTCACCCAGTACCGTGCGGATAAACTCAAGCGTGGCGGGGTTGCCGGCACACAACACATCGTCGAAAACGCCCCACTGACGGCCCACCTCATAGGGTCCGCCCGTACAGCCCAGGTGTGGGAATACGGAAAGTGCAGCCAACATGTGGCCGGGCATGTCGATCTCCGGTACGACATTGATATAGCGCTCCGCCGCATAAGCCACGATCTCCTTGCACTGCTCCTGCGTGAAATAGCAGCCCTCGCCGTAAGGAGTGCCGTCGAACTTTCTCGTATTGCGTCCGATCACGGTTTCGGTGCGCTTCGCCCCTTTGGCCGTCAGCTCGGGATAAGCTTTCACCTCGAAGCGCCACCCCTGATCGTCCGTCAGATGCCAATGAAAATTATTGATGTGGTGAAGAGCCAGCAGGTCGATATACTTCTTGACAAAGTCCACAGAGAAAAAATGCCGGCTGGTGTCGAGCATTCCGCCCCGATAGGCAAAGCGAGGCTGGTCGGCTATCAGCACACGCGGGAAATAGATCGTCCCGGTGGCGGCCACAGGAACGGCCTTACGCAACGTCTGTATGCCGTAGAACACACCCGATTCGCTGGCACCCTGTATAACAATCCCGTCTCCGTTGACGGAAATCATGTAAGCGTCGGGATTCGGATTATCCAATCCCAAGCTCAAGGTTACGGCAGCCTGAGCGGACTTGCCCTTCACCGGCACCAACTCGATTCCCGACTGCTCTTTCAAATAAGCCGTCAGAAACTCGGCATTACGCCGCATCTTTTCGTTCCCTTTGGGATAAACGACAGCCATGCCTGCCCGCACGTCGAACGTGGCTCCCTGTACCGGTGCCACCGCCTGCGGAGCCGGTATGACATTGTAGCACACAGTCCCTTCGTCCGACTGGGCCGACAACGCAACAGCCACCAGACAAGCGGCAGCCGTCATACTCCATCTTTTAAAAATGTACCTCATCATACGTTTAAAATTAAGGTTAATCGGATTGTTTCCCCACTAAAGGAAACTTTGCAAAGATACATAAAAAGGCGCTATACACAGGCAGAACCCGGTAGAAAATAATCTATAAAACGAAACGCAACAGGCCGCAGAAGCCCGTAATATCCCGTTCACCGGCCCGAAGAAGCGAACAGACGCCCGTCAAACGAACGGCTAAGCACCCGGACAGCCGGTAAGCCGGAAGCGTTTCCATCGGTTTGTATCCGATGCAAGATATCCCGCTTTTCGTCGCCCGTTACCAAGAACCAGGTATGACGGGCGGCGAGCAACGGACGTCCCGTCACGGTGATCCGACGCTGTCCCGTCTGCGGATGGACGCTGACCGCATAAGGAGCGGTTTCCCGAAAAATGCGGGCGGCATGCTCCGGGAATACGGAAGCCGTATGCCCGTCGGTTCCGATCCCCAACAACAAGATGTCGAACACGGGGACGCCATTCCTTAAAGGGAACCATCGGCTGACCAATGAACCGTACCGAACGGCCTCGGCCCTCGGATCGGCTTCGCCGCGAATGCGATGAATATGTCCGGGCGGCACCGGTACATGGCTGAACAAACGGGCTGCCGCCTGCCCGTAATTGCTGTCGGCATGGGTGGGAGGCACACAGCGCTCGTCCGCCCAAAAGAAATGCAGGTGTTCCCAAGGCGTACGGGAAGCGTATTCCCGCACCCACGTATCGAAAAGCAGACCGGAAGTCTTTCCGCCGGAGAGCACAATGCCCGCCCGGTGCCGCCCCATTCCGTCGGAGCCCCGGAGTCCGTTCTCCAACTCGGTCAGCAGCGCATCCAGCAAGGCCCGCACCACATCCGTCTCGTCCGGTTTATCAATCATTCTCATAGCTCGCAATACAAATCGGTTTGGGTCAGGTTCTTACACGGATTCGTCCATCCCGAAGCCCGCCCGGCAAGCAGCCTCTCCGACTCGGGCGGGCCCCATGTCCCGGCGGGATAACCGTAGAGGGGCCATGCCGGGTGCTCCCGCCAGAAGCGCACCAGCGGATCAAAAAAGCGCCAGCCGGCCTCCACGGCATCGCTGCGGATGAACAAAGTGGGATCGCCGGCCATACAATCCTCGATCAAGCGCGCATAAGCATCCTCCGTCGGTAACGCCCCCAGTTCGGCATAACTGAAATCCATATCCATCGGGCTTACCCGGAAACCGCTTCCGGGCGTCTTCATGCCGAAACGCAAAGCAATCCCCTCGCCGGGCTGAATCCGAATCACCAGACGGTTGGTGACGGGACAGCCTCCCTCCTCACAACCGAACATGGCGAAGGGAGCCGGCTTGAAGTGAACCACCACCTCGGTCACCTTCGTAGGCATCTGCTTGCCGGTACGGATATAGATAGGAACACCGCTCCAGCGCCAGTTGTCGACGCCGATCCGCATAGCCAGAAAGGTCTCCGTGCGCGAAGCCTTGTCCACATGGTCTTCCTCCCGATACGCCTTGCGACCGGGCGATGCGGTGTATTGTCCCCGCACCACGAAACGACGCATGTCTTCCTGCGTCAGCGGTGCCAGCGAGCGATACACTTTCACCACCTCGTTGCGGAAGTCATCGGCATTGAAAGAAGACGGCGGTTCCATAACGGTGACCGCCAACAATTGTGCCAGATGATTCTGAACCATATCCCGCAATGTGCCTACGCCGTCGAAGGAAGCGCCACGTGTGCCCACGCCCATATTCTCCACCGCCGTAATCTCCATGTAATCTATATAGTTGCGGTTCCATAGAGGTTCGAAAAGACTGTTGGCAAACCGGAAGGCCAGGATGTTCTGTACCGTCTCCTTGCCCAGGAAATGGTCGATGCGGTAGATCTGCTCCTCTTCGAACACGTCCCGATAGACGGCCGTCAGCTGCCGCGCCGACTCCAGGTCGTAGCCGAAAGGCTTCTCCACCACGATACGCACCTGTCCGGGACCGGTACGCCCGTTCAGACCGGCCGCTTTCAGATGCTGCGGGATAACACCGTAAAGCAAAGGAGGAGTGGCCAGATAATAAAGGTAGTTTCCGGGATTTCCAAGTTCGGCATCCCAAGTCGCCAGCGTAGTACGCAGGCGGCTGTACTGCGCTGCGTCAGCGGGATCCATCGGCAGATAATACACCCGTTCCAGAAACGAATCCAGCAGGTGCGGCTCTATCTCTTCGGACTTTACATAGAGCAGCAGTGCCTGACGTATCCGGTCGCGAAACGAATCCTCGTCGAAAAGCGTACGGGCCACGCCCAGCAGGATCAGTTTTTCCGGGAGCCGTCCCAAGCGGTGCAGCACGTAAAGAGCCGGCATCAGTTTCCGCCTTGTCAGATCGCCCGACGCACCGAAAATAACCATAATCAACGTTTGCGGTTTCTCCATCTTTACTGATTTTTTTACAGACATACGTTAACTGTTCGCCGAAGGGCCCGGCATCGGCGGGGCCGTCCAGTCCTCGTGATGAAAATGTCCCCGAAGATCGTCGACACGCTCGAAGGTATGCGCACCGAAATAATCACGCTGTGCCTGGATCAGATGAGCCGGCAGGCGTTCGGTGGAGAGCGCATGCAGATAGTTCAGCAAGGCACTGAAGACCGGAACGGCCACACCGTCCGTCACCGAACGGCTCACCACCCGTCGCCAATGGGGAAGTGCCTCACACAACGGAGCGAGGAAACGGGACGAGAGAAGCAGCCCCTGACCGGCCTCCCCGGCCTCGAACGCACCGGCGATGTCATCGAGAAAAGCCGAGCGGATAATGCACCCGCCTCGCCACAGCCGCGCCACAGAGGCCGCATCCACCGCCCAGTCGAACGAACGCGAAGCCGCCTCGATCAACTCAAATCCCTGCGCATAAGCCACCAGTCTGGCGGCATAAAGAGCCTGTTCCAGCTCCGCAGACAATTCGGCCACCGGCACCACCGCCACCGGACGGGTGCCCAAAAAGGAAGAGACCATCGCACGCTGTTCCTTATGCGCGGACAAGGCGCGCTGAAAAACAGCCGAGGCCACAGCGTCCTGAGGCACTCCCAGATCGAGCGCCGCCGTCACCGTCCAACGGCCCGTACCCTTTTGTCCGGCCACATCGAGAATCCGGTCCAGCAAATACCCTCCTCCGGGTTCACGCCGACGAAGAATGGCAGCGGTTATTTCCATGAGGTAACTCCGCAGCCGACCGCCGTTCCACTGCTCGAACAAGCCGGCACGGGACTCGTTGTCAAGCCTGCCCAAAGCCCCCAACAGCGCATACGTCTCGGCAATCAGTTGCATGTCGGCATATTCAATACCGTTGTGCACCATCTTCACAAAATGGCCGGCACCGCCCGGCCCTATCCAGGAGCAGCAAGGCGTGCCGTCAGCAGCCCGTGCCGCAATACTTTCCAGCAGGGGCATCACCACCGGACGGGCCTCATCGGCTCCGCCCGGCATAATGGATGCACCGTAGCGGGCCCCCTCGGCTCCACCCGAAACACCGGCTCCGACAAAATGCACCCCGCGCATGCGCAACAATTGCACGCGCCGTTCGGTATCGGCATAATGAGAATTTCCCCCGTCCACCAGGACATCCCCCGGTGACAACAGCGGCAGCAGATTGCCCACCACCTCGTCGACAGCCGCACCGGCCGGCACCATGACAATAACCACACGCGGGCGGGACAGCGAAGCCACAAAAGCACTCAGCCCGGAAAAACCGGCCAACCGACGCCCTTCGGCATGCGCGTCCATAAAACGCTGCACACTACTTTTTCCCACTCCGGGCGCCGTACGGTTCCACACCGAAACCCGCCACCCCTTACTTTCCAGATTGAGCGCCAGATTGGCCCCCATCACTCCCAGGCCTATCAGCCCGACATCCGACAACTGTATCATATCCTTCCTGTTTTGTTTTATCCAAAGTTTCAAAAAAAGAAGGTGGCTTCCAAATGTTCCGAAGCCGAATAAAATGACCTTAACAAGAGTTAGTCTTTCTCGATCCTTTTTGACGAAAAATTCACACAAATTGCAGCATTTTTACATTCGCAGACCACCCCTATTTCCCTTTCTCACGCTAACGGAAAACGCCCTCTTACGATCCGTTTTCACGGGGTGAGCATCCTTTTCAGCAGGCATGAGCACCATCGGAAAAAGAGATGCTCGCCGCGCTTAAACGTGGCGAGCACCCCGATTGCCCCTCAAGCCGTCTTCTTCCATACAAATCGGGCCGCTCTGCACCTATTACAGTACAAAGCGGCCCACCGGAAACGCTGTCGCTCCTAAGAGCGTCCTAGGGAGCGACGTCTTTCGGAATAGCAAAAATAATTACATTATCAGCTGTCGTATCTACATTCATTCTCACAGTTCTTTCAAAGTCAGACGACAAATATATACCTTTTCCGGGACTTTTGCAAATCGCTCCCACGCAACCGGTCCCAAACGTCCATCGCCCTTATTCCTTTTTCACCCAAACAGCCAGATTCCGACCTTTCACGGTAAAAACCGCAGTTCCGTTTTCGTCCAACACAATCTCTTCGGGGATGCTGCCCGTTATCTCGTGCCACGTCTCACCGGCCCGCAAAGGACCTAACGACATTTCCTTGCTCCCGTCCTCATCATTGCTCATCAGAAACACCAGGCCGGAACCGGCATGATCGGCGTCTCCGTGTCTGACCAGTCCGACCGTAGAGGGATGATCGAAATAAAGATCCTGATCGCCATACGCATACTTTTGGCGGGCAACCAGCAACTCGTCCAGAATCAAGCGATGGGGCGAGCCTTCCCTCTTCATGGAATAATAGTCGCCGTAGAAAATAGCCGGATAGCCCTCACGCATCAGCAGTATCAGACCGTAGGCCATCGGCTTGAACCAATCGGCGACATTCGACTCCAACGAACTGTCCGGTTGCGAATCATGATTGTCGACAAAGGTAACGGACAGACGGCTGTCACGGCTCAACAGCGTATTCTCCAGTAGACAACTCAGATCGTAGTCCTTCCCCTGCTGGGAGGCTGCAAAGAAATTGTAATGCAAAGGGACGTCGAAAAGAGAAATCTTGTTGCCGATCGCTTCCGAAAATTCCATCAGAGAATCCATATCGCCGTTCCAATACTCTGCAACGAAAAAGAAGTCTTCCCCGCGCTCCTTACGCACTTCATCCACAAACTGCGAGGTGAAGTTCCGGTCCATGTGTTTGATAGCATCCATCCGGTAACCGTCAAACCCGAACTCACTGGCGGCCCATCTCCCCCATCGGTTTAGCTCTGCAACCACCTCCGGGTTGTCGAGATCAATATCATTAGCAAGCAGATAATCATAGTTTCCCTTCTCCTTGTCTACTCCCTGGCTCCATCCCTTTCCCGGTCCGATAATACGGAAAATATCGTGTCGGTCGGCCACACTGTCGTAATCCGTCCCAGAGAAATGATACCAATGCCATTTAAAATCCGAATACGTATCTCCTCTTCCTTCAAAATTGTAACCGGTCATAGCCTGAATCTCCATAGGCTCTCCCAAGGTCCGGTTACGGTCTTCCTCATTAATGGGGACCGCCTTGAACTTCTCGGCATAATCACCACCGGCCTTATGGTTGAGCACAGCATCCAGGTAAACATTTATGCCGACATCATGCAGTGCCTTGATCGCCTCCTCCAGCTCTCCACGTGTGCCATATTTCGTACGAACCGTACCTTTCTGGTCAAACTCCCCGAAATCGTACAGGTCGTATGTGGCATACCCTTCGTCCTGCTGTTCATCGGCCTTGTAAGCCGGCGGAATCCAGACAGCCGAAATACCGATCTCACTCAAATGCTTCGCATCTTCCTTTAATTGCCTCCACAACAGACCGTCATTAGGCAAGTTCCATTCAAAATACTGTATCAAAACTCCATTTTTCATCGTCTTCTTAGTTATTTGTTTCACATCCGGGTGCAATAAAATCTTATCTAAAAAGAATCATGTACCCCGTTACAAACTCTCCGACCGTCTCCGGTCGCGCCTCAAAAGTAGAGCTTCATAAGCAAAACGGAAAATCAAGAGAACCTCAAATAACGATGTTTCTATTTTATTATATCAAGTTAGGCAAAGCGAAAACATTCTTACCTTACATTAACAGATCTCGAACAAACCATCTCGTCCACACGATACAAAAAACTTTATTTCATGCGCCCCAACATAATATTCGGTCCTGGCCCCATCCCCTCCTCCATTCCTCCCTCACCTATCTTTACCTACTTCTCATAAAAAACTTCGGCGGATCACCTCATTAAGGTAATCCGCCGAAGCTACTTTTTGTCCTAATCAAGCCTTCTATTATTTGACTTCCTCAAAATCCGCATCCTGTATTGTTTCATCTGATGATGAAGTAGAGGAACCGGAGTTACCTTGAGTATTCGCACCGGACATATCAGGCCCAGGCTGTGCTCCCCCTTGATACATTTGAGCACTGGCAGTTTGCCATGCCGCATTCAATTCTGCAATAGCAGCGTCAATAGCTGACACATCGGCAGCTTTGTGGGCATCTTTCAACTTCTGCAAGGCGCCTTCTATCGCCGGTTTCTTATCAGCAGGCAATTTGTCTCCCAACTCTTTCAACTGATTCTCGGTCTGAAAAATCATTGAGTCAGCCTGATTCATCTTATCGATCTTCTCACGCTCTTTCTTATCAGCATCCGCATTAGCTTCAGCTTCGGCCTTCATACGGTCTATTTCTTCCTTACTCAAACCGGAAGACGCCTCAATACGAATAGCTTGTTCTTTACCTGTAGCTTTATCTTTCGCCGAGACCTTTAATATACCATTGGCGTCAATATCAAATGTAACCTCGATCTGAGGAACACCCCGACGAGCCGGTGCGATGCCAGACAAATTGAACTGACCGATCGATTTATTCTGCGCTGCCATAGGACGTTCACCCTGCAGCACATGAATCGTCACTTCTGTTTGATTGTCGGCAGCCGTGCTGAACGTTTCTTTTTTATTACACGGAATCGTGGTATTGGCATCTATCAATTTCGTCATTACACCGCCCAACGTTTCAATACCCATAGACAACGGAGTCACATCAAGAAGAACAATATCACCCACACCGGCTTCTTTATTCAAGATAGCACCTTGAATAGAAGCACCAACTGCTACAACTTCATCAGGATTAACACCTTTGGATGGTGCTTTTCCGAAGAAATCTTCCACCAGCTTTTGTATAGCCGGAATACGGCTGGAGCCGCCTACCAAGATTACTTCATCAATATCCGAATTGCTCAGACCAGCATCACGCATAGCGTTCTGGCAAGGTACTTTACAAGCCTGTATCAACTGATTGGCCAACTGCTCGAACTTAGCACGCGTCAAAGTCTTCACCAAGTGTTTGGGAACACCGCCTACAGCCGTGATATACGGCAAATTGATTTCAGTCGTCGTAGAAGAAGACAATTCTATTTTCGCCTTTTCAGCAGCTTCTTTCAAACGCTGCAAAGCCATCGGATCTTTGGACAAATCAGCCCCTTCTTCCGCCTTAAATTCTTCTACCATCCAGTCGATAATCACCTGATCGAAGTCATCACCACCCAAATGAGTATCACCATTGGTCGAAAGCACCTCGAACACACCGCCACCGAACTCAAGTATCGAAATATCAAACGTACCGCCACCAAGATCGAATACGGCAATCTTCATATCTTTGTTTGCCTTATCCACACCGTAAGCCAATGCGGCAGCCGTAGGCTCATTCACAATACGCTTTACTTCCAATCCGGCAATCTGACCGGCTTCTTTTGTGGCCTGACGTTGCGAGTCGCTGAAATAGGCCGGCACTGTAATAACAGCCTCTGTCACTTCCTGACCCAGATAATCTTCCGCCGTTTTCTTCATTTTCTGAAGAATCATCGCAGAGATTTCCTGTGGAGTATACAAACGGCCGTCGATATCTACACGAGGTGTATTGTTATCGCCTTTCACTACTTTATAAGGCACACGAGCAATTTCTTTCTGAACCTGGTCATAGGTCTCACCCATGAAACGCTTAATAGAAAATATAGTATTACTCGGGTTGGTAATAGCTTGACGTTTGGCCGGGTCACCAACCTTGCGTTCGCCTCCGTCCACAAAAGCCACTATAGACGGTGTAGTACGTTTGCCTTCGCTATTGGCAATCACAACCGGTTCATTTCCTTCAAATACGGAAACACATGAATTCGTGGTTCCCAAATCAATTCCAATAATCTTTCCCATAATCTTATCTATTTATTATTATTATCTTTATTTGTTTCGCGCGGA
>ERZ778503.433-NODE-433-length-34877-cov-7.050342_pt1 | contig 34877 bp, 31 predicted proteins | sample MGYA00510047_ERZ778503 | MGnify/ENA primary metagenome ERZ778503 (study PRJEB29527, sample SAMN07138965) | mouse gut metagenome | material: feces | host: mouse | place: China:Nanjing | collected 2016-01-25 ... | reverse complement strand
CAAAAAAACTTAAAAAATGTATGTCTTTTTCATTCATGCGTTTAATCTGATATAGAAACGAAAACATCTTCCATTATTTTGGTAGTCATGTTATAATTTGGTTGATAAAGGATGAAATTCACATTTCAATTGATATTTCGATAACAGTTATTATGGGGCAAAGGAGAAAAAATGGGAAATCAATTAGTATGGAACGAACGATATAATATTGGGGTAGATATTATCGACAAGGAACACAAAAAACTGTTCAGTATTTTGAACAAACTGTTTGACTTTGGACGGCAGGAGGAGAAAAGTAAATGGGTTTGTCAGGAAGCAGTAAAGTATTTTAGAGATCATGCAGTTCAACATTTTGCAGATGAGGAAAGCTACATGGCTTCTATTGAGTATGCAGGACTTGAGACACACCAGCGCATTCACAGAAATTTTCGAGACAGAACAATTCCAGCATTGGAACGAGAGTTAGAGGCAACAAACTACTCTGAGGATTCAGTCAACCATTTTCTTGGGGTCTGTGCAGGGTGGCTGATTGGACATACTTTGATAGAAGATCATGCGATTGTGAGTGATACAATTATAAAACAGTGGGAAAATTTGCTTCCAGAAGAAGAACAAGTAGTGATGGGGCAGACGATTGCAAATCTATTGCATGATATGTTTCAGTTAGACCCACGGCTGATTAGTAATTGCTATGGCGGTGAAAAATTTGGAGATGGCATTTATTTTCGCTTGATTTATGGTACTAAGGATAAAAAAAGATGGGAATTTTATTTAATTTTTGAACAGCAACTTATTGTCAGCACGATTGGCACTGTTATGGATATAAAGTCTGAAGCAGTGAGTGTTATGTTGATGAATGCCGCCAGATATGTTGCAAAACAGTTTGTGGAGCGTGTCAAAGAATATTTCCCATCTTCTGATAAGTTTGAGATTAAGGAAGAACAGCTTTTGACTTATGAGCAATTCCAGAAAGTATTTGAGAAACAGAGTCCACAATTTAGTTTGTTGTTTGACACTGGAAAAGGATATTTTGCCTACTGTGTTGCGGCGACAGATATGCTTCAGCCAGAGGGTGGTGTCTCTATTATTGCAGAGAATGCTATGACTGAAGTTGGAAAATATCTGAATCAAAACAAAGCGGAAAAGGATAAAATAAGCAATAAAAAGAGAGTTCTTGTAGTGGATGATTCTGAATTTATGTTAAGGGCGATGAATGATCTGCTTAGCAGTGAATATGAGGTACTCACAGCAAAATCAGGGTTATCCGCAATTAGAAGTATTACGCTTGATAGACCAGATCTTGTTTTATTGGATTATGAGATGCCTGTCTGTAATGGAAGCCAAGTGTTAGAGATGATTCGCTCAGAGAAGGATTTTGCTGATATTCCAGTTATCTTTTTGACTAGTAAAGTGGATAAGCAAAGTGTGAGCAAAGTAATCGCACTCAAACCAGAAGGATATTTATCCAAATCAATGTCACCAGAAACAGTCAAAAGGGAAGTTGATCACTTCTTTGAAAGGAAAAATCGTACAAAAAAATAAAAAAATATGAATAAATTTCTTTTCTTGTCCATATAATGATTACATATAAAATAAAAAAAGTATGTGCTAGTATAAGGAGAATTATTATGGCAAGAGGAGTAAAGAAATCATTACAGGAGAAAATCTTACAGAAGGAAGAACTGATTGAGGCGCTTTCTACGCGTATCAAGAAGGAGAAAGAAGAATTGAATGAGCTTTTGGAGATGCAGAAGATGGAAGAACTGAATGAGCTCAGAGCAGTAGTGCAGAAATCTGGTATGGAGATAGCAGATATTATCCAGATGGCACAAATGCAAGCTGCTCAGTAATACAGAGTATTCAGAAAAAAGTCCAGACGAATTGCGTACATAGCCTCAAAAGGGTATAATGGAAAGCAGAGTGATGGACTTTTTTCTGTTTGAGGAAGCATTCAAATACATGATAAGAGAAAGGAAAAAACAAGTATGATAAACATACGTGAATTACAGCACAATTACAAAGAATATGCAGATCAGGAGGTGACAGTTGGCGGTTGGCTTAGAAGTAAGCGGGATTCCAAAACATTTGGATTTTTGGTTATTAATGACGGTACATTTTTTGAGCCGCTTCAAGTGGTTTACAGTGATAAACTTGATAATTTTGTAACCATCTCAAAACTAAATGTGGGGGCAGCAGTGATTGCAACAGGGATTGTGACATTGACGCCAGACGCAAAGCAGCCGTTTGAGATACAAGCAGTAAATATTGCGATTGAGGGTGATTCAACACCAGATTATCCGTTACAGAAAAAAAGACACAGCTTTGAGTATCTTAGAACAATTTCCCATTTAAGACCGCGTACAAATACTTTTCAGGCAGTGTTTCGAGTGCGGTCGCTCTGCGCTTACGCAATTCATAAGTTTTTCCAGGAGCGAGATTTTGTCTATGTCCATACGCCACTGATTACAGGAAGTGATTGCGAAGGCGCAGGAGAAATGTTTCAAGTAACTACGCTTGATTTGAAGAATTTACCTATGGTGGATGGTCAGGTTGATTTTAGCAAGGATTTCTTTAATAAACCGACAAACTTGACAGTGAGTGGACAGTTAAATGGTGAGACTTATGCGATGGCATTTAAAAATATCTATACTTTTGGTCCAACTTTTCGGGCAGAAAATTCTAATACAACGCGTCATGCAGCGGAGTTTTGGATGATTGAGCCAGAGATTGCCTTTGCGGATTTAAAGGATGATATGATGCTTGCCGAGAGTATGCTCAAGTATATTATTAACTACGTGTTGGAAAATGCGCCAGAGGAGATGGCATTCTTTAATCAGTTTGTAGATAAGGGATTGATTGAGCGATTGCAACATGTAGCTGGTTCAGAGTTTGGTCATATCACTTATACAGATGCTATTGCAGAACTTGAGAAGCACAATGATGAGTTTGAATATAAAGTATCATGGGGCTGTGATTTGCAGACAGAACATGAGCGATATCTGACAGAGAAGCTTTTTGGCCGTCCAGTATTTGTAACAGATTATCCAAAAGAAATAAAAGCTTTTTATATGAAACTAAATGAGGACAACAAAACAGTTGCGGCGATGGATTGTCTAGTGCCAGGTATTGGAGAGATTATTGGTGGAAGTCAGAGAGAAGATAAACTCGATGTTCTAGAAAGAAGAATGCAAGAATGTCATCTAAATCCAGCGGATTATGATTTCTATCTCGATTTGAGGCGCTATGGCAGTGCAAGGCACGCAGGATTTGGACTTGGTTTTGAGCGCTGCATTATGTATTTAACAGGTATGGGAAATATTCGAGATGTAATTCCATTCCCAAGAACTGTGAATAATTGTGAATTATAATCAGCTATATTGATGGGTAAATTTTAAATATTGCACAAAGATATATGTATCAGAAAGACAAAATGAAACGTTACGAATAGATTTAATTAAATTGGAAATTAAGTAATATATAAAGCTCCTGCTGTACAGTAGGAGCTTTATATATGAAATATTTATTTTCTTAGTGAAAACTGACCAATTAATCCGTTGAGAATTGTTGCTTGGGCGGATAATTCTTGGCTGGTTGCAGATGCTTCCTGAGCAGTCGCAGCATTACTTTGTACGACTTCTGAAATCTGGTTAATACCTTGTTCTGCCTGACGCATTGCGTCCGTTTGGTCTTCCACCATTGTCTTAAGATTTTTGGAGAAATCAGCAATTTGTTTGATTCCATCTACAACAGAGCCAATTGCACTAGCAGCATTCTCCGCAGCACGATTTCCCTCAGTAACTTCACGAATAGAACCTTCAATTAACTCTCTGGTATCAACAGCCGCCTTGGCACTTTGATTTGCAAGCACTCTAATCTGATCCGCTACAACTGCAAAGCCACGCCCTGATTCGCCAGCTCTAGCAGCCTCGATTGAAGCATTTAGGGAGAGGAGATTTGTCTGAGAAGCGATGGATTCAATCTCGGAGATAATATCACCGATTCTGTTTGATGCGGCGTTAATTCGTTCCATCGCTGCCATCATAGAGTTCATTTCTTCACGGCTATTATCTGCTTTCTCTGCATAATGCTGTGCTTTTATGTATGACTCATCTGCGCTTTGCACACTCTTTTTCATTGTGGTAGTAATATCGGAAATGGTAGCTTGCAGTTCCATAACAGCGTTTGTCTGTTCCGTTGCACCTTCTGCAAGAACCTGTGATGCTTCTGCAAGATCACCAGAACCAGAGGTTACTTGGCTAGAAACTTCACCGATTGATGTGAGTGTATCTACCATTTGATCTCGCAACCCACGCATAGATTCATATAACTTTTGAAAGTCGCCTGTGTATTTTGCAGAATATTTTGATTTGACAGTATAGTTTCCGCTTGCCATTTCACCAAGCACTTCACTGATATCATGAATAATAATATTTAGGTTGTTAGCCATCTCTGTTGCATCTTTTTCCATGTGCTCTACTTCGTCACCCGTTTCAATCATAGGGAAAGGTGAAGTTAAATCTCCAGTGGAGAAGGTTTTGAGACGTTGCCCAAGTTTTCCAAGAGGAGAAGCAATACCCTTTGCCATCTGTTTGCCAATTTTGGTTGACAGTACCATTGCGCTTACAATTACAATGATAATTGTAAAAAATAAAATTATCTCTGCGATTGTAAGTTTGGCAGAGAGGCTATTTCCCTCATTTACTTTGACATTCAAAAGAGCTTCCAGGTTGGAGTAGATAGTGTCATATATGTCTGCCAGTTCATTTATGGCAATATCTTGTGCTTGCTTACAAAGTTCGCGGTCTGTCGTTGCGCCAAGGTTCATAATTTCTGTATCTAGTTTCCAATATTCCTCTAATTCAGCACGAATTTCATTGTATGTTTTTCTTCCCTCTTGTGATACAATGGTATCTTCAACTTTTGCAAAATTTGTTAGAAAGGCAGCTTTATGGTTATCATGCTGTTTTACTACAGCTGCGATTACGTCGGGTTCATCATAACCAATAGCAGCGCGCAAAGATGATCTAACATCTGCAAATTCAAACATTGCCTTTCCTATGTCTCCTTGTGCAAAACCATAATTTTTCAAAGCATAGGAATATCTGTTTGATATAATGGCAAGTGCAATCAATCCAAGGATTGCTACACTTGCAGTAATAGACGCTACCTTAAAAAATGATTTGGTCAGCTTCTTTTCAATGCTTTTTTGCTCATTCATTGTTAATTTTCCCCTTTCTTTTACCACAAAAATTCCTTTTACCTGTCTGTAAACGACAAACAGCACTATCTTTTATTATAGACAAATAAAAGAAATTTGCAATACAAAAAGAGTGAAATTCAGATGATTTGGAGTGAATTGCGACACTTGATGCATATGACAGTTCCAACACTATGGAGCAAGTATAGTATGAGCGTGAAAAGTAACTGATAAATCCAAAGACAGCATTGTATTTGCGCAAAAAGAATGATATGATAGAAAAACATGATACAATTTGGAGGGAGCCATGAAAAAGATAGTAAAATTTATTGGAAATAGGGATTTTTACAAGATGGTATTGATGATTGCTGTGCCAATTATGATACAAAATGGAATCACAAATTTTGTCAGCCTGTTGGACAACATTATGATTGGTCAGGTAGGCACAGAACAGATGTCAGGAGTGGCGATTGTAAACCAACTGATTTTTGTTTACAATTTGTGTATTTTTGGCGGGGTGTCTGGTGCAGGCATTTTTACAGCACAGTATTTTGGACAGGGAAATCATGAGGGTGTGCGTCAGACAATGCGTTTCAAATTGTGGATGGTTATTGTAATTACAGCATTGACTGCAATTCTTTTTTTATGTGGAGGAACGAATCTAATTAGCGCTTATCTAAAAGGAGATGGTTCGGCAGAAAGCATTGCTGCCACGCTTTTTTATGGAGAAAAGTATTTGAAAATTATGCTGATTGGTCTGCCTGCCTTTGCAATGGTGCAGATTTATTCTAGTACGCTGCGTGAATGTGGTCAGACAATACTACCTATGAAAGCGGGAGTTGCAGCAGTTATTGTGAATCTTTTGTTCAATTATATATTGATTTATGGAAAATTTGGCGCACCGGCGCTTGGCGTGCGTGGTGCAGCGATTGCGACGGTTCTCTCACGATATGTGGAGATGCTGATAATAGTCATTGGTGTACATAGAAAAAGCCATAATACATATTCCTTTGTCGCAGGACTCTACAGTACGCTGAAGGTGCCGAAAGAATTGATTTTAAAAATTATTAAAAAGGGTAGTCCACTTCTGTTCAATGAAACTTTGTGGGCAGCTGGAATGGCAATGTTGACACAGTGCTATTCTGTTCGTGGTCTAAATGTCGTAGCGGGATTAAATGTGTCAAACACAATCAACAATGTTTTTAATATTGTATTTATCGCTTTGGGGGATTCCGTTGCAATTATTGTAGGGCAACTTTTGGGAGCTGGTAAGATGAAAGAAGCAAGGGACACAGACAATAAGCTGATTGCATTTTCTGTAATGTGCTGTACCTGTGTAGCGCTTGTTATGTTTATTATGGCACCATTGTTTCCGAGACTATACAAGATTAACGAAGAAGCACAATTGCTTGCCAAGTATTTTATTATGGTCACAGCACTTTTTATGCCACAGAATGCCTTTCTGCATGCAACTTATTTTACATTGCGTTCAGGTGGCAAGACAATTATCACGTTTTTGTTTGACAGCGTGTTTATCTGGTGTGTAAGTGTGGTGATTGCATTTGTGCTTAGCCGTTATACAGGGATTCCAGTCATTGCGGTTTATGCGATGGTACAACTCGGTGATATTATCAAATGCATTATTGGGTTTATACTTGTCAAAAAGGGAATTTGGCTGCAAAATATTGTGGCATAAAGAACAGATGATTACAAGGTGATAGTATGAGAAAAGATAAGGATATGACAGTGGGAAATCCTTTTAAATTGATTGGAACTTTTTCTTTTTCCTTGATTGTTGGCAATTTATTTCAGCAATTGTATACGTTTGTGGACACCATTATTATAGGAAAGAAAATTGGAACGTTGGGACTTGCGGCAGTTGGCGGTACAGAATGGTTGATTTTTCTTGCGAATGGAGTGATAATTGGTCTTGTCCAAGGTTTTTGTATTCTTTTGGGAAACAGCTTTGGAGAAGGAAATGAACGAGAGTTTGAGGTTTATTATGCGAGAGCAAAAAAGATTTGTCTTGTACTTGCTATTGCATTGACAATCTTCTTTTTCTTTGTTTCAGGACCAATATTGCATCTGCTTGGCACAAAAGATGAAGTTTATGCCATGGCGCAGAAGTATATCAATATTATTTTTCTGGGGATTCCTTTTCTAGTCTTTTATCAATTATTTTCTGGTGCTTTAAGAAGCAGGGGAAATAGTAGGATTCCACTGCTGGCAATGACCGTTTCTTCACTATGCAATATTGTGCTTGATATTTTGTTTGTTAATATATTGGAGTTTGGAATTGCGGGAGCTGCGCTAGGAACAATTGCTTCGGAATGTGTGGTAATGTTAATTTGTGGCTACCACTATAATAAGGAAAGGGAAAAAGTTAACAATTTAATAACAGTAGCAAATGAGAAAATAGTTACATTTAAATTGATTCAAATGGGGATTCCAATAGCATTGCAGAGTGTCATTACATCAATTGGCGGATTGATTGTTGTAAATAGAATCAATCAATATGACATTACGTTTCTTGCGGGATATACTGCCGCAGTAAAATTATATGGATTATTGGAAATTGCAGCATCTTCTTTTGGATTGGCAGTGGTTGCCTATGTGGCACAAAATTATGGAGCGAGTAAAATGGATCGAATTGTCAAAGGGATTCGAGCAAGCTTGCTTATGGGAACCATTGTGGCAGTGGTCTGTTCAGGAGTGATGATTTTTGGTGGAAAGGATATATTGAGATTGTTTATTGAAGCATCGGATACCACAGAAAAAATGTTAGTATATGGTTATCGTTTTTTAAGAATACTGGCAGTGTTTTTCCCATTTTTATATTTTTTATATATCTTGCGGGCAGCGCTACAGGGAATCAATAATACAATTGTACCTATGGTGTCTAGTTTTGCACAATTATTGATGCGACTTTTTTGCGCAATTATTTTGACAAGATTTATTGGAAGCGATGGGATATTTTGGGGGGAAGTATCTGCTTGGATTTTTGCAGATATAATTCTTTTTATGCACACGAGCACCCAATTGAAATTTGTCAGCAGAAGTTGATGGGTGCCCAGTGCGAGAGTAGGGAAGATAAACCTTATCTACTCGATTAGTGTATATGTATTACATTCGAGTTATACCAAAACAATCAAATAATTGTTAAGAGAGGTTATTAAGATTAGACAAGAATAGTATACGATATCTATAAATGTGATTCAAAATACAATATGAGCCGCCAAGGGCGGTATGGGGAATTAAAATGAAATACATACGAAAACTTACAGGAGTTATAATATTTCTTGTTGTAGCTTTTATGGTGACTGCATTTTTTAGACACCCAGAACATGATGGGGAATCTATGGCATCAAAGTCAATTGAGTATTACTTGAACGAGGGGTGGCTGATGGGAGTTTCAGACAGTGTAGAGCGGACAGAAGTTGAGCTTCCCTATTCAGAAAAATTTCAGACTTCAAAAACCATTATCTTTGAAAATTCATTGATAGAGGAATATGCAGGACTAGCGATGAAAATTTCCTGTGAAAATGCAGATGTACGTGTCTTTTTGGACGGGGAAGTGATTTATCAGCAGGAATTAGAGAATATTAGTACCAATGTCGAACATTATGTCGATATACCCAATATCCAACAGGATAGTGAGACATGGGGAGAACTGTGCATTGAACTGACTGTTGTGAATCAACAGGAAGATATGGTGCTGCAAAATGTTTCTATTGAGATAAAAAATACAATCATGGTCGGACTGATGGGCAATAATTTGGCGGATATTGTCTGTTGCTTGCTCATTGTGATTATGGCAATCGTCATGTTTGTGCTTGCACTGATACGGCGATATATCGGCCAGTCAAGCAGGGGAGAATTGTATCTGGGATTGTTCGGTTTGACAGCAGGTGTTTATTGTTTTATTGGTACAGAAACATTTTTTCTTTTCTTTAATATATATGAAGCACTTGTATTGCAAGAGTATTTGATGTTGATGCTCCCGCTGTTTCTTGCGCTTTATTTTGAGCGAAATTTGCGCGTTATCTATCCGCGCCGTTTTATAGGGTTGTTATGCATTGTTCTTTGCAATGCATTAATTCAAATTTTACTGGAATGGCTTGGAGGATGGGATCTAATTGAAATGGCAGAGATATCAACAATCGTTGTTGGTTTAGTCTGTATGACCAGCATTATAAGTCTGTTTCAGATTGAGAGTGAAAGTGGTCGGTATCAGAAGTTTTTGCCAATAATATCACTATTTATGCTACTGATAGCAGAAGTGGTAAAGTTTATTTTAAATTATTTTTCTTTGTATAGTTTTGCAAATGTGGCGGAGTTGCATGGTATGACATCTTCTGCATTGATGTTGGCAATTCTACATATCTTACAAATTTCAAAAGAATATCGGTTGGATGCAGAGGAAAGAGTACGAGCGGCAGAATTACAGAACATATTGCTTGCGCAGGCAAATAAAGACGCAGATGCGGCCAGGCAGGATGCGCTTGCCGCAAATGAAGCAAAGGGGAAATTTCTTGCACAGATGTCCCATGAAATCCGAACGCCAATCAATGCGGTACTTGGTATGGACGAGATGATTTTGCGGGAATCGAAAGAGCAGAATGTCAGGGAATACGCGATGGATATTTACACGGCGGGCCAGTCCTTATTATCTCTAATCAATGATATTCTGGATTTTTCTAAGATTGATTCAGGGAAGATGGAAATCGTGCCGGTTGTGTACGATCTTAGTAGTTTGATTCATGATTTGGTGAATATGATATCTCAGCGGGCAGCAGACAAGGCGCTTCAGTTGGAAGTGGAGGTTGACCATGAAATTCCTTCTAGGTTGTTTGGAGATGATGTGCGAATCCGCCAGATTTTGATTAATTTACTGACCAATGCAGTGAAATACACGCATGAAGGAACCGTTTGGCTACGGGTTGCAGGTCGTGTTGTGAATGATGTAGTAGTGATTCGTTTCATAGTGGAGGATACAGGGATTGGAATTAAAGCGGAAGATTTGCCAAAGCTTTCTGCAGAGTTTGAACGAATTGAGGAGGATAGAAACCGTAATATTGAGGGTACTGGATTGGGAATGAGCATTACGATTCAGTTGTTGACATTGTTAGGAAGCAAGTTACATGTGGAGAGCGAATATGGGAAAGGCTCTAAATTTTATTTTGAGTTGGAACAAAAGATTATTGAGGACACACCAATTGGAGATTTTGGGTCAAAAATTCAGCAGATTGCAGAAAATTTCAGCTATACTTCTAAAATTTGTGCGCCAGAGGCGAAGATATTAGTGGTGGATGACAATGCTGTCAACCGCAAGGTATTGCGAAATTTATTAAAGGAAACACAAATTCAGGTGACAGAAGCCGCTGGAGGAGCCGAGTGTTTACATCTGGTTCAAGAATCTCATTATGACTTGATTTTTCTGGATCATATGATGCCCGAAATGGATGGAGTGGAAACATTGCATCGCATAAAAGCGCTATCTACATTTCCGTGTGAAGATACACCTATTGTTGTGCTGACCGCAAATGCTGTGTCAGGGGCAAAAGAAGCTTATCTATCAGAGGGTTTTGATGATTTTCTATCAAAACCAATTATGCCAGATAAACTTGAAACAATGATTCAAACAATGCTACCAGAAAAACTACTACAAAGTGTTACGAAATCGACACAAAAATTGTCACAGCAGACTGCTGATAACGAAATGCACTTGGAAGATTTGCCTGTAGTGGAGGGACTTGACTGGAATTATGCGTGGTTGCATTTGCCAGATATGGAACTACTTGCATATACTGTGAAAGCGTTTTATGATCAGATTGGCACAGCGGCTGATTGCTTGGAGCGGGCATATGGACAGATTTCCAATATAGATCAGCTAGAGTCATATCGCATTCAAGTACATGCGATGAAAAGTCTTGCGGCAACGATTGGTATCTTGCCATTATCAGGTGTCGCAAGGGTATTGGAATCTGCGGCAAAAGATGGTAAAATAGAAGTAATTCTATCTATGACCACCATATTTTTGGAGGAGTGGCGCAGTTATCGACAGAAATTGCAAGGAGTATTTGGCATTGGAACAAAGATAGGAAAGCAAATTACGGATTATTCAGTGATACAAGTACTTGTTGAGATGGTGCGCTTGAGTATGCAAGAGATGGAGATTGACAGGGCGGACGAGCTGATGAAACAGTTACATGAATATGATTTTCCAGCAGAAATTGAGCAGAATATTCAGAAACTTGCGGAGGCAGTGACCAATTTGAATATAGAGGAATCCGATCGCCTTGCAGCTTTACTAGCAGAACAGATGACAGAACAGAAATAATAAATCAGTGATTGGAGGACGAAATGAAAAAGATATTATTAATCGGAAAGTTAAATACAGTGGTAAACGAGACGAATCAATTTTTGTCCCAATATTTTCATGTACAGCTCTGTTCAGAAAATGCAGGGGTTTTGGAGGGAATGCTGAAAATTGTAAACCCAGATTTGGTGTTAATTAGTCTTATTGGCGCCTATGGTATTGATACGTCTATCTTCTTTCTACTAAGTGACCAGTATGCACAAATTCCAGTGTTGACGATTGGGACAAAAGAGGAGAGTGGAAAATTTTTTAAGTACTATGAGGGAGAGCAGTTTGAAAATCTAATACGTCCAGTAGAAAATACAGCGATTATGGATGCAGTGTGCAGGCGGCTTGGACTTGAGGAAAAAAAGGTTGAGGAGGCGCTAAAAGAAAATAAAAATAATGAAAAAAAGAGGATTCTTGTTGTTGATGACAATGGCACAGCGCTTCGAACAATGAAGGCAATGTTAGAAGATACCTATGAGGTGGCGATAGCGATTTCTGGCGCACAGGCAATGACTTCCATAGGAAAAAAGAGACCTGATTTGATATTGCTAGATTATGAAATGCCAGTTTGTGATGGGAAGATGACTCTAGAAATGATACGTGCTGACGAGGAGTTGACAAGCATTCCAGTAGTGTTTTTGACTGCGGTAAATGATAGGGCAAACATTGAGGCAGTGATAAAATTGAAACCTGCAGGATATTTCCTGAAGCCGCCAGTAAAAGACCGATTGCTTCAGGAAATTGAAAAAATTTTGCAGGAAAATTAATTAACTTTCACGGCGCATTGCCTGATAACCAATTAAGACAGTCCATACATAGGCGCAGGTTTTTGGAATCATAAGCATGCCAATCATAGGAATTGTATCTGCCCAGAGCACGACTGGGATATAAAAGCCAAAACTGAGTACAATTGTCAACCACATATATTGAAAGGCAGTGTCATGCTGCCTTTTTGATTCCAGAAAAAAGAGTACAATAATCAACAAACCAAACAGCGCGAAAGGAATGTTGCGATAAATTCCCCAAGATAATGGCGGATTTGTTTGTAGCCAACCATTTTGCGGGAAAAAGCACAAGATAATACGAAGTGCTGACAAAAGGTACACGGCAATTGTTATTTCATTTTTTCCAGAAATTTGATATCGATTTCTCCACACATAGTACAATAGAATGTAAAAAATGGTCATTGTAATAGAAGTGATGAGCTTGCCGATACCAAGAGGAATTGTGTAGTTTTCAAGTCCTGTTGTGCATAATGCGAGTGCGCGTGGAACCAGATGAAAAGAGTCACCAAGTCCCAATACGACCGCCATAATGCCAAACAAACGGTACTGCTTGCTTGCGTTGCTTTTGCGAATCATAATGATTCCAAGGGTAATGACAGTGATTAGATAAGCTGTGTCAAATAAAGTTTCTATAATAGCTTGCATTTGTTTTTCCTCCTAAAAAATATATCAATAAATTACACGTCTAATAAGTTCTAAAATGCTGTTTTCGTCGTAATTATGGCGAATCAGCGCAGAAATAATTAATGAAAATATAATGTCTACAAATTTTTGTGGTGTCAATATATCATCAAAGGTGTTAGGGCGGATATTTTTGTCTTTTTCCAAAATATGGTAAAGTTCTAATTGAATATGTTCCCACGATTGTGCCATAAGTTGTTGCCCATCTGCTTTATTGTCTTTTAGAAAGTGCATAGAGTGTGAGGTGAAAAAACCCGGATATTTTTCGTTGCCTGCTTTTATACTGTCAAAAATCCATTGTACACAATCTATAAAGCTGTCAAAATCTGTCTCCTTTTCCGAAAAGTGAAAAATATCATGCCAGATGCTCTCCACAGTGGCAGTCACTAAATCAGACTTGGACGCGAAATAGTTGTAAATAGAACCAACAGAAACTTTGCAGGCTGCGGCGACGTTCCGAACATTGACAGCTTGCCAACCCCGTGTTGTTACCAACAGCTTACTTTGATCTAAAATTGCCTTTTTGGAAGTGATAATTGTATTCATATAAATCTCCATTCTTGCCAAAATCTGCGAATTTGGGCGTAAGCACAAATTTGCCGTGTGAAAAATTTATTTTTCACACTATGTCCCTCCTTTCATACTGAACAATGTTCAGTATAGAGATTTAAAAGATAGATGTCAAGAGAAAAGAGAAAATAGAAAAGAAAAGAGAAAAAATTTTTCTTGACAAATTTTATTAGAGCGTTTATCATAAATTTAACTTTTTAATCTAATTAAATATTGGTAGGAAACTAATGACCAAGAGGAGTACATGTGTTAGAGGATTTACAGAGAGCTGCAGACGGTGGGATTGCAGTATTCAACAAGACATGGAATGGACTTGGGAAGGTGGAAGTAAAGAGTCTATTTGCGAAAATGACTTGAGTAATGTCCAACGGGATTTCCGCCCGTTATCAAGGGAAAGCGCATGATGGTGCGTGTGTAGAGAGGGTATATTTTTTAATATGCCAAATTAGGTGGTACCGCAGAAGTTTTAAGCTTTTGTCCTAGTATAGATATTAGGACAAAAGCTTTTTTTATGCGCAGACCCGTGCAGAGGAAATAAGCCGCTAAGGCGGCGCACGGGTCGCGCGACGAGCAGGGGAAGTAAACTTCCCTACACGATTGCACACGAATGTGGGAGTATTTTCTAATTTGATTGTGCATTGGAGAGTAAGTTATAAAGAGCATGGGAAAGGAATGAGTAGAAATGGAAACAAAAATGCAAATAAAAAAAGGTAGATATGGATTGTATGGAGGTCAATATATACCAGAGACATTAGTTCCAGCGGTGCAGGAAGTGGAACAGGCGTATGAGACATATAAAAAGGATCCTACATTTCAGGCAGAATTAAAATACTTGATGGAGAATTATGCAGGTAGACCTTCGCTTTTATATTATGCAGAGAAAATGACAAAGGACTTGGGGGGAGCAAAAATTTATTTAAAACGAGAGGACTTGAATCATACAGGCTCTCACAAAATTAATAATGTGCTTGGCCAGGTGCTTTTGGCTAAGAAAATGGGGAAAAAACGTGTGATTGCCGAGACAGGTGCAGGACAACACGGCGTGGCAACCGCCACAGTGGCTGCTCTGATGGGAATGGAATGTGAAATTTTTATGGGAAAAGAAGATACAGATAGACAGGTATTAAATTGTTATCGAATGGAACTTTTAGGTGCGAAAGTACATCCTGTAACTACTGGAACTATGACACTCAAAGATGCTGTTAATGAGACGATGCGTGAGTGGGCTTCCAGAATGGATGATACGTTTTATGTGTTGGGTTCTGTTATGGGACCGCACCCATTTCCAATGATTGTACGCGATTTCCAGAAGATTATTGGAGAGGAAATCAAGGAACAACTTATGAAAATAGAGGGAAAGCTTCCTGATGCCGTAATTGCTTGTGTGGGTGGTGGAAGTAATGCGATGGGTTCTTTCTATGAATTTATACCTGATGTGAATGTCAGATTAATTGGATGCGAGGCGGCAGGTCTTGGTGTTGACAATCCCAAAAATGCAGCAACTATCGCAAATGGGAGCGTTGGTATTTTTCATGGAATGAAGTCTTTGTTCTGTCAAGATAAATACGGACAGATAGCACCAGTCTACTCGATATCGGCAGGACTAGATTACCCTGGAATTGGACCAGAACACGCGAATCTAAATGAGACAGGGCGTGCACAATATGTTCCTATTACAGATGAGGAAGCTGTGGAGGCGTTTGAATATTTGTCGCAGACAGAGGGGATTATTCCGGCAATAGAAAGCGCACATGCAGTTGCCTATGCCAAAAAGATAGCATCGGATTTTAGGAAAGACCAGATTATTGTTATTACAATTTCGGGACGCGGTGATAAGGATGTGGCTGCAATCGCAAGGTATAGAGGCGTGGAGATTTTTGATTAGTATTTTTATTGATAAATGGATTATGAGAGGAGAAAGATATGAGTAGAATTGGTAACGCGTTTAATAATAAGAAGGCATTTATTGTATTTGTGACAGGAGGAGATCCTGATATAGAGACGACAGAGGCCCTCATTCCACAGATGTCGGCAGCAGGTGTAGATCTAATTGAGATTGGGATTCCGTTTTCCGATCCAATTGCTGAAGGCGTTATTATACAGGCGGCTGACGAGCGTGCATTGAAGGCAGGAACGACAACCGACAAACTTTTTGATATGGTGAAACATGTGCGAAAAAAGGTGGATATTCCGTTGGTTTTTATGACCTATATCAATCCAATCTACACATATGGAACAGAGCGCTTTGTAGAACGATGTGCTGCGTGTGGAATTGATGGAATTATTGTTCTTGATGTTCCATTTGAAGAAAAAGAGGAGATCAATGGTGCTTGTGAGGCGGCAGGAATTGAACTGATTTCTATGATTACACCTACTTCGAAAGAGCGTGTCGATATGATAGTACGTCAAGCAAAAGGATTTCTCTACTGTGTGTCATCCATTGGTGTCTCCAAGATTCAAAATAAAATCAAAACAAACATTAAAGAAATGGTAGACAATATAAAACAGGCGTCTGATATTCCATGTGTTGTTGGATTTGACACCGCTACACCAAACCAAGCATATGAGATGGCAGCAATTTCGGACGGCACTATTGTAGAAAGCGCTATTGTCAAGATTATTGCACAAAATGGAAAAAACTGTATTGAACCAGTTTGTCAGTATGTGCGTGATATGAAGGCAGCCATGGCTTCAGTATAGTATTAAAATAAATCAATACAAATATTATTGATTTGTGTATCATACTATGAGACAGCGTTGAAAAGGGTGTGTATCTTTGTGTAAAATTGGGAAAAGAAAAGTGAGGGTACACAAGACCCAGCGGAACTAGAGGCTGCATGGGAACACTTTATGTTACAATTCACACCCACGCCAGTTTTTATCATGTTATAAGTTATTGAGGTGTGAATTATAACAGATTTTGCACACAAAATGCTAAAAGGCAAGCATTTTGGCGCATGATTCCCACTACTTTGGCGCGGGTGTGAAAAGTAACCACTTTATGAACCAATATCGTCTGGGCATCAAAGAATTGATGACAAAGTATGGAAATATTGATATAATGTGGTTTGATGTAATGCTAACATAGAAAGAGTTTTCTTGGCATGCAGATAAAGTCCGCGAGATGATTCGTGAATTGTAGATACTATGATAAATGTGCGCCTTGTGGGGCAGGGCGACTATGAGACGCCAAAGTTGTATATTCCATTGCGACCGCTAGTGGAGTATTGGGAGTTGTGTAGTATTTTTAATAATTCTTGGGGATATCAACCACAGGATATTTTATCTGGGCTGTGATGGTGATTGTTGCTGTATTAATCTGTGTTTTTAGTGCTAGAAAATGGGGCATATATCGTAAGGAATTAGCAGAAAGCAGACATTAAGTTTTTGGAAATAAGGAGAGAGAAAATGTCAGAGCGTATTTATTTATTACCAAAAGAAGGGACTGTTTACAAAGCAAATCTTCATTGTCACACGATTCATTCGGACGGACACTTGACGCCAGAAGCAGTCAAAGTGGCATATATGGAGAAAGGGTATCAAATTGTGGCAATTACAGACCATAGGTATTATCACTGGCATCAAAATTTGTGTGACCAGAATTTTTTGGTGTTAGCAGCTATGGAGGTTGATATTAACGAACATTTTAAGCGGCCAGGTGATTTTTCTATGGTAAAGACTTACCACATTAATTTATATGACACCATACCAGAGCAGTTTGTGGAAGAAAAACAAAGCGATTTGCTGCCAGAATGGAGATACAATGACACCGATTATATTAACGAATATATTTGTAAAATGAAAGAGTACGGTTTTTATGCTTGTTATAATCACCCTTATTGGTCTTTGCAAAATTATGATGACTACAAAAATCTTAGGGGTTTTTGGGGAATGGAGATTTATAATTATGGTTGTGAGCATGATGGGCTGTATGGTTTTAATCCACAGAGCTATGATGAGATGCTGCGCCAAGGAAACCGTCTGTTTTGCGTAGCTACAGACGATAATCACAATCAGTTTTCATTTGATGATCCGCTGTGTGATTCTTTTGGTGGTTTTGTGATGGTGAAGGCAAAAAATTTAACTTATGAGGCGGTGACAAGCGCGCTGCTACAGGGCGATTTTTATAGTTCTATGGGGCCAGAAATTTATGGTATGTCTGTGAAGGATGGTGTGTTGGGAATTGAGACTAGCCCTGTAGAAAAAATATATGTGATAACAAGTGGCAGAAATTGTCATAAAAAGGTTGCAGCTTTCGGGCAGACAATAACAGATGCAACCTTTGAGCTTGATGGAACAGAGGAATATATTAGAGTACAGATTCGTGATGGACAGGGGCGTTATGCATGTAGTAACGCGTATGAGATGCGTGGCACTGTGCCAGTGCTTCGGACTTACGATATGGCCGGAAGCTAACAATGATTTTGAATAACGAAGAAAGTAGTGTGAAACTTAATCGTTCTTAGGCAGCAAAAGACACTGCCTAAGAACGATTAAGTTTCACACAGGAAAAACGCAAAGGACAGCGTTTTTCATTTCTATTTGAGCCACCAAAAGGCGGCATGGGGGATTAGTGTGAATATACAGTTGGTTTTCTGGCATTTCAGAAATAAGTATGAGAAATGCGAATTCTGGTTATACTACGAAAAACAGTAGAATGAGAGGAATAAAGCGATGAAATATATATGTGATGTCTGCGATTGGGTATACGACGAGGATGAAGGCTATCCAGAAGGCGGAATTGCGCCAGGAACAAAATGGGAAGATGTACCAGAAGATTTTGTCTGTCCATTATGTTTTGTAGGAAAAGAGCTTTTTTCTGCGAAATAAAACAAATTAAGTAAGGCGTCCATCAGTTTGTTGACGGGCGCCTATGTGCGTAAACAAATCTAAGTTCTACGCAGAAGTTTCAGCTAGTTGAATAATCTTTTCCATGTCTGCAATTAGTTCTTCAGAATAATTTAATGCTTCTCGATAAACATGCATTGCTTTTCCGTATTCCTGATTGTTGATTGCATTGATGACTGTCTGGCCATATGCATGGAATTTTCTGTGCTTGTTGCCAAGTTCTTCCCAGATAGGGAGAACACCAGGAATATCAGGAGTGACAGCATAGTAAAAGTGACCAAATCCACATTTTGAGGAATCTAGCTGTAATGGAGTGACATTACGGCTATCCACAATCTTTTTAAGGTTGTTTAGCCATGTTTGGTGAGAGGAGATAGCAGTATGCATATATTGAATAAATTCTTGATTCTCAATATGATAAAACGCATCTTTTGCCATGTGACCCATTTTTTTAACAGATTCATCAAGCGTTTTTTCAATATTGACAACTGGCTCAATTGCATATCTTAAATCACGACCAACATTACGCATAAAATCAGTACTATCGTTAAGCTGATTTTCCATTTCTGTCATGGAACTGCTAATTTCTTCACTGACAGATGCCATTGAGCTTATGGAGTCATTAATCTGTGACACATGACATTTGCTTTCGTCATTTAATTCCCAGACATTGGAAATTTTGTCAGCCATAGAATTTAGAGAGTGAATCGTACTTGTGGAACTTTGTACGCTCTTTTTGGAAGCAAGTTTCATATTTTCTACAAATGTGCCCATATCTTTTGTAAGTTTCTGTGTTTCCTCTGCAAGTTCCCGAATTTCGCCTGCAACAACAGCAAATCCCTTGCCAGCTTCTCCTGCCCTTGCTGCCTCCACAGAAGCGTTTAAGGCAAGTAGGTTTGTCTGGAGCGATATGGTATCAATACCAGAGAGAATAGAACTGATGTGTGCAATAATATTGACCAATTTATCCATATCTTCTTGCATTTCACTGGCAGAGAGAATTGTCTGAGCAGAGAGTTCTTTAATGGCAGTTAGTTCCTCTTGGCCTTCTTCAATTTTTTTGTAGACTTCGTCTGTCTCACCAGAGATTTGAATGATGGTGTTGGTCAGTTCTTCTTGTGGATTGTTGGTGCTTCCAGTAGTTGTTCCAAAAATTGTCTCTGTCGCCTTTGCAATTTTTTTGGAGATATCAACAATTTTCTGTGTCTGGTACTGCATAGTTAGATCAAGCGAACTAATGTGCATAACTGCGTTTATATTTTTGTCAAATACATCTGCAAACTGTTTTCTGCCGTCAGATAATCGGTTGTATATATTATTTAATTCGGGCTCTCCAGAAAAGTCGGCTCTTTTTAATTCCGATACGGCTTTCATAAGAACGGATTTGCGTTTTTTGTTGAACATTTCTGTATCCTCATTTCTTTATTATAATTCTTTTCCAAGAATGCTATTGACATTCTTGTTGCGGTGTGCAAATCAGTTCTGCTGACATAGAACCGATTTACATACCTGCAATAAAATAAATAGATACTTATATCTTACGTGATTTTTAAGTTTTTTCAAGTATTTTCTTGATTTTTCTTTTAGGAATTTATTTCATTTTGTTTTTTGATTAAGGAAAGAAAAGTTACTTCTCTCACTTATGTGTTGGATGTGAGTGGTTTTAGCTGCATAATTCCTACTTGTGTCTGCGTATAACTGGGTAGAAATTTTCTACTTGCTGTATGACTCATTGTGCTGCCATAGTGGTATATTTCTTCTGAATGAGTCTGTATAGAAAAAGTAAGCATGGGAAAATTAAAACTTTCCCATGCTGCGTTCTGCAAACCGCAATGTTTTAATAATGGGAACAATTAGGATTCCACAGAAGAAATTGCTGACACCATGAATACAATCAAAAGGAAAACCAGCAATAATCCAAGCAACCATTCCTTTAAAGCTTAATCCATATAAAAGTGCCTGCGCAGGTGCATACAATGTTCCATATAAAAAGCCATGTGCGGCACAGATTGTCATGTACAAAAGTGGTTGGAATTTGGGGGGGATCTTTGTCGGAAGAAGCATAACAGCTCCCCAAAGAACCGTCCATAGGTACAGATATGGTATCCACCATGTCGCAAATCCATAAAATATTCCTGTCAAAAGCACATAGATGTAAATTGGGTATAACGCTTTCTTGCGATAGACAACAGTAAAAGCGACAATAAATGTGCCAAGTAAATGAATATTTGGCGCAAATTCCATCAAAAGTTTGGATGCATACATAACGGACCCTAACATTGCAAATACAACGATTTCTCTTGTTGAAAGCTTCATGGTTATTCTGCTTTAAAAGAGTAGCTGGCTCCAGCTGTAATTGGGGTGGTATCAACACCCGAGGTTGCGTATTCCTCATCGACATAAAATGCCCAATATTTTCCCTGTGTATCATAATCAACTGTGATGTTGTTAACCGTCTTTACAAAAAGTCCATATTCACTGTCATCACCGTCAATCAATCCAAGTTCTAGCAATGCACTACCAACAGTATCTTTGTCAGTGTGAATTTCAAATGCGGTGGTATTACCTTCTAAATCAACGACAGTGAAGGCAAAGTTTGTGCTACCCTCGCCAAGAACAGTGACATCTGATGGTGTGTTTTCTTGGGAAGTGTCTTTTGGTGATTCGTTTTTTTGATTGCCATTACAACCCGTTGTAGAGAGTGCCATAGCCACAATTAGCACCATACAAAGGATGAATGACATTGTTTTTTTTCTGTGTTTCATCTGCATGTTTTGTGTCTCCTTTGATATTTTAATAAATTTAAAAATTCTATCTTCAACCGGCGCCCGCGGCTGGAAGCATTATATAATTATGCTTCAGAGAAGTAGAACTGTTTCGATATTCCGGCTTAATACTGCATTGACCAGCCTTCTCGGATAAGTTCCAATGGCTTGTCCCGAAATTGTGGCATTCCGGTAAGGACAATGACAAAGACGTGTTTTACGGCGACGGGCTCGCGCAGGAGTTACACCTGCTTCCCGAAACAGTCTAATCTTTATAATAATAGTTTACAACATGTTCGTCAAGTATTGGATGGCGTTTTAAAAATGGATCTCGAGCGCAAATGTGTTATATAGTACAAAACAATAAAGAGCAGAAGGCTTAGGATAGAGACAATCACACCAGCAATCAAACCTTTTGGAAAATAATGTAGTGCAATTGTGTGAGAACCTGTGTCAAGTGCAACACTGATAAAGGTATCCTCAAACAAATCCATATCTGTTTTCTCACCATCCACATACAATGTCCACCCAGGATCATATGGGATAGACAACACAAGATGTCCGGGAGTGGAAATATCAATTTGTCCGTTTAAAGTAGTTTCATTGTAGTTGTTAACAGTCATAGTTTGATGATTTAGCTGACTGTTAAGGGTAGCGAGTACAGATTCGTTGATTTTATATGCTGTTAAATTAAGGTCTTTTCCATTTTCGGATTTGAAGGATAATGTTTGACCTGCAGTGTGATAGCCAAGATCAAGAATATATTTTTTCTTAATTTGGCTAAAACTTTTAGATTCTTCCTCATACTGCATTTTTATTGTATCAATCTTGGTATTAGAAGTATAAGCATAGTAGTGCGCGTCTTCCTCAATATAAAGATCAGCCTGACTGCCATAGGAACCAATAGAAACTTCTGAAAAAATATCTTCTTCGATGCCAAGACGATGAACCAAATTGTTTTGGCGCTGTATTGGATTGAGACTTTTTTCGTCAGTATCTTCCTCGTGGATATTTTCTGTTACATTTTGCGCAGTGTCAAAACGGGCTTCAGGAGAAGTAATCACATACCCAAGTGGAACCGAATAATTGTTTTGATATAGATATAGTTTTCCTTCTGTATCAGCGAGCGTAAAGAGATTATCATATCCTCTATCAAGAGTATACAGCATATAGCGATTAGCAAGAAGTGCTGCAGTAACTGGGGTTGCACCATCATAACAGTAATTGACACGACTGCCTTTCATACCATATTTTTCATAAAAGTCTGATACCAATGAATTTAAGGTTGAGGAGAAATAAGAACCACCCTGAAAGCCAATAAGCATGGCATCATTCTGCGTTCTGCGCGCAAATTTCTCAAATCGGAAAAAATCATTATTTTCATTTTCCACTGTTCGATCTGTCAAGATTTGATAGGAATTATAATTGGAAAGGTATGTGGTTCTTGACACTGTAGGAACACTGGTGAGGTAGGTATTCACACCGGACTCTGTCACTGTCACAAACACTGCGCAAATGCAAAAGAGTGTATTGAGTGTGTCGCTGTTTCTACGATAATAAATTAGGCTAGCATAGAGAAGTAGATAAATGCCAGTGACCAAAAAACAAGTACTTGTAATCGCATCGTCATCGGCCAGTTTTTCGCATAATAGGAGGAAAAATAACACGCCTGAAAAGACAGATACAAGTTCTTTGCGACTGTACTCCTGCAAATATAAAAATGCTTCATAGCATACAGTTAACAACAATAATATATATAGAAACGATTGTCTTGCAGGGAGAGAGTCCGGGTAATTTAGGCCATGCCATATAAAATTTAATGTGTTTGTGGAGAAACTGATCAGAATAAAGCCGAGGAGAAGCAGCTTGGGGGCCTTTTCTCGCAGGGGAATTTTTTTCTGTAGGACGTACAATGGAAGTAATACAAACACAAGGACGCCACAATAAATGTTTGGCCAGTGGTCCAATCCAGTCTCAACAGTTACATTAAAGCAATGTCTAGCGAGCATATCAAATATAGGAAAGTATATTTTTATTTTGCTTGGGAAATTGATATCGCTAAATTCCGTAAAACGAAGCGCAGCAGCAACGGGTAGTAGAAGGACTGCTGCTATGCCGCCTGCAAGCAAAGAATATACACCAAAACGGATTATTGCCTTGACATAAAAATTCTTAATAGTACTAAGACCAGGGAATGAAAGTGGCGCGGAAGTTTTTCCTTGTGAAGGATTTTGGGCAATTAGCAGTACTATAAAATAGAACACAAGAAAAATACACAACATAATAGAAAGGTAATAGTTTGATAAGATGGATAGAACAAGGCAAATACAATACAAGTAACATTTTCCCTCGTTTACAAGTCGTTCGACACCGAGAATAACAAGCGGCGCAAGAACAACTACATCAAGCCACATAACGTCCCAGTTATAGGCTGCCATAAAACCAGACAATGCATAAAAAAGCGAGAAACACAAAATACCCCAAGAATTGCTGTCAAAGTGCTTGCGAATATAATAGGTGAATGTCAGACCGCACAATCCAGTTCTTAAGACAACCAAATAGGACAGAAATTCCATTAGATAATTTTCTGGAATCAGCACACAAAGCCAGTTAAAAGGGCTTGCCAGATAATAGGCATAGAGCGCAATAAAATTAGACCCAATGCCAGTGTTCCATGAGAAAAATAGGCTTTCACCATTCTTTAACTTGTGGTAGAACTCTACAAGAAAAGGAAAATACTGGTGATACATATCAATATGGAGAAAAGAGCGCTCGCCAAACGGATATATTTTCTGCACAATAAAAATTATAAGCAGAATAAATGCGGGAAGAAAAAAGGAACATAGATATAACAAATCACAGTGTGTTTTTCTTATTTTAAATCGTTTGAAATTCATAATTGTCCTCCTGACAGTTTCCAATCTATCTTTTGCCAAAGATACAATCATATTGTAAGATTGCATAGTTGTTTAATTCACCCATCACATTTTTGGTGTCTGTACTTTTGCCTGCCGAATTTTCTGTGCGTATGGATGTGATCACAGGATAGTTTTCAGATAGTTTATGGAGATATTGTTCATATGCAGTCATTGGGATGCCTGCGGCTGCAAGAATATCCGATGCGAGAAAATTCGCACTGGTTTCTGCGTCGGTTTCTGTCTCAAGATCAAAATTGCACCAGATAAAATAGGGGACTTTGTATCTGTTTGCTTCGTCCTCGCCAGACAGTTCGTTTCCGTTTTTTCCATTAAGCTTCCATACATTAGAAACGACAGAATTTGTTGGTTGATGATCACCAAAAAATATAATGATGGTATCCTCTGCTGCATTTGAAAAATAATCTGTCAAATCCTTTATGGATGCATCTGAAATTTTCATTAATGACAGATAATTATTGAGTGCTTTTGCTTTGCTATTTGTCACTTTAATATCTGGTTTAAAATTATCAAATTCCTCTGTGTAGGAGGAGTGGTTTTGCATAGTGACATTAAAGACAAAAAACGGGGTGTTGTCAGGTTTGGATTCATACATATCTATAATTTTGTCATAACATGCTTTGTCACTTACGTATTTGCGGATTCGTTCTGGGCTTTTGTAATCTTTTATAAAATACATTTCATCAAAACCAAGTAATGGATAGACTTTGTTTCGATCCCAGCCAGTACTGTTGTACGGATGCGTTGCAATTGTCTGGTAGCCAAGTGCTTTTAGGTGTGAGGCAATAGAAGGAATTTCTCGCTTGAGATATTGCTGATATGCCACACTGCCTTGTGGTAGGAATGCCATTGTATTTCCAGTAAGAAATTCAAATTCTGTGTTTGCCGTGTTTCCGCCAAGTACAGATACATTTAAATAGCCAGATATTGTGTTAGGAATTTCTCCGTTTAGAATGGAATGTACATAAGGCATGTAATCCTCATTGGTTTCAAAAGAACCAAGCACAGCAGGGTCTGAAAATGCCTCATTCATAATTACAATGATATTGGGAAGGCGTTCAGGAATAGCCAGTGTCTCATTTGATTCATTGTAAGGAGCGAGAATCTCACTGACAGCAGAGGCACTGTAATTTGTCGGTTTGTCCACAGAAATATATTGTAATTCTATTAAAAATGCGACAGCGGTGCCATCACGTTTGCTCATTACAGTCGGCGTAAAAAGTTTGTCATAAATACCATACTTACGGATTGTACTTTCCTGATGAAGCATATTTGTAAAGTTGCATAATAATGTGAAAAACAAAATAGTACCTACAATCCGAATGCCCCAGAAACGTTTTTTCCATTTGCCAGTGCCTTTTAATTCTAGGTTAACCACAGATTCTGCCACTATTAACAGGACAAAGCCAATCAAGACCAAAATAGCTTGCTGATTGAGTGTGTACTTAAAATCTCCCGCGACGCTCAATGCAGTTTTGACAGAATAAATATCCCATGGCATAATTGGCGCAGAACGAAAGCTTAGCACATAATAATTTGCCAGCCCAACAAGCATGAAAAAAATGCTCTGCAGACGCAGAGACCATTTAAGACGTCCAAAGAGAAAAAGAAACAAAACCATCAACACTTCAAAAAGGTAGATATTAAGAAATTGAATTGGTACTTTCATGGATTCCCATGGATTGTGTGTGTACCATTCAAAAAGATAAAAATTTGCAATTGGAAATAGTAACATTGGAATCAGATTTCTGATACACCATATGATTTTATTGTGTTTTAGTATAAATTTTTTCATTGTAATCCCCTTTTCATCCGTATATCATTTACAAAATTTATATTTTCTATGATATATTCTTGTTGCCGCAGTCTAAAACGGCAGCTCTGTATAACAATAGCATTTTTTTCCAGCGTTTTCAAGTTTGTTTTTATCGTTGCATGGTATTTAAAAACAGTATTTCTGAAAGGAAAGTTGTTGACGTGAGGAATAGATTATTCTATAATACATAGGAATCAGAAACGAAGAAACGATAAAGAAATAACATGTGCAATCGGAGAAATAGACAAGTCAAGATGTATAGATTATTTCTTTATCGTTCTAAATAATCAGGAGGAGAAGCATGATTAAAAGTATGACAGGTTTCGGTAGATGTGAGATTACGGAGGGGAATCGCAAGTATACCGTTGAGATGAAATCCGTAAATCACAGATATCTTGACGCTAATATCAAGATGCCTAAGAAACTCAGTTTTTTTGAGAGTTCTGTCCGAAATGAATTAAAGAACTATGTACAGCGCGGAAAGATCGACCTGTTCATCACATATGAAGATTTTTCCGAGGATAATGTGTGTATTCGGTACAACAAGGATATTGCAGCGGAATATATTGGATATCTAAAGAAAATGTCCGCGGATTTTGGGTTGGATAATGATATACGAGTTTCAACACTTTCACGCTATCCAGAGGTTTTCTCGATGGAGGAACAGACAGTGGATGAAGAACAAATCTGGAAAGGTCTTGCAAAAGCTATTCAGGGTGCCGCAGAGGGACTAGTACAGACGCGCATTAAGGAAGGAAAGAATCTGGCAGAAGATTTAGTTGGCAAATTAAACGGAATGCTTGAGCATGTCACATTTATTGAGAAGCGTTCCCCGCAGATTATTGATGAGTACAGGAAAAGGCTTGCGGAGCGGGTACATGAGTTGCTAGGTGACGCAATAGTCGATGAGGCAAGGATTTTGACAGAGGTCACTATTTTTGCAGACAAAGTGTGTGTTGACGAAGAATTGGTGCGCCTTAGAAGCCATATAGAGACAATGAAACAGTCTTTGATAGATGGGGGTAGTATTGGGCGGAAGCTGGATTTTATTGCGCAGGAGATGAATAGAGAAGCAAATACAATCCTTTCTAAAGCAAATGACCTTGTAGTTTCTAATCGTGGAATTGATTTAAAGACAGAGATTGAGAAGGTAAGAGAACAAATACAAAATATTGAGTGATCTACAGTGAGGTGGCAGGTGAACAGACTGATTCATATAGGCTTTGGAAATATTGTCAACACGTCAAAGATTATAGCAGTCGTTTGTCCTGATTCAGCCCCTGTCAAAAGATTGGTGCAGAGGGCAAAGGAGAATGGTACTGTTATAGACGCTACACAGGGAAGAAAAACCAAATCGGTTTTGGTAATGGAGAGCAGCCAGATTGTGCTGTCAGCCCTCCTTCCTGAGACGATTGCTGGAAGGGCACAAGGGGCGCTGACAGACGACGAAGCAGACGAGACAACAGAACAATAAAATAATAGAAAAAGTGAGGAAAAGATTATGTTACATCCATCTTATACAGATTTAATGAAAGTTGTAAACAATGAAGTTGAACCAGGGGAGGCACCTGTTGTCAACAGCCGCTATTCGATCGTTATGGCGACATCAAGACGTGCACGACAGATTATTGCAGGCGAGGAACCGCTTGTAAACACGAAACAGACAAAACCACTGTCAATTGCCATCGAAGAACTAAACGAAGGCAAAATTAAAATTACACATGAGGATTAGAATTTGAAAATATTATTTATTTCCCTTGGCTGTGACAAAAACTTAGTTGACACAGAGAAAATGCTTGGTATATTGGTACAGCGGGGATTTTCTATTACAGATGACGAGCAGGAAGCAGATGCTGTTGTAGTCAACACATGCTGCTTTATTAATGATGCAAAACAGGAAAGCATCAATACCCTTTTGGAGATGGCACAGTTGCGTGAGAATGGCAGTATAAAGGCATTGATTGCGGCTGGTTGTCTAGCGCAGCGCTATCAGGAGGAAATTCAAAGAGAGATTCCAGAGGTGGATGCCATTCTAGGAACAACAGCGATTGATGTAATAGCAGATACTCTTGATGAAGTGTTTTGCGGTAAAGGTCAAAATCATTTGGAGGACATTAATCGTAGCTTGACAAATGCAGATTTTTCAAGCAAAAGAATTGTTACTACTGGAGGGCATTACGCTTATTTAAAGATTGCTGAAGGGTGTGACAAGCATTGTAGTTATTGTATCATTCCAAAAGTGCGGGGACATTACAGAAGTGTTCCTATGGAGGAGCTAGTTCAAGAGGCAAAGCAACTTGTTGCATCTGGGGTAAAAGAACTTATCCTTGTGGCCCAGGAAACAACTCTGTATGGAGTGGATTTGTATGGAGAGAAGCGCCTTCCAGAACTGTTGCGCAGACTTTGTGCAATCACAGGAATCTATTGGATAAGGATTCTTTATTGCTATCCTGAGGAAATCACAGACGAGTTGATTGAGACGATAAAGAGTGAGCCTAAAATTTGTAATTATCTTGATATTCCTATACAACATGCTTCCAATACAATATTGAAACGCATGGGAAGGCGTACCGATCAAAATGGACTTGTAAGGATCATTGCAAAATTGAGAGATCAAATACCAGATATTTGTCTGCGGACAACACTTATCACTGGTTTTCCGGGCGAGACGGCAGAGGACCATGTTTCTCTAATTCAGTTTGTTGACGAGATGGAGTTTGACAGACTTGGTGTTTTTTGCTACTCGCAGGAGGAAGATACGCCAGCAGCCTTGTTTGAGAATCAGATTGACGAGGAGGTGAAATTGGAGCGACAGGAGGAACTTATGGAACTCCAGCAGGAGATTGCATTTGAGAAAGCACAAAATGCAATTGGAAGCACACTTCTTGTCATGGTGGAAGGTAGTATACCCGACGAGCACGTCTATGTGGCAAGGAGTTACAAAGATGCACCAAATGTGGATGGATATGTGTTTATACGAACTGGAAAAGAATTGATGACAGGGGATTTTGTGCGAGTACAGATTACAAACGCGCACAGATATGACTTGATAGGAGAGATAAAAGATGAATTTACCGAATAAACTTACTATTTTCAGGGTGATTTTAATTGTGCCGTTTGTGATCTTACTGCTAGGCGGATATGCGCAGTGGGGGTGGTTTCAAACAGTGTTTGGTGGAATCGCGGACATTACAGATTATATTGCGCTGGCAATATTTATCATAGCAAGCTTGACAGACATGTTGGATGGAAAGATTGCCAGAAAGTACAATCTTGTCACTAATTTTGGGAAATTTATGGACCCTTTGGCAGACAAATTGTTGGTATGCGCTGCGCTTATCTGTCTGATTGAGCTTGATAGGATTCCAGCGTGGATTGTAATTATTATAATTAGCAGGGAGTTTATTATAAGTGGTTTCCGATTGATTGCTGCGGACAATAGAGTGGTGATCGCTGCAAATTATTGGGGAAAATTTAAGACGACATTTCAGATGGTTATGGTGTGTTTGATGATTGTGAACTTGGAGAGTCTGACAGTACTCACACAGATTGTAATGTGGATTGCGTTGGCGTTGACCGTAATATCGCTCGTGGATTACATCCTAAAAAATAAGGGCGTGCTGTTTGATGGAAATATATAGAAGAATGACAACGAGCAGGGAAGATGCGTTTTCCCTGTTCGTTCTATTTGTATACTAATGCAGGAAATATATCATTATATGACGCGGTGAGTGTGATGTGTATCTTTCTTGATTTGGAGTTATTTTATGGTTACATATGTTCGGCAAAATGTAAAAAATTGCACTTGTTTAATTGTGGTTCCTATGTTAAGGTTAATAAAAATAAAAAATAGTGAAATAGGGCTTGACAATTGCGAACAAATGTTTTAAAGTAGAGATATCGAAAACATTCGTTCTAAGAAGGAGAAAAAAGATGGAGAGAGAAGAAAAATTAAAGGCACTGGATGCCGCACTTTCACAGATAGAAAAGCAGTTTGGAAAGGGAGCAGTCATGAAGCTGGGTGATCCCGCAGCACAGATGAATGTGGAGACAATACCCACTGGTTCATTGAGTCTTGACATTGCGTTAGGGCTTGGCGGGATTCCAAAAGGAAGGATTGTTGAGATCTATGGACCAGAGTCTTCCGGTAAAACTACCGTTACACTTCATATGATAGCAGAAGTACAAAAGCGGGGTGGAATTGCAGGATTTATCGATGCAGAACATGCGCTCGACCCTGTATATGCCAAAAATATTGGTGTAGATGTAGATAATTTGTATATATCGCAGCCAGACAATGGCGAACAGGCGTTGGAGATAACTGAGACAATGGTGCGTTCTGGCGCGATAGATATTGTGGTGGTTGACTCTGTTGCAGCACTTGTCCCAAAAGCAGAGATTGACGGTGATATGGGAGACTCGCATGTAGGACTTCAGGCACGTTTGATGTCACAGGCACTTCGTAAGCTGACGGCAGTAATCAGCAAGTCAAATTGTACAGTAGTATTTATAAATCAGCTCCGTGAGAAAGTTGGCGTAATGTTTGGAAATCCTGAGACGACAACTGGTGGGCGTGCATTAAAGTTTTATTCTTCTGTGCGTCTTGATGTTCGTAGAATAGAGTCTTTGAAACAAAGTGGAGAAGTAACTGGAAATCGAACAAGAGTTAAAGTGGTTAAAAATAAGATTGCACCTCCTTTTAAAGAAGCAGAATTTGACATTATGTTTGGAGAGGGGATTTCTGTGGTGGGCGATATCCTTGATTTGGCTGCATCACAGGGAATTGTAGTGAAAAGCGGTGCATGGTATGCATATAATGGAAGCAAAATTGGTCAAGGGCGTGAAAATGCAAAACAATATTTGAAAGATAATCCTGAGACATGTAGCGAAATCGAAGGAAAAGTACGACAGCATTTTGGTTTGCAAGGAGCAGAGGAAGATACTGTTACAACATCTGAGAAATCCGAGAGCAAAAACAAAACAAAACCTGCAAAGACAGAGGCAGCAGAGACAACAACTGCCGAGTAGTGTTAAGGATAAAAAATGATAATTACAGATATTGTTGAAGTGACTGGAACAAAAGCGAAAGTTTGTGTTGACAACGGAGTAACCTTTACACTCTACAAAGGCGAGATTCAAAAGTTTGCACTTGAGAAAGAGGGTAGTTTGTCAGACGAATTATATAATAAAATTATAAATGAGGTACTGTTAAAGCGCGCAAAGCTTCGATGTATGAACTTGTTAAAGAGCAGGGATTATACAATGTATCAGCTTATGATGAAACTTCGACAAGGAGGATATCCAGAGACGGTTATTGACAATGCGATTGCATATGTTATTTCATTTGGATATATTGATGATATGCGTTATGCAAAATCTTATATTATATCTGCGGGACAGACAAAGAGCAGGCGGCAGATTGAGAGAACGCTTTTGCAAAAAGGGATATCTAAAGAACAAATCAGTGAGGCGTATGCCCAGTGTTCAGTGGAAGAAGACACAACACAAGAACAAAAATTGATTGAAAAACTTCTTGAAAAAAAGCGTTTTGACAGGCAGAATGCCACCTACGCAGACCGTCAAAAAATGGTAGCATTTCTTTATCGTAAGGGTTTTGCGATGGACGATATTAATCATGCAATTGGCGCAGCATGCAATTAGTAATAATATATAATAGTACTATACGCAAGAATAAATGCTTGACACAGCCTGATTAAAAGAGTAAAATTAGTATGTTGTAGTATCTGCAAAGATACGATAAAGTGACTATTCGGAATACTTTATAGATTTCAGCGTTGAGCAGGAAACTGTGGAGGCACTGAACAGTTGCACAATGAAAATTTAATAAGGAGGTGCTCCTGTACATGCTATACTACTTGTTAGAGGCAGTTGTCATCATTGCAGTATGTGTAGCAGGCTGTTTTTTCGCATTTTCAAACTACAAGAAAAATATAGAAACTACAATTGGAAATGCTGAGGATAAGGCAAGGGAAATCGTTGATGAAGCTCTAAAGATGGCTGAGACCAAAAAACGTGAAGGACTTCTTGAGATTAAGGAAGAATCTATTAAGACCAAGAATGAGCTTGATAAGGAAATCAAGGAGCGCAGGGCGGAAGCGCAGCGCTATGAGAGACGTATTCAGCAAAAAGAGGAGAGCATTGACAAGAAGGCGGAAACGATTGAAAAGAAAGAAGCCGCCCTTGCTGCAAGGGAAGAAGAGCTTGCAAAACAATCGGCAGTTGTTGCAAGACTGAACGAAGAGCGGATACAGGAACTGGAACGAATTTCAGGATTAACCTCTGAACAGGCAAAAGAGCATTTGTTAAAAATTGTTGAAGACGAAGTAAAACATGAAACAGCAGTGATGATCAAGGAAATGGAAAGCAGAGCGAAGGAAGAAGCTGACAAGAAGGCAAAAGAGTATGTTGTCACAGCGATTCAAAAGTGTGCTGCGGACCATGTTTCTGAGACCACCATTTCCGTTGTACAGCTTCCAAACGATGAGATGAAAGGTAGGATTATTGGTAGAGAAGGACGTAATATCAGAACTTTGGAAACACTTACTGGTGTTGAACTAATTATTGATGATACGCCAGAAGCCGTTATTCTCTCAGGGTTTGATCCAATCAGGAGAGAGATTGCCAGAATCGCACTTGAGAAGCTGATTGTGGATGGACGTATTCATCCGGCAAGAATCGAGGAGATGGTTGAGAAGGCGCAGCGGGAAGTTGAAGTAATGATCAAGGAGGAAGGCGAATCAGCAACCTTGGAGGTTGGTGTACATGGCATTCATCCAGAATTAGTAAGACTTCTGGGCAAAATGAAGTTTCGGACGAGTTACGGTCAAAATGCATTGAAGCATTCCATTGAGGTGGCCCATCTCACTGGTCTTCTTGCTGCAGAGATGGGATTTGATGTCAGAATGGCAAAGAGAGCCGGCTTATTGCATGATATTGGCAAGGCAGTGGACCATGAGATGGAGGGGTCGCACATACAATTGGGAGCAGAACTGTGCAGAAAGTACAAAGAGTCTCAAATTGTTATCAATGCGGTTGAATCTCATCATGGTGATGTGGAGGCCCGCTCATTGATTGCCTGCCTGGTTCAGGCTGCGGATACTATTTCGGCTGCAAGACCAGGAGCAAGACGTGAAACACTCGAAACATATACAACTAGGTTGAAACAACTAGAAGATATAACCAACAATTTTAAAGGTGTCGACAAATCTTTTGCTATTCAGGCAGGTAGAGAGGTTCGGGTAATGGTAGTTCCTGAGCAGATCAATGATTCCGACATGATACTGCTGGCGCGTGATATTTCTAAGCAGATTGAAGCAGAGCTTGAATATCCAGGACAGATTAAGGTAAATGTTATCAGGGAATCTCGTGTCGTTGAGTATGCGAAATAATTAAAATGAGCATTATAAGCCATCAAGATCTGAAAAGGTTTTGATGGTTTTCTTATTGTGTTTACACCCAGATTCACAGACTTTTGTAAGAATGGAGGATTTATATGAATGCAGAAATAAAGCGGGTAAAAAGAGAATTACAATGTAAAGGAACTATTATAGATTATTACAAGGATACTGTAATTTTGCCAGATGGAAAGACAGAACAATATGATTTTATAGGACATAATGGTGCCGCCGCTGCGGTTGGTGTGTTGGATGATGGCAGGATTGTGATGGTCAGACAGTATCGCAATGCTTTGGACAGATTCACATTGGAGATACCTGCTGGAGGATTAAATCCTGACGAGCCAACAATTAATGCGGCTGCGAGAGAGTTGGAGGAGGAGACAGGATATCGTTGTCAAAAGATTGAGAAATTGCTTACAATTCGCACAACCGTAGCATTCTGCAATGAGAAAATTGATATTTATCTGGCAACAGACCTACAAAAGACGATGCAGCATCTTGACGAAGATGAGTTTGTAAATGTGGAGATTTATACGATTGAGGAGCTTGAACAGATGATATATGATGGGACAATTGAAGATGCAAAAACAATCGCAGCAATTTTGGCTTATAAAAATAAAGAACAGTAAGCTTTCATAAAGTGGCAAAGTAGTCCATATATTAAAGTAACGAGTAATTGTATGGGTGAAATGTTGGATGAACAGGTTTGATGTGGAAGAACAAATAGAGGACCAAGTTGTATGCAGTGTTGCACAAGACAATGATGCATATATCGATTATAGAAAGCTGCATTATAAAAATACGATGCTTGATAACAGGGTGCTTGTATTTTTTACAGGATTTTGTATAGGCATGGTATTTTTTTATTTATCAGGAGGACAGAATGCAGATGGGAAAAGCTTATTAGATAGAGAGCATCTGTTATTAATGCAGAGCTTTGAGGTCAATCAGTCAGGATTTTTAATGTATACATTAGAACTTCGCATAAAGCAGCTTCTTTTTATGATAATTTGTACTTTGAGTAGTATTGGCGGCTTGCTGGCATATTCTATTATGGGGTGGTATGGATTTGAAGTTGGGTTGTTGATTTTTTCGCTTGTATATCAATATGGGGTAAAGGGAATTTTTTTAATGTTTTCAATGTTTTTGCCACATGGTATATTTTATTGTATTGTCTTTTTGATTATCTTTCGCAAGTATTGGTCAAGTTACACAAAATGTTGTCATAATGAGGAGACCATAAAAAATAAAAAGTTTCATCAAAGAATGGAGTCTGTCAAAACAATCTTATTGGTATTGTTAATTTTTGGCGTTGGTATATTGTGTGAAATTTATATAAACCCCGAGATTATGCGGAAAATGACATTATTTTTTTAATAAGCAAATAATTGCAAAAATAGGAATAATAGCCACAATTTATGCATTAAAATAAAGTTATTTGAAAATATTAAAAAATTTTTTAAATTTTCTGAAAAAAACATTTGATTTTATGTA
>ERZ778503.427-NODE-427-length-35102-cov-5.175992_pt1 | contig 35102 bp, 24 predicted proteins | sample MGYA00510047_ERZ778503 | MGnify/ENA primary metagenome ERZ778503 (study PRJEB29527, sample SAMN07138965) | mouse gut metagenome | material: feces | host: mouse | place: China:Nanjing | collected 2016-01-25 ... | reverse complement strand
ATACTCGCCCTTTTCTAATAGGCGACTACCTCAGCGTGTCCGCTGAACAGTTACGACCATTGCCCTTCCGGGAAGCCTTCGCAATCGGCCGCATCAATACGGGCCGTTACAAGGCAATTTTGCGGAAATCGGAGACAATCAGTTTGCCAATCTGTATTTTTTTATCTAACTTTGCAAGACATTGCGCAGTATGCGGACTTCCGGACTCCGACGAAAGCCCTACCACTCAGGCCGTCAAGGAACGGATCCACTGCATATGCGCTCCGGACATCATGCAGGGAAAAAACGCTTTTTCGATGTCGCACTTGTCGCCAGCCAATGGGACTGGCGACCGCGAAGCGCACCCGAAACATTGGTATGTGGCCTTCACCCACACCAACGGGGAAAGATCCGCTTCCACGGCGTTGAGAAAAGCCGGATTCGCCACCTACATCCCGACGCGTACGGAACTGCGGCAGTGGAGCGACCGCAAGAAACATGTGGAAGTGGTGTTGGTTCCGAGGGTCGTCTTCGTGAAGGCTCTGCCTGAGGACATTCCCGCACTTGTGAGGATGGCTGCCGTAAGTTCCCTGCTGAAACCGCCTGGCTCGTCTACGCCGGCAAGAATCCCCGACCAGGAAATGGAACGCTTCATCTTCATGGTCGGCAATGCCGACACGGCCGTGGAAATCACTCCCCCGACTATAGTGCGCGGCGAGCGGGTGGTGATCACCCGAGGCTCCCTGCGTGGGCTCGAGGGAATGGCCGACGAAGACTCCGAAGGAATGCGACGCATCACCATCAGGCTCGACAGCCTGTGCTGCGCCTCGGTCAACGTCCCGACCACCGACATCGCCCCGGCTGAAAACCATCATATTTGACAACTGACCTCAACATTGATATGAAAAGAACATTGCGCCGATTTCTCGGCATGATTTCGGTCATGTCCGCTCTGGCACTGGCTTCATGCACGCCGAAGAACGTGGCGTATCTCCAAAACATCGACGACACCATAACCACCGTCGACGCCCTTTCCACCCAGATACGGGTAAAGCCTGAAGACAAAATCTCGATTGTGGTCCATTCCAAAGACGACCAGCTCTCGAAGCTTTTCAACCTCCCGGTGGTCTCGACCAACATCACGCAGGCCATGACCACCACCGAGGCCACCACCATCCGCAACGACGGAGGCGTAAAGTCAGGCATGTCGGTCTACACAGTCAGCCCTGAAGGCACCATACAGTTCCCGATTCTGGGAGAGCTGAAGGTGGCAGGCATGTCGCGCTCGGAGCTTTCAGGATTCATAAAAGGCGAGCTTATGGGGCGCGACCTGGTGAAAGACCCGACCGTAACGGTGGAATTCGTCAACACGGGCATCAACGTGCTCGGTGAAGTGAACTCGCCCGGACGGATAGAAGTGAACCGCGACCACCTTACCATCCTCGACGCGCTGGCAATCGCAGGCGACATGACCATACACGGACAGAGGGAAAACGTCATGGTGATACGTGAAGAGAACGGCCAGCGGAAAGCATACCGCATCGACATGACCGACGCACGCAAGACCATGTCTTCACCGGCATATTACCTGCAACAGAACGACATAATCTACGTGGAGCCCAACGGACAGAAGAAACGCGAGACAACCACCAACAGCAACAACTTCCTCTCTACAGGATTCTGGATCTCAGTGGCCTCGCTGCTGACCTCGATCTGCGTGCTCATATTCAGATAACTCTTTTCTTCAGAAAAATCCTGAAGGGAAATTCCAAACACAGTCCGAAACAGCATACACAAAAAACCAGCCCACATTCCGAGACCTCGCTCCGCACCTGACCAAAATGGAAACCAACAACCAAGACATCTCCGCGCAGTCCGACAAACCGTTTTCACCCACAGACTTCATCCGCCTGTGCCTCAACAACTGGAAATGGTTTGCCGTTTCGATAATCGTCTTCCTCATAATAGGCTATTTCTACGGGAAAAGCCGCCAACCAATCTACCAGTCCACCGCTTCTGTTCTGATAAAGGAACAGAACAACGGACGCTCGATGATGGACGTCTCCCAGGCCTTCTCTTCGATGGGACTCGTCAACAGCAACGTGAGCGTCAACAACGAACTGATAGCATTCACTTCGCCCGCGATAATGTTTGAGGTGGTGAAGCGGCTCGGACTCGACGTGAGCTATTCCACAAAAGGGACTTTCCACGACAATGTGCTGTACGGAAAGACGCTGCCTGTGCTGCTCGGCTTCGGTGGACTTTCCGAGCACCAAGTGGCCAATCTAAAGATGCGACTGGAGCCAGACGGCAGAATCACACTCTACGACTTCAAGACCTACACCGAGTCGGGGGAAGTGGAATCCGACAAGGAAATCCAGACCACATGGAACCTCAACACGGTAAAGACCCCGGCAGGAAACATCACAGTCAGACGTAACCCGGCGTTCGTCGGACGCATCAAGAAGCCTCTGGTGATCGAGGTGTGGCGGAGCGGCATGCAGTCCTCGGTGGAAAAGTACTGCGCGGCCGTGAAGGGCACGCTCCACGACAAGGTGGCCGATGTGATCGACCTCCGCTGCTCTTCGGTATCGCCTGAAATGGCAATCGACATACTGAAGACCATGATACAGGTCTACAACGAGAAATGGGTGGAAGACAAGAACATAATAGCCCACGCCACTTCCGACTTCATCAACGAGCGTCTCGCGCTGATAGAGAAAGACCTCGGAACCGTGGATGCCGACATATCCAACTTCAAGAGCGAACACCTCATCCCCGACGTGGAAGCGGCCTCGCGTATGTATCTGGAAAAATCCGTCAGGAACGAAGAGGACATGCTCGACATCAACAACAAGCTGATGATAGCCCGCTATATGCGCGACTTCATCAACAATCCGGCACACGCCACATCCGTCCTTCCTGTCAACACCGGAATAGGCGACATAAACATCGAGACGCAGATCAGCGAATACAACAAGATGCTCCTCGGGCGCAACAACATAGCCGCCAATTCGTCGGAAAGCAACCCTGTGGTGAAGGACTACGACGCTTCGCTCACGGGCATGCGCCAAGCCATCATGAGCACCATCAACCAGGTCATCACCGCCCTTTCCACATCGTTGCGCAACACGCAGGGCGCGCGGGGCGAGGCCCGCGAACAGATAGCCTCCAATCCTTCGCAGGCCAAATACCTGCTTTCGGTGGAGCGTCAGCAAAAGGTGAAGGAATCGCTCTATCTTTTCCTGCTCGAAAAACGGGAAGAGAACGAGCTGACACAGACCTTCACATCCTACAACACCCGCATCATCACACCGCCGACCACGCCGCTGCGCCCAGTCTCACCGAAAAAGCAGCTAATCATGCTCGTGTCGGCGATAATCGGCCTCATAATCCCCGCCGTGGCCCTATATATGGCCGTTACGCTCGACACCAAAGTGAGGCGCGCCAAAGACCTCGAGGCTCTTCCGATTCCGTTCGCAGGAGAGATTCCGGGCGAGACGAGCCTGCGCCGCCGGCTTTTCTCGCGCAGGAAGAAACGCGAAGAGGGAAAGACCAAGCCTGTGGTGGAACACGGAAACAGGAACGCCATCAACGAGGCTTTCCGCGTGATGCGAAGCAACCTCGACTTCATGGGCAACAAGAACGACCGGGGAAAGGTGGTCATGCTCACGTCTTATTTCCCAGGCTCGGGCAAATCGTTCATCTCGCTCAACCTGGCCATGACATACGCCATCAAGGGGAAAAGCGTGCTTCTTATCGACGGAGACCTGCGCCACGGCTCTACTTCCGCCGTTATAGGGAATCCGGAAGAGGGAATAACGAACTATCTCGCCGAAAAGACCGACAATTGGCGGAAACTCGTAGTCCCCACACAGTTTGAAGAACACCTTTTCGTGATGCCGATCGGACACAAGGCCCCCAACCCCGCAGAGCTTCTTGAGAACGGGCGTTTCGACGAAATGATAAGGGAGGCACGCGAGACCTACGACATAATCATCATCGACTGCCCGCCGGACACGATTGTCGCCGACCCGCAGCTTATAGCCGGCACGGCAGACCGCACGGTGTTCGTAATCCGAGCCGGAATCTTCGACAAGTCGCTGCTCAACGAAGTCATGCGCCTGTACAACTCAAAGAAGTACAAGGGCATGAGCATAGTCCTTAACGACGTGCGCCAGACTTCGACATCCCCCTACGGATATTACTACGGCTCATCCTACTATTACTACTCAAAGTAGGCAGCGGAGGCCAGACCCGATGAACCGAGTCCGCAATGACGGACAATACAGCAAATCTCTCAGTTCCATACTCCAGAAACTCCATACTTCAGAACATGTGGCCCTTCTCAAGGCATAAATCAATATCATCGTCGGGAATGACAAGCGGCATGACCGACTGGCATTCACATATCCTCTTCGGCGTGGACGACGGAGTGGAGACGCTCGACGATTCGCTCGAAATCCTCGATGCCTACGCCGCCATGGGTTTCAGCCGCGTGTGGCTCACGCCCCACATAATGGAGGATGTCCCGAACACGCCCGACGGACTGCGCCGACGGTTCGCCGAACTCAAAAATGCCTATTCCGGCCCGATCGAGCTGCGGCTTGCTGCAGAGAACATGATCGATCCCCTGTTTGAGAAACGGCTCGCCGACGGCGACCTCCTCCCGATAGGCGAACGCGGCGACCATCTGCTCGTGGAGACGTCATACGTCAACGCGCCTGTGCGTTTCCGCGAACTGCTCACAGAAATAAAGAGCAAAGGCTTCTTCCCCGTGCTCGCCCATCCGGAACGCTACCGGTACATGGACGAGCGGGATTACCGTTGGCTCAAGGAAAACGACATAAAGTTCCAGTCAAACCTCTTCTCGCTCCTCGGCATATACGGGCCTGAGGCCGCACGCAAAGCCGAATGGCTGCTGCGCCAAGGCATGACCGACATGCTCGGAAGCGACATACACCGCCCGTCGATGCTGCGTTTCTTCGACGACAGGCTGCCCGGAGGCAAGACCCTCAAGGCTTTCACATCCCTCTCCCGACCGAACAATTCCCCGACATGAACATAGCAATCGTAGGCACAGGATATGTGGGACTCGTCTCCGGAGCATGCTTCGCAGAGATGGGAATCGACGTTACGTGCATTGACATAGACCGCAGCAAAATCGACAGGCTCGCAGGAGGGGAAATACCCATCTACGAGCCGGGACTCGAAGAGATGGTGAAGCGCAACGTGGAGGCCGGAAGGCTTCATTTCACCACGTCCCTGCCCGAGACGCTGCCGAAAGTGGAGGTGGTGTTCTCCGCAGTAGGCACTCCTCCCGACGAGGACGGCTCCGCCGACCTGCAATACGTGCTCGACGTGGCGCGTGAGTTCGGACGCCACATCGGCCGATACACGCTGCTCGTAACCAAGTCCACCGTCCCGGTAGGCACGGCGGCCAAAGTGCGCGAGGCGATAAGCGAAGAGCTTGCCAGGCGAGGCGCGGACGTGCCTTTCGACGTGGCCTCCAACCCGGAATTCCTGAAGGAAGGCGCGGCCATCAAAGACTTCATGAGCCCCGACCGCGTGGTGGTCGGCACAGAAAGCGAACAGGCGCGAAAGGTGATGGAACGCCTTTACCGTCCTTTCATGGTGGTCAGCGACCGCATGATATTCACCGACATACCGTCGGCAGAGATGATAAAGTACGCGGCCAACTCCATGCTGGCCACGCGCATATCGTTCATGAACGACATCGCCAACCTATGCGAGCTTGTTGGTGCTGACGTGAACATGGTGCGCAAAGGGATAGGCTCCGACACGCGGATAGGCAAGAAATTCCTGTATGCCGGATGCGGCTACGGCGGCTCATGCTTCCCGAAAGACGTGAAGGCCCTCATCAAGTCTGCCGAACAGGCGGGTTACGACATGCGTGTTCTGCGTGCCGTCGAGGAGGTGAACGCCGCCCAGAAAGAGGTGCTTTTCAAAAAACTGCTCAGGCACTTCGGAGGCTCGCTGAAAGGGAAGCGAGTGGCGTTGTGGGGACTCTCCTTCAAGCCTGAGACCGACGACATGCGCGAAGCTCCCGCGCTCGTGCTCATAGACCGCCTGAAGAGCGGAGGCGCCGACGTGCGCGTCTTCGACCCCGTGGCGATGGACGAGTGCCGACGCAGGCTGGGCGACGCGGTGGAGTACGCTTCCGACATGTACGACGCGGCAGTGGACGCGGATGCCCTCCTGCTCGTGACGGAATGGAAACAGTTCCGCATGCCGTCGCTGCCGGTGCTTAAACGCACCATGCGCCGACCGCTCATAATCGACGGGCGCAACATCTACGACCCTGAATACATGAAGGAAGCCGGGTTCACATACGACAAGATAGGATAATTGAACGCGAAAGCATCGGCATATTGGGGAAAGATACGGTCGAGCCGGCTGGCCAAAGACTCGTTCTGGGCCGTTTTCGGCAACGGTCTCGGCTACGGATTCCTGATGCTTGCCGGAATCGTAATCGCCAACTTCCTCGGAGTAGATGCCTACGGTGAATTCGGCATCGTGAAGACAACGATGCTCTACATAGCCGGATTCGCCACCCTCGGACTCGGAATATCGTCCACGAAATACATCGCCAACGCCCTGAAGGAAGACCGTCCGGCGGTACGTTCGCTGTCGCACGACGCCATACAGATCACGCTCGTCTTCAGTGCTTTGCTTGCCGCAGGGCTTTTCATCGCGGCAAATCCGCTCGCCCGCTTCCTCGACGAGCCGGGACTCGCGGGAGCTTTCCGCATCCTCGGTGTCATAATAGTCTGCAAGGCACTGAACACCACGCAGAACGGCATCCTCGCCGGATTCGGAGACTTCCGGGCCATAGCACGCAACAACGTCATCTCGAGCCTCGCGATGCTGGCCGGCTGCGTGCCGCTCACCTGCTGGTTCCGTCTCGACGGGGCTTTGGGCATACTCTTCTTCTCGCAGGCACTCAACGCCCTGCTCAACTGGATTTCTCTCCGCAGGCTGATCAAAGGCCTGTCTGGGCAGAAGAACGTCTCGCGCAAACGCGAACTTTGCCTCTTCTCTTTCCCCATCGCCCTTCAGGAGCTGAACTATACCGTGTGCAGCTGGGGCGGCATAATGCTGCTGACCAAGCTGTCTTCTGCAAGCCAGGTGGGACTTTACACCGCCGCCGCCATGTGGAACGGCGTGATAACCTTCATTCCCGGCCTGCTCTCCAACGTGATACTCTCCCACCTCAGCGGCACTGCCGGCGACAAGGCATCGCACCGGCACACGTTGAAGACGATGCTCGGCGTAAACTTCATAACCACGATAATCCCGTTTGCGGCGGTCTACCTGCTTGCCGGATTGATCACCGGCTTCTACGGCCCGACTTTCACCGGCCTTGAAAGCGTACTGCGCATCATGACGCTCGCCACCGTCTTCTCCGCCTGTTCCACCGTCCTCTACTCCGAACTGATTTCGCGCGGCCACAACTGGCTCTCCTTCCTGTGCCGAATCATGCAAGAGGGCACGTTGTTTGCCGTAGGCTGGGTGTTGTTGGTCAAATGGAGCGGCCAAAGCGGAGCCGTATGTTTCGCCTGCGCCTATCTCATCTCAGCCATGGTTTCATTCTCTGCCCCGCTCTTATGCGTGGCTCTTCTAAGGAACAGATGCACCGCTGCCTGACAAAAGAGACCGCTGCCACTGTATTGATGGCGCTTGCCTGCATCGCCTCGATGCTCAGGCAGGCAGACATACTGCTTCCCTACCCCGCGCTATGGTATCTTAAATTCGTATGGATTCTGCCCCTGGCCTTTCTTGTTTCCTTCCGTGCCAAAGACTTTTTTGACCGCAGGCTGTGGGTATCATATGGCTTCGCCGCAGCTTTCGCCCTTTACTGCATCGTCATGCAGGCAATCACCGGAACGACATATATCGGCAAAGACCTCTACAACAGCCTCACATCCGTCGCGATACTGGCCATCTCTTTTGTATACTGGAACAACTTCGGCTCAGAAAGGAATCTTCGCTTAATCCTCGGGTCGCTTCTTCTCATCACGGCCGCCAGCGCATTCAAACTGATGGCAACCGTCATTCCGCATATCGATTATTCCACCATCAGCGGAGCATACTATCTGAAGAACTCTGTCTCGTTCGTCTTCCTGAGCGTCATCACACTAAGCTGGGCTGCAATCCACAGACAAGAACGAAATGACCGTTTCTGGCAATACGCTGCCATAGCGCTGATTTCAATCGCAATCCTGTGCCTGAGGTCAAGGGCCACCTATCTCGGAATGGCTTTCGTGGTCATATACGCAATCTGCGCTCTGAAAAACCGGAATACTCAATTGTATGTCATATCAGGAGTTTCGTTTACGGCCCTGACCATATTCTTCACACCGGCACTGCATGAATTTTTCATCGACAGGCTCCTTTTGGCATGCCGCACGCTCGACAATACGAACCTGTTCTTTTCCTACAGGCTGAGCCATATTTCAAATGAGCTTCAGACAATGAACGGAATGTGGATATTCGGCAAAGGATGCGTCTATCTCGACTGCTTCCCCATCGCCATAACAATCCAGTACGGGATAGTCGGGGCTTTGATTGTCTTCTCCTTTCTGGCATACGTGGCTTACAGAATATCCGAAATCCGTCCGGCCAAGTCCGCATATCTGAAACAAGCCGCAATCCTCCTCTTCTGGAGCTTCATGACAGTTTCCATATTCGAAGCCCACGTGCCGTTCGGCACGGGAGTCAAATGCTTCGCCCTTTGGATGACATTAGGTATGCTGTCGGCTCAAACAGCATGTAATCCAAAAAAGCACAAATGAAACTGCTATTCCATCTGCCGTGCTATCCTGCTATCGGAGGCATTCAAACAGTAACCGACATCATTGTCAAAGAACTTATCAAGAAAGGATACGAAGTCCACATAATATCGCATTTTGAACAGGCTTCCGCAAAAAGCACGAATGCATCCAATGGAATCAAGACATTTCTGATGCCAGACCCGCGACTGCGTGATTCAAAGCCAAACAGGCACTATATGCTCAATCTCATAAAAGAGAACAAATATGACCTTGTAATCTTTCAAGACAGTTATGCACCTGTGGAAAAAACGGTAATTGAATCTGCAAAGTCAGCAAACGTCCCTCTAATCACATTTGAACACAGTTCACCAAATTTCGTCAGAAACAAACGGCATCTTCAACCCGTCTACACTTTCAAGGGCTTTTTACGGCAAGTGCTTCACCCATACCTGCTGCACAGGGATATAAAACGCCGCAGATACATCTTCAGCAACTGCCGCAAATACGTTGTATTGTCCAGATTCCACATTGATGAATTTTCGCACCTCACAGGCATAGCGTATGACAATCCTAAATTCAGAGCGATTCCAAATCCGACAACAGTGCACGAATCGCCGACATTGGCCAAGAACGGTAAAAAGAACCAGATACTCTTTGTCGGAAGGCTCGTGAAAGAAAAAAGGGTGGACTGCCTACTGAGAATATGGAAAATCACACAGCCTTACTTATCAGGCTGGGAATTCATCATAGTGGGAGACGGACCGGAAAAAAAAAGACTACATTCTTTGTCTGACAACCTCAGGCTCTCAAACATCCGTTTTGAAGGATTCAAGGATCCTTCAATATATTATCAGGAATCTAAGATTCTATTGCTATGCTCCAAAATGGAGGGATGGGGGATGGTAATCGCCGAAGCTATGCAATACGGATGCGTACCTGTATGCCTTGATTCATTCTCCTCTCTAAAAGACATCATCGACCATGAGGAAAACGGAATAATAATAGACAAACAGAATGTTCCGGATGAATGGCGCAAGGCACTCACAACCTTAGCTACAAACGATGAACAATTAACTCAAATATCGGAAAAAGCAAAGGACAAAGCCCATACTTTCGATATAAAAAGCGTAATACTTCATTGGGAAAAGCTGTTCAACGAATCAATTCAAAATCAACAATGAACTTGCTCACCAACCTGTTCTCCGGGAATCAGGTCTTTATCGACAGATTCATAGGATGGAAAAGCATTGTCATAGCGTTTGTCATGGCAATCTTCCCTATCTGCAGAATATTAGGTTTTATCCCTGAAGAGGCATCATTGTACATATATTACGGCAGTCTGGCTACAGGAGCCACATATGCATTCTTCAACCTTAAGCACATCATGACCGCGCCAACAGTCATGATTGCGGTCTGCATCCTGAGCATCCTTATCGGCAATCCTGCCCCCGTATTCTCTTCTTGGACAAGGCTTGGGCTTTTTCTAATGGTTATATTATCAGTGTTCCCGCTTCTGCAGTCAGACAGATTGATGGCATACAGAGGCAAAATCACCTTTTTCACTTTATGGATCATCGTGACAGTTTCTGTTGGATCGCTGATTGCATTCTTTTTGGGAATCAATTATATGCGGCTTGACTATAACTATGTGTATCTTGATCTTACAGAAGCGGGAATATTCGGTGGACTGACTACACATTCTATGGTATTAGGCCCAATCAGCGGTGTGGCAATCATTTTTCTTATATGGAGAATGATATGCATCAACAAGGGATTGTTAAAGATAACAATCTCCTTGCTTATGTGTGTAGCATGCATTGCTGCCTTGTTTCTGAGTGCTTCACGTGGAGCGTTGGTAGCCACTGCGGCAAGCGTTCTGATTGTTATATATCTGAAATCAAGACACAAATGGTCAAACTTAATGAATGCGTTTCTGGTTTCCGTTCTACTGTTCGCTGTTTTTTCTCCAGTAATCATCCCATTCACCTCCGGAGTGATAGAGAAACAACAAAACAATATACAATCCGGAAGCACATTTTTCTCAAGAGAAGCAAAATGGAACAACAGATGGGAGGAGTTTATTGACAATCCATTTTTCGGTGTCGGATTCTCAGCGATGGATCCAAAAAACACAGAAGACTATTTTATCGATACAGGAGTGAATGAGCCAGGCAGCTCATGGCTCGCCATACTTTCAATGACTGGAATAATAGGTTTTATCACTTTCTTCTATCTGGTTTTTTTCACCTATAAGCGACTATGGAAGATGGCAGGCCCCCACAACAAAGATTCCATCCTGATATTGGGTGTTTTTTCCCTTTTTCTTATCCATCTGATCATTGAAGGCTACATTTATGCAGCAGGCAGTTACCTCTGTTATCTCTTCTGGCTCATCTTTGGCAATGGACTTTCATTAGCTCATCAAAAGGTTGCGATGACCAGAAAGCGTTTATGAAAAGGCTTCTTCAGATAAATACGGTAGCGGCCGGCGGTTCCACGGGAAAGATTGTCGAAAGCATAGGACGGATGGCAATCGCCGACGGCTGGGAGTCTTGGATAGCATATGGCCGGGGGAACCCAAAAAGTGAATCAAACCTTATCCGCATCGGCAACGATGCAGATATGATGTGGCATGGATTGCAGACACGTCTGTTTGACCGACACGGCCTCGCCTCGAAAAAAGCCACAAAAACCTTCATCAAGGAAATTAAGAAGATAAATCCTGACCTCATCCATCTGCACAACATCCACGGCTATTATCTGAATTACCCGTTGCTATTTAAGTTCCTCAAAGAATGGGGTGGCCCCGTGGTCTGGACTCTACATGATTGCTGGGCCTTTACTGGACACTGCACCAACTTCCAGAATCCAAAATGCGACAAATGGATGTGCGGATGCAACAAATGCAGTCAGCCATACGATTATCCCAAATCTTGGCACAAAGACAGAAGCGACATCAATTTTACAGAGAAACGCCTTACGTTTCGGAGCATCATCAAGCAACTCACCATAGTGGCAGTTTCGGAATGGCTTAAAGACTCCATCAAAAAATCCTTTCTTTCGGAAGCACGCATAACCGCAATACACAACGGCATAGACTTAAATGCATTCAAACCATATTCCACAGATACCTCCGAAAATGTCATATTAGGCGTCGCAAACGTATGGTCTGATAAAAAGGGCATTGATGAATTTATCTTTCTAAGGGAACAACTACCTGAGAACTGTAAAATCATCCTCGTAGGGATGACGCAAAAACAGATCAAGAGCCTGCCATCCGGAATAACTGGCATAGGCAAGACAAACAGCCAGCAAGAACTTGCAAGACTTTATTCTTCGGCAACGGTCTTTGTCAATCCCACGAAAGAAGAGACATTGTCGCTCACAAACATAGAAGCCCAGGCATGCGGGACTCCGGTAGTATGCTATGCAACAGGAGGAACTCCAGAAACCGTTTCATCAGAAACAGGGATACTGATTCCGTCAGGCGACAAGGAAAAATTACTTGATGCAGTAACCAGATTGTTGGAGACACCTAAATGCGGACTGGCGGAGGCTTGCCGCAAAAGGGCTGTCAGGCTTTTCGACCAAAAAGACCGCTTCGCCGAATACATCAGCTTGTACAACAGTCTTCTGGGCAGATGACAATCCAAATCCATCATCTAAAAACTTTGAAGAAACCTAAGATTTCGGTAATAACCCCGGCCTTCAACAGCGCGGCCACGATAACCGACACCATAGAAAGCGTGCTGACGCAGTCTTACCCCTGCGTGGAACACGTAATCGTCGACGGAGGATCGACCGACGGAACCGTGGACATAATCCTCCGTATGGAACGCCATTACGAGGGATGCCTGCGATGGGTGAGCGAACCCGACGGCGGACTCTACGACGCGATGAACAAAGGAATCCGGATGGCGACCGGAGATGTGGTAGGAATACTGAATTCCGACGATTTCTTCACCGATGAGAAATCACTCAAGACAGTGGCCGACGCTTTCGGCAACGACACGGACGCCGTGTTCGGAAACCTAAAGTTCGTAGGGCGCGAAGACACCGAGAAAGTGATGCGCATATGGAAAGGAAGCCCCTACCGAAGCTTCAGGAAAGGGTGGCATCCCGGACATCCTACGTTCTATGCAAAAAAATCGCTGTACCATGACTTCGGAGGCTTCAACACCGCCTTCAGGATTGCCGCCGATTTCGAGCTGATGCTGCGTTTCATCGAGAAAAACAGGATTCGGACACGGTATCTGGACAGATGTCTTGTCGATATGCGCGTAGGAGGCACAAGCACACGCAGCCTGCGCAACATCATAGAAGGAAACAGAGAAGTGATGAGGGCCTTCACCGTCAACGGAATAAAGGTCTCGCCGCTCTATCCTCTCATGAGGCTTCTGCCCAAAATCCATGGACTGTTTACCCACAACCTGTTATCCACTTTACTGTCAGACCGTGGCAACGGCTGATTTCCATTCCCGCCATGACAGAATGAAAATTCAAACACACTCTAAATACCCGACGTTTAACAATAGGAGGGGATTGCCGACCCGGAAAATCCAGGAAACCGTGGTCGTTGACGGGATGTCGCCGTTCGGCAAATGCATTAAACGAACCGCCGACATAGCTTTGTCGTCTTTTCTGATTCTCTGCTGCTCTCCCCTCTACCTGACATGCTACATCGCCATCAAACGTGAGGACAGAGGCCCAGCCATATTCAGGCAGGAACGCATCGGTCTCCACGGCAAACCGTTCCACATCCTCAAATTCAGAAGCATGAAATCCGATTCGGAACTGAACGGCCCGGCCCTCTACCAAGGCGACGACGACCCGCGCCTGACCGTGGTAGGACGTTTCCTGCGCGAGCATCACCTTGACGAGCTTCCGCAGCTCGTCAATGTGCTGAAGGGAGACATGACCTTCGTCGGCCATCGTCCGGAACGAAGGTTCTACATCGAAAGGATTATCAAGCAAGACCCTCGCTACGAGTCGCTGTACCAATGCCGCCCCGGAGTGACTTCCATAGCCACATTGCGAAACGGCTACACCGACACGATGGACAAAATGCTCAGGCGGCTCAGATACGACCTCTTCTACCTGCGCCACCGCTCCTGGCTTCTTGACATGAAGATTCTCGCCCAGACATTCTTCAGCATCGTGGGCGCTAAAAAGTTCTGAAATCGGATGTCCTTAAGGACAGGACATCCGACGGAGCAAAAAACACAGATAAACATGAAAGACAAACGCATACTGTTGTGTCTCTGCCGTATGGGCGGACACGAAATGAAATACGTCGAAGAGGCTTTCTCCGACAACTGGGTGGTGCCGCTCGGCCCCAACGTCGACGGCTTCGAGCATGACCTCGAGCGTTTCCTCGCTTCCGCGCCTTCCGCGACGCGGCTTGACTCTCCCGAACCGGGCTTCACGCCGGCAAAGGAGAAACGCGCCGTCGCCCTTTCCGCCGGGACGGCCGCAATCCACCTCGGACTCATAGGCTGCGGCGTGGAGCCGGGCGACGAGGTGATGGTTCAGAGCTTCACTTTCTCCGCTTCGGCCAATCCGGTGCGCTATCTCGGCGCGACCCCGGTCTTCGTGGATTCCGAGCCGGAGACATGGAATATGGATCCTGTGCTTCTTGGCCGCGCAATTGCCGACCGCGCAGCAAAGACCGGCCGCAAGCCCAAGGCCATAGTGCCTGTCTGCCTCTACGGGATGCCGGCGAAGACAGACGAAATCCTCGCCGTGGCCAAGAAGTGGGAAATACCGGTGGTGGAAGACGCGGCTGAGGCTTTGGGAAGCCGCTACCGAGGACGATGCTGCGGCTCGTTCGGCCGCTACGGAGCCTTGTCGTTCAACGGCAACAAGATGATCACCACCTCAGGAGGAGGCGCGCTGGTGTGTGAAGACGACGAGGCGGCACGCCGCATAAAATTCCTCGCCACACAGGCCCGCGAAAGCTATCCGTATTACCAACACGAGGAAATAGGCTACAACTACCGGATGAGCAACATCTGCGCAGGCATAGGCCGCGGGCAGATGGAGGTGCTCGACATCCACATAGCCCACCACAGGCACGTGCAACAGCTCTACCGCGAGATGCTCGGCGGAATCAAAGGCATAACGCTCCACGACAACCCCTCCCCCGTTTTCGACTCCAACTTCTGGCTCTGCGCCGCCACGCTCGACGAAGGGACGCACATCGCAGGAGAAAACGACGCATACAAAGAATGCAACGCCGGCTCTGCACATACGGACTCGAAGCCCGACGCAGCCGTCGAGGCCCTGCGCGTTGCCCTTGACTCGGCAAACATCGAGGCGCGGCCGCTCTGGAAGCCCATGCACCTTCAGCCCGTGTTCGCCTCTTCGCCCGCCTACGTCAACGGAGTGAGCGAAAGCCTTTTCCGCCGGGGGATATGCCTTCCCGCCGGCCCCTGGGTCTCGGACGAAGACGTGGAGCGCATCGTCGCCACGATAGCCTCATCAATCAGAATCTGAAAAACAAAAACCGTTGAAAAATGGATAAGAACGCCAAAATCTATGTTGCCGGACACCGGGGAATGGTCGGATCGGCAATAGTGCGTGAACTCCTACGTCAGGGTTACGCCAACATAATCACTCGTAACCATTCCGAACTTGACCTTATCAACCAACAGGCGGTCAACGACTTCTTCGCCGCAGAACGCCCGGAATACGTCTTCCTCGCCGCAGCCAAGGTCGGCGGCATCGTAGCCAACGAATCCGCATTGGCCGACTTCATGTACGACAACATGATGCTGGAGATGAACGTCATCAATGCCGCATGGAGAAACGGATGCAAGAAACTCCTCTTCCTCGGCTCGTCGTGCATCTATCCGCGTCTCGCACCGCAGCCTATGCGCGAGGACTGCCTGCTCACATCCCCGCTTGAAAAGACCAATGAGGCATACGCGCTTGCCAAGATTTCCGGCCTGAAATACTGCGAATACCTGAACCGCCAATACGGCACGGACTACATCTCCGTCATGCCCACCAACCTCTACGGCCCCAACGACAACTACCATCCAACGCACAGCCATGTGCTTCCGGCCCTGATACGCCGCTTCCACGAAGCGAAAGAGAACGGCACAAAGTCCGTAACCTGCTGGGGCGACGGCTCGCCGCTCCGCGAATTCCTCTACGTGGACGACCTCGCGAACCTGTGCGTATTCCTGATGAACAACTATTCAGGCAACGAAACGGTCAACGCCGGTTCCGGAAAGGAGCTCACCATCAAGCAACTGACAGAGATGGTGGCCCGCACCGTAGGCTACGAGGGCGAAATCCTGTGGGACACTTCCAGACCGAACGGCACGCCGCGCAAGCTTCTCGACGTATCCAAGGCCGCCGCGCTGGGATGGACATATTCCACCGAACTTGAAGACGGAATACGCCTCTCCTACGAGGATTTCCTCAACAATCCGATGCGGGCCGAACGCTGAAAGCCGACACTCTGCATCGTCAAAAAATCCGACTTACACACCCGTAGGTCGGATTTTTTTAGTATCTTTGCCTGTCCGTTATTGCCATTGTTGTGTCATAACGGACTCACACCCATATCAACATTATGACTATCAACGAAATACAAGACGAGATAATCGATGAGTTCGACGGCCTGACCGACTGGATGGACCGTTATGCCTACATCATCGAGCTTGGCGAAGGGCTTCCGGAGTTTCCAGAGGCCGACAAGACCCCTGCCAACCTCATCGAAGGATGCCAGAGCCGGGTATGGATAACGGCCGACACCGACGAAGAAGGAAGAGTGGGCTTCCGCGCGGATTCCGATGCCCTCATAGTGAAAGGAATCGTGGCACTGCTCCTGCGCGTCCTGTCAGGCCACAAGCCTGAGGAAATCATCGGCGCAGACCTGTACTTCATCGACCGCATAGGGCTCAAAGACCATCTTTCCCCGACACGCAGCAACGGCCTGGTGGCAATGGTGAAGCAGATGCGCAACTATGCGGTAGCGTTCAAAGCCTTGGAAAACAATTAATCAAATTTCATAATCTAATCTAACTTATGTTTGCAAACCAACCCAAAGGTCTCATCCCTGCGGCTTTGAGCAACATGGGCGAGCGTTTCGGATACTACATCATGAACGCCGTGCTCGTGCTTTTCCTATGCTCCAAGTTCGGACTCAAGGAAGAGACAAGTGCAATCGTGTATTCCTGCTTCTACGCCGGCATATACGTGCTGAGCCTCGTCGGCGGTCTTATTGCCGACAAGACCCAAAACTACAAAGGCACCATCATCTGGGGTCTCGTAATCATGACCCTCGGCTACATCGTGCTTTCCATTCCGATTCTCGCGACAAGCGAAAACACCACTTGGCTCCTGTCGCTCACATGCGCAGCCCTCTTCTTCATCGCGTTCGGCAACGGCCTCTTCAAAGGCAACCTCCAGGCAATAGTCGGACAGCTCTACGACAATCCCCGCTATGCCGCGCAGCGCGACTCCGGATTCCAGATCTTCTACGTGTTCATCAACGTCGGAGGCGTGGCCGCGCCTTTCATCGCGCCCATACTCCGTTCATGGTGGCTCGGCGTGCACAACCTCGCCTACAACGCGTCGCTCCCCGCGCTCTGCCATGAATACCTGAGCGTTACGGACAACATGAACCAGCAGAACGCCGAAAACCTCTATGCGCTCATCACCGGCATGGGAGGCAACACGCAGGACATCGCAGGATTCTGCACGCAGTATCTCGACGTGTTCAACACCGGCATCCACTACTCCTTCATAGCCTCAGTGGCAGCCATGCTGATTTCTCTCGCAATCTTCCTCTTCACCAAGAAAGGCCTGCCCTCTCCCGCAAAGAAGGAAAAGGCGGAGACGCTCAATTACACACCGGAAGAAAAGGCCCGTATGGCAAAGGAAATCAAACAGCGCATGGCGGCACTTTTCGCCGTGCTCGGCATAGCCATCTTCTTCTGGTTCTCTTTCCATCAGAACGGCACATCGCTTTCGCTTTTCGCACGCGACTTCGTGCGCACAGACTCCATCCAGCCAGAGATATGGCAGGCTCTCAACCCCTTCTATGTGATTGTGCTCACTCCGTTCGTAATGATGATATTCGGTGCTCTCTCACGCCGTGGCAAAGAGATTTCCACGCCTAAGAAAATCGCCATCGGCATGGGTCTGGCCGGTATAGCCTACCTCTTCCTGATGATATTCTCCTGGAGCCAGGGCTATCCCTCCGCCGAAGCCTTCAAGGCACTTCCCCCGGCTGAAGCCGAAGCATGGAAGACCGGCCCGTGGGTGCTCTTCGTGCTTTATTTCTTCCTTACCGTCGCAGAACTCTTCATCTCGCCGCTTGGCCTGAGCTTCGTTTCCAAGGTGGCTCCAAAGCACCTTCAGGGCCTCTGTCAGGGTCTTTGGCTCGGTGCTACTGCCGTCGGCAACCTTCTGCTCTGGATCGGCCCGCTGATCTACAACGCCTGCCCCATTTGGGTGGCTTGGACGGTCTTCCTGAGCGTCTGCCTCGTGTCGATGGGAGTGATGTTCTGCATGGTCAACTGGCTTGAACGCGTTACCAAGTAAGAGCCAAACCATCAGAAGTTTTAAAAGTTTAAAAGACAAAGGAACACCATTCCTTTGAACCATACGGATATGCAGGAGCCATCGCGGCTTCTGCATATTTTTTTAGACAATGCCGACCCCCAAAACAGAAAATATGCAGGGTCGCTGAATGCAGCTACATCCGGACGATTTTTGGGAATGGACACGGTCTCCGGTGCATAAAGATAGCCTCTGTGTATAAGCGCAGTGAGTCATTGGAAGGTCCGGCATTCAGCGACTCCACATTTGGCGAAAAACCGCGGACATGCTGATGGCTATTGTACCCTGCGACCACACATTTCAAATCGCTTTATCGGACAACAGCGATGAAACACTTTCAATACTGCCCCGCAGGAGGCCATACGTTGCCAATAGGAGGCAAAAAAAGAATCAGCCGCATCAGATATTCTGTGCGGCTGATTCTTATGTCAGAGAGCCTCTGATGGACTCGGAAGTTCATTGCCGGCTCAGCGGCGGTTGAGGACGCGGCTTGTGCGTACCTGACCGTCGGAAAGACGCTCCCACTTGAGTGCGAGTCCGTCGGGACGCTCTTGCATCTGCACGCCCTGAAGGTTGTACCAGCGGGTCTCTACCACTTCCGTATCGGCAACGATTCCTTCAACGCCCGCACCGTCTTCTCCCTCCATAGTGAGATTAAACTCTATCTTGGATGAAAGGTCGCTCGCATAATATGCAGAGATTTTTGCTTCCACAGATTTGATTTTCTCGGTAAGGGACTCGGTAAAGCCTATGGAATGGTATTCCGTATCAAGCATCTGACCTGCTTTCAATTCTATGCCAGTCTTTGTAACGGTAGTCCCGGCCTCACACAGACCTCCGCAGCACAACTGGACAACCTGTCCGTTAGTGCATTCAGCGGTTACCACTACATCAGATGCATCAACATCGCTCATAATGAAAAGCTCAGGGTTCATTTCATAGTCCCTGCCATCTTCACCTTCGTAGGTTATTTTAAGGCAGTCTGCAGAAACGCTGGAACCCGGCATAACCTTTTCACCCTGCACATAGAAAGACAGTTCTTTGGCCGACATTGTTGCTGAAGCCGCAAGGGCAATGGCAGCAAACAGATAAAATTTTTTCATATCGATTTATTTGTTTTATAAGTGTTCAAAGAAATCCGAATAATGCAGGGACATGTCTTCGGCATTGTCCATTGCCGACAGAAACTTTGTCCGTCCAGACATCGCAAAGCGATGTCCCTACACCATTCTTCTGATAATACGGTGCCTTCTTACGGAATCACCTTCACACGCACGACATCACGCACGCCTTTGCCGCTCTCTACGACATAAGCAATGACGTAAAGGTCGTTGAGTTCCCAACGCTCCTTGTTGTTGTAGCGACAGTCGATAGACCCCTCCACGGTGGTTTTCACACCTGCCTTGAACTCGGCTTTTTGGCCGTCAAGAGAGGGAAAGACCATAGCGCGGAACACGTTGTTGTGGATATATTCCTTGTCGGTATGGTCGGGGAACCTCTGTTCGGCCTTTATGCCGTCTTGTGTTATCCAGAACTGCACATAACCGTCTTTGATGTCCGAGTCGGAAGTGATGTCGGCGGTGATGGATATGCGTCCGTTTTCCGTCTCTTCCGCGACATCTTCCTTGCCTGCATAGGTTACTTTGGCATCGATGTCAATTCCGGAAGACTTGCCGATCGACTTGTAGACAGCATAGCTCCAGCCGTCGAAGTTCATCGACGAACCGGTAAGGTTGACAACTCCGCGCGGCCACGTGGTAATGCTCCACGCACTGCTGAGAGCCTCTCCTTCGTCGCACATAAGACCGACACGGCCGGTTTCAAAGTTGGTACGGCTCACACGGATGGCGAGCGAACCGGAATGCACGCTGACTCCGATGAACTTGTCGCGTCCGTACTGTTCCTCGAGCTGCTCGATGGTCTCATGGGCCGCAGGACAGTTGGTGCAGTTCTGGCCGGTGAAGTCAACGAGAAGCACACCGCGCTCAGGAGTTACGTGAGGAGCCTCGACATAACGGTCATCCTCCTTCACGTCGTCGCAGGAAGCGAAGAGCAGTCCGCATACGGCAACCGACGAAGCCCAATATTTGATGTTTCTGAAATCCATTTCTTGTTCAGTTTAGAAATTGTAGGTGTATGAAACCTGGAAACCGTGCATCGCAGGCACCTCGCGGCATACGCCGCCGGAGCAGTTGAAGCCCTGACGCGTGCGGCCGTAGGAAAGCATCAGACGGTTGGAACGGTAACTGCCCGTAACTCCGAACATATAGTAATGCGTACCGGTCTCGCCGCAGTTCCACATATCGCTCACGGTAACCATAAGATAGGGGTTATAGGAGAACTCGAGCAGTCCGTACGCCCAATCCTTCTGGTCCTGGTTGCTGAAAAGATACTGAAGCTCGCCGCGGAGAGTGAATTTGCGGTTGAACTTGTACTTTACGTCGGCCACGAGTATATTGGTGTGGATATACTTCTCGTCGGTCTCAACAATCTTCATCACCTGATTGTTGAAGAACTGGTTCATATACATGAACGAAACCTGGAGCGGAGCGGAAAGACGCTTCTCGATCTGCACGTTGACGTCGAAATAGTTCGACGGGCCCATCTTGAAGAACGGAGAAGAAGATCCTTTGGTGCCCATATTGGTGTTGATTACCACATCTTGGCCGGGATTGTTCGGGTCGGGGACATGTGCCAACGGATTCCCGTTGTGCACGAGAGAGCTTATATAGCTGGCATTGACCGTAACCTTGGTGCCGTATCGGCCTCCGAGCGGAGTCTTGCGCTTGAAGTTGTAAGAGAACGATCCCTGGAAAGCCCATTCACCGGGAGCATACTGCGAAGCATACGGATAAAGGGCAGGAAGCGCGTAAGTGTGCTGGTAGGCGAAAGCCGGCATATTGTTGATGAACGCCGAGATTCCCTGCACGCTGCGGCGCGAACGGAAAGCCATGTTCTCACTGCGCTTGGCCTGCATAAGCACGCTCATGCCCTTCTTGGAGTAAGAGCCGCTAAGCATGACCGCAGAGCCGTGGCGGTAGGTATAGTTGTTGTCAAACGAAGGATCCTGGCCTTTCCATGCATATTCGGCAAGGACGCTCCAAGGCCCCTTGTTGAAAGAGCTGCGGACATCGAACGCATTGACGAATTTCGGAAGGTTGAGCACGTAAAGCACGCCGGGCAGCATTATGTCCTCATCGTCCTCATGCTTGAGCACATAAGACCCGCCGACCATCCACGTGGCATTGTGATTGCGCAGCGACGGCATCCACTGCTCGAGATAAAGCTCTGCATTCGCGCCATAGACCTGAGAATGCTTGCTCCAGTCCCAATAACGACGCTGCACGCCGCCGAGCGCGGTGAGACGCACGCCGTTGATGGCATTGACATTGAGACGTCCGCCTCGGATGGAATTGTCGATTCCGAGGGCGCGCTCCTCATACGTGCGCAGGATGAACCCGCTGCCGAACTGCTCATAGAAGTCGCCGGCAGTAAGGTCGAATCCCTTGTATTTGCCCTTCACGTAGATGTTGGAAAGTCCCCATCCGGAAAAATCATTCTCATAGCCCGGAAGCGGCCACTTCATGAACTCGGCCCTCAGCCCGGCGTCCACATAACGGCTTGCCAGGTTCACGTCGGCGTATGTATTGAAGAGTATCTTATGGTCGTAAGGTCCGGCTCCGATTTCTGAATCCGTTTCGGGAAACACTATGTCGGCCTGCACCGATCCGTGAACGGCGACCTTGTTCTCTGCCGACGCGCCGGAGGCAAAAGCAAAGGCCAACGCCGGAACAAAAGCCCATTTCATAAGGTTTCTCCCGGCGGCAGTCTTGCTGTCGATATTTCTGTTCATCGCGGACTGTTACTTTTTGTTGACGAGTTCGCGGATGATTTCAAAGAGATGGTCTTCAGAGCCTTCAGTATATCCTGAGTGCGACTCCACAATCTTGCCGTTGCCGTCAACAACCACCACATGCGGCACATTTGCGGCACCCATGGCACGCTGGAAATCACCGTTGGGATCGAGAAGCACTTCATACTCCCAGCTGCTGGCATCCACCACAGGCTTCACTTTGGTAACGTCCTGAGCCTTGTCTACGGAGACAGCGTAGAGCTTCACTCCGGTCTCATCCTGCCAGTCGGGATAAACCTCCTTGATGGCGTTGAGCTCACGGCGGCAGGGTTTGCACCAAGTAGCCCAGAAGCTGATTATGAAAGGCTTACCGTCATTGGAAAGCGTAGCTGTGTCTACAGGCTTGCCGCTGAGGTCTTTAAGCTGGACCGACGGCAACTGAGCCGATGCGCCGAACGCGCAACTGATGAACAACGCCGCAGTGGCGAAAATCTTAGCGAATAACTTCATGATATTAAAGCATTTATTATTAATTCTAAATAGCTGTCATTGACCGCCCAAGCATTCTTGGACACAAAAGGCTGGTCGGAAAACCGAAACATCCGGAAAACAGGACATTTCAGACTGTAAAATTAGAACATAAAACTCAATTAGACAAGTTTTCATCTTAATTTTAGCCTTAAAAATTGTCAATGTACATAATTTGGACACGCCACCAAAGCCAAGGTTTACGGACTGCACGACAAAAAAAGCCGCCGGAACCATCAGGATCCGGCGACCCACATATCAGACCTCAGGAGCGGCAGTCAGAAGCGGCGATTTCCAGCCGCCCTATTCCAGACCGCAGTTCCGAGAAACCATTCATTCTGCGGATTGGCTGCGATTTCCGTAGGTGGATATCGCCTTGTTGAGGAATTCCTTATATTTGCCAACGTTCTCGTCGAAAGCATAAGACGGAGACATCGGACGTGCGTTCTCGTCAAGAACCACATAATAAGGCTGGGCGTTGGCACCGAACTTTGACCGCTGGAGATAGCTCCATTTGTCGCCCACGGTGCGGAGAGTGCGCTCAGTGCCGTCGCTTTCTTTCACCTTGACCGGCTCAGGAAGCGGCTGCTTGTCATCCACCATAAGCGTAACGAGGATGAACTTGTCGTCAATCATGTTCTTGACCTCCGGGTCTGTCCAGACTGCGGCTTCCATCTTGCGGCAGTTCACGCAACCGTAGCCGGAGAAGTCTACGAGGACTGGCTTGCCCGTCGTCTTGCCCATACGGATGGCCTCGTCAAAGTCCATCGTCTTGGCATGCACCTCGCCGTCGTAGAGCGAGAAGTCCTGTGTCGTCAACGGAGGAGCGAATGCGCTCGTGCTCTTAAGAGGCGCGCCCCAAAGGCCGGGAAGCATATAGACCGCGAAGGCCATGGAAATCACACCGAGGATGAAGCGGGTAATGCCCACCTTCTCCACCTTGTCGTCATGCGGGAAGCGAATCTTGCCCCAGAGATAGATGCCGAGCATAGCGAAAATCACTATCCAGAGCGAGAGGAACACCTCACGGTCGAGTATGCGCCAGCCATAAGCGAGGTCGGCCACAGAAAGGAACTTGAGGGCAAGAGCCAGTTCGAGGAAGCCGAGCACCACCTTCACCGTGTTCAGCCAGCCACCGCTCTTCGGCATCGATTTGAGCCACGAGGGGAAGATGGCGAAAAGGGTGAACGGAAGAGCCAAGGCCAAGGCGAAAGCGCCCATACCAACGGCGGGAGAGATGAAGTTGGACGTGGCGGCGGCTTCTACAAGCAACGTGCCGATGATCGGGCCTGTGCAAGAGAACGACACGAGCACGAGCGTGAAAGCCATGAAGAATATGCTGAGATAGCCTGAGGTGCTGTCCACCTTGGAGTCGATTTTGTTTGTCCACTTCGAAGGAAGCGTCAATTCAAAACCGCCCATGAACGAGAACGCGAACAGGACGAGGAGGAGGAAGAAAATGATGTTGAAGAGCGCGCTGGTGGCGAGTTCATTCAGGGCAGACGCACCGAAAATCGCAGTGACGGCTATTCCGAGCGCAAGATAGATGACTATGATCGAAAGACCGTAGATGATACCCGAACGGATGGCCTTTGAACGGTCTTTGTTCTGCTTCAGGAAGAAGCTGACAGTCATAGGAATCATAGGCCAAACGCAAGGAGTCATGAGGGCGATGAGACCGCCGATGAATCCGGCGATGAAAATGTACCAGATGCTGTGGTTCTGCCCGGAAGGATTCTCCTCGAGTGCCTTCATCTCGGCCTCTACGTTGTTCCACCACGACTTGTCGTCGGCCGAACCGGCGAGCGCAGCTTCGGGCTTAAGCGAATCCACTGCGGCCTGGAGCGAATCCGTAGGCGCGGCAACGGCCTCCGTCGGGTCTTCCACCTCCTCCTTGGCCGCCGGATCCACCTTCGCGGTGCCGGAAAGCGTCTTGGAGGCATAGACGGGATAGCATCCTCCGTCGTTGCACGTCTGGCCCTTGACCTCAGCCTCGACAGAGAACTTCTCCGCAGTCGGTTTGAGCTTCTGCGTGAAGGTTACGCTGTTGGAGAAGAAATACTGATCGACCATAAAAACGTCGTCGTACTCCTTGGTGTATTTCTTGTTGGCCACCGGTTTGCCGTCGAGCTTGCAGCCTTTCGGCGAGATGTAGAACTCAAGAGGCTGCGAGCCTCCGGCTGGGTTCTCCGGGGCATAAAGGTGGAAGCCCGGAGCGATGGTGGCCTTCATGACGAGCCGGGGGGAATCCGTGTTTTCCCCCTCAAGCTTGAATGTCCATGTAACCTCGTTGGCCGCGAAAGAGCAAATCGCGACACACACGAAGAATAATGTCTGGAATAATCTTTTCATCACTGTTTAGATAGTCGGTTAGAATGAATTGCAGATGCAAAGTTAGTTTTTTCCATTTGAATTAGCAACAGACGGGCTGATTTATTATCGGAATCGGCTCTTTTTTGATGTTTTTTGGCATTCCCCGGTAAGAGATTCCCGATACAAAGAGCCGCGCCATTGATGTAACGGCGCGGCTCCTGCCCTCAGGCTTGGTCAACGTATGCAAAAGCGTGTCTGTAGTTTTCTTCAAGGCACACCCTAAAAACAGGCTATTTAATGATTCTGAAAGAGCCGCGCGACGACACCGCGACATATGCTCCGTCGGGAAGCCTGCAGAGGTCTGCCCTGGTGGCGTTTTCCATCCTCAGGATGCCATTGATGTCATAGACGCTGACAGTCTCATCGCCGGACAGAGCGATGTCGTCGATTCCGGTCAGCGGGTCTTTAACCAAAACGAAATCCTTCACGTTGGGAGCAGCCCCGGCCACAAACGTATGGCCTCCTCCGCTGTGGGTCAGATAGTCTTCGGCACGGACATCGGCGGAATATTCCATATCCGGCTGGAAAACCACCATCTCGTAACGCCCTGCGTCATCGGAAACTGCGGAATACATCACTTCTCCGGAAACGAACGTAACGGTCGCTCCGGCGACAGGCGCATCGGTCTCGGAATCAGCGATTCTGCCGTTGACCGCTGCGGTTTCCTTCTCCACTTCAAAATACGCTACAGGAATGCCATATGTGTTGCGGCTCCAACGCCATTCAAGGTCAAGGTCGTCAAGGTCGCGGCTCGTGGAGAAAGAGATGAACTTGTCGTCGTCCGGACGCGTGGAATTGTCGAATGCAAAGAAGCTTCCCACAGTCTCTGCGGTCGAATTCTCGAACTGCACCATGACTCGCAGGTTTTTGCCTGTGTACAGGAAATCCTGAGAGAACTGCACTTCCCAGCAGTCATCCATCTTGTCGGGCTGCGAAGCCTCACCGACCCTGTCCTGCTCATAGCGGCCGTCAAAGACAAGCGTCATGTCATCCGGGTCTGCCGCTTCAAACGCGGCATCGTATCCTGCATCTTCCGTATTCTGAACCCACACCTTAAGGTTTCCGCTCACGGGCTGGCTCATATAGGAGCGATAGTGCATACCGGTGATCCTGGAATTTGCCGCTATTCCGAGACGGTCGGCCGCATATATCACCTGCGAGGCCGAATTCTTGTATGATGTGTTGACAGGCCCGTTGCTGGAAATCAGCGGTTCGCCCACCTGCACGGTCTTGACGGCCACCTCTTCCCGAACGTCAAAGACGAATTCAGGCGTGTCATAGATGAAGCCGCCGTTCTCGAAACGGAAGAAAGCCGTTTTCTCCCCGGCCGAATGCGGCGTGTAGCCTACGGCAAAAGCCTTGTCGGCTCCGGAGGTGAAAAGACCCGTCTCTTGGGCCGATGCCGTCTTCTCCCCATCTACATACAATGACACCTCATATCCTGACTCATCCTCAGCCGACACATTGAACAGCGTTACCACGGCATTATACCGGTTGTTGACCATTCCGGCAGAGGGCGCGGCATGCCCCTTGTAAAGGACATCGTGTTCCACAGGGACGTTCTCACCGCCGTATATGTCATGTATCCGGACGCCTCCGGCCACAAACCTGACATAGCAGGTGCCCGGCGGCATAGGAACGTTGAAAAGCCGGAAAGCGTATTTCCCGTAGCCTGTGCCTGTCTCCGAAGGAGGTTCGTTGGTGAAGAAAGCATCAACACCCTGAGCGGACGGGCTTGCCCCGACCTTATAGACAGAAGTCCAGTTCATGCGGTCTTCCGACACCTGCACTTCGAGGTTGGCGCTTGTGTTGTCGCTCTTATTGGCAAAAAAGGCAAGGCCCTCCCCATCGGCAAATCTCATCAGAGGCATCGTCATGGCCTGTGGCGACGAATAGCTTTGGGCTATCCACTGGCCGTTGCCTTCGCTCTTGAAGTCGGCGTTGTCGGAAGCAAGTTTCCAATTGGAATCATAGATGTAGCCGGCAGGTTTCTCCGCTCCCTCAAACGACTCGAAATATCTGTCCATGTTCCGCCGGAGCCCTTCCAATACGTATTCATGGCTCCCTATCCTGTCGGCAACTATGGTAAGCGAACCGACATGATAACCGTCCTCCGACGCTTTGAACCTCACATTCACGGCCATGTTGCCGCCCGGCTGAATCTCTCCTTCCGAAGGGGAAGCCAGCTCAAAATCTCCGGCGACCTGAATGTCGGACACCTTCAGCACGTCCGTCCCGGAATTGTGGACAAAGAACAGGCGTTCGGCCGCGGCAGCGGTCATCCCGAACGAAATCAGGTTTTCTATGCTGTGGGTTCCGTTTTCGGCCATAACGAAGTTGTAGACAGGCGCGAACGGTATGATGGTGAAGTAGAGGCTTTCGGAAGCCCCGGTGAGCGATTCGGTGAATTTGAAACTGTTGCTCGTCGTGTTAGGGGCAAGCGTAGCGTCTCCCGTGAATTCAAGATCCACTTCCACCGTTTTTCCTCGCGGTATGGCAACGGTTACGGGCAACTCGGAGAAATCCCTGTCCGTGTGGGTGTTGCGCACCGAGACACTGAATCCGGGCGTATTGGCGGCAACGTCAAAGTCTCCGGCATTGACGAATTTCGCCTTTACCGGAATCGTAACCTTGTTTTCACTGTCGGCTCTCAACGCCTCTGTCGAAATCTTCGATATGCTCAGCTCGAGCCTGTTGACATATTCAACGTCGGCCGTCGCGGCGGAAAAGTCGCATATCCCGGCATTCACCGGCACTATCCCTAAGCAGGTTCCCGGCGGCACGGACGGAAGCTTCACCTGCGTCCATGAATCCGTGTTGATACGGTCTTTTCCTTCCACCGTCCCGGAATATTTCGTGGCGGAATAGGAGTTGCCGAGCGTCGCGCCGTCGGAAGAAGTGTAGAACTCGACGGTTCCGTCCTCGGAGGTCTTCTTCACATAAATAACGACGTCGCCCCCGACCTTAGGGGTGATGAACCCGTCAAGGTAATATGTGCTTGAAGGCTTTTTCGCTTCCAGCCAGCCGGAAGTGCGGCCTCCGGTCGCGTGGGACTCGAACTTGTTGGCATACCATTCATAGCCGATGTAGTGAGTCCATCCGCGCGGCGCGAACTTGGCATACTCCGTATCCAGACCGGAAAACGATTCCGTATAGCCTGTTATGGTTTCGGCTTTCGTCGGAAAGGCCACTGCGGCCACGACCGCCAGGACAGCCGACCATCCTTTGAGCAATGATCTGTAGTTCATAGTGAGATGTTTTTATGGTGATGTGGTTTATCTGATGATGAATTTCACGTTGCCTTTACGGCTCCTGCAGAGGTAGACCCCGGAATCGAGGCCGATGCTTTGACCCTCCTGCAACGCCGCCACAGATGAGCCGTCGGCCCTGAATATCTCCAGCGGTTCACGCGCCGTCAGCCGATTTCCGTCCACCTGCACAAGGCTGCGTGCATCGGCCTCTACGCCGCGCACTCCGTCGATGTAGGTGTCAGGCACGGTGTATGCCTCGGAGTTTTCGCTCGTAACATAGCGTTTGAACCATGCCGAGCCGGGAAGCTCACGTGCCGCAAAGACATAGAAACGGTAGACGTCGCCGAAAGTGCGGTCTGGGGTTTCCTGACGGAAGGAGGTGTCTTCGTTGGACTTTGTCTCGGCGTAAGTGTACGGAAGCGCGAAATATTCACCTTCCTTGAGGTTTTGGGAAATCTCAAGGTTGTCGAGGAAGAAGAATCCGTTGTTGTCGTCAAGCGATATGTTGAGGATGCAGAGCGACGAAGTGGCCTTCAGCCGCACGGTGTGCCTGACGAAATCCTTCGTTATGTCTGAAATCTCTTTCCGGTCCACCACCTGCCACGATGTCTTCCCCGTCTGCGGATCCTGCACAGGGCAATAAAGGAAGACGATGGGGCGCGTTCCCGTAGCCGAAGCGAAGTCTGCCGAAACCGTAACCACACGGTCTGAAGCGCCCAGGACCATGGTCGGACTCACGAGCTGGCCGTTGTAAAGGTCTTCGCCCACGAAACGGTTGTGCATCCCGACCGCCCCGTCGATGTACGCGCCTTCGTACAGACGCCAGTTGGCACGTGAAATCGGCAGTTCGTCAAGGTCGTCCAGGCCTATGATGCTGACATAAGGATTCTCCAACGTCGCTTCAGGATGCCCGGCTACGTTGTCGAAGCCCTCGCGCATCACGAAAACCGTCTCGTCTTTCGTCGCCGTATGCGTCAACGAGTTGAAATATCCGTATCCGTCGGCGCGGAAGACAGGTGTCCAGCTTGCCGTGTATCCCTTCTGGCTATGGTCTGACACACCGGTTATTTCAGGAGACATGACGTCATAGACCATCACCCGGCCTGAAGGTTCGGAAGTGAAGTTCCGGTTCTTCGCGACCACGTAATAGTAGTATGTGTACTGTTTGTCGAGCTTGTGTTCTTCCGTTACGTCAAAACGCGTGTCGGTCAGCTTGGTCTCTTTTACCACCTTCTTCGTCGTAACCCCGTCTTCATAATAGCGGTATACGTGCAGCTCGTATTGTTCCGCCCCTTCCACCGGTTCCCAGCGCGGGGTGAAAACCACGTATTCGCCCGAATCGTCGTAGTTCTGCCATTTGAGCACTTCCGGTGCCTCCAGTTCCGGCTTGAACTTCTCTATCCTTATCCAGTCGATGATGACACGGCTTGAAGGAGCCTGTATGGTGATTTCGCAGTTGTCGGTGCAGTTGTCGAGCCTGATGTTCTCATAGAGCGCCCAGCCGTCATAGACGAACGAAGAAATCCGGCCCCCCTCTTCATAAGGGTAAGTCCACGTGATGTAGAGGTTGCCGGGCGCGGTGTCAATCGAACGTGCACGGAAACTGAGGTATGTGGTCCCGTCGTCCTTGCTCAGGTCGAGCGGCGGAGTGGTGATGTACCCCCCGTATTGGTAGGTGCCGTCTGCGGTCTTGTGTTCCACCAGGTCCACGCACACGTTGCCTCCTGCGGAACGTATGCCCGAACCGCCCCATCCGGGAATCTCCGTGTATTCGGGAAGAATAGTCCCGGTGCTGTTGTTGAGGAGCAGTGAATAGTCGGGTGTGGAATCAGTCCCTGCCGTCATACGGGAGAAGTCTTCATAGAGCAGCGTGCGGTATTCCCGTCCGTCATCGGGGGCACGGTGTGCGGAATGCCCTTCAAGCCTGGGCATATGATGCAGGGAAAACCCTGCCTGCCTCGGCCCTTTCTTGTGGAGCGACGCTCCGTCGCCATGTTGCAGTCCGAAAGAATGTGCCGCCAGGCAAAGCGGCAAAGCCGAAACGAAAACGGCCGATAAGGTAAATCTCAGGTGCATAAGAATGAACGATGAGGATTCCGGAAGTGGCACATTGACCGTGAATCAGGCGGAATCCGTTTCCCTGACCGCGGCCAGTAACATAATTTCCGCAAATTTAGTCCGTTGTTTCGTTCAAAAAAATGACATAGTTCAATATTACACGGCAATATGTCCCGAAACTAAAGCGTTTTACTGAAAACACTATAAAACTGAATGCAGAATGACTCCTGAGATGAATCTGGCCGAGATTTTCGCCATACACAACCCTTTGGACAAGGAATGCCTGAAGGAAGTGGAACAAGCCGCCTCTTTGGCGCGTGTCCCCAAACGCAGCGTCCTTTTGAGACAGGGAGACGTATGCCGGCATTTCTACTTCAACCGTTCGGGGCTTATGCGCGTGGCGCATATCGACGACGGCACGGAGGACACCGTCTGCTTCGGCACAAGCGGCGACGTGTTCACGTCGCTGCAATCATATTTCGACGGTTCTCCGTCCATATTCTCGCTTGTGGCCCTTTACGACTCCGAAGTGTATTCCATTTCATACGAAGACCTCGACAGGCTTTCATCCGGCTTCCCTGACCTCGTCCTGTGGATGAGGAACCTCCTCATAGAGCAGGTTTACGCATTCGAACGACGCTATCTTTTCTTCGGCAAAAGCGATGCCGAGACACGCTACCGCAACTTCATCAGCCAGCGCAACGGGCTTATGCGCGACGTGCCTGTGAAATACGTGGCCCAATATCTGAAAATCGCCCCCGAATACCTCTCACGCATACGCCGCCGCATCGTGGGCAAATGAAACCGGCACTTCATTCACGACAAAAGAGCCGCACCATCGACTATGGCGCGGCTCTTGTCTTATTACAATCTCATCCGTCGGCCTGAGGCCGACCGGAATGCATCAGCGTCGGTTCAGGACGCGGCTTGTGCGGACCGTGCCGTCGGAAAGGCGTTCCCACTTGAGTGCGATGCCTTCGGGGCATTCATTGAGGAGCATGCCCTGCATGTTGTACCAGCGGGTCTCAACCACCTCTGCGGCCTCGTCCATCATCTCTTCCACACCGACAGTGTTCATCTTCCTGAGGGCGGCGTTGATGATACGACCCGTGTTGGCGTCGATCATAATGACGGCTACCTTTGTGTTTTCAGGCTTTGAGACAGACTGAGGCATCGGCATCGTGATTGACGCCTTGTACTCCGTGTCGGCCTTCACGGCTGAAGGTATATGGCCTCCGTTGCCGTTGAACGTCGCGCCGTCTGTGCCCTGCATGATGTCGGAATAGGTAAAACGTGCCGGATTGCTTCCGTATATTCCGCCCTCTGCCCATTCAGCCATGATAGGAGCGTCGGAACCGACGAAATTGTTGGTCTGCGAGGCATTGCGACCGTCTTCCATCACCACTGTCAGAAGGTTGACGTTGAGGTTGGATGCATCGTAGCCGAACTTGACTGATGCTTCCACCGAGATGCCGGCATCGCCGTTGATTCTGACATCGGTCAAATCTATATCGGCATCAGCATAAGTGCCGAGACGTTCGGACACGATGTCGTACCAAGTGCGTCCGCCTTCGGAATCGATAAGCTCATACTTGCTGCTGAGAGGAGAAGCGATGTAAAGACGGTCGATGGACGCGGTCGGGGCTGCCGCAAGTCCGAGGAAACGGGCGTAATTGCGTGCGGTCTCGCTGTAGAACCGTCCGCCGTCGTAAGCATGGATGGCAATCGGTATGAACCTGTCGCCGAAGTCCTTGGCGAGGCGTTCGATGACAACGTGTCCCTGGGGGCAATAGCCGCAGGTGGTGCCGGTGTATTCCTCGAGAACGACACGGCGGGTTGTCTGGAAAGCGAGGTTCTTGACCGACTGGCGTACAGAAGTGGTGCGGCCGCCGTAGACGAGTTCAACGGAATAATATGTCTCGGCGCTCGCAGCTATCGGGAGCTTCTTTCCGAACTTGAACTGATAAAGGCCGTTGGGCTTGAGTCCGAGACCCTTGAGCTCCATCTTGTCGACCACTGAGCCGTCGGCAGCCTTAAGGTTCAGCGTAAGCTCGTCGATGTTGTTGGAAGAAAGGTTCTGCATGTGGCCGCTCACCTCCATCTCATCCTTTCCGACGAGATATTCGGGCGTGAAGAGAGCTATGGAAAGGTCGAGGTCGCGCGACACCTCAACGTCGTCCAGGAATATGGCCGACTGGTTGTTGTTGTTGTTCACGAAAGCCACATAGATGTTCTTTCCAGCGAAATCCTTAAGGGAAATCTCGTTCTCGGTCCATTCGCCGGCCATGATTGCTTCGTTGGCGCCCGCATCCTGCCTCTTCTCATAAACCACATTGCCCTGATAGCGGAAAGAGTTGACGATGGCCGGTGTGAGGGCAGTAACCACATCGTCGCTTGCCCAGACAATCACTTTCAGGATGTCTTCCTTGTCCTTGCGATATGACTGGGACTTGAACTTGAGCCTGTAAGTGTCGTCGCCGATGTAGAGACGCTGCGTAACCATCCAGTCGTCGCTCTGTCCGGCGGGGATATACATCGAGTGGGAGCATGCTGCCCAGTCAGTCGATTCATTTGAGTCGCGCACGAAATACCAAGGAGTGCCGTCTGCGGTGAAGTCCCATGAAGCGGCCTCGGAATTCGGAGTGTTGCCGTCTCCCTCGAAGAACATCCACTTCGTGGGCGAAAGCCCGGCATTGAAGTTGTCGGAGAAGATCACCTTGTTGTCGGAGGGCGGGGCGGGAGTATAGCTTCCCTTGTAGTTTACCACAATCTCTTCGTTGGGATTGGCTCCTGAGAGGTCGGCAAACGTGCCTGCATTTATCACCACCCTGTAGTCCTTGTCCTGCGCGAGACGCTGCTCGTTGACCGGGTATATCACCACATTGCTTCCGTTCACCTCCGCATTGAGGGCGCAGAGACGTGTCTGCTCGTCGCCGTCCACCATGTACAGTGCGATGCGCGTTTCATTGTCAGGATTCTCGCATACTGAGAGATTGGTGTCGAAGTTCACCTGCACAGGATTGGAGCTGAGATTGATGCGCGGCACCTCGTTGCCGTCGGCGGGAGATATTGACAAAGGCTTGACAGGAGTGTTGGGACGCCCCACGTAGGAGAACCGCAATTCCGAATTCGTGCGTCCCTCGTCGCTTTTGACTCCGATTGCACCGGCAGGAATCACGATGGTGTATTTCTTTCCGTCTGCGAGCGTGTAGTTGCGGAATGCGATGTTGACCACATTCGGATTGCCGGAGGCCACGCTGAAGTTTATTGAATTGCACACTGTGTTGCCTGCCTCGTCCACCACCTTCACGCAGTCAAGGTTGCCAAGCACCGAAATCTGACGGTCGAAGGTAACGCTGACATTGGAAAGGCGCGAGAAAGACGCCCCGTTCATAGGAGTTACGTAGTAGTTGTCGAGAAGGTCGATGGTCGGGCATATTTCGCCGAAAGAATCAGGCATACGCACGATATAGGTCGTAACCGGGCTTTTGGTATAGTCGGCCGAAACGAACACCTTGCCTGAATTGTCCATTCCCCAGAATGTTCCGGCCAGTCCTTCAGAAGTCTTGGCGTACTCGGCGTTCCAGTCCACGCCATAGACCTGACGGAGAACGTTGCGGAAGTCGTACCAGTACTTGCCGACATGTACATGCCAGGTGCGGAACATCAGGTCATGCTCCGAATTGCCGTAGAGGTTGCCGTCATTGTCCACGCTTACCCCGTAGATGCTCGTGGAGCGGGAATTGTCTTCCACCGGACGGGACTCGCCGGTCTTGAGGTCAACAAGCGTATACGGGCCGTAGGAATACTCTCCATCGTCTTCGCCGTATTCGCCTATCAGCATCCAGCGCCCGTCGGGGGAGTAGCCCTCCTCATTGGCCATGCGTGTCCCCACAGGCCTGATTTCCCCTGTGTTGAGGTCGAACAAACCGGTGCTGACCGGCACAAGGCCTCCGGGAAGGACCCTGTGGAAACGCCCGTCAGGGTCGCCGATCTCCATGCACACGTTCATAAGGCTTTCCGGGATGTCGACCAGCTCGAACTTGTCGCCGTCGATGCGGTAGGCCACAGGCTTGGTGATCCATCCGCTGGTAAGGCTTCCGCCTACGGCATATTTACCGTCGGGAGTGATTGAGTAAAGCATTACAGACAGATACTGCCCGGCAGGCTGGGGAAGCACCACCCATCCCCTTTCGTCGGGGAACCACAGGGCGGCCTTGCCGTTGTGCCATCCGGCCACAACGCCGTCGTCGGTAACGTCACGCACGCCGCAGTCCTGATACTCGTCGTCGGCATTCCATAGTTTGATTACTTCGCCAGTCTCGGCATTGACCAGCGTCGGGTATCCGGCGAGCGATGAATCGCCCGGGTTCACTGCGCTGCCCACCACCCATTTGCCGTTGTCGGAAATGTTGTAGGGCGAGCCGCCGCCTTCAAGCGCAATCTGGAAAACGACAGGCTTCTCCCCCGTATTCTGGGCGAAGGAGACTGCCGGCATACCAAGAAGTGCGGCACAAGTCGCAAATTTCAGAAAACTGTTCATTGTTGTTTATTTGGTTGAAAAATCATTATTTACGTTTAAAACATTATTCACTCGGTGGTTTCGGATATCGCAGGCAATCCATAAAAACTTCAGATTAAGAGGCTGTTTAAAAATCATTGTTAAACGCAGAGTGGTGGATTTTTTGT
>ERZ778503.426-NODE-426-length-35118-cov-10.999515_pt1 | contig 35118 bp, 29 predicted proteins | sample MGYA00510047_ERZ778503 | MGnify/ENA primary metagenome ERZ778503 (study PRJEB29527, sample SAMN07138965) | mouse gut metagenome | material: feces | host: mouse | place: China:Nanjing | collected 2016-01-25 ... | reverse complement strand
TTCGTTGTTACTGCCTGCCTTACGGCTCGCCCCACAGACCTCCCAGATTAAGAACTATTGCTGTCCGGTAAAAAAAGACAAAATCATATATTCTCTACAAATATAATAAGTTACACCTGTTTTACGAAAAAGGGCTTGTCATTTGAGGCGATGTGAAATTGGTAGCATTAAGCATCAAAAAGCCCTTAAAAGACATCTATACGAGTCTGTTTCATGCTGTATGAGATAAAAATAGTCCATTTCCTATCATGTCAAAGTTTTACCGGACAGCAATAATTAAGAACATAATCTTTCAGTCTTATACTCCCTTGATTTACTCTCGTCAGTCCGGATAGCTTTCGGGCTTTGGCTTGTTAAGCAACCTTACCCTCTGACTTTGAGCCTTGTATCAAATTTCTGTGCGTGGAGCCAGACTTTTGTCCTTGGCTTCCTTCCGATTCTCCTCGCGGCAGACACCGTTGCCTCGGACTATGCGCTTCCCGCTATCGGGGCGCGCTCGGGACTTACACCCGTTAGATTATGCCCATGTCGGGCGAACAAAAAACAGCGGGACTCCTTAATGGAGTCCCGCTGTTTTTATTTGTAAGACTTAATGCAGAACATCAAGCCCCATACTGTTCCAGAAGCGCCTTCAGGTCAGAGCGGGAATGCAACCCCACTCCACGCCATTTCTGTTCGCCATCCTTATAAATCATAAGCGTCGGCACTGATCTCACCTTCATTGCTGCGGCAAGCGCCTCATTCTCGTCGATGTCTATCTTAATTATCTTCACACGGTCACCCATCTCGGCATGAAGTTCCTCAAGCACCGGGGCAAGCGCCTGACACGGGCCGCACCATGTAGCGAAGAAATCCACCAGCACTGGCACATCGGCCTGCACAAGTTCTTCAAATTTATTCATAATATTTCTTTTTTAAATTATAACTTCAATCCAGGGAACTGAAGTCGCTTAAACATTCTCCGCAAGCAAGTGTTAAAGTTTTATTTATACAATATGCGGGCTTATTTTTTAGTCGATTCCGGTGAGGAGTGAAAGTGAATATGAACATATTCAACTGAGCGACACGCCGGAAGCGGCAAAAAAGAAACCGCAGACTGCAGAAAAGATTTCCTTTCACTTACTGTCGTTTAAATTTGAACACTTACTTATCCATTTTTGTTTATCTCCCCTTCTCCGCTATATCGGAGAAGGCCTGACTTATTCCCGACATCGGCCGCAGACGATTCGGAAACTAAGCCCCTGCATTGACATTATGAAGTACCCCTTGAAAGTCGGCGGACAGATCAAGCATTACCCTATCTATGGGCGTGCTTAAATAAGTACTGACAGTATCATGAATCCTGACAGTATAATAAGTCCTTACAATATTATCCGTCGCTTTAATCGGGATTCAGCAAGAATGAGTCGGCATCTCTATATGCCGGGAATTTTTCACGGAAACGCAACAGTTTTTCCATCGACAATGTTGCATAAATGTGGTCGGCATCAAGCGGATTTGCTATATTCTTACCTTTGAAATCGAGAGCACAAGAACTACCGTCGTATATGAAATCTGACGGATCTGTACCCCGGCAGTCCACTCCGGCCACATAGGCCTCATTCTCGATAGCCCGCGCACGCAACAGCTGGTTCCAGGCATCCACTCGCACCGTCGGCCAATTGGCCACAGCTATCAGAAGGTCATACTCATTCCCGACGTTGCGGCACCACACCGGGAAGCGTATATCATAGCACACCACCATTGCTATCTCCCAGCCTCGATAGCGCACTTTCAGACGATCATGCCCTCGCGAGAATTTCTCGTGTTCGCCGGCCATAGTGAAGAGATGGCGCTTGTCGGCGAAAGTCTCCTCCCCCGATGGCTCGATGAAGAAGGCCCGGTTATAGAGCGAACCTCCGGTATCGGCTATAAAGCTCCCAGCCACGGCCACACTATGACGGGATGCCAGAGATTTTATAAAATCTATAGTCGCCCCCGTATTGCGCTCGGCCCACGGACGTATCTCGTCTTTCGACATCCCTACGGGGAAGCCGGTAGAAAACGTTTCCGGAAGTATCACCAGATCGGTCTCCGGATGAAGTGTCTCAAAAGCCCGGGCCACGTTGCTCAGGTTCTTCTCCTTCTCTCCCCACGATATCTCAAGGGGGAGCATACATATGTTGAGTTTTTTTACGGTCATGCTGTCAGGTTGTTGTATTGTAGGTCGGGGTGCATTCACATTGCAAATTTATCCGGATACCGGGCCGCATCTTCACAGCCCGAATAAAAGGCTTTGATGCTCTTCATATCCTTCTTCATGTCGCCGGTAGGCACATATTCACCGTCGATCACTATCTTCTTACGGCGGAAATCTATAAGCCCCCTCTGCACCGGCACTTTCGACTCATAGGCTATGCGCAGAAACCCCGTGTGCCATTCCGGCTGACGGCTACGCGTCCCTTCCGGTGTAACGGCAAGATTCATATAGTCGCGATTCTTGAAATCGGCCACTATCCGCTCCGTCAGCGATCCTCCACCTTTCCTCCCCGATTTCACAGGGATGCCGCCATAATGACGCAAAATATACTTGAGGGGCCAGAAAAACCACGACTCCTTCATGAGGAAATTGGCCGTACGACCCAGACTGCGATAGGCTGCCAGCCCGAGGATAAAGTCCCAGTTGGAGGTATGCGGAGCCACACATATCACGCATTTCGCGCGGCGAGGCGCCTTTATGCAGACTTCCCAGCCGCACATCCGCAGCATTAATGACCAGATATTCATGACTTACTCTTCTTATGTGATACAAGCCGCCCCATCCGTACAGGCCGGACGGGGCGGCTTTATGTATGTAGTGTTGATCTATTGGAAGCGATTACGCTTTATGGCATCAGCCCACTGCCTCTTTCTGAGCCTGCTTTACATCTTCCGGCAAAGCGGCATTAAACTGCTTGAGAGCTGCATTGATTTCACTGTTGAAATCATTTTCTATCTTCTGGAAGAGAGTACGGAAGAATTTGCGCTTCGCCACTGCATACTCCCTGTTGTCGGCAAACGCGCGCCGTCCACGGTCGAAGCTGCGGTTGGCATTGCATTTCGCAGTCTCTACGGCTGCTATCACTGTCTGCACTGCCTCTCCTATAGCCTTGGCATCGATTCCTTCTACACTATAGTAGACCAGCATCATCTCCTGGGCTACAGATGAGCCAAGAGCTTCGACATACTTCTTTAATTCTCTTTTATTAACCATATCGTGTCTATAATTATCTGATTCTACAGTCCGAGTAAATACTGCGATACTGCAAATCGGGGTTGTCTGTCTCTATTTTCAATCGATAAGCAAGTGATTCCTTAGCTGTCGATTAATCCGAACACTTACTTATATAACGCTTTTTACCACCAAATAGTGGCGGCTGAGATTATATTTTGTTGGTTCCTCCATTCCCCTCGGCCTCGGTTCCGATTTATCGGCTGCCACCATCTCTATTGGATGAGGCGAGTTCGATGCGGTGGAATTCAAGCGTCAGGAGATTCACACTCACTATGCTGCTGACGGCTCTGCGACCCTCCCCAATGATATATTTTACAGCCTCGGCGGCCTGTATCGAAGCTATCACAGAAGCGGCGGCCCCCATTACCCCTGTCACTTCGCATGGCAGCATCGACGGGTCGGCATCAGGAGGCGGAAATATATCGGCGAAGCCAAGTGTGCCGTCATCATCGCGTCCCGTCACACTTACCACCTGTCCCTGCCATCCTGCCACACCTCCTATACACCCCGGCTTTCGTATTAGGCGACACATACGGTCGGTCATATACTTCGTAGCCGGATTATCGGTGGCATCTATTATGAAATCATAGGCTGAAAGCAGCTCGGGGCCGTCGGCCGGGCGTATCATGCGCTCATAGACATCCACACGTATTTCGGAATTCAGTCTCCTCATCCTGTCGGCTATCACTTCTGCTTTCGGCCGGCCGGCCTCCTCTTCGGCAAAGAAAAGTTGCCGCTGCAGATTACTTATGTCGATTGTGTCGAAGTCGGCAATCCCTATACGCCCCACCCCCGCTCCGGCCAGCAGCATGGCTGTCTGTCCTCCCAGAGCGCCGCAGCCGATTATAAAGACAGAGGCGTCCGAGAGTCTTTTCTGACCCTCGGCACCTATGCATGATATATTTCTTGAATACCTATTGTTAATCATTCAGTCTGTTTATCCGCAGTGCCAGAAACGGCGCACCACCTCCAGCATCTCCTTAGGATTGCCTTCGAGCTTGCGGCGCAGATTGCCGTCCTTATGCTTGCGGAGCTTATTGATTATTCCGTCTATCAATGCCGGTGAGAACACATCATATCTCTCGAAGTCAGCACGGTTGGAATCCAACGCATCGGCCGAAGCCACGCAGCTGTCGGGCAACGACTTGAGCGATGCGAGTTTCTCCTTATTCTCTTCATTGTGGATGTTTACGCTCACATACATCTCTTCTGCGCGCTGCAGGGCATTGTCGGTCTCAAAACCGGTGCGGGCGGCCACTGCCATACCGGCTATAAGCTGGTAGACATCTGCCGAGCAGTCGGCCGAGCGAAGTTCGGCTGTCTGTTTCTGAGGTGCTCCCGCGCGTGAATCGGTCTCAAGAGGATTCGCCTGCGAACACATGTCGATTTTGCCAGTCCAGCCGAGCGGCACACGCACCAGAACAGAGCGGTTGCGGTCGCCCCAGCAGATTGAGGTGGGAGCCTCCTGATGCGGCACAAGGCGGAAGTAGCTTGTGGGCACCTTGTTGCCAAAGGCGGTGATGGCATCCGCGTGGTCGAGGATACCGGCTATCGCTTTGCGTGCCACATCACTCAGTCGCCCGTCGGGATCGGTCATCATGTTCTGTCCGTCTTTCATCACTTTGAAGTGGATATGCAGTCCGCTTCCGGCCTTGCCGGCTGTGATTTTCGGTGCGAAAGTCACATCATAACCCTTCCGGGCGGCAAGTCCGCGGATTATCCATTTGGCTATCATCAGATGGTCGGCAGCCTGAATGGCGGGCACCGGAAGGAACTCAATTTCATTCTGTTCGTAGATTTTATCATCGAGCGTGAAATTGCCCACTTCATTGTGACCGTATTTGATCTGCCCGCCGGCCTGTGCTATCATGGCCATACACTCGGCGCGGAAGTCACTGAATTTCGAGTATGGTGCCGACTCATGATATCCCTTCTGGTCGGAGGCCGGGAAGATTCCCGGGTCGTTGGAGATTACGTAGTATTCCAGTTCGCCCATAGCATAGAAATCCATGCCCGTCACTTCTCGGAATGACTCTACTGCCTTGCGAAGTGTGTACTCCGGTGATGAATGCAACGGCTTCCCCTCTTTGTCGAAGAATGATGCCAGCATGGTCAGTGTGGGAATCTCAGCAAAGGGATCGACGAATGCCGTGCTGTAGCGAGGGATTACATAAAGGTCGCTGTTGCCCGCCTCGATGAAAGGGAACAACGATGACCCGTCCACTCGCTCGCCATAACTGAGGATTGAGTCAAGGTATTCCGCATCGTTGATTACGAAGTTGAGGGTCTTCAGTCGGTTGTCGTCGGCGGGATACATGAAATTAATCATGCGTATGCCGTTCTCCTCTACAAAGCGGACGATGTCCTCTTTGCGGATTTCTGATGGTTGTTTCTGAAGATACTGCACCACTTTGTTGGGGCAGAGTTTCACAGAGTTGTTCATGGTAGGTGTTATATTTTGTAGATTTAAGGTATTTGTCCTGACATATCCATTCTGACAGTGCAGTCCGTATGAGACGTGTCATGTTTGCCTTACGGCAGCCATGAGATGTGCGGCATCTGTCAACCGCCACACAAATTTAGGAAAAAAATCCGATGTGCCAAAACATTTTCCATGCCGGGACTGTTTTAATTCCGAAAGAAGATAAGAAATCGTTTCATGATGTTAGGTTAGTTCGAAAATTTATTATAGACACCACTAAGGTCTCCGCTTGTGAAAGTAGAGACTTTCTTTTTTTGCACCATGCCGCACACCTGCGGGATAAACAATGCCATCTCGAGTCAAAACATTGTCCCACAGAATAATGCCATCCTAAAATAATAAAATACCGTCACACTCTCTAACTTAGAAAGTGTGACCCCAAAAAGGCGTTGACGGAAATAAGAAAATAAAGGGAATAAAAAGACATGTGTCTGTGGTTTCCAACGGATATGTGCCCGAAGTGAACACTACCACAGCCAATTTCCATGATTCAAAGGGATCTGTCAGGTTGATTGCCGGAACATTGGACAGTTTCAAGGACGTTGTCCATATAAAGGCCGATATGGGGTATGCTCCGCTTAAAAGGAGCAATCCGGCTTCGGCTCAGTTCGGATTCAGCGGGGCTGTGTACTGATTCATACCCATTCCCCGATAAGGCTACAGCCTGCCGGCAGCAATCGTATGCTGCCGGCAGGCTGTATTATCTGCGGCCTACCTGAGGTCTGCACTCTCCGGTCAGTTGTCCGACGACGGAATCGGGGCGATGAGCTTGTAGCCCTTGCCGTGGATATTGATGATCTCGATGTCGGGATCGCCTTTGAGTAGCTTGCGCAGTTTTGTGATATATACATCCATGCTGCGGGCATTGAAGTAGTTGTCGTCCACCCAGATTGTCTTGAGGGCATAATTGCGTTCGAGCACATCGTTGAGATGCTCGCACAGCAGTGTCAGCAATTCCGACTCCTTGGTGGTGAGCTTGGTGGTGGAGTCATCGGCTATGAGCACCATCTTCTGGGTGTCGAATGTGAATTTGCCAAGCTTGTAAAGTGTGATTTCCTTGTTGTCGCGCGCGCCTCTCACACGACGCAGTATCGCGTTGATGCGCGCCACAAGTTCCTCCATCGAGAAGGGCTTGGTGATATAATCGTCGGCCCCGATCTTGAATCCCTCAAGCAAATCTTCCTTGATGCTTTTGGCCGTAAGGAAGATAATCGGCACCTCTCTGTTGACGTTACGTATCTCCTGGGCCAGTGTGAAGCCGTCTTTCTTTGGCATCATCACATCAAGCACACAAAGGTCGTATTTGTTTTTGAGGAATGCCTTGTAACCTTTATCTCCGTCATTGCAGAGATCGACATTGTAACCCTTGGCCTGCAGAAATTCACGCAGCAGCATTCCAAGGTTCTCGTCATCCTCACAAAGTAGAATCTTCAGTTTATTATCCATAACATCTATTTTTTTTGTCTTATTTCGGGTACTTTCTTAAGTGAAAGCTGATTTCAGGAGAGTCGCCGTTGACTCTCTCCTTATCTTTTAACGCTTTAACGTGTGTTAAGTTTAGTAAAAACTGACATTTAGGCATCATTTTTCAGCTTTCACCCGGGGAGTGACATTATTCTTACGATATCTTATCACTCACCCTGTTTCTAATCATTCGCCGGCGGATTCGGCATCCGGATCCGGATCTGCCAATGGGAGATGTATTATAAACTCACTCCATTTGCCGAATTCGCTTTCCACTGTGATGGTGCCCCCGAAGATGGACACCATCTTCTTGACGTAGGCCAGACCGAGTCCGAATCCTTTGACGTCGTGACGATTCCCTGTCGAGACACGGTAGAATTTCTCAAATATGCGTTTGAGGTCTTCTTTTTTTAGTCCGATGCCATTGTCGCGTATGCGGATTTCAAGACGGCTGTGATCGATATCGCGGGTGCTTACTTTAAGTTCGGGTGGTGTATCCTCTTTCATATATTTGAGCGCATTGTCGAGAAGATTGAATATAACGTTGGTGAAATGCATCTCATCGAGGCGCACATCGGCGTCTATGGCGTCAAGAGCCACATCAATACTGCCACCGTCTTTTTCAGCCTTGATTTTCTGGGTATTGACGATGTTGTATATAATATTGTTTACGTTGACCACCGTAAATTTAAGCGCTGAGCCGCCGGCATTGTCGTAGACCGACATCTGGAGCACTTTCTCCACCTGGAAGCGCAGGCGCTTCGACTCCTCTCCTATCACTTTGGCCAGATGCTTGAGCGATGCGGGAGATTTGCGCACCGAGTCATCCTCCAGCATCTGGGATGCAAGTGATATGGTGGATATCGGGGTTTTGAACTCGTGGGTCATATTGTTGATGAAGTCGCTCTTCATCTCTGAAAGTTTCTTCTGCCGGAATATCAGTATGATGGTGTAAAGGAATATCACAAGCAATATTACGGTGAAAGCGAGTGTCGGGATAATGAACCTCACGGAGGAGAAGATATACGTGTCGCGGGCAGGAAACTCGACAATGAGTTTATAGTTGGCTCCGGCATTCGGGAATAGCACGGCCGAGTATGTCGGCACATCATCGGAGGTGACGAAGCCCCGGGTCTGATATGTGTAATTGCCGAAGGCATCGGTCACTGCGAATGTAAACGCCAGACTCACGCCGTTGGCCGACAGCTCTTCACTCAGATAGCGGCGCACCTCGACTGAGTCTGCCCGCTCCAGCAATGGCCGGGAAGGAGCCTCGCGAAGTATGTTGAGGATTATCTCGTTGAGCAGCCCCTTCTGATACTGGTATTGCTTGCGCAGTGTGGCCTGAAGCTGGCGGTAGCTCTCCGACACATTCGGTGTGGGTGAGGGATACGTCACCCGATTATGATGCGATGAGGCTGCTTCCAGCAGTGTCTCGCTCGACACTTCACCCAGCTCTGTGTCCGCGTCATCTGTCGCCCCGAGCATTCTGACATCCTCTTCAAGATAATGCAGCGTCTCGCGGCGCTGCAACATCTCTGCCGTGGCATGAAGCGAGCGCATCACGTTCTCTGAAAATTGGGCCTCACGCATCTGCACCATATTCTCCAGATACATTATCTGAAAGTATAGCAGCGCTCCAAAGGTGATGGCCATGACGGCTGTAAGCAGCCATATGAGGGATTTTTTCATCTGTTTCTGATTGTAATAGTAGGGCACGAAGCTGATTCGACTCTTCGTTGATGCAGCTCTGCACACCGCATTAAGTATGTGTTCAGATTTAATTTATACAATATGCGGGACTGTTTTTTAGTCGATTCCGGTGCGGAGTGAGGAATTCCGAACTCTTGCTTAACACGATGCCTTAACATTATTAACTAATATTTTTACAACTTCTTTTAACTGTAACCGGTCAAGTGAGGAGGTATTCACTAATTTTAACAAAGAAAGCCGCTGTTGGTTTAATGGCGACCACGTCGTGGCAGTGTCGCTTCTGTCCCGGCGATTGCACTTGGCCGGAGGTAATGGCCCTTCGTCCACCTGCGGAGGGGCCACGGCTCTTTCATTTAACTTTGATGCTACAATGCGCCACTGTTAATCAAGTAGTTATATGTAGCAGTTTCGCAATGGCTGTATTAATCTCATTTTGGATAAAAGGGTTAATGGCTTTTAACTAACTATAAGTCATGCACTTTGAAAATTCAAAGCATTTTTAAATGAAAGAGCCGTGCGGAGGGGCGCTAAAAGTTGACAGATGTTTTGGAAGAGCCGAATATAAGTGTTAACTTTGCATATTACGGCAGGCCGTCAGAATCCACATGTGGCGACATTGTGCCAGGGCCGTAAAATAGTATTTTTTATATAGCACGTATGATTTCTCACCTATATTCCATGTTTTCCGACCCCCTCCACGCTGTGTGGAGGCATCGGCTTCGGTGTCATGCCCCGGCAGGCTGCGCGGCCCTGGCTTCGGGGCTGCTCGTCATGTCGGCCTCCTGTTCGCACAGCGACGAGCCTGAGCCGACACCGGAACACGATGTGACTTCCATCCTGCTCTATGCTGTGGCATCCAACAATCTGACATACGATCTTGCCGATGATATCAACGAATTACTGAAGGGCGCCCGGAATATCGACCCCGCCCACGCCGACATATGGATATATTCGCTTACCAACCGCATTCCGCCCAAACTGCAGCGTGTGGTCAGAAACGCCGACGGGACGCCCGCGCTTGAGACTGTCAAAGAGTACACCCGCGACACTTTTTCTACCGACCCGTCGCGCATATCGGAAGTGATAGCCGACTATATCGGCCTCTCCGCCGCCGAGAAAAGAGGCATCATATTCTGGAGCCACGCCTCCGGTTGGCAACCCGACTTCTCGAATCATCAGGTGCCGTCGGAAGATTCTCATCTGGCATCCGGGCCTGTCGGCGGTTTTACTGTGAATTACTCCTATGGAGCCGACCAGTCAGCGGGGGTGACTGATAGTTGCGACATTATCGAACTTGATGATGCGATCCCGTCAGACACTTTTGATTTCATATGGTTCGACTGTTGCTATATGTCGTCGATTGAAGTGCTGTATCAGTTGCGCGACAAGGCCGGCCACATCGTGGCATATCCCACCGAAGTGGCAGGCGAAGGGATGCCCTACGATCTGACCATACCCCATCTCGCACGCTACGACTATGACCTTACGGCCGCCGCAAAGGCGATGACCGACTATTATTTCGACCGCAATCAGGTCATTACAATAGCCATCTGCGACACTTCGGGGCTTGAGGAACTCGCCGCAGAGGCTGAGAAGGCCGTCGGTGGGACCCGCCCCCCAATGATCCGGCTGCAACGCTATTCCCGCCCGCCCAACGGGCCGTTCTTTGATTTCGGCCAGTATTCGCGAGTCTGGGGTGAATCGCGCTCTGAGGGCGACTGGGATACTCAGGCTTTCACGCAGACTCTCGATAAGGTGGTGATCTACAAGGCGGCATCTTCATACGGTTTCGACGGACGCCCGATCGACCCCGAGAATTTCAGCGGCATATCATGCCATTATTTCGAAGACTACGATATGCCGGGCGACAATTATTACAAGCAACTTGACTGGTATAAAGCGGTCTATCCGAGATACGTGCAGTAAGAGCGTGACGGCTCCGGCGATTGCCGCCGGATCATGCTCATTCACCAATACCTGTCGTTTAAAATATTTTAAGAATTTATGATACAGACAAATGATATACCCATAGTGCCGCTGCCGGACTCTCCCGAGTCCGGCAAGGCGGCTTTTGACGCACTGAAGGGTCTGTCGATTGACGACGCGATGACCAAAATTGCCAACAGTATGGTAGATTTTGCATTCAAACTGCTGATTGCCATTCTGGTATTCTATGCAGGGCGATTTATAATCCGCAAGCTCTATGCAATGGTGCATAAGCTCATGATCAGCCGCCACGTCGACCCTTCGCTCACCACTTTTGTGCTTTCTCTGATAAGGATGGTGCTTTATTTCATCCTCATAATCACGATTGTGGGTATCATCGGTCTGGAGACCAGCTCTTTTCTGGCCATCTTCGCCTCGGCGGGCGTAGCAATCGGCATGGCTCTGAGCGGAACGCTTCAGAACTTCGCCGGCGGAGTGCTTATCCTGCTGCTTAAACCTTATAAGGTGGGCGACTATATCGAGGCGCAGGGTTATGCCGGTACGGTAAGTGAAATCCAGATTTTCCACACGGTAATCAATACCCCCGACAATAAGCGTATCATCATACCCAACGGCGGACTCTCCACAGGATCGATCAATAATTATTCCACCGAGAGCTACCGCCGTGTCGACTGGACTGTCAGTCTATCCTATGACACTGACTACGAGGCAGCCGCCGCAGCCATCAGGCGAATCCTGCTTGCCGACGAGAGGGTCGTGGAGAAATATGTGGAAGATGACATGGCCCGGAGGGGACGGTCGGCCGACGAAGCCCGCGAGGAGGCCAAGGCCAATGGCGAAAAAACGGATGAGGATGACGACCTCTCCCGCCCGGCTTCATGGTGGGGACGTGTCACCGAGTCGCGTAGCCATAAGCGCCGACGCCACGCCAATGACATGCGCGCCGGGCAGGATCCCGGCAATACCACCCGCACTAAGGCTGACTGTGCTCCATTCGTAGGGCTAAATGAAATGGCCGACAGCAGCATCAATCTGACTGTCAGGGCCTGGACTCACAGCTCCAACTATTGGGGACTCTATTTCGACATGAATGCACGGTTCTTCACCCAGCTCCCCAAGGAGGGATTCTCGTTCCCATTCCCGCAGCTTGACGTGCATCTTGATGCCTCTGATGCAAAGTGATAATTAATAACTCTTCACAGCCAACACAATGCTTTTCTTCTATCGTATCTATCAGTGGTGTGTCGCCTATCCGATTCTCGTGGTGATTACTGCCCTCACCGCTCTGGTGACAATCGTGATGACCACACTGTGCGGCAATCACTTCTGGGGCTATTATCCGGCTCATATCTGGAGCCGGTGCGTATGCTCTCTCTTATTTGTCAAGGTCGTGGTCAGGGGACGGGAAAATATCGACCCTCACACGAGCTATGTCTTTGTGGCCAATCATCAGGGCGCTTTCGACATCTGGAGCATCTACGGCTATCTGAATCACGACTTCAAGTGGCTGATGAAGAAGGAGCTGGAGAAGATTTTCCTCGTCGGCAAGGCCTGTCGGCGTGCAGGGCATGTGATGGTCGATGATTCGTCGGTGACAGGGATACGCACCACTATCCAGGAATCGGAGAAGACCCTGCAGGGTGGCATGTCGCTCGTAATTTTCCCCGAAGGGAGTCGCACATTCGACGGACGCATGATCCCTTTCAAGCGAGGCGCCTTCATGCTGGCGGCTGAATACCGCCTGCCGGTAGTGCCGATTACGATTGACGGGGCGTTCCGGCGCATGCCCCGCACTACCTACAACACTACTCCGGGGCGAATCACGCTCACTATCCATCCTCCAATCTTCCCGGATGAGAAGGGATTCAATACAAAGCGTCTTATGGCCCGGTGTTTTGATGAGATTGAATCGGCCCTGCCGGAATCCGACCGCAACCCGCGGTCTTAATCACTATAATTATGCAGAAAGATAAAATCGTATTGATCATCGGGGGCACCGACTGCACCGGAGGAGCAGGTCTGGCTGCTGATATAAGCGTCGTGCGCACACTGCAGTGCTATCCGATGCCTGTGGTGAGCTGCATCACATCGCAGGGGCCTGAGGGATTCCGAAGAATGCAGCAGGCTGATATCGAGATTTTCACTGACCAGCTTGTGGCCGTGCTTAAGAATGTGCGCCCGGATGCTGTGAAAATTGGCATGCTCCCTTCTGCCCGACACATGGCGGTGCTTGCAATGCTGCTGAGTGAGAACGACCACGGGCCGGTGGTGTTCGACCCTGTGATGCGTCCTACCGACGGCGCTGAGAATTTCTCGGCCGACTGGTGGGAGGATACGGGAGCGCTGGCCTTTTTCATGTCGCAGGTGGATCTGGTGACGCCGAATTATCCGGAATTGAAGCAACTCGTCAGGCCCGCTGAAAAAATATATGGTCAGGATGTGCCCGAACAGTTACTCGCAATGGGTTCAATGGCCAAATATATCTATCGAATCAATTTACTCCGACAGTTCTACGACATCCCGGCTGTGCTGCTGACCGGCGGACATAATGACGACGGCGACCGATATACCGACATTCTGCTCCGCAATCCTTCGGATGATGAAACCGGTCAGGATGAATCGGATAATCATAATGTATATCATGTTGAAATGCTCGGCGGAGAAAAAGTAGCCACTCCCAATACCCACGGCACCGGATGCGTATACTCCTCCGCCATTGCTTCGCTCCTCGCTCAGGATGTCAACCTGAATGTAGCTCTCCCGCTGGCAAAGCGCCTGATGTACATCTTTCTTGAAGGTGGCAAGGAATGGCGCCTTTTCAAATCGGGCAAAGGTCCGGCTTTCTCTATTCTCAAGGTGCCGGAATCGCCGGACAACGGATTGAATCTAATGTTCGGGGATAGTCCGGGATTCATGAATTGATATGTGTGGTTTCGAATTTTAACATTTATTCATCAGCCAGATAGCCGCGAAGGATAATTCCTCTTTTATGTCAGACCTTACGGATGCGACCAAATGAAATCGGTTGTCCTTCGCTGCCTATTACTTACGTAAGTGTTCAAATTTTAGTAAGTGTTCAAATTTAATTGTATAAAGGATTCCCTTTCTTTTGCTGTCGGTTAAATTTGAACACACCTACCTATAATCTATTTCGCTATATGAAGATTTCTGTAATTCTCAACGGGTCTGTCACGGAATTGCCCGAATCTGTCACTAACGTGGCCCGACTGCTTGAGTGGCGCCATATCCCGGTGGCCGGTACTGCTGTGGCCATTAATTCTCAGTTGATTCCTGCTCCGCGGCACGTAGACACCCCGCTGCATAATATGGATTCCATCATGATTATATCGGCTGCATATGGAGGGTGAGGAGACGATGCAGACTATCGGCATCACGACTCCATGGATAGGGGCTGATGAAGCTGTGCGCATCGCCGAATGGCTGGAATCCGGGAAGATTGACTATATCCATTTACGCCATCCCGATGCCGATGTGCGGCAGGTGGAGCGACTCATCCTGCGGATTCCGCAGCATCTGCGCCGCCGCCTGACTCTGCACGGGCATTTCAGCATTGCTCAGAAGCTCGATGTCGGGGGGATACATCTCAATTCCCGTCATCCGGAGCCGCCGGCCTGGACCCGCGCTTATCCCCTACGGGTCAGCAGGTCATGCCACTCGTTGGCCGAGCTTGACGAATGTCATGGACTTGACTACGCATTCCTCTCCCCTATTTTTGATTCAATCTCCAAACACGGCTATTCTTCGGCGTTCCCTCCGGAATCACTTCCGGCTCTTGCCAAGGCTCTTGCCGATGCTCCCTGTCGCATCATCGCCCTCGGTGGTGTGACTCCCGATGCCTTCCCCATGCTGAGACGACTTGGATTCGCCGGTGGAGCGATGCTCGGATACCTGTGGGATATGCAGCGGCCTGACAAGTAACCGGCAAGCGACCTGTTGCTTCTCTGCCACGTCTGTAAAATTTGAAAAGTTTAAACGACTTCATTAGTAAAAATAGTGGCTATTCCACTTTATTTCGCTATTTTTGCATTTGCATCCCGCCCGATGAATCCAAATCGGTGTCAAGGGTGTTGACATAATGACGGATTTTCCGCCTCACCCGGCTCCCGCTCTCTATGGGAGGGGCTGAAGATATTGCCGCAATCATGCGGCTGCCACATCAAATCTAATACTTATGCTGCAATACATAACCAATACTCAATGTCCCCGCCCGATTCCGGAGCAGGTGAAGGCGGTGCTCGAAGGCGGGTGCCGTTGGATTCAGCTGCGTATGAAGGAGGCTAGACAGGAGGAAGTGGCCGAAATGGCCCGAATCATCAAGCCTCTCACTGATGAGAAGGAAGCTTTCCTGATTATCAATGATTATGTCGACGTATGCCGCGATGTCAATTGCACAGGTGTGCATCTCGGCAAAAGCGACATGCCCCCTTCGAAGGCGCGTCTTGAGCTCGGCCCGCTGGCCGTAATCGGCGTCACGGCCAATACGTTTGCCGATATTGAGGCTGTGCGTTCGCTTGACATCGATTATATCGGCATCGGCCCGTTCCGCAACACTGCCACCAAGGCTAATCTCGCTCCGATTCTCGGTCAGGACGGCGTGGCCCGGATCTGCGATCAGATGCAGGCCGCTGAAATCAATATAGCCTGTGTGGCCGTAGGCGGCATTCGCACTGAGGATGTGCAGCCTTTGCTTGAGGCCGGATGCAACGGTCTGGCCATAAGCGGAGCAATCGCCTTTGCCGATGATATGACGCAGGCCACTCGCAACTTTATCGCCATGCTCCCTGCAGGAGTATGACAACACGATCTAACATCTTGACTATGAACGATATCCTTAAAATCGGAGAGCGCAGTTTCTCTTCACGCCTCTTTGTGGGCACCGGCAAGTTCCCCTCTTCCGAAAAGATGCTTGAAGCCATCATTGCCTCCGGTTCGGAAATGATTACGGTCGCAATGAAGCGAATCAACATGATGAATGAGGCCACCGACGATATGCTCACTCATATCAACCGCGAACGGGTGCAGCTCCTCCCCAACACATCGGGAGTGCGCGATGCAGGCGAAGCGGTACTGGCCGCACGCATGAGCCGCGAGATATTCCGCACTCCTTTTATCAAACTCGAAATCCATCCCGACCCACGCTACCTGATGCCCGACCCGATCGAGACTCTTAAGGCCACTGAGGTGCTGGCGGCTGAAGGATTTGTGGTGCTGCCTTATATCCAGGCAGATCCGGTGCTTTGCAAACGTCTCGAAGAAGCAGGATCGGCTGCGGTCATGCCTCTCGGAGCCCCGATAGGCACCAACCGTGGCCTGCTGACTCGCGACATGCTCCGAATCATCATCGAGCAGAGCAACGTGCCGGTGATTATAGATGCCGGACTGGGCGCGCCCTCACATGCCGCCGAGGCGATGGAGCTGGGGGCAGACGCGGTGCTGGTCAATACGGCCATAGCCGTGGCCGACGACCCTGTGAGAATGGCTCGGGCGTTCGCCAAGGGCGTGGAGGCAGGGCGAGAGGCGTTCCTCGCCGGACTGGGTGGCACCTCGGTCATGGCTCAGCCCACTTCTCCTCTCACTTCTTTCCTCAATGACCTATAATATAACTTGACTGCCTGACCGGAATATCTGCACCGCAGAAGATGCACCGCGCGGCGAAAGATTATTATAAATAAGATACTTACCATTACAATTCATGAAAATCGATAATATCGACCTCTCGGCATATCCGAATTCAGATAAAGTCTATGTCGAGGGTAAGCTTTTCCCGATAAAGGTGGGAATGAGAGTAATCCACCAGTACCCTACCGTTAAAATCGAAAATGGCAAACGTGTGGAGTATCCGAATGAGGATATCACAGTATACGACACCAGCGGCCTTTACACCGATCCTGACTATACGGTGGATATCAACAAGGGGTTGCCACGCCACCGCGAGACCTGGGTCGAACAGCGTAATGACACCGAAGTGCAGCCCGACATCACAAGTGAATACGGCCGCGCTCGCCGGGATAATCCCGAACTTGACGCCATCCGCTTCCCTGTGGCCCACAAGCCTCGTAAGGCTAAGGAGGGACACCGCGTCACTCAGATGCATTATGCCCGAAAGGGTATAATCACTCCGGAGATGGAGTATGTGGCGATACGCGAGAATCTCGACAATGAGAAGCGTGGCATTAAATCGCACATCACTCCGGAATTCGTGCGCGATGAGGTAGCGGCAGGACGCGCCGTCATCGCTGCCAATATCAACCACCCGGAGGCTGAACCGATGGTGATTGGTTCGGCCTTCAGCGTAAAGCTCAACACCAATATCGGAAATTCCGCCCTGTCTTCGGGCATCGAAGAGGAGGTGGCCAAAGCCGTCTGGAGCTGCTATTGGGGGGGCGACACTCTGATGGATCTCTCGACGGGCGACAATATTCATGAGACTCGCGAATGGATTGTACGCAACTGCCCGGTGCCCGTAGGCACCGTGCCTATCTATCAGGCTCTTGAGAAGGTGAACGGAGACGTGCGCAGACTCTCTTGGGAAATCTATCGCGATACACTGATTGAACAGTGTGAGCAGGGTGTGGATTATTTCACTATTCATGCCGGGGTGCTCCGCGAACATGCAGAGTTGGTGAAGGAGCGCCTTACGGGATGTGTGAGCCGCGGAGGTTCTATAATGACCCAGTGGACGGTGCTGCACAATCAGGAAAGTTTTCTTTACACACACTTTGATGAAATCTGCGAAATTCTAAATAAGTATGATGTCGCAGTCTCGCTGGGAGATGGAATGCGCCCGGGTTCGACCCATGACGCCAACGACCGCGCTCAGTTCCTTGAGCTCGATGTCCTCGGCCGACTCTGCCGCAAGGCGTGGGAGCATGACGTGCAGGTGCTTATCGAAGGCCCCGGACACGTGCCCATGCACAAGATTGCAGAGAATATGGAACGACAGAAGACCGCCTGCGACAATGCCCCTTTCTATACTCTCGGACCTCTGACCACTGATATCGCTCCGGCCTACGACCACATCACATCTGCAATCGGTGCGGCGATAATCTCGAATCTCGGCACTGCCATGATCTGTTACGTCACCCCCAAGGAGCATCTCTCCCTTCCTGACCTCAATGACGTGCGCGAGGGTGTGATCACATATAAGATCGCAGCTCATGCAGCCGATTTGGCCAAGGGATTCCCGGGAGCTTCCGTCCGCGACGACGCTCTCTCGAAGGCCCGCTATGAATTCAGGTGGAAAGACCAGTTCAATCTGTCGCTCGACCCTGAAAAGGCAAAACGCTTCTACCTCCAGTCGCGACGCTCTGCACCCGACGCAGATGATAAGTTCTGCACTATGTGCGGTCCGAATTTCTGTGCGATGCGCATATCGCAGAACATTGCGGAAGAATGCGACAAGTAACCAGCTACACGACAATGATGACTCGTAAAGTATCAGATCCTGACCGCGACCATATCTTTGGTCGCGGTTATGCCGATATTATAGGGCACTACGACTGGGATGAGACGGTGAGGATGGTGGAACAAGCCTCCGCCGCCGATGTCGAACGTGCGATACGCAAAGCCCGGCTTAATGCCACCCCGCTGTCGCCCGAAGATTTCGCCGCGCTTATATCGGAAGCGGCCGCTCCCCGCATTGATGAGATGGCCGCTCTGAGCCGACATTTCACCGCCGAACGGTTTGGCAAGACTATCTCTCTTTATATCCCGATGTATGTGGGCAATGCCTGCACTAACAAGTGCGTCTACTGCGGATTCAATCACGACAATCCCATGGAGCGGACTGTACTCTCGCTGCAGCAGGTTGAGGAGGAATGCCGAGCCATCAGAAGACTGGCCCCTTTCGAGAATCTGCTTATCGTGGCCGGAGAATATCCTTCTCTCTGCGGTGTAGACTATCTTGAAAAGGTCCTTAAGGTGTGCCGTCCGTATTTCCATAATCTCACTATCGAGGTGCAGCCGATGCGCAGCGCCGACTACGAACGCCTTACACACGCCGGACTCAACGGCGTCGTATGCTTCCAGGAGACTTATCACCGCGAATCATATGGCAAATATCATCCCAGGGGGATGAAGTCGTTTTTCGACTGGCGGCTAAACGGGTTCGACCGCATGGGGGAGGCCGGCGTGCATAAAATAGGCATGGGGGCGCTGCTTGGACTGGAGGACTGGCGAGGGGATGTGGTGATGCTGGCCCGACATCTGAGATATCTGCAAAAGAAGTACTGGAAATCGCGTTTCTCTGTCAATTTCCCGCGTATGCGCCCTTCTGAAAGCGGATTCAAGCCAAAAAGCATCATTTCCGACAGGCAGCTGGCCCAACTTACATTCGCATTCCGGCTATTTGACCATGACGCCGACATATCATATTCCACACGCGAACCGGCATTGCTGCGCGACAATATGGCGACTCTCGGGGTGACATCCATGAGCGCCGGAAGCCGCACCGAACCCGGCGGATACACTCATAAGGACGAGGAACTCGAGCAGTTCGAAGTCTGCGACTCCCGGACGCCCGCCGAAGTCGAAAAGGCTATCCGCCTCGTAGGGTACCAGCCCGTCTACAAGGACTGGGACGCCATATTCGACTGAAAGCGCCTCTCCGGATTAACTCTACAGTTATCAGACCGCGTCAAAATCTGAACTATACCCCGAAAAGGGCTTGAAATATCAATTCTCAGACAGACTGTACGATTCATCCGACATTAAGAGAGGGGAAGGCTACCGCCTTCCCCTCTCCTGATATCAGTGCAGCACGGAACTTTCAGGTGCGCTGATCTTATTGATTTCACCTCCACGGTCCACCTTTTTGCCGTAAGTGAAGGTGTATTGTATCGACATCCCCAGCATTCGTGATGCATCTGTAAAAGCCTCATGATTATAGAAATCATATCTGTCTGATTGCATTTCCAAGTCAGCGAATCCCCTTGTTTTGAACCAATTAAGGAATCTAAATCCAAATTTAAAGTTCCCGACTGCATAATTCACGATGATTCCATAGCTGTCAGGATACTTCGCTCTCACTCCCATCGACCATGCGTCAATATAGCGTCTGGGAGTTCGATAAAAGAGATACACTGACCAGTTATTACGCAAATACTGTGCATCAGCGTATGCAGAAAGCATATTCATCGACTGCGCATCGCATCCGGTAAGAACAGTACGTTCGGGGAGGACATCTACATGCAATGTAAGCGATCTGTTCAGGAGCCATCCTGTCAATCCAAGACAGCCCGTATACCTGTGCGCGTTGCCGCTGTTGATTGTACGTGACACCAATCCGTTGAGTCCGGGTATGTCATAGAATTCTCTTGCCTGCTTATTCGGATTGCCATTATATTCAAATAACACAAACATTCCGAATTCATTTATCGGCATATATGAATACTTCAGTGTCGCTCTCGCAAAAAGAGTGTTTCGCAAATCCGGATTACCTTGAATCCATAGCAGCTCATTGTCCTGCACAAGAGCGCTGCTGGCTGACGAGGGCGACGGATGGCTGTTGCCCCACCATCCCTCCAGACTTAAGTAATTCTTACTGTCGGGCGCATATGAAAGCTGAAATCCCAGACGCGGATTCCATTCCGACAATTCATTTGTACCGTTCACCCGACCGAGCACGTATGATACCCCCACTCTGGAAAATAGATTCAGTCCGCACTTCCAGCTCTGCATATATTCCATAAACAGCATATTCTCCGAAGATACCAGTTTCTGTGTGCCTGCATAGGACCCTGCATAGCCGGTATTGTATATGGCATTGGACGTAATCAACGTCGCACGCAATGTATTGTCATGGCCCATGCGTTGGGAATATTGAAAAGTACCATTGGGAGCATATACTTTCTCTCGACTGGAGTTTGCTATCTCGCTCAATTCCCCTACTTGATAAATGCTGTGGTTTTTATTCTCAGCATAACTGAAATCCCACTTCGCCACTATGGAATTGTTAGCAGGGAGACTAAACACGTAGTAGCCGGATACAGCCGGTGAAATTGATTGCGAACCTGACTCGCGGTACGATGTAGACGCCGGTATAGCGGCACTGTATGTGACATCGGATGTATTTCTAACCCGAGGAGTCCCCGACCTATTGAATGATAAAGTATGCAATATCTGACTTGTCGAGTCGTTATACGCCATACGCACCGACACCCATTGGGAATTAGACTGATAAAGATAGTTCTTTCCACCCTGTTCGCGTTTCACTATCTCCGGATAAACAACTCCGTCATATTCCACATTCTTGAAAATTCGGGTGGCATCTGTCTCACATAAGTCTGAATGCAATATACCTACGTTGCCACTCGCATCCATAGTCCATTTCCCGGTCACAAATCTCGAATATACACTGCCATCAAAATTATCCCTTCCAAATATGGATCCGGTGCCATCCACTTTTGTATATCCGCCCCATTCATACTCCACCAAAATGAAATTCACTACATTGGCAGCGCTCCCGAACCTCGGGTCTTCAGGATAATTGAGCACCTCTACCCTGAGGACATCCTCCGGTCGCAAGCCGTCCATATCCTGAGCTGTGGCAGGTATATAATTTATAAACACAGAAACCGAGCCGCCCAACATTGTCTTTACACTTGAATCGACAGGATTGACCTTCAGCTGTGGGATCTGCATGTGAAGCAGCAGATCTGATGCATTCTGAGATACTTTTTTCGTCTTCTTGTCGGGGATATATTCCACACCGTATTTCACGACTCTCTGAATGCGACCATTCACCACAAAATCTTCAAGTTCTGTCACCCTCACACTGTCAGGCAATGCTTCATCTGATTGCTCCGCCGGCTCTATATCATTATCGGCAAGCGATGCTCCGACTGCCTCAGATTGCGAAACTCCCCAAAAAAGGAGTATGATTGCAACTCTAAATAATCCTACTCCCATACCCCCTTTTTTTCTACGACGCTTCATCATAATCTATAATATCTATTTAGTTATAATTACTCTAAAAAACTCTCACTGACAAAATGATGAATCCGGGATCCATACATACTCCAACTGACATAGAATTGAAAACTCATTTCACTGTCTGGAGATAATACTCATATAGCATGTCCTCCAACGCGCCTTCATCATTGTTCTTATAAACACTGCACAAATCATTCTTAGAACCATTCAACAGATTTTCAACTCTCTTATTTGGGCATCCGCATGAACATATCGGAAACAATAGACAGTTTCTGCAATTGTTATCATCCACACCTGTCCCATGCAGCATAAATGCCCTAAAAAGTTTCGGATTAGTAATCTTATTATCAAAAATAGATCCTATTTCGTTTTGCGGAACACCTACATGTTCCCAACATCTATAGAGTTCACCTCTGGGGCCTATGACATGACTTGCTATTCCAGTAGCACAACAACCTTTATTGGTATGATGCGTAGGATATGATATTGATTTACCTGATTGTCTGAGCAAACGCATAAATTCGACATAATCGCGGCTCGTAAAGAATGTCTCGCTTTCACATCCTTTATTTGCAATCAGTATACCAGGGTAATAGGATACATTTTTTCCTTCAAATTTACTGTCAAGCAGGTCTGCGACCTCAGAGTAGTCTCTGAAATTTGAATTGTCTACATTTATGCGTATGGATAATTTTACCTCGGGTAATTCAGTACTTATGCGCTCAATATTGCACATAATCTCATCAAAAGAACCGGAGCCATCAGCATGAAATCTTTTCTTGTTATGATGGCATTCATTCCCATCAAGAGTTATCTGCATATCATTCAGAGGATATTCCCGGAATAATGAGATTACTTTATCATCTATTAATGTCCCGTTGGTCACAATGCTATGATTTATCAGACTTATATCCTCCAAGCGATTAAAACGCTCAAGAAGATAATCAATTCTGTCTGTACAAATAAGTGGCTCTCCTCCAAACCAAGTCACGTTAAGCGTTTTTGCCGCATCCTGATTTCGTATAAACTCAACTACTCCATCAGCCGTGTTGTCATCCATTATTCCTATTGGTTTATTCTGTTCGAAACAATAGGGACAACGCAAATTACACATCAGTGTTGGAGCAATTGTCAATGAGATATTTGTTCTGGAATACGACATTGTATTGCGTGCGATAACAATGTCATCGACATACGCATCGTCTGCCAATGGATTAACAAGTATCTCTTTCTCCTTTAACAACTCTATAAATTCTTTTTCGTCTTCTGAATGAGAATCTGATATACTTCCCTCATTTTGTATTGACTGAATAAATTCATAAGCTTCTCCGGAGAGCTCATAAAAATTATTTCTCTTTGAATTATATAAAAGGAATACATCACCCCTTGAAAACACCTTACAAAATCTTGATAGCACAAACATATTACATATGATGATTAAGGAATTTAAGAAGTACCGAACGTTAAAAAAATCTTATGGTTGGACAAGTTGGTCGAACCAATTTGTCCAACCATAAGATTTACTGGATTCATATACGGGTAATCTTAGACTACTAAGATTACCATATAATTTCACATTTCCGGGAGTGTATCAAAGATTCGTTTTAGCCTCTACGGATCCTACTCCACATCCAAATTTCGTACTACATGGCAGCACAATCTGATAGCCGACACACTTGTCTGTTTGACAGCTGTTAACACCACAGATGCCGCTGAATGTGACACAGGTATTATTATCACATTCACCCGAGAATGACCCACACTTGTTTGCTACACACCCATTAGCTAATCCCCCACGCAGCATCAGCAATGCGGAGGGAGCAAGGACATCATCCTCTCTGACGACTTTTAACACAAATTTGCTCATAATATTTGATTCAGCAATAATAACTGGCAATATTACCAATGCTGCAAATTTAATAATTTTAATTAAATTTACCCTAATTTAGATGTTAAATTTCGTTAATTTGAAAATCCATTCACAAGATTGCAGTATTTAGACACATTTTCACGAAAATACATGTACAAGTGCGAAGGGGGCTTTCGGAAGATTAAGTAAGTGTTCAAATCTGACCGATAGCAATTGAAAGGGAATCTTTTATACAATCTGCGGCTTCTTTTCGCCTCCGACTTGTCGTTCAGCAGAATATGTTTATACGAAGCATACGGCGGGGATAAGGCATTCCTACATAACGCATATTCTCTATGATAAACCATCGGGCCGCTACGGATGTTATATTTTCGGATTGCATCGACTGCCACGCGGCCATGACCCGGCACTTACGGCAGCAGCCGCAGCCCGATTAACTAAAATACTTATATTGCACTATGAAATTCACTCAGCCTATACTCCCCTATGCACCGGATGCTCTGAGTCCGGTAATCTCACCGATGACTATCGAATATCATTACGGGAAACATGAAAAAGCCTATATCGACAATCTCAACCGATTGATCGAGGGGACTCAATATGCCGACATGCCACTGGAGCGCATCATAATAGAGAGTGACGGCCCCCTCTTCAACAATGCTTCTCAGGCCTGGAACCATATCTTCTATTTCTTCCAGTTTCAGCCTCAGGGACAGAAAGCACCCGGTGGCAAACTGATGGCACAGATTGAAAAGCAGTTTGGCTCATTCGAGGAGTTCCAGAAGAAGATGGAGGAAGCGGGGACTTCTGTATTCGGTAGCGGATGGGTATGGCTTGCCAACAATATTGAAGGTGAACTTGAGATTATCAAAGCTTCAAATGCCGAAAATCCTCTTACGAGAGGTCTTAACCCGATTCTGGTGTTCGATGTCTGGGAACACGCTTACTACCTCGACTATCAGAACCGACGCCCGGAATATCTGAAAAAAATATGGGATATCATTGACTGGAGCGTCATTGAATCACGTTACCCGTTCTGAAAATACCCGACACAGACAATATCCACAAGGCTCCGACCGACACGGATAATTAAATCTCCGATGCCGACCGCCACTTACGGATGATAAAGTCGTTCAAGCGTCTCCTATATTTGATTTTGCATTTTTTAAAGTTTCTATCTGAGATATTTTTTGTAATTTTGTTGTTATAAAGCATAGAAGGGGTGGTCCGTCATGTGGGATTCCACCCCCTCTTGGCATTGTTATTAATAGTAATCAATAAGTTAACCCATATATATGCAATCACCTTCGGAGCTTCAGGCCACCATCATCGAAGCCATTTATGACAAGAAAGGACAGAAAGTACAGATTATCGACCTGTCGGATATCGAATCCAGTCCGGCTCCGGCGCTTATAATCTGTCAGGCCCGCTCTTCAGCCCAGGTAAGCGCCATTGCCGACAATGTGCGCGATGAAGTGGGACGCAGGCTTCATATACGACCATATGCCACTGACGGATACCGCAACGCCCAGTGGATCATCGTAGACTACGGCAGTGTGATGCTCCATGTCTTCCAGCCCGAAGTGCGTGAATTCTACCGTCTTGAGGAGCTATGGAGTGACGGCACGAGCACCTGCCTGCCCGACATCGACTGACCACGCCCATCCTTCACGCATCCGGCTCTCTCTATAATTCATTTTCCGACAAGAATCCGATATGAACCTCATACCCAAAAAGCCGAACCGCAACCAACAGCAAAAGCGCCCTATATTCAATATGTACTGGATGTATGCGCTTATAATACTGTGTCTGCTTGGCCTCTACTATTTCCAGGACAACTCTCAGGTAAAAACTGTCAACTGGACACAGTTTGAAGATGCCGCCGCATCCGGACAGTTTGACAAAATAACTGTAATCGCTGAGTCAGGCATCGCCGAGGGACACCTCAACGACACCGGACTCAAGCAGCAGCACATTGACCCCAAGTACTCCGCCAGTTCGGAAATATTGCTTAAGGCCACAATCCCTTCGGCCGACAAAATCAGCGATAAAATCGACCGATGGAATTCCGCTCTCGTAAAGCAAGGCAAACCGGAGATGGAAGTGACCTATGAGAAGGGATCCGACCTAATGAAAATATTCTGGTATTTCGGGCCGATCGCTCTCTTTATCCTCTTTATGATAATCATGTCGCGCCGCATGAGTAATGGTCAGGGAGGCGGCGGCGGAATATTCAGTGTCGGGAAATCCCGCGCTAAAGTATTCGACAAGTCTGGCGGCACGAATGTCACATTTAAGGATGTGGCAGGTCTGGCCGAAGCGAAAGTGGAAATCGAAGAGATTGTGGAATTCCTGAAAAATCCGCAGAGATACACTGAATTAGGTGCGAAAATTCCCAAGGGGGCGCTACTTGTAGGGCCTCCCGGAACGGGTAAAACACTGCTGGCAAAGGCTGTGGCAGGCGAGGCCAATGTGCCTTTCCTGTCTACATCGGGTTCTGATTTCGTGGAGATGTTTGTAGGTGTCGGAGCCGCTCGCGTCCGCGACCTCTTCAAACAAGCCGCCGAAAAGGCGCCATGCATCGTATTCATCGATGAGATTGACGCCGTAGGACGCGCTCGCGGCAAGAATCCAAGCATGGGTGGAAATGACGAGCGCGAGAACACTCTCAACCAGATGCTGACAGCCATGGACGGATTCGGGTCAAATAACGGTGTGATCATTCTGGCGGCAACCAACCGGGCTGACATGCTCGACAAGGCTCTGCTGCGTCCCGGACGATTCGACCGTCAGATATATGTCGACCTGCCGGAACTCACCGACCGTATCGAGATCTTCAACGTGCATCTGCGCAATCTGAAGGTCAACAGCCGACTTGATGTCGAGCAACTCGCCCGTCAGACTCAGGGTTTCTCTGGCGCCGACATTGCCAACGTATGCAACGAGGCCGCCCTTATAGCGGCCCGAAACAATAAGGATTCTGTGGATTTTCAGGACTTCATGGGAGCAATCGACCGAATCGTCGGTGGACTTGAGAAGCGCTCTCGAATCATTACGCCCGAAGAGAAGGAATCTATTGCAACCCATGAGGCCGGTCACGCCACAATCTCATGGCTGATACGCTTCGGCGACCCGCTGGTGAAGGTGACTATCGTGCCGCGCGGACGCGCTCTCGGCGCCGCCTGGTATGCGCCGGAGGCTCGTCAGATTGTGCCCACTCAGGCTCTGCTCGACTCGATATGCGGACTGCTGGGCGGACGTGCCGCCGAAGAGGTGTTCCTCGGTCAAATCGGGACTGGCGCCAGCAATGATCTGGAGCGGGCTACAAAAATCGCTCGCGCAATGGTAATAATGTATGGCATGAGCGACCGCCTGCCGAACCTGAATTATGTAGACAGCACCGGGCAGGATTACGGGTTCCAGAAACCATATTCCGAAGAGACCGCCAAACTCATTGACGACGAGATAGCCCGCATCATCAATGAACAGTATGAGCGGGCCAAAAGCATTCTGAAGGAGTATGCCGCGCAGCATAATGCCATACGCGACATGCTTATCGAGCGGGAAGTGATTCTTCACGATGATGTGGAGGCAATACTCGGCAAACGCAAATGGAAATCACGCACCGATGAAATCATGGAACTCAATGCCGCCGACAAAATGGCTCGCGAAAAGAAGCTGAATGACGACGGCAAGTCGGCCTCGGCGGCCGACTCTAAAGTCGATGAGATTGTGGGTGATATCACTCAGTCTTCAAAATCTCATGACTCGCGTCAGGACTCTGCGGAAAGCCGGAATCAGGCCGACGGCAATGACGATGATGCCGGGACTCCACCGGAATTTACCCATGACGATAAAGAATAGGTCTTCTTTCCCCACCACGCCGGAATACACTTCTGCTGATTCAGCATTCTGAATTTAATAAGAGATACCTTGGAAATGCCGACTCTCCGACTTCTCCAACGGTATCTTTTAAAGGGCAAATGAAAACTATTTTTTATACTTTGGTTTTAGAGCTTGTCTGCTGATTTTTCTTTGCAGCTACTTGATTTAAATTTTGACCCTTACCTAAACTTATATTCATCTTAGACGTTAAAATGCTATGGAAGAGCGTATCTTCTCCACTATAATAAGGACGGGGACGGGCTACATGGCATTTCAACCATAAACCCCGATTATCAAACAACCATTTCTTTATATTTATGAGATGCAACATTTTGTATGCCGGCTCCGCCATTCTGGCTCTCGGCATAATTTCTACAGGATGTAAGAAAGATGCAGGGCAAGCCGCACAGCAGCTCCCTGAACTCGCAGTGATGACCGTCGGGACTGACGATGCCACACTGATGACCAGCTATCCCACCTCGCTTCAGGGCGTCAACGACGTTGAGATACGTCCGCAGGCCACAGGATTCCTCACAAAGGTATGTGTAAGCGAAGGACAGCGCGTGTCCAAAGGACAAGTGCTCTTCGAAATCGACAAGGTCGCGCTTCAGGCGGCCGTCGACCAGGCAAAGGCCGCCGTGGCCGTGGCTCAGGCTAACGTCAATACGGCTCAGACAAATGCCAACAACAACAAGCTCCTTCTCGACAAGAACATCATCGGCGCTCCGGCATATCAGACATCTGTCGATGCCCTGAATGCGGCAAAGGCTCAGCTGAATCAGGCAAATGCAACTCTTGTGGCGGCTCAGAAAAATCTCTCGTATTCTGTTGTGACGGCCCCGACTTCGGGCGTAATCGGCACAATCGACTTTAAGGAAGGGACGCTCGTTAGCCCGTCGACAATGCTGACCGTGCTCTCCGACAATGGTGATATGGATGCCTATTTCTCTATGACCGAGAAGGAAATCCTCGCTCTCACTGACGGCGGCAAACGCTCGGTCGAGGCCGCCAAGAATGCCATGCCGCCGGTGCAGCTACAGCTCGCCAATGGTGAGATTTATTCACACCCGGGCAAAATCGTGTCAATTTCAGGTGTGCTCGACTCCGCTACGGGAAGCGCGCAGGTTAAGGCACAGTTCCCAAATCCCGACGGTATGCTGCGAAGCGGCAATACCGGCAATATCCTGCTGCCTACCACTTCCAACGGGGCCATCCAGATTCCACAGGCCGCTACTTTTGAAATCCAGGACATGCGATTCTGTTATGTCGTGGGCGACAGCGCAAAAGTGCATTCCACTCCGATTCAGGTATCAGAACTCAACGATGGTCAGAATTTTATCGTGACTTCCGGACTTAAGCCCGGCGACCAGATCGTAATCGAAGGTGTGGGTATCAGTGTGCGGGACGGCATGATGATCAAACCGAAGTCACCCGCTGCCGCCTCTCAGGCTAAACAATAATCTTTTTTTTGATTCTAACCGGCCTCGCCATCCGATTATCCCTATATTATTGCGGGCTGATGAATGACGAGGTATATCCATGATGATATGAAACTTGATAATTTTATCAATAGGCCGGTGCTTTCTACCGTAATCTCGATTTTTATCGTGATTTTCGGTCTGCTCGGACTGGCCACTATACCGATCGAGCAGTACCCCTCGATTGCGCCGCCTACAATTCAGGTGTCTACCACCTATACAGGTGCCAGCGCCGAGTCGGTGATGAACTCTGTCATTGCTCCGCTTGAGGAGCAGATTAACGGAGCGGAGAACATGGACTACATGGTCTCTACCGCCACCAACGACGGTCAGGCCGAAATTCAGGTATACTTCAAGCAGGGCATGGACCCCGACATGGCTGCCGTCGATGTGCAGAACCGTGTGGCAAAGGCTCAGGCTTATCTCCCCGCGGAAGTCACACAGGTGGGTGTGCTCACTCAGAAAAGGCAGACATCGATGCTTATGGTGTGCGGTGTCTATGCCCCGGAAGACAATTATTCTCAGCAGTTTATCGATAACTATGTGGCTATCAATATCCTCCCGCTCGTGAAGCGTGTGCCCGGTGTGGGTGATGCCTCTGCATTCGGTGCCGACTACTCGATGCGTATATGGCTTAAGCCGGATGTTATGGCTCAGTATAAACTGATGCCGTCCGACATCACGGCGGCGCTGGCCGAACAGAACATTGAGGCGGCGCCCGGACAGTTCGGAGAGCAGGGCAACCAGTCGTTCCAGTATATCATGAAGTACAAAGGACGACTGACTAATGCCAAGGAATTTGAAGACATCATTGTCCGCGCCGGTTCAGACGGTGAAATTCTCCGCCTTAAGGATGTGGCGAAGGTGGAACTCGGACGGCTTACTTATACGATGAGCTCGAATATCAGCGGGCACCTCGGTTCGGCTTTCGTGGTCTACCAGAGCGCCGGCTCAAATGCGACTTCGGTAATCGAATCTATCGAAAAGCTTCTGGAAGAGTCGCGAAGCGAACTTCCGAAAGGGCTTGTAATCGAGACTCAGATGAGTGCCAACGATTTCCTTTTCGCATCTATACATGAGGTGGTGAAAACACTTATCGAGGCTTTCGTGCTGGTGTTTATCGTGGTGTTTGTCTTCCTTCAGGATTTCCGGTCTACTCTTATTCCGATCATCTCGATTCCGGTGGCTCTTATCGGCACATTCTTCCTGCTATATATCTTCGGCTTCACCCTCAACCTTCTAACTCTGGCTGCTCTTGTGCTTGCCATTGCGATTGTGGTCGATGATGCGATTGTGGTCGTGGAGGCTGTACATGCCAAACTCGACCAAGGATACAAGTCGCCCCGAAAGGCGTCAATCGACGCGATGCGTGAGATTGCCGGTGCGCTGATCTCTATCACGCTGGTGATGATGCTTGTGTTTATTCCGGTATCGTTCCTTGGCGGCACTTCGGGCATATTCTACCGTCAGTTCGGTCTGACGATGGCCATGGCCATCGGTCTGTCGGCTGTCAACGCTCTTACGCTTTCGCCGGCTCTCTGCGCCCTCTTCCTTAAGCCACACAAAAATGACGACGGTCAGGCCGCTCCCCTCGCATCCCGCATGAAGGAGGCTTATTCTGCCGCCGGCGAGGTCGTGGCTGAAACCTACAAGCGACGTTTCCGCCTGAAATTCCCCCCGGTCGTGACATCGATACTCCTCGTAGCCGCGATAACATTCCTCGTGCTCGGTTGGTATACTTTTGAGAATGTCACTCAGAGTGTGATTGCATGCGTTGTGGCCATATTGGCTCTGATCGGAATCTTCACCCGCGAATTTATCAATGCATTCAATAATGTATTCGACAGGCTGCTCGCCGTCTACCGCAGGATCGTGAAGTTCTTCGTGGCCCATAAGGTGACAAGTTTCGCTGTCGTGGTCGGCTCAATCGCGGTGCTCGTATGGCTTATGAGCCGCACTCCCACAGGTCTGGTGCCTAACGAGGACACCGGCACTATAATGGGTGCCGTCACTCTCCCTCCCGCTGCATCGCAGGAGCGCACTCAGGTAATCCTTAATCAGGTCGACTCTATCATCGGATCTATTCCTGCCGTCAAGTCGCGCACCAAGATTATGGGCTTCAGCTTTATCGGCGGACGTGGCAATACTTACGGTTCGTTCATCATCAAGCTCAAGCCATGGGACGAACGCACCCGACCGCAGGACCAGGCGGATGCCGTGGTGGCCAATCTGCTTGGACAGTGTCAGAAAATCAAGGGCGCCACTATCATGTTCTTCCAGCCGCCGATGATTTCCGGCTATTCGATGACCAACGGTTTTGAAATCAAGCTTCAGGACAAGACCGGAGGTTCGCTTGATAATTTCTTCAAGGTATATCAGAACTTCATCGGGCAGCTCAACGCTCAGCCTGAAATCCAGATGGCATACTCCACTTTCAATCCCACATTCCCGCAGTATATGGTGGAAATCGATGTGGCGAAGGTGAAGCAGGCAGGGCTGACTCAGAATGCGATCCTGACCGCTCTGCAGGGTTACTACGGAGGCATGTACATCTCCAACTTCAATTCATACGGCAAGCTCTACCGTGTGATGATGCAGGCGTCGCCGGATGCGCGCGTCTCTCCGGAGACTCTCAAGCAGATCAAGGTGCGCAACGGAAATGAAATGGCTCCGATCGACAACTTCGTTTCGCTGAAACGCATCTACGGTCCGGACCTTATCAACCGTTTCAACATGTTTACTTCAATCTCCGTCACCGGTTCGCCGGCTCCGGGCGTATCATCCGGACAGGCCATCGAGGCCATCAACCGTGTGGCAGAGGCCACACTCCCCACCGGTTATACCTTCGAGTATTCGGGCATGACTCGTGAGGAAGCCACCGGAGGCACATCGATGGGCTCCGTATTCGCTCTTGTGCTCCTGTTCGTATATCTTGTGCTCTCGGCTCAGTATGAGAGTTATGTCCTTCCTTGGGCCGTCATATTCTCTGTGCCATTCGGTCTTATGGGCACATTCATATTCGCCGGATTCCGGGATATTTCCAACAATATTTACCTCCAGATCGCGCTGATCATGCTTATCGGTCTGCTGGCAAAGAACGCCATCCTTATCGTGGAGTTCGCTCTCGACCGACGCAAGACAGGCATGAGTGTGGTCAATGCCGCGATCCAGGGTGCTGTGGCTCGTCTGCGCCCGATTCTGATGACTTCGCTGGCCATGATCATCGGTCTGCTCCCGCTGATGTTCGCTCACGGTGCCGGCAAAAACGGCAATCAGGCTCTCGGCACCGGAGCCGTAGGCGGCATGCTTATCGGTATGGTTTTCCAGGTGATTATCGTCCCCGCGCTCTTCGTCACTTTCCAGCTTATACAAGAGAAGATTTCGCCCGTCAAGTGGAAAGACAAGGATGTCGAGGAATTATCTTCGGAAATCGAACAATACGCAATCAAGAAATAATCACTCCTGCGGCCATACTTGCCGTATGGCCGCGGGGTACTCAACATTCAGATATCTCTGACTACTAATGAAAGCCAATATATTATTCAGGTCTCTGGCTCTGGCTGCCGTGGCGGCTTCACTATCAAGCTGCCACATATACCAGAAGTATTCCCTGCCGGAGAATGATGCGATTGTCGACGACTACCGCAAAGCCGCCGAGACCCCGCAGGACTCTACTGCTCTTCCGTTCCTCTGCTGGCGTGAGGTTTTCACCGACCCTCAGCTGCAATCGCTCATCCAGACCGCGCTCGACAACAACAAGGATCTCGACAACGCCCGTCTTAATGTCGACATCGCCCGCGCTCAGCTCAAAGGAGCCCGCCTGAGCTATTTCCCATCGCTCTCGCTCAATCCTAACGGCGGCACCGCCTCATATGGCGGAAGCCATATGAACTGGAGCTACACAATCCCGCTCGCCTTGAATTGGGAAATCGATGCCTTCGGTAAAATCCTTAATCGTAAGAGGGGCGCCGAGGTGACTGTGGAGCAGGCCGAGGATTACCGTCAGGCCGCCCAGTCGCAAATCGTATGCGGCGTGGCTTCGACATATTATGCGCTCGTGCTGCTAAACCAACAGCTCGCCCTCACTCAGCGCACTTCGCAAATCTGGGCCGACCAGGTGCAGTCGATGAAGGATATGAAGACGGCCGGAATGGTCAATGAGGCCGCTGTCGTGCAGAGCGAAGCCAACTATTACAGTATCATGGCTTCGATCCCGGACATTGAGCAGTCAATACGCACCACTCAGAACACTCTCTCGCTGCTGCTTAATACATATCCGCAGGAATGGCAGGTCACTTCCAACCTGGATTTCTCTATCCCCGAACAGCTCGTGACCGGGCTGCCTGTAAGCTATCTGGCAGCTCGTCCGGATGTGGCCGCCGCTGAAAGAGGACTCGCCGCTGCTTATTATACCACCAATTCAGCACGCGCCGCATTCTATCCGAGCATCAATATCTCGGCCAACGGAGGGTTCACGAATCTTCTGGGCAGCATAATCTCAAATCCCGGAAAGTGGTTCATACAGCTCGCCGGACAGCTCACGGCACCCCTGTTCTCCCGCGGACAGAACATCGCCACTCTCGAAGCGGCCAAGGCATCACAGCAGATTGCCCTCAACAACTTCCAGTATGCTGTGCTGAATGCATCGGCCGAGGTAAGCGACGCCATGGTGAAATACACTAAGAATCATGAGAAGCGCCTCCAGGTCGACAAGCAGGTTGATGCTCTTGAAAAATCAGTGGAGTATACACAGGAACTCCTGACTTTCGGCCAGTCCACTACCTATCTCGAAGTGCTCACTGCCCGATCCGCTCTGCTTCAGGCACAGCTCCAGAGTCTGGCCTGCTGGCACAACAAGACCACGGCCCTGATAGAGCTTTACCAGGCCGTAGGAGGGGGCAGATAAACATATCTCACCGACTGTTAACCTGACGCCGCTGCCCGGAGTCCCGGGCAGCGGCCGACCTAAAAATTTGCATCTATGAATAAAATCAGCAAACTCGCCTATGTCGATCCCGATGCAAGAATCGGCGACAATGTGGTCATCGACCCGTTTGTCTATATCGAAAGCAACGTTGTGATTGGCGACAACTGCCATATCCGCCCGAATGCGGTAATCCGCTCCGGAGCGCGTATCGGCAACAACAACCAGATTTTCGAGGGGGCGATAATCGCTGCCACTCCGCAGGATTTCAGATGGAAAGGCGACGACAGCTTCGTGGAAATCGGTCACAACAACACTATCCGCGAACACGTCATCATCAATCGGTCGATCAATCCCGGCGGTGCCACACGTATCGGAAGCAATTCCTTCGTTATGGCGCAGACTCACATCGGCCATGACTCACATATCGGTGATTTCTGCGTGCTCGGCAATGCTGTGAAAATTGCAGGAGATGTCAACATCTCCGACTACACGATCCTCTCCTCCAACGCTCTGGTGCATGAAGGATGCGATGTGGGCGCATATTGCCTTATCAAGGGGGGATGTCGTGTCAATAATCATGTGCCTCCATTCACTATCATGGCCCACAACCCTATCGAGTACAAAGGCATCAATTCTTTCGTGCTGCGCCGTTGCGGAAAGAGTGAAGACTCTATCGATGAAATCGCAAGCGCTTACCGCCACGTCTACAGCACCAACACATCCGTATTCAATGCCCTGCAACGCATCCGCGTGGATGTCAATGATATCCCCGAAAAAACCGATATCATTGACTTTATCGAGTCTCATAAGCTCGAACTGGCGGCAATACCCAAAGATCTTGAGGAGTAAGACGACTCCCGATATCGGCACTGCCGCCAATCCATGACGACTGAAGGACCCCGATACACGGCTCTTTCATTTAACTTTGATGCTACAATGCGCCACTGTTAATCAAGTAGTTATATGTAGCAGTTTCGCAATGGCTGTATTAATCTCATTTTGGATAAAAGGGTTAATGGCTTTTAACTAACTATAAGTCATGCACTTTGAAAATTCAAAGCATTTTTAAATAAAAGAGCCGTGACCCCGATACACGGCTCTTTCATTTAACTTTGATGCTACAATGCGCCACTGTTAATCAAGTAG
>ERZ778503.409-NODE-409-length-35720-cov-5.608580_pt1 | contig 35720 bp, 29 predicted proteins | sample MGYA00510047_ERZ778503 | MGnify/ENA primary metagenome ERZ778503 (study PRJEB29527, sample SAMN07138965) | mouse gut metagenome | material: feces | host: mouse | place: China:Nanjing | collected 2016-01-25 ... | reverse complement strand
ATTTGATAGTATTATTATCAATGATTTTAAATTCCATGAGTTGCATTCTCCAAGCAAATTGCATATACTCAAAATCTTTCGTGACAATGGTATCATTCTTCAATGAATAAAATCCATGAACTGCCCCCAAGACTTGCGGTTCCATGTATCAATATTTTGCAGCAGCTTTATGTTTGCCATATTCTGAAGGGTGTCTAAGACCTCTCTTTTAAATCCAAAACGGATAAATGTCCCATCCTTATAAAAAAGTAAATTGTAAGGTAACATACGTTGGTCACCCCAAACGCTATCAATGTAATTTTCGTCTACAAAATATCCGTTAATATTCAATTGGGATGACAGTCCTGTACTTTTCACTTCAAACATTTCCTGTTCTTTGATGGAAAACGTATAAGGATTAAACAACAGACTGATGCAGCCGTTCAAAACAGGTATAATCAGAAAACATGCAAATATCTGTATTGATTTTTTCATTTCTTTTTCTTATATGTGGTGTCCTAAAAAAGTCCAAAAACAAGAGATGTAATATAATCTAATGCTTAGCTTGACTTTCTTAGAACACCCGTTATTCATACTATTACCAAAGACTTAATGGATTATTATATCCGCTATATGAAAACATTCCTTTGTAGAAATTATTCGTTCCTAAAAAGAAAGGGGTCTTAACAAGATATTTGTGTACCGCATTCTGGGTCAAGCTTTGTACATACTGATGACTATAGCCAATACGATACATATTACCATTGTTATTATATCCTATCCAAAAGGGGGCAGAATATATATTCCCATTTATCCAAGCTTTTTTATTTTTGGATGATGGCATTATGTCTGAATAATAAAATCTATATTTCACAATTGTATCATGTTGGTATACTTTCAGTGGCTCTGAATTCGTATCAAATTCCAATCTGCGTACAATGCTTATGGTATTGAATAGTTCCATAATGTAAAAAGGTTTAGTGTATGAATAAAAAAGTACATATATCACATTCAATAGATTCTAAATGAAAAAAATATCCACATTCTTTTGCAGACATCTATCCTCTTTCTTTTCCTATAAATCCCAATTCTTTCAACATAAGAACTTATTATAATTATTCCATCACATCATCAAAGTAGATGCCTGATATTCCGGCTTTTCGCATTTTGCCAGCTGTCTTTAAATCTACTATGTAAGTAGGTTTATTTTGATTATAACAGCCAAACCAATAATCTGTACAACAAATAAAGTCATCTGTTTGAAGACAATAATTCTTATATTTATACAAATGTCCCCTTGTAATATAGTCATACTGGTTGCAACAGCTACGTTTAGGACCAAACTCGGAACGTCCTTTTATTAAATCAACTTTAAATGTTTTCTCTGACTCAAAATAATAATACCCCGGAGATTTTGGCAATACCGTGAATTTTAAACCTTCATATCTATTGGTTTCGCAGAATTTCTTAAACTTTTCCGTGACGATGCAAAACATGTCATAAGTATAAAACACATCACCTTTCCTTCTTTGCATACGGTAATCCAAATTGGGTATCTTTTTTAACACATTATGACATACAGGACAAATGCCAGGGTCTTCGTCTCCATCTTCATACATAAACTCTACATCATAGCCTCCTAATATTTTGGCTATGACTTTCCCTTTGGGTAAGGGCTTATAAACTTTTTTTACTGGGGATGGTTCCTCAACGCTCTTTTTAAGCCCCAGTTTTTCTAATAATTTTCTAAACATAACTTTCTATTTTGAATGATTATTCCACGGTCGCCAAAATCTCAACATATTGTTGTTTCTGTAAAAGTCAAACTTAGCATCTCCATATTTAAAAGAATTTATATCATAGAAATTCTTTATTGCATCAAACCTTCTTTCAGGTTTAAAGTTATTAATAATGTTTTCTCCAGAATTTCCCCGTTGCGGTCTCATGTGGAAAGAACCATCTTCACTTCTCTCGTTATACAAATGCTCATTCAAATCCCGATGCAAATTTCTGTGACGATGTTCAGACATAGGTGTAAGGGACTGAGCTTTTTTTCCTCCTATAAATTTGGGATGCGAATGATGATTCTGTGTCTTCTCACCGGTCCATGGACTAACCTTATTATCTCTTGAATATTTTATCCCAGACACACTTCCAATGACTGCTCCAATTGTAATTCCATTAACAAGCCCCTTATAACCAGCATCAAGAGCATCATCAAAATCTCCCGTCATCATTAAACCAAATGTAAAGCCTCCAAGTGTCCCACTGCTCATTCCACCTAAAGATCCTGATATCAAGCCTTTCAGTATTGGACTATTGGTACTTATTCCACTTATTATAGCACTGTCTAAATACTTAGCGCCCCATTGTCCAAAGGCTCCTCCTGCAAAAGAAGACAAACCACCCAATATTGCACCGCAGAAAATATCGGTTCCAGTTCCTCCTGACAGCCATGAATTAGTACTTCCCAAAACGGCACCGCCCCATAACCAACCACCTAATTCCGGATATAATCCTCCCCAACCGGCTACAGCACCGGCACCAAATGCAGCAACACCTTTGCCTATTAAAGACCAAAAATTACCTGTTATATAACCTTGACTGATATTAAAACCTAAATTTATGACACCTCCTAAAAATGCAGCAATAATATCATCCAATATAGCATACTCCCCTGTCGGGTCCGTATATTTCAACGGATTATTAAGACAATACGAATACCTATTGAAGCTCTGCGTGTTCTCCGGAATTTGCACATAGTTGTCGGGACTGAGGAAACGTGACACTACAGGGTCGTACATGCGTCCATTCATGTTTATAAGTCCGAACTCAGGAAGCATCTCATGTCCTGTGTAGCCACGGATAAAGCCTATGTTATTTTTTATGACATGTTGCTTCCCCCAGGCATCGTATGTTGCCTCAAAGACTTTCTTCCCGGCTTCATCTACTATACACATTATACTGCCTTGGTTGTCCGTCGTGGCATAGCATATCATGTCCTCCTTGCCTGTCTGTCTCACATAAACGACATTGCCGCCGAGATAATAAAACTGTCTTATGACATCATTCTCCCTGACACACTCGTAGTCATCGGAATAGATAATCGTGCGCTTTTCCTCACCGTCTATACTTAGCACACTTTTCCAGCGTTCCATGTCAGGACCGTATATTATGTTAAGTTCACGGTTCTCTTCGCCGCTCCACTCACTTACAGTCTCCGCCTTGCCAAAGAAGTTATATACGACATCCTGTCCTCCAGGAGCATATTTGTTGTCTACAACATCTATACCAGTCAGGGCATGAATCTTTTCATCATGATAACGATATGTGCCTACATTTGTCTTGGACTGAATATTGCCGTTGGCATCATATTCCATAGTTTGGAATATCTTATTGTTCCTGTTTACCTGTGTAAGCCTGTCTGAACTGTCATATAAATATGTTTCCGTCCAGCCCATAAATGTCGGTTCTATCTCCCAGCCTGGTCTAACAACCGGATCATGTATGTCAGCCCATTCAAGACCGAGAGGATTATATTCAAAGTCGCCGAAATCTTTTATGGGACCTACAGATATTGCCGTATCTATACTTAAGGTGTCATCTCTGAGTACATGAATAAGATTTGCCTCAAGTTTCTTAAGCGTCAGGTTACCTGTGGAATTATCATAAGTACATGATGTCCTGAATATGCAATCTTCCCAATTGTCTGCATTATTCTTTTTCAAGCCTCGAGATATTATCCTTCCGCTATTATCAAACTTTGAGTCCTCTGCAAGACCGTTACTTAATACGGATGAAATGAACTTGCCTGTATAGTCGCCAACACTCCAGACCGCCTTTTCGCCAACTGCTATAGTTATATTGTTACCGTAGCAGTCATAAGTATAGTCAGCCGTAACCCCACCGGGATAGACAACGCGTGTAACCTGCCCCAAACTGTTATATACATAATTATACGTAAAAATTTCAGTGCCTACATGCCTTGTCTTCGAGGATACACGCCCATACTCGTCGTATGAATACACGGTATACAGGTCTCCTCTCTTTTCCTTTATAAGTCTCTGTGCGTCATTTCCTGTATCCCCGTAAGTGTATTCGGCAAAAACAGCATCGTTGCCTGATATTACTGTCTGCCGTCCGAAACAGTCGAATGTGTACGAAGTATTGTTGCCGCGTGCATCTGTCTGTGTCCTTACGCGCCCGAGGGCATCATAAGTATATGTCGTACGTCCGCCGTCAGGGTCGTTAAGTGCCGTACGGTTACCCATGTCATCATATTCCATTGTCAATATAGAATTGTTTGAAAGCACATTTACCTCAACCGGCTTGAAGAACGAGTTGTATGTATAATACACTTCTCCCGCCGGGTCTTTAACCGACCTTGTAAAGTCCCAGTCGCCATATTCTCTGAGATATTTGCGGCCGTTGTCGTCTGTGGTCACATGCCTTGCACTATACGAATAAGTAACAGTTCTGCCATCACTGCCTGTCTCGCTTATTATACGTCCGCGCCTGTCATGCTGCTTTGTCTTGGTTATAATGATGTCTCCAGTCTGTGATGTAACCTTTGTTTCCTGCCCGTATTTGTCATATTCCGTCTCGGTCCTTACATCTATGTCTTTCAACCCGACACTTTCTTTAAGGACCTCGCGTCCCATACTGTCGTACCATGTCTTAACCCACGGTTCTCCGTCTGCCTGCCTCAACACATAATACCTTTTGGATGTACTGCCGTTCCAGCCGCGCACAATCTCTGCCTTCGCACCGGTTGGAGATGTCACAGACTGTTCACATCCCCATGTGTCGTATGTATATGTGGTGACGAGCGGGCTTGCCGGGTTTGTCATGTCTGTCTCTGTAAGTATGTTTCCCCATATATCGTGGGTGTATTCTGCCACGGATGATGCCGGAACAGTATATTCTTTTGTGACGAAACGCCCCGAATTGTCATACTCCATTACACTTTTAACCTGTTCAACCCCGTTACCAAGCGTTGAAGATGAGATAAGGTTGCCTAAGTCATCGTATGAATACTCTTTCGTAACGGGCATGCTTGAACCGTAGTTCACACACTCATACACTTTATGTCCTTTTCCGTCATATTTTATGCGTGTCTGCCTTTCTATAGGGTCGTCATCAACGTGTCCGTCGTTGTATGTCAGTGTCTGTGGCAACCGCATCCCAGCTATTTCAATAAAATCGCCATATACTATCTCATGGAAGTTGTCCAAGCAGTCACCTTCTTCTTTTTCAGACAACAAACATCCGTTTTTAGGGTCATAAATCTTGGTTGTAGTCTTATAAAACAAATCCGGGTCTACCACCTCTGTTACGGTTTCTTCCAAAGCAAAAGTTCCGTTACTGTAAACAGTGTATGTGTTTGTAGTCCTTGCTGTCTCAACACTGTTACCCATGGTCTTTTTCACAAAGGTCTTTGACGGGGCAAAGCATTCCGCATTCCATGCCTCCGTACCTGTTTCCACCTTGTTCCCCGTAACGTTGTCAAGAATTCGCACGGAAGACATTCCAAGCAGACCGCGTCCGGCAACATGCAACTTCAGTCCAGAATAACTATATACCGATTCCGCATCTCCTGCTGCCCCGTTGTCTGTAATCACATTCCTCACCACATGAAGTGGAATAGCACATTCTGTCACCGGATAATCGCTGCCCGTACCGCATGAATACACGTTTTCGTCTGTAATCGAAGCGTATGCAATATCAACCGTGTGTCCTGTCTCATCTGTCAAGGATGTAACCTTTCCGCTGGCAGATGTATACCTGTCATTGTGGTATATATGTATTTGCGGCTCTTCACTTGTTTCGTTTCCGTTGTAACAATCATATCCGTAATTCATCAATTCCATCTGGCCGCTGCCTGTAAAGCATCCGATGGTATATCTTGATGAAAGCGCATCATCGACATTTGACGACAAGGCTTGTTTCACAGAGACAAGCGATGAGCCAGTAGAGCGCATCCAGCGGGTGCGTGCAGGCTGTCTTTCATCCACATAATTTGTCATTACGACATCTGTCTTGCCGTCGTTATCAAAGTCGAAGACAAGGCACTGCATTTTGTTATCGTCCTTGCCATTATCATGTTTATACAGGTCGGAAGAACATGCAAGGATCTTGTTGAAAGTACCGTCGCCACAACCCAATGCGAAATACCAATTGCGGTTGTTCGTGCTGTTCATCAGAAAGTCCATTAGACCGTCACCGTTGAAGTCGCCCTGAAACATGCGTACAACATGACCTATCGTATTCCCCGACTTCACACTGCCTTCAGAGAATATACTACCGCCCTCAAGATTTCCTCCACGGTTAAAATATATTTTGTATCCACCATTATATAATACTATAATATCCTGCATCCCGTCGTTATTGAAGTCGCCTGTGTATATATTTTCCGGAACACTTGGAAGTGTTGCCCGAAACTCATAACGGCTGATGCCATCCTCACTCTTATGCCCCAATATCTCGCAAATATATGCGCCGTTATACAAACTCTTTTCAAGCACAATTATCTCAGAGCGTCCGTTGCCGTCAACATCGCAAGATGCAAAATGCGGATTTTTGTTGCTGCCTTTCAACTCATGATAGAAATACTTATAAGTGGAACTTCCCGACGAGGCTTCCTTACCACGTACAAGTGAGAACTTGATGAACTTGCCGTTGTGACCGCTGATTTCCACATTTTCAGGTACACATATATCCGCAAGACCGTCACCATCGAAGTCGAGTTGGTATGAGGCAAGCTTATTGCAGTCCAGTCCGAGAATATTACCTGATACCCCAAGACTGTATTCCGCGACTTGGCTATAGCTTAAAACGCCATTATTTTTGCTCGCCTTGTATACAAAAAGCGGTGTGTCTAATGTTTTACGTGTAAATCCGGGAGAGGTCTCAGTCACAGTTAAAGACGCTATCTCTATAATATCAGCAAGACCATCACCCGTCATATCACATGCCAGAAATATTTCATTTTCTATATCAGTTCTGACTGTTCCTATACCGTAATGCTCTGTAGAGCTTTTTGGGAGGTCTATATAAGGCGCGACTGCCTTTTGTGAAAACGCCGGCATGCGGTTCCAGTTGAGAGTTACCGGAGACCGTTTTTCACCAGTACCGTTCTGCTCGGTTATTTTACACATGCGTGAATATGGCATCCCAGACAAGTTGTCGGAAACGTATGTGAAGTCATAATGTCTATACACACTGTTATCCGTACCGCTTTCAATGCTTTTCAGTCGAAGAGACAACTTCATCATGCAGTCTTCGATAAAAAATTCCTGCTTATCAGGGCGTTGTTCATATTCAAACCTGACAAAGCTGCATGTCCCGGTTTCCTTACCTATATTCATGCCATAAGTTATTTCGGAGGGATATATCATGCCGTTGTCTGCAAGATAGCGGTATGTCATATAGTTTCCGTTACTGTCTTCTGTTCTGTTTATATACCAAGCATTTATCCTTGTCTGCCCTGTTTTGTTTGTATAAATCTGTTTGGAGTCTTGTGTGTTGCCGTATGTAAGAGTTATTCCATTTGCTGTTTTTACATCAATCCATACTGAATTGCCCATACCGTGGAAAACGACCTTTGTTGACGGTGAATTCTCCAGAGTATATACGGCACCAGAACATCCTGCCTGCCCAGAAAGAAGCACAAGCCTTGTACCGTCAAGATAATAAGCATCGTTTTCTGTGTGTGTCACACCTCCGGCTGCTCCGTCATGGAACACGGTTTTCATGCCACGTGTAATGACAGACTGTCCGCTTGTATTACATCCCCAACCGACAACACCATTACTGCCCTGACTGTTGTAGACTACGGACAATGAGGGTTGCATGCCTCCAATGCCTTGCGGTACGGCAATGTTATAAGTATATGTTGCCGCACCTGTCTGTGATACGTTAAATGTACCGTTTGAACCGATGACAGGATTATTTTCCGATGTTGATATGTCGGGCTGTCTTGTATATCCAAAATCATTACCAATAGTCACCGATGTATGTCCGTCACCGTTGGCATACGGATGTATACTTTGTTCATTGCCATAAACTACTGTTATGCCAATAAACAGATATATTGTCAGTATATATGGTAATTGCAGATATTTGTTCTTCATGGCAGACTGTTTATTTTACATGGAGCAAACAATAAACACCACATTCCTTGTATCTTCCATAGTAGTTATGTTTTTATATTACAAATATAATCATTAAAATGATACCTTCTTTACTTTCTGGTAAAAAACATAACTGATTTCTAATTTTACAGCCTGCATCCTAAATATCAGACATGAAACGCCACAAGTCCTTCCATAGGGCTTTTCATCACCGTTCCAATCCTCATGCCCTCCGCACGCGCTGCCTCTTCAAGACATTCGCGGTAGTGATAAGCCATGCTGCCTATGGCGTTGACAGGAAGGTCGGGACGATTATAGGGACGGACGTTTCGGACTAAGAAACTGCGGAAGTTGTCTACGACAAGACGATGCAGGTCCGGTTCGTCAAGATGCCGGGAGATAAAGAGGGAGAGACTTGCAAGAAACCGGTTTGGCATGGACATGCGGTACACCTTATTTATAATATCAGACATTGTGAGATGTGTCTCTGCCTCAAAAGCCTTACGGACATTTTCTGACAGGCGTCCTTTGAACAGGGCGTTTACAAACAGCTTTCCAAGCACGGCACCACTTCCTTCGTCGCCGAGAATATATCCGAGGGCGGGAGTATTTGCCGTTATACGTTCGCCGTCATAAAGACATGAGTTTGCACCGGTGCCCAATATACAGGCTATGCCCTCATCCTTACCGCAGAGCGCACGTGCTGCGGCAAGCAGGTCGCTATGCACACAAATAGTTACGGCAACTGGAAAGACCTTATGCAACAGCCTTTCCACCACGCCAATCATATCATCGCGGCATCCTGCTCCATAGAAATAAATGTCCGTAATGTCCGAGGCATGCGCCATTTCAGGAACAAGTTCTGACATGAGCACACGTTCCGCCACGTCCACACCCTGCACTATAGGATTTATGCCCTGCGTGGAATGTCTCCACAACATCCCTCTGTCATCCGCCACACACCAGTCAGTCTTTGTGCTTCCGCTGTCTGCTATAAGTATCATGATTGCATCTCCTTAATAAAAGAACGGCATCCGTCCGCGCCGTAACTCCTGCAAAGTTAAATAATATATATATTATAAGCCAACAAAAACGAAACAAACAACATAATCTGTCATTGCGTCAATGCTTATTATCCAACATTCCTCTAATTTGTTTGTCGAAGTCAGAGTCTATCTGTTGAGTTTTATTGAAAATATCATATTCGTCTTCTGCCTTTGCCTTAGCTTGTGCCGCAGAGATGCCCCCTTTGTCAGGTAATATCTGATAGCGGCGGAATGTGAGGAACTCATTGACGCTCTCCGAAAATTGGGACATATTGAACGTGTTCTCACGCTCAATAAGATCTTCTATGTAATCAAAGAAGCCAGTAACAGCACGTTCCAGCCTGCGTATCTCATTTTCCTGCAAATAGTTCTTTGCGATTGACACATCAGATTTCAATATACGCCCGTCAGGAGCATTCTTCCATGTTGTCAACCCCATGTTTTCTTTGCTGTGGTCTGCCTTTGTATAGATAATTTCAGCAGCCGTCTGCCCTGTAATGGCATAATGAAAACGGTTTTGTATCATTGCATAGAAATCATGTGTTGTGGGCGAGTTCTTGTCATAGTCAACACTACATTCTGCGTATATGTCGGTAATTTGCTGCCAGATGCGCCGTTCACTGGTACGGATAGAACGCACCCTTTCCAGCAGTTCACGGAAATAATCTTTACCGAATACCGCCGTTCCCTGCTTTAAGCGGTCGTCATCAAGGACAAATCCTTTCTTGATATACTCGTTTAGTATCTTGGTTGACCATTGGCGAAACTTTGTTGCTTTAGGCGAAGAGACGCGATAGCCAACGGAAATAATCATATCAAGATTATAGAAATCGACAAACTCTTCAACCTCACCTCTTATACCCCGGTTTACGACAGTTGCAATTTTTGCAACTGTCGTATCTTGTTGAAGTTCATCATCCTTAAATATATTTGTTATATGCCGACTAATACCCGATTTATCTATACCAAACAACTGCGCCATTGCCTTTTGCGTACACCAAATGGTCTCGTCTTTAATAACGACCTGAACCTTTCCCTGTTCATCAGGGAGACTATATAGCAAAAACTGTATTCCGTTACTCATCGTTTCTATTTATTTTCTTGTTAATAATTGAGGATATTGCAAACTCAATTTTTGATGTTCCTATTATATGTGATAAATCAGAAATTACCGACACTTTACCATTCAAATGATAATTGTTCGTAATCTAAAAGCATTCTCATCCACTGTCATTTGGTATAACTTTATTTGTGGGTTTAGCTTCTTTTGAGCATATTCAATAAATTTTTCTTTATCTTTTTGTTCTATATTGATTCCAAAATAGATAGATTCAAAACATTCTTTTTTCAACGGTAAATAATGGTGTATTTCACGCCAATCCCATGTTTCCTTTTTCAACTTTGCCTGTTTCGGAGTAAATGCGGCATACATAGAACCTGGTTTTGGCATGACTAATCTAACTTCCTGTTCATACTCCCAATCCTTTGCCTTTGTTCCCCATTGGTAGCTGCATCTATTATTTGCGTTATTATATGCGTTTGGACGCTCTATTATATCCTGATATTGAACATCGATAACAAGCGGTTCAAGATATATTGTACCAAACATTGGCGGAACAGATTCCAACACTTTGTCTATGCCAAGTCCTATACAAACACCTTTGTGATTATAGCAATAATGACTCCACATAAGTAATGAATTATTGACTTTAGACAAACTACACAACCATGTATCATTGCGTAGATTTAGAGCATCGTTTTCTTCTTTTTCTATCCACCATTCCTTTGGTATCCATCCTTGAAGTTTTATATCAGGAACGTTCGAATAGTCAATTAATTTAGGATGACAATCGAAAGGATCGTTCAGTTGAGACGCATTAGTAAATTGAAGATTCTGGTTTTCTATCATACACTTTGCGCCAACTATATCTAAATATTTGTAGAGTATGCGAGACATTTTTTATTCTATTGTTATTTGTCCATTCATTAAAAGTAATAAAAGTTTGTCATTGATGTTTTGTATAATCCTCATTTGATATTTGGGTGATATTTTATCCATTATAACAATCTGTTTTGGCTTTTAAGATTATGCTTTTATTTGCTCTTCAAGAGATTTCCAAATAAGCTCTCGATGATTCTTTTCTGCTTCTTGCTGCTCTTTAGAGGCATAAGGGTTTTCTTCTACTTCCTTTTTATGAAGAGCAATTATGTATTCAATTCCATCATGCAAATCCTTTTCTGATATAACCTGATTTTTTACTCCGAATAAATGATCAAGAGCAACATCCGTCAATCGATAGCAGCTCCACGATTTTGAAAGCATCGTAGCCACGTATTCATTTATCCTATCGTAATCTATCATGCTTATTTTTATTTATTGTTTTCATTTCCCAACTTAGCCTCCAGTTCTTCAATAGTGGGAATAGTACCTTCCACCTTTTCGGGGTAGAGTTTAGATAACTCATATTCAGATATACCTAATGGAAGATTACTACCTTCCAAAGCATATTGTGCAAGTAATGAATCTTTTTGACGGCAGATAAGCAAACCGATTGTAGGATTGTCTCTTCCCTCTTTTTTAAGGATATGATTACAAGCGACCACATAACCACTTAATTGTCCCAAATCTTGAAAATCAAACTCGCCTATTTTAACCTCTATCACCACATAACATGATAATTTCAAGTTATAGAAAAGCAGTCAATGAATTTTTCCTTTTGCCCAATCTGAAGCCTATATTCTTTGCCAACGTATGCGAAGCCAGTACCAAGTTCCAACAAAAATTGTGATATATTGTCGAGTAGCGCATCTTTAAGAATACGCTCGTTATATGGTTGAGCTATTCCTGTAAAAGCAAAGTTATATGGGTCTTTCGTCAATTCTTGTGCAAGGTCACTTGTCTCGTCAGGCAATGTACGAGTGAAGTTTGTCAGAGCCTTGCCCTCACGTTCATACAAATCCGTGTCCATGAAGTTGAGCAGTACATCACGGCTCCAGCCTTCTTCCATTGTCTTTCTAACATAAAAAAGAGCCTTTGCCGGTTCTGTTCCATATCTGTCCATCAAATAACGATGATGTCCCCAAGGTATAGAGAAAAGCATTTCTTCTAATTGTTCCACAGTTTGTGGGACAACTTCAGAAGAATGAACTTGTGCCACGGGTTGTGGGACAAGTTCATCTCCTAAAAGTCCCACAGGTTGTGGGACAACTTTCAGGCATTGGGAATATAAAAGATAGAATTTCTTTGCATAATAGATATTGGTACGTGAAAGTCCTGTTGAATTAGGGTTTCTATGCTTCAAATCTGTAGAAAGATTTTTAATAACACTTTCACCCCAACGCTCATCTACATGCATTTCTTCTATGTCACGACCGAGTTCCCAATAATACTTGAGCATTTCACGATTTACCTTGACTGCTGCCTTGACTTGGCTTCGGCGATAACGCACACTAAGGTCTTCCACCCATCGAGTGTAGTCCTTGTCTATGATTGTCAGTCCTTTACTCATTATTCCCTACTTTTACATTGAACTTTAAAGCATCCAACTGTTTCATAATTTCTATTTCCAACTGGTGGCTCTCTTTAAATTGTTATATTTCGTCGTATGTAACAGTTACAGAAAAAACAAACTTTATGCAAATATAAGGAATTATATTATATAATCATAATAAAAAAATGACTTAATTCCGTTCATCTTTACAACATATACGGCATCAGTCTTTGCATGGATATTTCCCGTTAATACGCCCAAAAACATGCACACGCATTGCATGACACTATGTCGGAATTCGTCCTGTTTCTCTTTCTTTCTGGCATTGCGCAACCCTTGAATACGGGGCAGGTTTGAAAAATAAAAGTTCACGGACACAAATATGCACAGGATTTGTGTGCAGAGACAATCTATTATGTATCAAGATGTTATGTAATCAGTGACAACAGTGTGCAATTAAAACATGCTTTTAACGGGCAAAAGATGCCGTTTCGGAGTGCAAAACACGGCATTTTATGATGCAATAGCAGTGCTTTTAGACCGGAAAAGGGCTTGTTTTACTATGAAAAGTACGTAACTTTCAATGATAACACAGCATGCTTTGCTATATTTTCCGCCGTTTTCGGCATACGGATATGCTGCGAAAGATTTTTTAACACCTCGTTCATCAAAAAGGAGAGACATAATTCCATTGACACCTTGCTGCGTATTATCCATTTCAGATTACATTTTGACACAGTGCAAACAGATATCGCTGGTATCGGGAAAGGAGATAAAAAGCGGTATGCGGGCAGGTTTATGCGGAACGGAAAAAGGAATAAAAGAAGACACGAAGGCGGGCATGTATGGACAGGAGAAAACAAAAGGGGCACGCCTTGCAGCATGCCCCGGATATTTAAGATAAGGTCCCTATACTTAGAACTTGTAGTTGATTCCGAACAGGATGTTTGTTCCGTCAAGGTCAAGACCGAAGGAATTAACCTTTGTATCATGTATCTTATCATGCTCATAACCGATGAAACCTACATGGGTAACAAAGTTCAGGTGGTCGGTAAGCTTAACTGCAAGACCCGGTTTGAAGCCTACAGTGAATACATCCGTATCAATATTCTCACCGCCATACAAATGCTCATAGCCCAAAGTGCCGTCTACAAAGACATCGACAATCTTGGAATGGATGAAAGTATAACGTGCGTAAGGAGCAATGCCCATAGCTTTTTCACCGCCTTTGTTAGAGCCTTGCCAGCCGAAAGTAACGCCCACAGCCCAGTCATCGTTAAGGTTGTAGCCCACTTCAGGCACAAATTTATATGTCGTAACCGACTCTGCTCCGTCTGCATCAACCTTTGAGCTGCCGATACCTACGCCGCCTCCGACATAAACCTGAGCGCTTGCGCTTACTGCCATCAAAGCCACGACCATGCTTAAAAATAACTTCTTCATTTTAATTCCCTTTCTTTTAAAATTAATATTGTTAACTAACTCTATCGTTGTGTTATGTATTACAAATATATAAAATATATTTCAAACATCCAAAGATATATGCGTTTTTTCTTATTTTACCGTAATATATATTAAAAATTTGGAACAATGGAACAAATTACATACCTTTGCACGCATTAAAAACAACATGGACAAGAGACTATGAAACCTGTATTTATAGCAGGTCCCTGTGTGATTGAGTCACAGGAACTACTCGACATAGTGGCACAAAAGCTTACGGAAATATCCGCCGGACTTGGTGTCGAAATAATATTCAAGGCTTCGTTCGACAAAGCCAACCGCACATCGGTACATTCGTTCCGCGGTCCGGGACTGGAGAAAGGGCTGCGGATGCTTGCCGGAATAAAAGAGAAATACGGTCTGAAAATACTCACCGACATACACGAGAGCTGTCAGGCTGAGGCTGCCGGAGAGGTTGCCGACGTGCTTCAGATACCGGCTTTTCTCTGCCGTCAGACCGACTTGCTTGTGGCTGCGGCACGCACCGGACGCATAATAAACATAAAAAAGGCGCAGTTTCTCAGCGGGCGCAACATGCAATACCCTGTTGAGAAAGCGCGCGAGGCAGGCGCAAAAGAAATCTGGCTGACCGAACGCGGCAACATGTACGGCTACAACAACCTCGTCGTTGACTTCCGCAACATCGCGGACATGCTCGACATAGTCCCCCGGGTGGTAATGGACTGTACCCACAGCGTGCAGCGTCCGGGCGGCGGAGGAGGCAAGACATCGGGCGACCGCAGGTTTGTTCCGGCAATGGCAATGGCGGCAAAAGCCTTCGGAGCAAACGGATACTTCTTTGAAGTGCATCCGGATCCGGACAATGCGCTGAGCGACGGTCCCAATATGTTGTATCTCAAGGACCTTAAAGGGGTTATAGAAGAACTGTGCCGCCGGTGATGCGGCATGGGAAGGAGAAAGGAAAAAGCATGGAAACAGACGGAAACAAGCTGAAAATAAGGGAATACGCCATACAGTGCATAAGGGAGGAAGCGCAGGCTGTGCTCGACCTTATACCGCGGCTCGACGACAATTTCGACCGTGCGGTGGACATGATACACCGTTGTCACGGCAAACTTATAGTGACAGGAGTGGGCAAGAGCGGACATATAGGGGCAAAGATTGCGGCGACACTGTCAAGCACGGGCACGCCCTCGTTCTTCGTCAACCCGCTCGATGCGTATCACGGCGACCTCGGTGTGATGACCCACGACGACATAGTGCTCGCCATAAGCAACTCCGGACAGACCGACGAGCTGCTGCGCTTCATACCGATGCTGCTGCACAACGGTGTGCCCATAATAGGCATGAGCGGCAATCCCCAGTCGCTTCTTGCCAAATACAGTTCAGTCCACCTTAATATAAAGGTGGACAGAGAGGCATGTCCGCTGAACCTTGCACCGACAAGCAGCACCACGGCAACGCTTGTAATGGGCGACGCCCTTGCCGTTGCTCTCATGGAAGTGCGCCACTTCAAGCCGCGCGACTTCGCACAGTTCCACCCTGGAGGCGAGCTGGGACGCAGGCTTCTCACAACGGCACACGACGTGATGCATACCGAAGACATGCCCGTAATAGACAGCGGCATGCACCTGGGCGAGGCGATAATACACGTAAGCAAGGGCAAGCTGGGGCTTGGAGTGGCTGTGGAAGACGGCAGGATTGCCGGTCTTATCACCGACGGAGACATACGCCGCGCCATGGAAAGGTGGCAGGCGGAGTTCTTCAACCACACCGTAAGCGACATCATGACGCGCGAGCCGAAGACGGTAAGACCTGACACTAAAATCACGGAGATACAGGGCATCATGCAGAAATACAAGATACACACAGTGCTCGTGACCGACGGCGACAGACATCTGCTGGGCATCGTGGACCACTACCGCTGCATGGTGTGACACGAAAGCCACTTACACACATATATTATAAAGGTATAAAGGCATCACATCCTTACGAATGAGAACATTCACAGCTGCATTATTTCTACTCATATCCGTATTGTCTGGGGCACAGACGTCCGACTCGCTGATTGTAAATTCTCTGCGCGGGGAGGGCATAAGGTTTTCTCACGACAACTCGCTGACGCTTCTCCTCAACGGACAGGAGAAGTTTGACGACATGTTCTGCGCCATACGGCAGGCAAAAAGCAGCGTACATCTGGAATATTTCAACTTCCGCAACGACTCCATAGCGTCGCTGCTCTTCGACATACTGGCAGAAAAGGTCGGCGAAGGCGTGGAGGTGCGCGCTCTGTTCGACGGCTTCGGCAACGACTCGAACAACCGTCCGCTGAAGAAAAAGCATATCTCGGCACTGCGCCAACGCGGCATAGAGATATACGAGTTCGACCCGCTGCGCTTCCCGTGGGTCAACCATGTGTTCCACCGCGACCACCGTAAAATCGTAATAATAGACGGCAAGACGGCATATACGGGCGGCATGAACGTTGCCGACTATTACATAAAAGGTACGGAGGTCGTAGGCGAATGGCACGACATGCACTGCCGCATAGAGGGAGAAGAGGTCAACACCCTGCAGGCAATATTCATTAAGATGTGGAACAAGGTGACAGGACAGGACCTGCACGGGGCAAAATATTACCGCGGAATACACGGTGCCGACTACATAACGGGGCTGAAACCCGACACATGCCCCACGGCTGGAAACAAGATGCTGGGGATAATAAACCGCGAGCCGCGGACAACAAACGGAATAATAAGGAAGTTCTACACCGATGCGATAAACATGGCACAAGACAGCATAAAGCTTGTCAATCCTTATCTTACGCTTAACCGCAAGCTGAAAAAGGCACTGCGCAACGCCGTCAGGCGCGGTGTGAAGGTGGAGGTAATGGTTTCATCGAAGAGCGACATCCCACTGACGCCCGACTGTGTTTTTTACAATGTCCACAAGCTTATGAAACGCGGCGTGGACGTATGGATATACGAGAAAGGATTTCACCATACGAAGGTGATAATGGTCGACGGCAGGTTCTGCACCGTGGGCAGCGCCAACCTTAATGCCCGCAGCCTGAACTTCGACTATGAGGAAAACGCTGTGATAATAGACCCTTGCACCACAAAGGAACTGAGCAACCTCTTCGACGGTGACAAGAAATATTCCTTCAAACTTACGGAAGAAAGCTGGGACAAATGGCGCACGCCGTGGCAGAAGTTCGTGGGCTGGTTTGCCCACCTGCTCACGCCGTGGCTTTGATGGAGAAGGAGTAAGGAGAGAAAGGAGTAAGGAATAAGGAGTTTTGGAGTAAGAAGTAAGGAGAAAGGTGTTTAGGAGGCAGCACTGGTGTCGTCTCCGGCATCGACAAGCGACACCATGAGCCTGTATCCCACTGGCGTTATGCCGTTACGCTCAAGCATGTGCCAGTCGTTTATAAACACCGTCTCTGTCGTCAAAGGCTCTCCGCCCTGCCCTTCTGTGTCTTTCTCAGCTTCCTTATACTTTCTGAAAAGGGTAACCGCCGCCGACAAGTCGCCGCGGAACCACTTGCAATATCCGGCATTCAGCCAGTCGCTGCCCGTCACCTTGTCACTGCCGAGCAGCCGTTCATATTCCTTTTCCGCCTGTTCGAGCCTGCCCTGCCCCATCAGTCCCCATGCCAGCACGCGCACTGTCTCAAGCGATTCCGGGTGTTCATAGTTCAGTTTATACAGCAGAGTCACGGCTTCATCGTATTTATCCGTCTCGGTAAGCGCCACACAATAATTCAGCGCATATCCCATATTGTCAGGATTGAGCATGCACAATTTCTCATAGTGCATCTCCGCCTCTTCCGGCTCACCCTGCACAAGACACGCCTTTGCAAGCATTGCCGTGGCACGCTCGTTGTCGGGCTGCAGCTCGAGAATGCGGTCGAAGCGGTCCATTGCCATGTCCGTCCGCGCCGTGTCAAAATAATAGATGCCCTCTGCCATGAGCCATTTCACGTCGTCATCGTCATGATAGCTGCCTACGAGCACCGACAGGGAGTCGTAGTCCTTGCGCTTAAGCATGAAAGAGGCGAGTTCCGCCATGTGGCGGTTTAGTCCCTCGTGCCTGAACATGGCACCTGCGACAAAGACATGCGACGGCGATGAAAACGCCTTTGCCAGACAGTCGCGCTGCGGGAAAAGACGGAAAAAGCGGAAAAGGTCTTGCAGATACATGCGCCGGATATACGCCGGACTGGACTTGTCCATATCCGAAACGGCATGTCCTATAGCGTCTCCACTGCCGAGCATTTCGCGCATGCTGTCGGGCAGTTTGTCTATTATCGATGCCATTGCAAGCACAAACGAATATTTGTCACTGTCGCAGAACGGACCGTTGTCGAGCAGAAACTGCATGAAACGGCTGTTGTCAAGCTTGTCCGCCGTATATGATATGTCAGCATGTTCGGTAAAGAAAGGACAGAACCAGTTGGCGATGCTGCTGAAAAACGTAAATCTCTTCATCTGCGAAAAGCCTCCGAAATAAATATCCGAACCCGCCTTCTGCATGTCCATCATCTTCCTGAAGCTTGCCTCCATGTCTTCCATGGCATGTTCAGAGGCACCCGGGTCGAAGACATCCTGCATGGGGTCTTCCTCCTTTTCCGTTATTCCGAAGCGCGTAACGCTGAAGTTGTTGTTCTTGAGCAGTGTGGGCATGATGTCCTTCTGTATCCTGTCGTGGTCTTTTTCGGCATCCATGCAGAATGCTATCTGCTTCTGCAGGTCGGCAATCTCGCGTGCCGTACGTTCGTCGGCACATGCCTCGCGCACCATGCCGTCACACCCGGGGAAGAGAACAAAGCCAAGGTCGGCATCTCCAGGGAAGCCGATAAGTGCAAACACCCACCCTACGAGGGCACGCTGACGCAGATGCTCGTCGTGGCTCTTAAGATATACATTCATCATCACCGAGAACTTGCGCGGGTCGAAACAGTTCATCGCCGCAAGCATCACGGCACTGACAATAAGCCGCGCGTCGACGGTATCGACGACGGGAGACAGGAGAATATCTTCCATAAAGGCGGCATCGTTATCGTTCCACTGCGGTGATATCATGATGCGGGCAAACAATGCCTGCATTGCCTCGTTATGACGTCTGTATACCACCCGTGCCTTGGTGCGTCGCGTTTCCTCGTTCTCAAGACCGAGGAGAGCAACGTCCGTGACATAGTTCTCAAGCATGGAGCGTATCTCTTCATTGCCCTTGGGGCAATATGCCGCACGCCTCGAGGCCTCGGCAAAAGGAGGACATACGCTTATAAGACATGCCATGCGCATGTTGCCCACCGTACGGTAAAGCCTTTGCAGCAGCCCGAGATATACGTTGTCGCGCTCGGGGTCGTCATATCCGAGACTGATATAGTCAACCATGCGTCTGTAGTCTTCCGCTATCCTGTCCACTTCGTCCGCATATCCGGCAAGGATGTCCCTGCCGATGACATCGCGCACACCGCGCAGGGCACTCTCCATATTGAGCTCGGCGATGCCGGCGAGTGCCGCCTTAAGTTGTTCTGATGCTTTCTTCATGTCTTCCTCACTTGTTTTTCAGCCACTGTCCGGCTGCCTCCAGGTCTTTCGTCCGGGGCTGCGCGGCATGTCTGTACTTCATTTCCGGCAGGGCTGCGACGACCTTCCCGTCCACCTTGCAGTATTTTCTGATTGTTTCGGCATAGTGTCTTACGCCGTTCTTGTTTATCATGTCGCATGCCCTGTCGTATGCCTTGACAAAAGCCTCCTCCTGCCTGCGGCGGTGCACGTCGCGCGGAAGAGACCCGTAAAGTGCCACCACGCCCAGCCACAAGTCTTTATCGCGGCTGTCCATCAGCACCACATGCCTGTGCATGCGCGCCGCCGTAGCATGCGGTTCAGAAAGGAACATGGCATCCATTTCGTTGTTGAGCAGCATCCCGAGCCTCACGCCGGGGTCGTTTATCTGTATCCTGAACACATGGTCGGATACGAGTCCGGCGCTGTCAACGGCATAGTCTCCCAGCATGTCGGTTGCCGAAAAGCGTGTCATCGCCATCATTTTGTCCTTCAGCTGCTTTATATGCCTTATGCGCGCCTGACGGTTGGACACCAGCTGCCAGTATGCGTTGGTGGCGGCGGCATACCTCAGCGGCACCCCCAGCCCCGCCATCCGCCGGCAACTGACAAGGTCGATGACAGCTGCCTGAAGCTGTCCTGCCCGGAAAGCGGCATCGCAGTCTATCGCTGCACCATACGGGCGCAGCCTTACATCAACGCCGAGCGAGTCGAAAAGATGTTCTTCATGCGCCACATAGACGGGCAGGCAGTCGAGCGTTGGCTGCACGCCCACCTTGAAAGCAAGCGAATCAAGAGTTTTCAGGCGTGTACGCTCCTGCGCGGAGAGACGCTCCGCCTCGTCCTTAGAAGGTCCGCATGCAATGACAAGCACCGCCGTCAGGAGCGTCAGAAATATGCTGTTTATTTTCATCATGAAAGTTGTTTTATTAAAAAAAGGCAGCCCGATGCCGTTAAACACGAGTCGCCTTTGCTGATTGTTATTAATGTGCGATATTAGCCATGAATGTTGTTTTGTACGGGCAAAGATAGAAAGTTTTTCCGACTGTGACAAACTTTACAATGAAAAATACGCCTGTACGGGGCAACTTGAATGCCGCGGGTATATATAAATATGTGACACATGGATGCAATGTCGATATTTTTGCGTACTTTTGCGTACAAACTAATTAAAAAATGGCAAAGGACAAGACGGTATACGTGTGCTCCGACTGCGGGCAGGAGTCGGCAAAATGGATAGGGAAATGCCCTGGATGCGGACACTGGAACACATTCAAGGAGTTTAAGATATCGGCAGACACGGGGCAGGCTGCGGCGCGCTCAGCGGCATATACCATGCGCACTGCCAAAGGCAGGGGCGGAAACCGGCCGCTCTTCCTGCATGAGATACAGGCTAAGAACGAGCCGAGGATTGACATGAACGACGCTGAGCTTAACCGCGTGCTGGGCGGCGGACTGGTGCCGGGGTCTATAGTGCTGCTCGGAGGCGAACCGGGAATAGGCAAGAGCACGCTGACGCTACAGACGATATTGAGGCTGCCAGGGCAGAAAATACTATATGTAAGCGGTGAGGAAAGTGCCGGACAACTGAAAATGCGTGCCGAAAGGATTGAACATCCCGACAACGGCAACTGCATGATACTGTGCGAGACATCGCTTGAGCGCATCTTCGACAACATAAGGGAAACGGTGCCCGACATCGTCGTCGTAGACTCGATACAGACGATAAGCACGGAAAACGCGGACAGCCCAGCTGGAAGCATCACGCAGGTGCGTGAGTGTGCAAGCGCGCTGCTGCGCTTCGCAAAGTCGGGCGGCACGCCGGTGATACTGATAGGACACATCAATAAGGAGGGCTCGCTCGCAGGTCCCAAAATTCTCGAACACATAGTGGATACCGTAATACAGTTTGAAGGGGACCAGCACTACATGTACCGCATACTGCGCTCGATAAAGAACAGGTTCGGCAGCACGTCGGAGCTGGGCATATACGAGATGAGGCAGGACGGGCTGCGGCAGGTCAGCAATCCTTCGGAACTGTTGCTCACGAAAGACCACGACGGACTGAGCGGCGTGGCAATTTCGTCGGCGATAGAAGGTGCAAGACCGTTTCTCGTCGAGACCCAGGCGCTTGTCTCGTCTGCTGCCTACGGCACGCCGCAACGCTCGGCGACGGGCTTCGACCAGCGCCGTCTCAACATGCTGCTTGCCGTGCTCGAAAAGCGCGTGGGCTTCAAGCTTATGCAGAAAGACGTTTTCCTGAACATAGCGGGCGGGCTGCGCGTCACCGACCCCGCAATGGACCTCAGCGTGATTGCTGCCGTGCTGTCGAGCAACGTGGACACGGCAATCGAAACGGGCTGGTGCATGGCGGGAGAAGTGGGTCTGAGCGGCGAAGTGCGCCCCGTAAACCGCATAGAGCAGCGCATAGCCGAAGCCGGTAAACTGGGCTTCAGCCACATGATAGTGCCGCGGTATAACATGCAGGGACTCGACAGCCGCAAATACGGCATAGAGCTTGTGCCTGTAAGAAAAGTCGAAGAGGCGCTGAGAGCACTCTTCGGATAGGCAGGGACATGGCAACAGAAAATCATTTATACACATATACACTATGAAAAGACAGTTTACAGCATTACTGATGTGCCTGCTCATCATCTCTTCCGGCATGGCACAGACAATGTTGCCACACCCCTGGCAGGGCAGACGCGTGGCTTATCTGGGAGACTCGATAACCGACCCGAACCACAAAGCGGCAAAAAAGAAATACTGGGCGTTCCTTGAGGAGTGGCTCGGCATCACTCCCTTTGTATATGCCATAAGCGGCAGGCAGTGGAACGACATTCCGAGACAGGCGGAGAAGCTCAGGTCAGAGCACGGCGACGACTTCGACGCAATCATCATCTTCATCGGCACGAACGACTTCAACGCCGGAGTGCCCACGGGAACATGGTTTACGGAGAATGAAGAGGACATCGCCACAAACATCAACGAGCCGCAGGCAACGGAAAAGCGCAGGAAGCTGCATCCCGTCATGGCAGACAGCACTTACTGCGGGCGCATAAACATTGCGCTGAGCACCGTGAAGAGAATGTTCCCCTATAAGCAGATTGTCGTAATGACGCCCATACACCGTTCCGTATACGTGTCAAAGACCGGGAAATGGCAGCAGCCGGACAACTGCTGCAACAAGAACGGGGAGTATCTGTCGGCATACATCGAGGAATCGAAGGCATGCGGCAACATCTGGTCGGTGCCTGTAATAGACCTCAACGCCCTTTGCGGACTCAACCCGTCGCTGGACGAACACCGCCAGTACTTCAAGGACGGCGGTACGGACCTGCTGCATCCCAACGACAGGGGGCATGAGAGAATTGCGCGCACGATGATGTACCAGCTGCTCACCCTGCCCTGCACGTTCTGAGGTTGCAACCATACGCTGTGCCTATAATATATATGTACGCGTACATATATAAATGTGAGTTTTACGTTCGGACGGGTTCCTTCGTTCGGATTGTTCCATACCGTTCGTGCCAAGATATAAAATCGATCTTATATCTTGGCACAACATTTTCCACACAATATAGCATGGACTTCCATACTACCTATTAAAGAATTCCGTACCATATAGCATGGAATTCCATCCATGCAAGACAATATTCCATGCGGCATCTTTCCGCGTCCAGACAGCCTTGGTGAAAATCACGGATTTCCGTTATTGCAGATAACAGGCTGTTGATTATTTTTGCAATGTACGTACGCAAAACATGGAATAACTGTAAAAGTAATTATATCCTAAAGACGAATAACATGAAAAAACATCATTATCTTATTGTCGCATCCGTGGCATGCGCATTAATGGCAGGGTGCAGGAAAGGCGGTCCGTCTGTGTCGGGACCGCTCGGCGAACTGCCACAGATTGTAAAAGAATATGACGGAAAGTTGGAAGACACGCGCAGGAAACTGGAGAAGGCTACAGACACCGACAAGATGCAGGCGCTGTTTGCAAAGGGCAGCGCCGTGAAGGAGGAAATGACGGCGCAGATAAAGAGCCGGAAGGAAAAGCTCATCGGAAAGGACATCGTGGGAGAGGTTTCTGGCGATGTACCCTTAAAGATAGTAGTGCCATTCAGGATAAAAAACGTTACCGACAAGGGCAATATCGAGGTTACCGCAGAGATAGAACTGACGGAAACAGGGACATACCTCAGCGACAACTCCGCCTTCTGCCTCTCGGACATACGCGTGATAGCCGTGGGCGGAAACGAGAACGAAACGTACGTGCATGGCGGAGGGGCTTTCAGGACCGACGGACTGCCATACGCCGACAAATATGTCCGCGGAACAAAGGGATTTGTCACGATGTTCCTGCGGATAGAGCCGTGGAATGCAGACATGATGGGCAGCCTTTCCAAACTCGTCATCGCAAACAAGAAGAGCGACAGATACGGCAAGGCGAAGGAGTACACCAAGAAGGCTAAGGAAGAGTATGAAAACATGTATAACAAATAACGTTGGACAAATGAAAACAAAAGTATTGACAATGGCGTGCATAATGGCATTCGCATTCGGCGCGCCGCAGACGGCAGGCGCACAGCTGGGGAAAATCATCAGTAAGGCGAAGAAAGCCGTGAAAGACGTGAACAACATCCTCGGCACACAGGACACGGGCACGGGTAACAAGGCGGCAGACGACACTCCTGCCGTGGCAGCGGTACCGATACCGGGCGGCGGAGAGATGCAAAACCCGCTTGCAAAGGCTATGGACGTGGAGCTTGTGGGTGCATACGGCAAGAGCTCTTCCCTGAACTACGGATCTGTTTACCTTGTCCTGAAGGTAAGAATGAACCTAAACATGACGAAGGCTTCGTTCGGGAGCGCAAACAACGTTAGGGGTATGGCTGTTGACGAGGAAGGAAACACTTATCCCCTGGACACCATGGGGGCATATCCGAAGGACATGACCGAGGGGCTGTTCGTCAAGGTTGTGCTTGACGATAAGGATCTTCAGTTCAAAGACGTGAGGAAAACGGCAAAGAAGATGCAGATGATACGTCTTGGCGTTTACATCGATGCAAACCACCGCGGGGTGATAACATTCAAGGACGTGCCGATACAGTGGGAGGAATAGAATATCGGGAAGTTAAAGGAAGAAAGGAATAAGAAGTTAAAGGAAGTCAGGAGAAGTCAAGGAAGTTAAAGGACAATTGTCTCGTGGTGTAAACCGCACCAGTGCTCTGCAACAAAGCATACGTCCTTTAACTTCCTTGACTTCTCCTGACTTCCTTTAACTTCTTATTCTCACTATTCCTCCCCCGCATAATCCGCCGGCATGATATACCCCATTGCCACCGCTTTCATCACAAGGTCGGCAATGTTACGCGCCTTCAGCTTTGCGAACAGGCTCTTGCGGTGGCTCTCCACCGTGTTCTCGCTGACAAACAGATGCGACGCAATCTCCTTCGACGTATATCCGCGGGCAATGTCTCTCAACACCTCTATCTCGCGCAAGGACGGGATGTCGTTGCCCGTGTCAAACCTGCGCAGCGTCTTTCTGTATTCCGGACAGAAATAACGGTCGCCGTTAAGAACGGTCACGATAGCCTCTATGATGCGTGAGAAGTCGGTCGTTTTATAAAGAATGGCGTTGACGCCGCGGTCGAGCATCTGGCGTATGAGCCATATCTCCTCGTGTATGGTATTCACGATGATGCGGGCGTCGGCATATCTCGCCCTTATGGCGTCTATCAGCACAAATCCGTTCACATCGGGCATGCCTATGTCTACAATATACACATCAAAGCCATGCGACGGAAGAATGTCCATAAGCTCGGAAGACCTGCTGAAAGCAGCAACATTCCTGACGCCATACTTGTTCAGAAGGCTCTTAAATCCTTCAAGAACCAGCGCATGGTCGTCAACGATTGCAACAGACAAGTCCCGCAGCCTGTACGCAGCGGATATTTTTATATTGTCGTTCATAGGCGCAAAATTATACTGCACGCCGCAACAATCAATCACGGGTTTCCGTGATTTTATCATATCACACACGTATATTTACGTCAAATCTTACAACCGTACCGTCGTCGCCGCCCTCCACGCTTATCCTTCCGCCGACAGCCTCGGCACGCTGACGCATCGTGCGGACACCTATTCCCGACGACTTGCCGCCACCGCGCCCGTTGTCGCTTACCTCTACCGTCACACAGCCGGCGTCTGCCGACATCCTGACGCTTATCTCCGTTGCCCCCGAATGCTTCAAGGCATTGGACAAAGCTTCCTGAACTATTCGGTAGATGCCGAACGACACACCGTCGGGCACTCTTTTCCATGAAGCGTCATGCGGCTGCGACCCGTATGAGACACGGCAGGGAGCTGCGCCGGCGGCAATCCTCTCCACATAGTCGGACAAAACCTCGTCAATAGTGGCATAGCGGAACTCAGGAGGCATCAGCTCATGCGATATCCGCCGTGCCTGCTCACGGCATTCGGCAAGCATTCCGACCGACGGCGAGGAAGGCTCCGATGCCGCAAGCCTCAGCTCTATAGTATAAAGGTCGTTGCACAGGCCGTCGTGCAGCTCACGTGCCAGACGGTTGCGCTCACCCTCAAGCCCGCTAATATATTTCTCGGTCATGCGGCGGTCCATGTCATTACGCAAAGCGGCGAACTCCGCCTCACGTGCATGCGCCCGGTGCCGCGAACGCAGCACATAAACATATACGCCAACAGAAATAATGACAAGCAGGGCGATGACGGCTGTCACATACAGCTGCATACGCGCCAGCCTCGCACGGCTCTCCGACAGGGCAAGCTCCTTTTCCTTTGCGTCATATTTCACCGTAAGCTCCCTCAGGCTTTCCGCCTTGTCAGCTTCGTACAGGCTGTCGCGCACGGCACCAGCCTTCATCAGATAGTCGTACGCACGGCGGTAGTCTCCCCTGCGCGCATATATTTCATGGATGTTATTATAACAGTCATAAACTACAAAAGGCATTCCGGCAATGCCGTCGAGCGACATTATCTCGTCAAACATGGCAAGCGCCCTGACGTCGTCTCCCTTGTTCAGTGCCAGTCCGCATTCCACCTGATAATATGTCAGACGGCTCATCATCTCCTTTGCCTTCGGCAGAAGTGCGGTACAAATTTTCTCCCATTCGGCACGCTCCGCCGCCTTGCCAGCCTTTTCGCTCAGCATCACCATATTGGCGGCTGCTGCAAGGGCAGGGTCCCACATTCTGAGCGATGCCGAATATTCATAGCTTTTGGTCAATACGCGCCTGCCGGAGCCTATGTCGCCGCACATCACGAATATCGTTCCAAGACGGCTGAACAGCTGCGCCTTGAACTCCTTGTCATTGCAACGCCCCGCCCACTCGTCAGCCTTGCGCGCATATACGGTTGCCTGCTCCTTATGCTGCATGTCCACATGCAACGTGGCAATGTTAAGATAAAGCACGGCAACCTCCTGCCTCGCATCCTCATCCGCCGTCTTCATAAATCCGGCATCCGTACACAGTTCAAGAGCCTTGTTATAATGCCTGAGGGCATCGTCGGTCCTGCCGAGCGTACGAAGATACACGCCCATGGAAGAGTGCACGCCCAACTGTGCATTGCGATTGTCGGAAGCCTCAGCCTCATGCAGCGCCTCTTCTGCGACAATCAGCGCCGAATCGTTCTTACCCTGCGCATGCAGCGCCTCTGCCTTCTCACGTAAACAGTCAGTCTTGTCTTCTGCCGCAACCGCACACGAAATAAACAGCAGGACAGTTATAAGTGCCTTTCTTGACATTTTAATCTTTCTTTTTATCTGGTTCAATAAATATCTCCTCTGCATATCACGGCTACACTCCATCCACTGCTGTCTGTGTATCCATATACTCCGTGGTGTCGCGCAAGCCTGCATAAGCCATTGCCTCCTTGCGCTCGACGCATGTGCCGCATCTGCCGCAGTGCTTCTCGCCGCCCTTATAGCAGCTCCATGTCTCGGCATAGTCTATGCCCAATGCCTTGCCCCTGAGGGCAATGTCTCCCTTTGTGATGTCCTTATATGGAGCAAGCACCTCCACACCCGGATAGGTTCCGGTCCTTGTCGCCTCACTCATCGACGCTACAAACTCCGGACGGCAGTCAGGATATATGGCATGGTCGCCGCCGTGATTGGCTATCATGACATACTTAAGCCCGTTGCTCTCGGCTATTCCCGCGGCAATGGCAAGCATTATGCCGTTGCGGAACGGCACGACGGTCGACTTCATGTTGTCATCGGCATAGTGCCCTTCGGGTATGGCAGCGGCACCGTCGAGCAGCGAACTTTTAAAATATCGCGGCATGAAGTCAAGGTTTATCACTACGTGCCTTATGCCCAGCCGTTCACAGTGCTTTTTTGCATAAGGAATCTCACGGGCATTGTGGTTGCTCCCGTAGTCGAAGGATATGCCGAGGGCAATGCGCTCGTGCATGTCGTATAGCAGCGTGATGCTGTCCATTCCGCCGCTGACAATGATGACTGTGTCTTTCATATTCGTCTGTTATCTTTCATCGTTTATTTTCAGAAAACAAAAGACCTGTCCGCATACCTGTCATAAGCAATAATACCATAATTGCAGGCAGATATGAGAACAGATCTCTCATACTTATCACACTAAATCAAAGATTTCTTATCCTCTCAAGGCTGCAAGCGACTCTTTTATGGATGCTATCTTCTCCTCGCTGTCGCTCTTCTTCTTGCGCTCGAGGGCGACAACCGCCTCAGGGGCATTGGCAACAAATCGCTCGTTGGACAGTTTCTTCATGACACCGGCAAGGAAGCCTTCGAGATGCTTCAGCTGTGCTTCCAGTTTCTCAATCTCCGCCTCGACGTCTATCATGTCGCCTATTGGTATTGCAAATTCATCCGTACCTATCATGAACGACACTGCCGTGGTGTCTTTCTCTGCAACGACATCTATGGAAGCGAGGTTTGCCATTTTTGTAGTCACGCAGTTGTATGCCTCATACTTATTTACCCCCACTGCCTGCATCGCCAGCATCTCCTTGGGTGATATGTTCTTCTGGTTGCGCACCATGCGGACACTGCCCACCAGTTGCTTCACGTTCTCCATGTCTGCAACGAGTGTCTCCTCGGCACCAGTCATGGCTGGTACGTTCAGGCTTTCGCGCATTATGGACTCGCCGTCCTTGCGGTCGCAGATGTGCTGCCACAGCTCTTCCGTAATGAACGGCATGAACGGATGCAGCATTTTCAGCAGTGTATCGAAGAAGCCTATAGTGGCATCGTATGTCGCACGGTCTATCGGCTGACCGTATGCAGGCTTTATCATCTCGAGATACCAGCTTGAGAACTCGTCCCAGAACAAGCGATACACTGCCATGAGAGCCTCGGATATGCGGTACTTCCTGAAAAGGTCGTCAACTTCGGCATTGGTCTGCTTAAGCTTGGCATTAAACCAGCTTACTCCAACTGCACTTGCCTCGGGCTGTGCAATGTCTGCAACCTCCCACCCCTTTACAAGGCGGAAGGCATTCCATATCTTGTTGTTGAAGTTGCGTCCCTGCTCGCAAAGGCTCTCGTCAAACAGGATGTCATTGCCCGCAGGTGCGGAGAGCATCATGCCCATACGCACGCCGTCGGCGCCGTACTTGTCTATAAGCATGAGCGGGTCCGGAGAGTTGCCGAGACTTTTTGACATCTTGCGTCCGAGCTTGTCACGTACAATACCCGTAAAATATACATGCTTGAAAGGCATCTCACCCATATACTCGTATCCCGCCATAATCATGCGTGCCACCCAGAAGAAGATGATGTCCGGTCCGGTAACGAGGTCGGCGGTAGGATAATAATATCTTATGTCATCGTTGCCAGGATTGTTTATTCCGTCAAACAGGGATATCGGCCACAGCCATGATGAGAACCATGTGTCAAGAGCGTCCTCATCCTGTCTCAGGTCGGCAGCCATCAGCCCAGAATTTCCGCTTTGCTTCCTCGCAAGCACAAGTGCATCCTCTGCCGTCTCGGCAACGACAAAGTCGTTCTCTCCTTCAGCATAATAATACGCCGGGATGCGATGTCCCCACCACAGCTGGCGGCTTATGCACCAGTCCTGTATGTTCTCCAACCAGTTCTTGTACGTAGACTTGTACTTTGGCGGATAGAACTTCAGCTCGTCATTCATCACCGGCGGCAAGGCAATGTCTGCAAAATGCTGCATGCGCAGAAACCACTGCAGTGACAGGCGCGGCTCTATTGCCGTGTCAGGGTTGCGCTCCGAATATCCCACCTTGTTTGTATAGTCTTCTTCCTTCTCCATCAGACCAGCGGCTTTCAGGTCTGCGGCAATCTTTACGCGAACGTCGAAGCGGTCCATGCCCACATACATGCCGGCTGCCTCCGCCACCGTGGCATCGGGATTGAATATGTCTATCGTTTCAAGATTATGTGTCTTGCCCAGCATATAGTCGTTCGTATCGTGTGCAGGCGTAACTTTAAGACAGCCTGTACCGAACTCGATGTCCACATACCTGTCTTCTATTACTGGGATTACGCGGCTTACGAGCGGCACGATAACTTTCCTGCCCTTAAGCCAGTGGTTCTTGGGGTCTTTGGGGTTGATGCACATCGCCGTGTCGCCCATTATCGTCTCCGGACGTGTTGTTGCAACCACTGCGTAATAGCCTTTGTCGTCCTTGTTTATAACGCTTCCCTCTGTTTCCTCCGGTACAAAAGTCTCACCTTCTTCAACAGCCACATAGTATTTAAGATGATAAAGCTTTGAGCTTTCCTCACGGTATATCACCTCCTCGTTGCTGAGAGCCGTAAGAGCCTTCGGGTCCCAGTTTACCATACGCAGCCCGCGGTATATCAGTCCTTTGTTATAAAGGTCCACAAACACCTTCACCACGCTCTTTGAGCGTTTCTCATCCATTGTAAATGCCGTGCGGTCCCAGTCACAACTTGCTCCGAGACGGCGCAACTGCTTCAGTATTATTCCCCCGTGCTCGTTAGTCCACTCCCACGCATGCTCCAAGAACTGCTCGCGCGTAAGGTCGTGTTTCTTTATTCCTTTCTCAGCAAGTCTCTTCACAACCTTTGCCTCCGTGGCAATAGAGGCGTGGTCCGTACCAGGCACCCAGCAGGCATTCTTGCCTTCCATGCGTGCACGACGCACAAGTATGTCCTGAATGGTATTGTTGAGCATGTGACCCATGTGCAGCACTCCCGTCACGTTTGGCGGCGGAATGACGACGGTATAAGCCTGGCGACCGTCGGGTTTGCTACTGAACAGCTTGTTGTCAAGCCAATACTGATACCATTTCGACTCCACTTCCTTGGGGTCATACTTGCTTGCTAATTCCATTGTGTTACTTTGCTTTATTATTATAATAATGTAAGACGCTGCAAAATTACGAAAAAACAGCGTAAAACAGTTGCTTTATATTCAAAATGTATAAAGACTGCCACGTTTTATGCTTACAAACACAAAGGCTCCCACAACCTTACCGTTGCGGGAGCCTTTGTAGTGGATAGGGGAATCGAACCCCTATGCCAAGATTGAGAATCTTGTATCCTAACCGTTAGATGAATCCACCGTAGGAACATTTGTATTAAGAAATGCTGCGGAAGCTGGGGGATTCGAACCCCCGGTACGTTAAACACGTACGGCAGTTTAGCAAACTGCTGGTTTCAGCCACTCACCCAAACTTCCAAACGGTAACGTTTACCGCGGCATTTTCTCTCAAATGCGGTGCAAAGGTAGCGTTTTATTTTTATACATGCAAGCTTTTACATGAAAAAATTGAATGTACTCTACAAAAAAGTACTCATAAAGTACTCTTTAAAGTATCAACAGCACCGGTTCATGCAATAAACGGGCATACAATATCCCACATCATCTGTTGCAGGCTTACATAAGGAAAGACATAATATATAATAAGGTGTAATGGCTGCAAACATATAAAAAAGCGAAGCGTAAGAATATTTATATATCCTACGCTCCGCCGATATGTCTTATGTGCCTGCCACCGTCCGGCGGTCAATGCACACTGTTATCAGTCAAGATTAAGGCTTTTCTTTATAGCCTCTATCTTGGCTGCGCCCTCTGTAAGACAACGTTCATAACAGCCGGCACACTTCATTGTGCCCTTAACCTCTGTATAGAACTTGATCTTAGGTTCTGTTCCCGACGGGCGCACGCTTATCTTCGTGCCGTCCTCACAGAACCACTGGAGCACGTTGCTTGTGTCGGGCATGTCGATTTTTGTTACATTGCCCTCAGCATCACGCTGCTCAAGCGTCTTATAGTCTTTCCACAGAACCACCTTGCTGTCGCCAAGAGCAGCTGGCGGGTTGTTGCGGAAGTCTGTCATCATCTGCTTAATCTCGTCAGCACCAGTCTTTCCGGGCTTAACAACGTTTATCGTAACTTCCTTCGAGAAGCCGTATTCCAGATATATGTCCATAAGCACATCGTAAAGCATCTTGCCCTGATCCTTTGCCCATGCACATATCTCAGCGAGAAGGCAGCATGCAGACACAGCGTCCTTGTCACGCACGAAGTCTTCTGCAAGGAAACCGTAGCTCTCCTCACCGCCGCCGATATACTGCTGCTTGCCTTCAGAAAGTGCAATCTCCCGTGCAATCCACTTGAAACCTGTATAACAGTCGCGCATCTCGATGTTCTGCTTGTCGGCAATCTTCTTTATCACCTCTGTGGTAACGATAGTCTTAACAATGAAGTCCGTTGGCTGCATCTTGCCTGTTGCCTGACGGTTCTTTATTATATAATAGAGGAAGAGCAGACAAGTCTGGTTTCCGTTGATGAGTATCCATTCGCCCTTGTCGTTCTTGCATGCCATGCCAACACGGTCGGCATCGGGGTCACTTGCCATGACGATGTCAGCATCCATAGCCTTGGCATCGCGGAGAGCAAGAGTAAGCGCCTCGCCGTTCTCGGGATTTGGACTTACAACTGTCGGGAAGTCTCCGCTCTTCACCATCTGCTCTTCAACGCAGTGAACGTTTTCAAATCCCCACTGCTTAAGCGAGCGCGGTATCATCGTCATACCCGTACCGTGCAACGGCGTATATACAATCTTGAGGTCTTTCTGTCTCTTTATAACCTCCGGATCTATCGACACTCCCTGTACGAGATCGAGATATACCTTGTCTACATCCTCACCGATGATTTGTATCAGCTCCTTGTTTCCTTTGAAGTTTACATCTTCTATCTTCACCTTGTTGACCTCGTCGATGATGCCCGTGTCGTGCGGAGCAAGCACCTGTGCACCGTCTGCCCAGTATGCCTTATATCCGTTGTACTCACGCGGATTGTGGCTTGCCGTGATGTTTACGCCGCTCTGACATCCGAGGTGGCGTATTGCGAACGAGCATTCAGGCGTCGGACGCATATCGTCGAAGAGATATACCTTGATACCGTTTGCAGAGAATATGTCAGCAACGGTCTCGGCAAACAGGCGGCTGTTGTTGCGGCAGTCGTGGCATACAACAACAGAAATCTGCTCCATGCCGGCAAAGTTCTTCTTCAGATAGTTTGCCAGTCCCTGTGTTGCAAGCCCTACGGTATATATGTTCATGCGGTTGCTTCCTGCGCCCATGATGCCGCGCAGTCCGCCCGTACCGAACTCGAGGTTCTTGTAGAAGCACTCTATAAGGTCGGTTTTGTCTTCTTTTTCCAACATTTCTTTTACTGCGGCACGCGTATCAGCGTCGAACGCAGGCGACAGCCATTCCTGAGCTTTCTGCTCACACTGCTTAATCAATTCGGTGTTATTTTCCATATTATTATATAAATTAGTTAAAACAATTCTTCCTCATCGTATTCCAAGCAATACAATAACTCAACGCAAAGATAATGATTTTAATCGAAAAAATCTGTAGCTGTGGTATTTTTATTTAACATTAAACACGTTTTTACCTATATATCACATCTCAACAAGACAACAACGACAAGCTAAACATGAAGGCAGGACATGACACTTGACACCGTGAAAACGACAGGACAAAACCCAAAAAAGCACCTTTTGAGAATTATCATATACATGTGAAATAACTATTTTTATACAAATAGACATCCTTCACCTATATAATGTAAAGCAACAGGATATAGAAATATGAATAAATGTAATGTAAAAATGCTGATATTATTACAAATAATCATTTGAAACCATTAAAATATTACTTTTATTTGTACTTTATTATAATTATTCTTATATTTGTAATATGTAAATAGGAATGGAACAAACATATTCAATACAACCTCAACAGATTTATTGATGTGTAGCATATTTACAACTTAAAATTTTCTGCCATGAGGATATTTATACAAATATTGACTTTATTACCGTTTGTTTCTGCTGCATCACAGAATGCGGTTACATACAGGCAGAATATACCCATCCATGGAGATGAAATTATTAAAGAACAAGTTGAATTCATTGAATGTGGCGATTCCGGCAAAGACATTTTATGGGACTTTAGCAATGCTAAAGTCATAAAGTCTGGATATAAGCTCAGTTATTCATGCGATTCAATTATTACTGCAACCTCTCCCAATTCCATATTCAGATATAAATGTGACAAGTCTGGATTGAAGCTTATAGAAGTGGAATGTCCGCTAATAACAATGAACTACAATGTTCCACTTGTACAAACCAACTACTCTATGGCTTATGGCGATACTGCATCATATATTTTTGATGGTATTGGAAAATACTGTAACCTTTATAAATTAAGACGGACAGGCATCATTCTTCATGATGCCGATGCCACAGGATCAATCTCATTGACCGAAAATGATACACTTAGAGATGTCATACGCATACACACAATCAAGACATGCACAGTTTCCATGCATACAAATTGCTCTGATATAGATACCATAAAAAACGCCAGACAAGAGATAGAGGAATTATATACATGGTATGCCCATGGCTGCAGGTACCCGGTTTTTGAAACAATCTCACGCACCACATATAATAATATGCAACCAGTGTCAATGTATCAAGCTGCGTTCAGATGCCTGCCAGAAGGACAAGGAGTATCGAAAAACACTCTTAAAGCATTTAATAAAAGTGACATTTCACGAAACAGCCCACCACATAAACGACCAAACGCTATGACATCACGAACCGTGACTGTACGCGGAACGGTGATAAATATTACATACGACATGGAAACAAAAGCACATGTCACATTTATAATAGCAAATACATTGGGATTACTTTACAAGAAAAAAGAACTTATTTGCGATAAAGGGACAGGTTATAACATATCCATTGACTGTAGTAATCTGCACAACGGAGAATACATCCTATATATAAATGTGGACGGAACTGTAGTTAGTGAGAAAATAGCAATCAAACCATGAAAAAAGTTTTTACAGTTTTATCTTCATGCGCATTAGTGACCCTACTGCATATTACGGCGCATGCAACAACAGACAGCATATCTGTTGGTAAAAATAGTGTAGCTGTAAAATATAACAATATAAGAACATTTACTTCATCGGCATTCACCGAAGAATTCAATCTCCAAATACCGCAATATACGCCCCAAGCCCCCAACACTTCGAGTCTTGTAAGTCAATTGGACTACCCGGTATCTCTTTATACCGGCATTCCAAAAATATCCATTCCAATATACGTAATATATGCCGATAACATACAAATCCCCATTACCCTAAGTTATCATGCTTCCGGAATACGCGTAAACCAAGAAGCTTCGTGGGTAGGATTAGGCTGGTCTCTCAATGTAGGCGGAATGATTTCACGTACAATAAGATGTGGTGACGATTTTCATGAATATGCACCTCCCGGGGGTACATTAACCGAAGGATATATCACATCACCAGAAATTACTGGCAATGAATACAACAAATACATCGGATTATCCGATGCCAAGCCTGTTTTGAAGAAAGACTCCGAGCCGGATATCTTTTTTTATACCATTCCGCATGCAAGCGGAAAGTTCATAATAGACAAGTCACGCGGAGCCGTACTTGTAGATAAAAGCACAAACCT
>ERZ778503.394-NODE-394-length-36548-cov-7.252898_pt1 | contig 36548 bp, 25 predicted proteins | sample MGYA00510047_ERZ778503 | MGnify/ENA primary metagenome ERZ778503 (study PRJEB29527, sample SAMN07138965) | mouse gut metagenome | material: feces | host: mouse | place: China:Nanjing | collected 2016-01-25 ... | reverse complement strand
CTATCTATTATGGATTGAAAGATATTTGTTCATATGCGAAAGAATCAGATAATGTGATCATTCATGATGCGGCAAGACCTTTAATTTCTGCAGATATAATAACGAAAAGCTTAAATGCCATAAAGGGTCACGATGGTGTTATGCCTGTACTTCCCATGAAAGATACAATCTATCAGAGTATAGATGGGGAAAAAATTAGTGCATTGCTCGACAGAGATGCACTGTATGCAGGACAGGCGCCAGAAACATTTCGAGTAGGACCATATTTGAAAGCAAATGAAAATCTTCTGCCAGACCAAATACAGAAAATAAAAGGTTCTACAGAGCCGGCAATACTGGCAGGATTGGACATTATAATGATTGCCGGAGACATAGAAAATTTAAAGATTACGACAAAGGGAGATTTGAAACATTTTTGTGAAGTGCTTAGAAGAACATAGCGTGAAAAGTACTTCTAACCGCTCGCAGCAAAGGCTGCTTTGCGGAGAAGTACTAAATTTCACGCCGAGAAATGCCTGAAATACGGCATTTCTCATCTGGATTTATGATTCCGCAAAGCGGAATCATGGGAGTTAGTATGAAATTAAAATTTCACCCATCCTGATTTGTACGTCTGCAAAAGCGGGCAGATGGAAGTTTGTGTGAAACTTAGTACTTCTAACTGCCCGTGGCGGTTTCTGCTCACAGCGAAGGCTGATGGAGCTTAATATGTGAATCTCACTTCAATCGCGCCCGATACTCTGAAGGCGATACTCCTTTCTGCTTCTTGAAAATCCTGCTAAAATATAGAGGGTTTTCATATCCAACAATATTTCCTATCTCTGTCACATTATAATTTGTCGTTTCGAGGAGTATTTGTGCATTGGTGATACGGAGAAAGACAATATATTTCATAGGGGTTGTATTGGTATATTGTTTAAAGCATCGAATAAACCAACTCACACTCATACCTCTTGATGCTGCATACATTTCAACATTAATTTCTGTATTATAATTGTCATTAAAGTATTGGATTGCCTTTTCCATTTCGGTATCCAAATACACATTCTTAATTTTATTTTCTGTGGTCAATTGACGATGAATCAAAATCAAAAGTTGCCGCAGTAGCAGAGTCAGCATTTCTGGATAATCAGATTGATGGCGCTGTAATTCTAAGATCATCTGTTTAAAAATTCGTGTATATTCTAATGATGTTCTTGTGTTGATGACATGCATATTATCTGTGATGCCATAACTGCGGAGCATATTCTTAATATCATTTCCCGTAAAATGAACCCAATACACTTCTGCCTGGTCAATGCCAAAATATTCATATCTCTGTGGTTCTTTTGGGCGATAAATCACCATATTTCCAGCATTTACAATAGTATCTATACCATTATCATTAAAATAAAAATGTGCTTTTCCAGAAGCGATATATAGAATTTGAAAATCCAATCGTCCTTTAGGACGATAAGTTGGCAGACGAGGGTGTGTAAATAAATGGTAAGTTCCACAACTGCCAACGATAAGCGGTTTGCTTTTATCCATAAAATCTATCAGGGAATTATTTAAATAAGCTGAGTTAACATACATTGGATGTGCTCCTCTCATGGAAAGTATATGGATTCATTGTATCATTATGTGCATGTTTTGTCTAATGTAGTTTATGGAAGTTTGAACAGCAAGAAAATATAATAAAATCAAACAAAAATAACATTAACCTAGACGATACCATATGCTAAGAGGATTCGGATACACTTTAAGCGGTCAAAAGACTCTTTCCATAAAAGTATCAAAAAGGTGATGTGAGATTTATAGGAGGGATGTGCAATGATGATACCAAGGTATTTTGAAGACTTAAATATTCTGCATGAGAACACCATGCCAGCAAGAGCATATTATATTCCGGCTTCAAGGCAAGTGGATACATTTGCTGGAAAGCGTGAGGATTCTGACAGGATGCAGTTATTAAATGGAAAGTGGAAATTTCGTTATTTTAAAAGTATCAATGAACTAAACAACGATTTCTTTACACAAGACTACGATATATCTAATGAAAATTTAATTAATGTACCTAGTATATGGCAGATGGAAGGATACGATTCTCATCAGTATACTAATATTCGCTATCCATTTCCATTTGACCCGCCATATGTACCACAGGATAATCCTTGTGGAACTTATGTGTATCTTTTTGACTATCATGCAGAGCAGAAAGCGCCGAAGGCTTATCTAAATTTTGAGGGAGTGGATTCTTGTTTCTATGTGTGGCTGAATGGAATGTATGTTGGATACAGTCAAGTGTCCCATGCGACAAGCGAGTTTGATGTAAGTGGTGTGATTGTTGAGGGAGTAAACAAGCTGGCAGTACTTGTATTAAAATGGTGTGATGGAAGTTATCTGGAAGACCAAGATAAATTTCGTATGAGTGGGATTTTTCGTGATGTGTATCTGTTAAAACGTCCCGAACAAGCAGTAAGGGACTATTTTGTTAAAACAACAGTTGGGACAGAAACGAAAGGAAGAACAGCGGAGGTTTCAATCCAACTGACATATTTTGAGATAGTAGTTCCCACAAAGGTATATATTTATAACGCAGAAAATGCACTAGAGGCAGAGGCAGTTATAAAGGAAGAAACGGACAAAAATACAGTGGATATTGTTTTGAAAATTGACAATCCAATTTTGTGGAATCCAGAAGATCCTTATCTTTATACTTTGGTGCTTATGACAAAAGCAGAAACCATCACAGACACTATGGGGATACGCGAGATTTTTATCAAAGATAAATGTGTCTACCTAAATGGAAAAGCGATTAAGTTTCGCGGTGTGAATCGACACGATTCTGATCCAGTAACAGGTGCAACAATTAGTTTGGAACAGATGAAACAAGACTTAATGTTAATGAAACAGCACAATTTTAATGCAATTCGGACAAGTCATTATCCAAATGCACCTGTTTTTTATGAGTTGTGTGACAAGTATGGTTTTCTGGTAATTGACGAAGCAGATATTGAAAGTCATGGTCCTTCTGAGATTTTTCATAAAGATTTTAGTGATTCTAATAAGTTTCATCACTGGAATGGACCGATAGCGGATAATCCTGTATGGGAGATGGCTATTATGGATCGGGTGCAACTTTGCGTTCAGCGGGACAAGAATCGTCCCTGTGTTGTCATCTGGTCCATGGGAAATGAAAGCGCATATGGATGTAATTTTGAGCGGGCGTTACAGTGGACGAAATCGTTTGATAACACTAGATTAACCCATTATGAGAGCGCCAGATACCACAATCGAGATAAGATATATGACTATTCTAATCTGGACTTATATAGCAGAATGTATCCTTCTTTGGATGAGGTTCAGACATATTTGAAAAATGAACCCAAAAAGCCATTTTTATTGTGTGAGTATTGCCATTCAATGGGAAATGGACCGGGTGATTTTGAGGATTATTTTGGATTGATAGAACAAAATGATTTGATGTGTGGTGGTTTTGTGTGGGAGTGGTGCGACCATGCTATTGCATATAGAGAGACAGATGAGGGGAAGGATATCTATTATTATGGTGGAGACCACGGCGAGACAATTCATGATGGAAATTTTTGTGTGGATGGCCTAGTGTATCCTGATCGCACCCCCCACACAGGACTTTTGGAGTATAAAAATGTGTATCGTCCAGCCAGGGTAATATCTTTTGAACAGCAAACACAGGAGCTAAAAATTAAGAATTATATGGAATTTACAGATTTGGCAGTCTATGCTGAAATCCGATATGAAGTAACTTGTGATGGCGACTGTGTAGATTTTGGTGTGCTAATGCCATTTTCTGTAAAGCCGGGTGAGGTTAGAAGCACTTGGTTAAACATTACGATACCACAGAAAGGACGTTCTTATTTAAAGATATCTTACTATCTGCGTCGGGAAACAGAATTGGTTCCAGCAGGGCACCTGTTGGGATTTGATGAGATACCTTTGCATACAGAAGATGACAGAAATCAAACTACAGTGCGCCTTATGGAGTTTCATGAATTAGAGCGAGAGAACATTTTTGTGCAGGAGACAGAAACGGAAATTCGCTGCGAGGGAGAGAATTTTACATATATATTTGATAAGTGCACAGGACTTTTTTCACAGATTAATTATGCTGGAAAGACCTATCTGAACCAGCCGATGGAATTGAACATCTGGAGAGCACCGACAGATAATGACATGTATATTAAGAAGGAATGGCAACGGGCACGCTATGATCATGCATACACAAGAGCGTATCATACTACGGTTTGTCAGACAGAGGAAAATGTGATTATACATTGTACAGCATCGATGTTAGCAGATTCTGTACAGCGTATGATGAATTTGCAAATGACGTGGAAGATTGACAACAACGGAGGAATCTGCGTGGATCTTCTGGTGAAACGTAATTTGGAATTTCCAATTTTACCGCGATTTGGTATTCGGTTGTTTTTAAAGCAAGATTTTGAAAGGATTACATATTATGGCATGGGTCCTACAGAAAGTTATCCAGATAAATGCAGGGCAGCTAGTCATGGACGGTATTGTGCGAATGTAGCAGACTTACACGAACCTTATATTCGACCGCAGGAAAATGGAAGTCATATAGATTGTGATTATGTGTTACTGACAGATGGCAAATTTGTTTTTGCGGCAGTCTCAAATCATACTTTTTCTTATAATGCTTCTATCTATACACAAGAAGAATTGCAACAGAAAGCACATAATTATGCGCTGAAAGAAGCAGGAAGCACAGTGTTATGCCTTGACTATGCACAAAACGGCATTGGTTCAAACAGTTGTGGGCCAGAAGTGTTGGACCAATATCAGTTTGGAGAGGAAGAATTTTTATTTACAGTGAAGCTGGTATTTTATGAAAAAGACTTGGACGAATAACTTTAGAATGTATAAAGACTTTTGGTGCCTTTTTATATTTGTTTTTACAGTAGATTCTGAAAGGCTATATCATTGAAAGGAGGAAATAAATTATGCAGGAAAAAACATATTTAAAGTGGTATAACAAGGTAGGATATGGCTCCGGCGATATTGCAGGCAATGTGGTGTATGCGTTTTTATCTTCTTTTATCATGATTTATCTAACCAATACAGTTGGATTAAATCCTGGTATTGTTGGATCACTTATCGCAGCTTCAAAATTTTTTGATGGTGTGACAGATATTTTTTTCGGGGCGATGATTGACAAGACAAAGACCAAGCTTGGCAAGGCAAGACCATGGATGCTTTATGCCTATATTGGTTGTGCTGTGACATTGGTTGCAATTTTTGCGATTCCAGTCAATATGGGAAAAACGTCACAGTATATTTGGTTTTTTATCGCATATACTTTGCTGAATGCAGTGTTTTATACAGCAAATAATATCGCGTATTCTGCGCTTACTGCACTGGTCACAAAGAATAGCAAGGAGCGAGTACAGATGGGATCATATCGGTTTATTTTTGCCTTTGCGACGAGTCTGTTAATACAATCTATTACAGTGGGTGCCGTGGCTGCTTTAGGCGGTGGGGCAGCAGGATGGCGAACAATGGCGATTATCTATGCGGTGATTGGTCTGGTTGTGAATACAATATCTGTTCTGTCCGTGAAAGAGTTGTCAGAGGATGAGCTGAGTGCAACCAAGTCAGAGAAAACAGAATTATTAGAGAAATACGGGTTAATTGATGCCGCAAAGCTTTTAATTTCCAATAAGTATTACCTGATGATCTGCGGTGTTTATATCTTGCAGCAGGTGTATACAACAATGATTAATATGGGTATTTATTATATGACTTATGTTTTGAAGAATGAAAATCTATATGGGGTATTCTCATGGGCAATTAATATTCCACTAATTATAGCACTTGTTTTTACACCAGCTCTGGTCGCTCGATGGAAAGGAATGTACAAACTGAATCTTAGGGGGTATATGCTTGGCACGCTTGGCAGGGCATTAGTAATTGTGGCAGGATATCTGCAAAGTGTTCCTTTGATGCTGTTGTTTACCGCGGTGGCAGCTGCTGGTCAGGGACCATGGCAAGGGGATATGAATGCAGTGATCGCTTCTTGTTCTGAGTATACCTATCTAACAAAACGTAAGCGGGTGGATGGTACAATGTATTCTTGTACATCATTGGGAGTGAAATTAGGGGGTGGACTTGGAACAGCAGTTGCTGGATGGCTTCTTGCAGCGAGCGGATTTGATGGGACAGCATTGACACAGCCAGATTCTTGTATTCAAATGTTGTATTTTATGTATCTTTGGCTTCCAATGATTATTAGTCTTATTATAACCTTTGTTCTCTCCAAAATGAATGTAGAACAGGCAAATGCAAAATTGCGAGATAGCTTTTGATTACAGGGGTATTTAAATCTTTAATAATCGGTTATTTTAGCTTTCATACTCTGTATAGATCACATATAATATGTGTTCTATACAGAGTTTTTTATATACATGGGTGGGAAGAAGAATTACGCAGTAGAAACTGTCCCTGTCCAATACACAGCAAAGGAAGAAATCTTTTCGACTTGATGTGCTATGAACTTCCATTTTGGTGGCAGATAAGCATCTCAACTATTACGTCACAAAGAGATAAAAAAAGATAAAATTTGTTTTAAAATGAGAGTGAGACAATGATGTATTGCTTTTTTGTTGACCCATTATAAAGATATGCGTATAATATCATATAGAAGATTTGGTTCGTTTTCATTGGTGTAGAACGGAGATAACGTATGAGAAAAAAACAAGACAAAAGCAAAATAAATGGCAGTTTTTCACTGCTTATTTCAATTATTGTTGTATTTTGTATTTTGGGAACAGTTGTGTTTTCTGTATCGCGCAAGATTTCTGTGGAAATGTCAGATTCTGCGATTCAGAATTTAAGTGAGAGTTTGGATTTGATTGAGTGTACAATCGAATCCATTCTAAATAGTGAAGCCCAATTTCAACGGTTGATGGCGCAAGAGATTGCGCAGGTGTCAGACCCCGAAGCATATATCCGCACTTACCAGAAAAATCAAATAATGATGAAAATATCTCTGATATATGCAGGGAAAACGGAGGGAATTTCTCATACAGGAGAAGTGTTTACAGAGGCGGGGTTGGATTTTTCTGCAGGAAAAACAGTAGATGGACTGGCAGTTTCTAAATCTTACACAAACTATATGGGAACATGGGCATACACTATAAAATGTCCAGTGATTCGGGATGGAGAAGATATTGCTTTTCTTTATATTGAATATATTTATGACTTCCTTGACAAATCGTTACCCAATGGATTTTATAACAAACGAGCATTGCTCTACATAATGGATGCGGAGAGTGAACGATTGGTATTAAAACCGAAGGGAATGGGTGAACGCAGTGCGGGACATCTAAATTTGGAAGATTTTTTTGAGGCAAATGATATATTTGAGGAGGAACTCCGAACAGAAGTTTATGAGAGTGTGGACAATGGGAAAAACATTATGTTTCGTCATGATATTCGCGGTGTGCATTCTCTGATTTATATGTGGTCTGTGAATCAGGGTTCTCTCTATTTGATTGGTTATGTGCCAATTAATGCAATTCAGCAGGAAGGGAAAACAGTGAACCAAAATATTATGATTGTAGTTTTGGTAATGTTGATTGCATTTTTTCTGTGTTGTCTGTTGTATTATATTAATCAAAGACAACAGAATAAAATTAGAAAAGAACGAGAAAATGAGCGAGAAATACATAATCAACAGCTTGCAGAAGCTTTGCAGGCTGCACAGATTGCGAGCAATTCTAAAACAATGTTTCTCTCAAATATGTCACACGATATCCGCACACCAATGAACGCGGTAATTGGATTTACAACGCTACTTGCAAAGGATGCAGAGAGTCCAGAAAAAGTGCGCGAGTACACAAAGAAAATTATGGCTTCTGGCCAACATTTGCTTAGTCTGATTAATGATATTCTAGATGTCTCAAAGATTGAGAGTGGAAAGGTTGTGCTCTCGGTGGATGAGTTTACGCTCAATGATTTGGTATCTTCTGTGGATGCGATTATCCGACCAATGGCAACTGCTAGAAAACAAAAGTTTCATGTGGAAGTGACAGGTATTAAACATGAATATCTGACAGGGGATGAGACAAGAATTAACCAGATTTTGATTAATCTGCTTTCCAATGCTGTGAAATATACACAGGAAGGCGGGAATATTTGGTTTCGTATGATTGGGATGAAACAGCGTTCGCCGCAGTATGAACATATCCGAATTGAAGTACAAGATGACGGTTATGGAATGACTCCAGAATATCTAAAGATTTTGTTTGATGCGTTTACCAGAGCAGAGAATAGTACGACAAATAAGATACAAGGAACTGGACTTGGCATGGCGATTACAAAAAATATTGTGGAGCTGATGGGTGGAACGATTGATGTGTCAAGTGAAGTGAATAAGGGAACGTGTTTTCGGGTAGAATTAGAGTTGCGTATACCAGAACGACAAACAAATAAACAATTCTGGGAGGAAAATAATATTTCTCAAATCCTAGCAGTGGATAATGATGAAACAATTTGTGAGAACATTCATATGTTAATGAAAGATACTGGGGTTGTTATAGACACTGTTTCTAGTGCAAAGATGGCATTGAATTTACTAAAAGAAAATAATACAGATAAATTTGCATATCAGTTGCTTTTGATTGATTGGAATGTTGTGGATAAAGAAGGCATTGCGTGTGTGAAGGATATACGCAATTGTATCCCAAAAGAAGTCCCAATTTTATTTCTTGTAGAGTGTGACGCAGAAGGGGTGGAGGAAGCACTTGCAATAGAGAATACAAAGATATTCACAAAACCGTTTTTGGTATGTGCTTTTCACGAAAAGATATTAGAATTTCGAACAGAACATAACGAAGAACATTCAATAGAAACTATGAATAGTAATGGTCTGGAAGGTTTGCGTTTTCTTGCAGCGGAAGACAATGAAATTAATGCGGAGATTCTAAAAGAAATTTTGGAGATGGAGGGAGCATACTGTGAGATTGTGGAGAATGGCAAATTGGCAGTGGAACGATTTGAACATGCAGAGAAAGAAGCGTTTGACGCAATTTTAATGGATGTTCAAATGCCAGTTATGAATGGATATGATGCGACAAGAGCAATCAGGGCACTTTCAAAGGAAGATGCAAGAAAAATTCCAATTATTGCTATGACGGCAAATGCCTTTGCGGAGGATGAGAAAGAGGCGCTGGATGCAGGTATGAATGTGCATTTGGCGAAACCTATTGATGTAGAACTGCTAAAGAAAGTGATTCATCAATATGTGGTTAGAAAGGAATAAACTATGAATAAAAGTTCGATAATGTTTTGTATTGTGGGAATGACTGTGTTGATGTTGGCTGCCTGTGGGAAAGAAAAAAATACAAGTGACAGTGTAATGACATTTGACAAAAAGGACGAGCGGGTTGTGACGTTGTTTAGTCCTATGGAGAAGTCTATGCCAGATGTTGATAATGTAGCAAGAAGTGCATCAGAAAAGACGGTTATTATGGCAGAGGAAAAATTGGGGGTGACAGTGAACTATATCACGTACACAGCAGAAGACTATCAAGATAGGACTTATGATGAGATAACGCTTGACAGAGTGCGCAATAATATGGATGATTTGTATTTACTCAATCCTGATACAATTCAAATTTTGGCAGAAGAAGACAAATTAATGGACTTGTCTGAACTTGATAGTGCGAAGAATTTGCGCGATGTGGTGAAAGCTGCAAATGTAGTGGATGGTAAATTGGTGGCGATTCCACAGGAAGTTGTAGCGTATGGTCTGTTTATCAATAAGGATTTGTTTGACCAGTATCAACTAGAGTTACCTGAGACGCCAGAGGATTTTTTAGAATGTTGTCGAGTGTTCAAGGAGAATGGAATTGAGACCCCAGTTGGTGCGAACCGTTGGTGGCTTGAGACATTTGTCCTTGCACAGGCATTTGCGGATTTGTATAATGGTGGGAATACTGAGGCGGAGATTGCCGCACTCAATAGTGGAGAGAAAAAATACAGTGATTATATGCGCTCTGGATTTGAATTTCTTCAGGAAATGATTGACTGTGGATATATCAATGCGAAAAAGGCGTATGAGAGCGAGGCGATTGAGGGAGAAGGGGCAGATTTTCTGGCTGGAAAGACGCCGATTGTCATGGCTTATTGGAGTGCGGCAAACAGTGAGACTGCTTATGGAAATCCAGATTTCAATATGGTGGTAATTGGATTTCCAAGCAATCGTGGACAGATGCCAGTGATGCCAATGACAGGTATTGGAGTTGGGATAAATGCAGCGCACGCCGAGGAGGCGATGAAGACGCTAGACATTATGGTTTCTGACAAGGCGCTGCAATTGTATGCGGAGACCAACAAAGTAATCTCGCCTTCCAAAAATGTCTCCGTGGAGTGCATTCCAGCATTAAAACCGCTAAATGACAGAATTAATGAAAATGTTTTTGTGCTGGGTTCCAACGCAAGTATGAAACTAGAACAGTGGGGAAATACGTGTATTGTAGTGCGGAAGCTGCTAAACGGTGCGACTGTGGATGAATGTATGGCAGAGTTTGACCGATTGCAGGCAGAAACAATAGGGAAATGAAAAAAAGGTGTAAAGTCTTTTGAACTTTACACCTTTTTTTGCGCTTTTAAGGAATTTTAAAATAGAATCCCTTTATGATTCGGTGGATTGGGTATCAGCAGCGTTCTGTGCTACCATAACTTGCATTGCTGCAAGAATAACCTGCAACTGCCGGTCGGTACATTTATGTGCATAGTTGTTGATTTCCTGTATCAATGGGGTGTCATTTGCAGACAGAAACATAAGGCTGTCCAAAGACAAGTTCAAAATATCGCACAATTTAAAAAGTACTTTGATCGATGGCATACGGTGTTCGCTTTCCAAATGCATATAGTGAACAGGGGAAATATCCACCATCTCTGCAACCTGTTCTTGTGTCAGATTCATTTTGATACGCGCTGTGCGTATTGCAGTTCCCAAGACTCCTTTTTCCATTTTCTTGTTCTCCTTTCTTGTTTTTAAGTTTTTTTAGCGCTACTTATACTCACGACAGATAAAATCTGCCGTGAGTATCGCGCCAACCGCAGCCGCAAAGCGGCATAGTTCCTTATGCGGTTGTGCGCATCGCATTATACTGAGCGGTCAGTCTTTTTGACCGCCAGTATAACATGTTCGGAACATGCTGAATTAAGCATATAGAGAATAGAATTTGATGAAAACAAGCTAACAGGGAAATAAAAGTCTCAATGAGATATTAGAGTTTGTAAAAAATATGTTAAAATTCTTAAAAGTTAGTTCTCTGTATGAGATAGAAAACAAAATAATTTTTAAAATGCTTTTAAAGAGATTTTGTATAGATTTGAAAAACCCTTTTATTTTGAGGACTATAATACTTGTCCTGTTTGAAAAAAATACTGGAAAATACTTTCAAATATAAAAAAATAGTTGCAATTTCTCTTAGAAGGAAATATAATATCTCTTAAAGAGAACAAAGCCATCTCTTTGAGAGATAAATTTTGTGCTTTGTCTGGAAAAGAAGAACGATATTAAGAGAAGGAGCTTGTGTTAACATGTCAAAAAAAGGAGGAAAAGCAATACTATTAGTATGGCTTTTGGTATTGACTATTGTGGTGCAGCCAATTTCGGCAAATGCTATGACAGTATTTGAAAGTGATGGTATTTATCATGAGGAGGGATATATTGTTATAGGAGAAAGTCATTGCGCTTTGGCGGCACATGGCGTTGGCATGAAGGCGGAATCCATTGGAAATATTTTTCATTTGGGAGAGAACAATGATATTTACTATGAACATCGCTGGGACAGTAGCAGAGAAGTCACTAAGCAAGGGGACCCCAACACCTTTACGATGAAAGGAAACCTATTTTTTGTTTTTGAGGGGAATAACGGTGGCGTAGATGATGTAATTCAGACAAGCCAGAAGTATATCTACAGTGATGGAAAGGGAAATCGAGGACGTGGAGTGCAAAAAATTCACGAGATTATGGATACCAATCCCAATATTGCACACTGGAATATTATTTCGTTTCATGGGGCAGTATCTGCCTCGAAAGGATCGAAAACGATTGCAGATTACTATGTTAATTCTTACCGAAATTGGATGAACTATGAATTTCCTAAGGCGGAATGTTATTTTCTCTCTGTGTCAACCATGACCAAATATTACAAGAGCACGCCGGATAAGAATGTGTTTAACAATACAATCAAAGCGGCGTTTCCAGATCGTTTTCTGGATTATACGGATTTTTATAAAGCAAGAGTTTCTAAGAGGATGATAGACACCATTCACTTTGACCATGAAACCTATGTGGATTTAATTACAGATATTATCACAAAAATCATACAAATGCAAAAGACAGCAGAGCAGCCACAAGTACCAGAAGAAATACCGGAAATATCAGAAACGCCAGAAATGCCAATAGCGTTTACAGTGACGGATGTGCAGGCAGTATTCTGCACAAATGAGCAGACGGTTATCTATGAACAGCCATCTTTGAATAGTAATGTGATTCTAGCGTCTTGTGAGGCAGGGCTTCCTGTTCAAGTGACAGGTATTACGGATAATGGATTTTTCCGTGTCTGTGTAAGTCCTGATGGAACACAATCCTATGTGGCAGGTGCCGGTCTGACACCTATGCCATAGGAGGAGCCGAAATGAGAATATTTTATAAGGATATCCAGAAAAAATGCAGTCTGTGGATTGTGGTGTTTTTGCTGGCAGTGTTCAGCCATGGAACAATGCTTTTAGGTGGGAGCATTGGCATAGATACAGAGGATATTATCGCGTTACAGAGTGCATTTTATGAGGGATGGCTTTCGGTAGGAAGGCAAGGGTTGGTTTTTCTGAAATGGCTGTTTGGGACAAGTATTTTTAATCCACAGTTGGCAGGCGTGATGACACTGTTGTTTTTGACAGTAGCGTGTATGTTCTGGACAAGTCTTTTTTCCTGTATATCAGGAAAATCCAGTCCATTAGCCACATTTATTTTTTCTGCGCTGCTGCTTGTCTCGCCAATGATAACAGAACAGGTGTACTTTAAATTACAATCTATGGAAGTAACATTTGGATTTTGTCTGATGGCAGTTAGTCTATTTTTTGTTTACTGGGCTGCCATAACAAAAGTTCGCAGAAAAAAGTATTTGTTTCTTTTGGGTTCTGTTATTTTAAATATTATTTTATTTAGTTTGTATCAGGTAATGGTTCCACTATTCCTTTTTGGTGTGTCAGCCTGTTTTTTTCTGTATTGCTTTTTCCAAGAAGACGCATCTGCGGAAATTATGAAAAAACTGGGTGTTTTTTATCTGATTGCATTTTTTGCTGGATTTGTGCTGAATCAGACGTTTACAATCATTTGTTTCAGTGGAGAAACGGATTATCTGACCACACAGGTACAATGGTTTACACAGCCCTTTATAGACAGTTTGATTAGTATCTGCCGGCATGTTAAGGTTGTCCTGTTGGGAGAGGGGATATATTATTCTAAATTTTATCCCTTGGGTTGTCTGCTCTTAATAGGAATTGTGCTGTATCGCGGCAGGGATCACAAAAATAAGGCAGCGTATAGGGGAAGTGTTGTTGGTTTGCTAATGACAATCGCAACACCTTTTTATATGACTGTGCTCTGTGCGGGGGAACCAGTGCGGCGCTCGCAGATGGTAATGCCGTTTGCACTTGCGTTTGTCGCGTATGTGCTTATTTTACAGAAGCGTGGAAACAAACGTGCTGTGCTGTTAATACTGTGTATGGTGACAGGATATGTGCAGTTGTCAAATACAATGCGGTTAAATTATACAGATAGTGTGCGCTATGAAAGTGATGTGCGGACTGCATATGCGCTTATGGAAGATTTGAATGAATTAGGAGAAAAAGCGCATGTATATCCAATTGTTTTTATTGGAAAGCGCCCTGCAGAATTAAACAATTCCTGTGTTGTAGGGGAGACAATTGGATCTTCTTTTTTTGAGCAGGATGCAGAAGTAGAACCTAGAGGATTTTACAGCACGCGCAGAATGATTCATTTTATGCATGTGCTGGGTGGAGATTATCACCGCGGGGACGAAACACACGCATTAAAGGCAGCAGAGTACAGTAAGCATATGGAAATCTGGCCCAAGGAGGGCAGCATTGTCTTGCAGGATGAATGTATTATTGTAAAGTTAAGTGATTAAGCGCAGAGATTTCTGATTTTAGACTGAGCAATCAAAAAGATTGACAATATTATATACTCACGACAGATAAAATCTGCCGTGAGTATCGCGCCAGCCGCAGCCGCGAAGCGGCATATTTCCTTATGCGGCTGTGTGCATAACTTTATACTGGCGGTCAGTCTTTTCGACCGTCAGTATAGCTGAAAAGAAAGGAGGAAGAAAAAGTAAAAATGCACTAAGCAATGATGCAAACAGCGAGTGCTTGGTATATGAGAAATTAAAAAACAGTGTATTAGAGTAAGAAATTGTAAAATAAAAAACAAAGAGAAGGGAAAGAGACATGAAGAAAAAAATTAAATTATGTTTTGTGACAGCATTGATGTTTATTTTTATAATGCAGATGACTGCTTTTGCAGCGGAGCCAGTTTCAATAACTGCGTGTGTAATTGCTGGAAATCAGATTCAAGTAGCGGCTGCGGGGGCAGTACAGCCAAGTGACTCAGGACAGTATTATTTATTTTCCCTAGAGCCCTATGAGTCCGGTGTAGGTACAAGGACAGATTATTGTGCTGCTGTGCCTGCCGCTGACAATGTAATCTTTACAACCGATCTCAATCTCAATCAGGCAACATCAAAACTGTACAGCAGATTTGTGGTGACAGCGCTTCGCGGTGGAGTTTATGTGCCAATTAGCAATGAGATGTATCTCACCAATCCAGAAGTTGTAGCCACTGTGTCAACTGGTTATCCTGCGCGGTCAAAAAAAGGTGTGATTGCGGATTGCCGTTATGCCAGTGACTTGACAGACTTAAATGCAGGATATGCATGTTATGTGTTGGATATCAGCAAATTTGTTGAGAGCGGAGGCATCAATTATTCTTACAATGGCAAAAATTATAGTTTTAGCAGTTCTGCTGTGTCGGGGTATGACTTAACGTGTTCTACATTAGCAGAACAAGGCTGCAATGTTGTGATGGTAATTATGAATCATTATAATCCCGCAGCGCTGGATATGATTCCACCACTGGGCAGAACACAGGGAAATACAAGTTATGCGTTTAACGTTCAAGAACAAGTTCCGACAGAAAAGTTAGAAGCACTGATAAGCTTTTTAGCAGAGCGCTACAATGGCAGTGGACATGGAACAATTCACTCATGGATTATTGGAAATGAGGTGAACAATAATTATCCAGCACATTATCAGGGAAATATTTCTGCAGATGAATTTGCCACAGATTATGCAAGACAATTCCGCGTCTGCTATAACGCAATCAAGAGCCATAACAAAGATGCACGCGTTTATACCAATATTGATCAGCGCTGGAACTGGATTGATCGGAAATCGCCATTACAGTATCCTTCCAGAACGTTTTTGGACAAATTTGCGGCAGTGATCACAGAAACCGGAAATATTGACTGGGGCTTAACAATCCACCCCCATCCAGTACCTATGGACAATTGTCGTTTTTGGAGCATTCCGCATCCATATGCTAAAATGAATCTGGTAAATCACAATAACAATTCAAAATTTGCAACAGTGCAGAATATGGAAGTGTTTACAAATCATATGAAACAACCAGCACTGTTAAGTCCAAACGGTACAGTCCGTCATATAATGATAACAGAACTTGGCTTTAATGCATCAGAGGCAAGCCCTTATGGCAGCAATGAGCAGTATCAGGCAGCAGCGCTTGTCTACGCTTACAAGAAAGCGGAATCTCTGCCAGAGATAGAAGCTTTTATTATCCACAAACAGCATGATGATTTAAGTGAGGCTGCATCTTCGGAATCTTATGGGCTTCGCGTAGGAGATAGAAAGCGGTATGCATATGAAGTATTCAAATATATGGATTCGGGCAATACTGCATATACTGATTTTGCGCTTCCGCTCATAGGTGCTTCTAGCTGGGCACAGCTTGGATTACAGTGATTCGGAAAAATGTTTTCAGTTTGATTGGGAGGAAAAATGTGAGGAAGACAAAATGGAAAAAAATACTGGTCTATGTAATGTGCAGTATGATAATAGTGGCAGTCTTTTGCGGAGGGATAACAGTAGAAGCGGCGACCGTTTATGTAAGTGACGGAATACCTCATGACGAAGGCTATATCTTTGTCGGGGAGAGTCATATGCACGTAGCGGCATTTGCTATGAAAGAGGATGAGATGGGCAATATACCGGGACTGGAGGGTGTGCATTATGCTGCTACAGCAGATAGCTCTATTATTTCTAGTGATTCGGGAGGTCCCGGAACCTTTACTATGACGGGAAATTTGTTTTTTGTATTTGAAGGAACAGACGTGACGGCGGAATTGCAAAAACAGATTCGCAAAGAATATATTTATAGTGATGGTGCTGGAAAGCGCGGCGGTGCGGTTGAGAAGATTCACACCATTATGGAGACGAACCCTAATATTGCACATTGGAATATTATTTCTTTTCATGGCGCAAACTCGGCGTTGCATGGAGGTCAATCGGTTGCAGATTATTATGTGGCTTCCTATCGAAACTGGATCAATTATGAATTTCCAGAGGCAGACTGTTATTTTCTGCCACAGTCAACAATGACAAAGAACTTTAAAATTTTTGGCAGAGGAGATAAGGAAGCGCTCAATAAATCGTTAGCAAAAGCGTTTCCAGATCATTATATTGACCTGATGCCTTTTTTCTGGGAGCATTATCCGCAGGGATTACTAGACCCACAACAGAAATCGGATTTAGTTCATTGGAGTACAGATACATACTATGAGATGGTTTCTATGATTATCAAACAAATCCAAGAAAAAAGGGGCGTGATAGCGTCGTCACAGACTGCACAGAATTTTACGGTTATAGAAGTACAGGCAGTTCTCTACACAAATGATACAACTGTGATTTATACGCAGCCCAATATTCATGGCAGTATGCTTGTGCCAGATTGTGCAGCAGGACTTCCAATACAGGTAACAGGCGTGACAGACAATGGCTTTTTTAGAATTGATTTGAATGGGACCGTTGGATATATTCTGGGAGATGGGCTTGCGCAGCAGAATGCACAATAGGCTGCGGCATTCAAAGGAGAAGTAAAGTATGTTACATAAAGATAGCGAAAAAAGAAAAAGAAGCAAGTATGAACGCTTTATAGGATTTTTCCTGTTTTGTATGCTGGTGTGCCTGCCTGTATTTTATACAAATGCAGTCTGTTTTTATGAAAGTGATGAGGTGTATCATGCAGAAGGATATATTTTTGTAGGGGAAAGTCATGTATATCTTTCTGCTGCACTTATGAACAGCGTCACTGACGCAGAGGGCTATATAGAAGGCTTGAATGATGTCAGATATTTTTATAAAAATGATAAGTCTGTATCACAGGATCAGTATGGCAACCCAAATACAATGTATATGAAAGGCAATCTGTTTTTTGTATACGAGGGGCTTAATATACCCAAAGAGCGTACTACACAGTTGGACAGAAGTTATATCTATAGTGATGGAAAAGGAAATAGGGGACGTGCGGTAGAAAAAGTTCATGAGATTATGAACTGTAATCCAAATATAGCACATTGGAATATTATTTCATTTCAGGGAGCACTGGAGGCAAGAACAAGGAGCAGCAAGTCGAGCAGTTATTATGTAGAATCCTATAGAAATTGGATGGACTATGAGTTTCCGGAGGCAGACTGTTATTTTCTGTCAATTCCTACTATGACAGGATGGTATGATCGAATAAAAGATGCCAATGCGATAAACAATGCATTGCAGCAGGCTTTTCCAGAGCAGTATTTGGATTATACAGCATTTCTAAAGGAGCGGTATCCGCAGGGTATGAAAGACCCAACACTTGCGACAGATAATATTCATTGGAATGACAATACATATATTGCGCTGATAGCAGATGTGCTTAAAACAGTACATCGCAGCCAGGAAACAGTACAACAATACAATGTTATAAATATGCAGGCAGTGTTATATACAAATGATAAAACAGTTATTTATTTGCAGCCCAATTCTTTAGGAAAGATTCTTCTGCCAAATTGTGCGGCAGGGCTTCCGGTACAAGTGACAGGTGTGACAGACAATGGATTTTATCAGGTTGTTCTTGATAAATTGACCTGTTATGTACCTGCGATTGGATTAGAGGAAGAACAAGGAGTGTCAAATGGTATTTAGTTCTTGTATTTTTTTGTTTTTTTTGTTACCATTTGTTTATTTTGCATATTGGATTTGTCCGAATTTAAAGATAAAGAATGCATTGTTAATTTTGGCAAGTTTATTTTTCTATGCTTTTGGGGAACCGATTTATATCTTTTTGATGATTGGTTCCATATTGGTAAACTATGTGCTGGCGCGTCTAATTGCAGCAAAACAGCAGTGGGCGTGCGGGATTTTTGCCTTGACAGTTCTGTATAATATCGGTCTGCTTGTTGTGTTTAAATACAGTGGTTTTTTGGCTGAGACAATAGGAAAAATATTTGGTATACAGATTCCAATACCAGAGATTGTACTTCCTATCGGTATCTCGTTTTATACCTTTCAAGCACTTTCCTATTGTATTGATGTGTACAGAGATAGAACAATCGCACAAAAAAATGTATGGAATTTAATGTTGTATATTTCGTTTTTTCCACAGCTTATTGCCGGACCGATTGTAAAGTACCATGATATAGAAAAACAGCTTTCTAGCAGACATATTACAATAGAAGATACAGCCGTCGGAATCCAAAGATTTCTTTGTGGATTAGGCAAAAAACTTTTGATTGCCAATGCAATGGCATATATTGTAGATACATTGTACACAACACAGATGGATTTTATTCTTACGGCATGGCTGGCGGCAATCTGCTATCTGTTCCAAATTTATTTTGATTTTAGCAGCTATTCAGATATGGCAATTGGACTGGGAAGAATGTTTGGATTTACATTTTTAGAAAATTTTAATTATCCCTATATCGCAGGAAGTATTCAAGAGTTTTGGAGAAGATGGCACATTTCCTTATCGACGTGGTTTAAGGAATATTTATACATTCCACTTGGAGGGAACCGCAAAGGCGAAGCAAGGACAATATTTAATAAACTGATTGTTTTTATGGCGACAGGAATATGGCATGGAGCAAACTTGACATTTCTTGTGTGGGGACTTTTTCATGGTCTGTTTATTACCTTGGAGTACAAGAAATGGATTCCTTTGAAAAATAAGGTGTTTTCTCATATTTATACAATGCTTATAGTTATCTGTGGATTTGTTATTTTTCGGGCGAATACAATTAAACAAGCAGGACATTTGCTGCTGACAATGTTTACTGGTTTTCAGATAGTTTCAGGTGAGTGGGTATTGATTGCAAAGTTGTTAACGCCATACAATACATTATGCCTGTTTGCCGCAGTAGTGCTTTCTGCACCAGTTAGCGTCAAAATTAAAGAACGACTGAAAATACCTGTCGTTTCATATGCTGCCTCTATTTTATTGTTGGTGATATGTGTTATGAATTTGGCGACCAGCAGTTACAATCCGTTTATTTATTTTCGATTCTAAGGAACTGTAAAAAATAATTCCTAAGGATTAATGTTATGCGAGGAGGATTTCAATGAGAAAAAAAAGCAAAATGCAAAAGTACGCAGCGGTTTCAGCTACAATATTGGCTGCAATGACAGCGCTTTCTACTTACCAAGAGGTAGAAGGAGCAGAAGAAACAAAAGATCAGAGTGTGGAAACGGTTCAACTTGAGTCTGCGGCAAACCGAAGTATGCTTCCGACAACGTTGTTTCGTATGAATACAAATGACATACCGACACAACCTTCTGTTCAGATGACAACCCCCTATGAAAATATGTATCGCAGTGAACTGACCAATGAATGGATTGATGCCAAGCTAGAAAAGCAGCGTCCAGTTGCGATTATGGTTGACAATGAGAAAACTGCGCTGCCGCATTATGGTTTGACAGAGGCTGACGTGGTGTATGAGATGATGAACAGTACTGCAAATGGGCGTATTACGCGTTTGATGGCACTTGTAAAAGACTGGGAGAAAATCACGCGGTTTGGAAATATTCGCAGTACCAGATCGACAAATGTTATGCTTGCAGCAGAGTGGAATGCAGTTTTGTGCCATGACGGAGGGCCATTTTATATAGACCCCTATATTTCAAGGGATTACTCTGCAAATTTAAGTGGTGGTTTCTCGCGTATCAACAATGGAAAAGCGCGGGAATTTACAGAGTATATTAGTGCTGGAGAGCTGACCAAAAGATTTCAGCAGGCAGGTTACTCTAAAGAGTACAATGCATTTTATCCGGGAAAACATTTTAATTTCTCTGACACAGAGATTGATTTGTCGCTAAAACCCAACGCGATTCCATGCACAGAGATTGCCCTGCCTTTTCCACACAATCAGTCGAAATTAGTCTACAATGCTGTGACAAAAACATATGACTATTATGAGTACGGAAAAGCACATGTTGATCCACAGCACAACAATGCACAGCTTACCTTTAAGAATCTGTTGATACAGGATACGACTTTCGCACAGCTCGACCGCAATGGATATATGATTTACAATGTGATTGATGTGGGCCGTTCTGGCTATTACATTACAAATGGAAAGGCGATTGAAGTTGTCTGGGCAAAGGTAGGAGAGAATGCACCGACAATTTATTTTGACAAACTGACAGGGGAACAATTGCAGATCAATACAGGAAAAACTTATATTGCACTGGTTCCTTCTGACACATGGGCAAATGTTGCAATAAAGTAATTTTGAAAAATTAAAAAGTATAATCGTTTAGCCATGCACAATGAATGGTACATGGCTAAACTATAACTTAAGGTGGAGGAGTTATTATGAAAAATACCAAAAAATCATTGATGATAGCGGCTGTTTTGGCAGGAAGTATCGCTGCGATGTCCGGTTGTGGTGCCTCAAATAAACCGACAGTGGAGAATACAACAGAGTCTGCAGCGCAAGTACAATCTGTTTCGGAGATACAGACAGAAGTAGAATCCAAAACAGAAGTTGTGTCTGAGACAGAAACTGCATCTGAGATAGAAACTGAAACTGAGACAGAGACAGAAACTATGTCTGAGACAGAGACTACATCAAAGACGGAGAAAGAAAAGCAGTCCGAGACAAAAACAGAAGCAGAGCTGCAGTCGGAAGCGCAGAAACCACCAATGGAAACACAGACAACATCAGAGCCAGTTTTAGAGTCTGTTGTTGTGGCAGAAGGTTCTGTGTCGGAGGGGGATTTTGCTGTGCTTGTAAAAGGAACCGCAATTCCTCTTGGAGGAGATATGAGAAATTATGTTGGTCTGTTGGGCGACCCTGACGATTTTGCTTCTGCAAAAAGCTGTACAGAGGCGGGAGAGGATAAAGTTTATACCTATGGCGGCGCAGTAATCTATACTTATATTACAAATGGCGCAGATATTATATCGCTGATTGAGGTGACAGGCGGCGAAGAACTTCCTTCTGGAATCCATATTGGCAGTACAAAGGATGAAGTGATTGCGGCATATGGAAGTAATTATACAGAAGATGGAACAGAACTTTTGTATCAAATTGGAAACAAAACAATTGGATTGCAGATGACAAATGAGAAAGTATCCTTTATGGAGTTGTTTGGGTTATAAGGAATAATTCATTATTTAGCCCTATGAGGAAACCAGAATGAACAAAGAAAAACTTACAGCGTGGGGATTTGTAATGATATTTTTTATCCTGTGTATCATTCCCTCCGCAGGAATGTTGTTTTATCATTCCGAACTTGCAGAAAACCGGACACTTTCAGAGAAACCAGTATTTTGGACAGAAGAAGGAAAGTGGAATCGAAATTTTTTTGATGAGTTACAAACTTATGTATCAGAGCATTTTGCTTTTCGCGGAGAGCTTGTGGAGGCAGACAGCTTGATAAAGTATCAACTGCTGCGCACGCCCAGTGATGATCAGGTTGTAATTGGAAAAAAAGGGTGGCTGTATTTTGGACAGACGCTTGCAGATTATGCCGGTGTTACGCTATCCGACGAGGAGATTGACAACATTGCAAACACCTTAGCAGAAGTGACGCAATATGTAGAACATATGGGAAAACAACCGCTGTTTGTCATTGTGCCAAATAAAAACAGTATTTATCCAGAATATATGCCAGCACGGTTTGGAGACAAGGCAGAGCGCCGAAATCTCACTTTGCTACAACAATGCATGACAGACCAAGAAATTCCCTTTGTAGATGCATATCAGTTATTGCTTGCGCACAAAGACACAGAGGCGTTGTACTTACATGAGGATACACACTGGAATTACACAGGTGCTAGACTTGTGTTAAATGAGATTTATGCAGCATTTGGACTCTCTGAACAGTATTCCCTTACAGGGTATACTATGGAAGAAAACCATGAACCCGATCTGTATAAAATCTTGTTTCCATCAAAAGAACACTTTGAAGCACAACATATCTATAAAGACAATAAACCATATGATTATGTAGGAAGACTTCACAGCTTGGATGATATTACAATTCGGACGACTTCGTCGGCGCAAAATGGTGAATCCATCTTGGTGTATCGCGACAGCTTTGGCAGAGCAATGATTCCCTTTATGGGCGGTTCCTTTTCGCAGGCGGTCTTTAACCGCTCTACACCGTATGATCTCTCACTGATAGAAAAGACGGAATGCAACTATGTATTATTTGAGATAGTAGAGCGCAATTTACAAGATCTTGGTCAGATTGTTGTTCCTAAATAAATTGATACATATAAAAGTAACGGCAAGCGTTTGCAGGACGGAGCGGTTGCTTTTTTTGTGGCAAAAAATCAAACGGTTATTCGTTTATATTTTTCGGTTTAAGAAATTCTTGAATGCCGTAATTTCTTGTGATATAATAAACCGATTATGTAAGGAACTGTAGAGAAATAACTGAATTTGTATCACTTATTTTTCTACAATTCCTAAAAGAAAGCACAGGTGATAAGATGAAGGCATTTTTGATTTTGGAAGATGGCACCGTTTTTGAGGGGACCCATATCGGTGCGCACAAAAAAGAAGTAATCAGTGAAATCGTTTTTAACACTTCTATGGCAGGTTATCTTGAAGTGCTCACCGATCCGTCCTATGCGGGTCAAGCAGTATGTATGACTTATCCATTAATCGGAAACTATGGCATCTGCACAGATGATATGGAGTCAAAGAAACCTTGGCCTGACGGCTTCATTGTCAGAGAATTATCTAGAAACTTCAGCAATTTCAGAGCAGACTTTTCCATTCAACAATTTTTAGAACAGAATAATGTATTAGGTATTGCAGGGATTGACACAAGAGCACTCACTAAGATTCTGCGTGAAAAAGGCACGATGAACGGTATGATAACGACCAATGAACAATACAAAAAAGACGAAATATTACCAAGATTAAAAGCCTACACAACGGGTAAAGTCGTTGAGAAAGTTACCTGTAAAGAAAAATATGAAATCCAAGGGGTTCGAGATTTGTCAGAGAATGGTGCACTTTCTGGAAGTGCAAAGTTTGTGCCAGAAGATTATAAGGCTGGAAAAAGAGAGAAAAAACCCTCTCTTGTCAAAAAGCTAAATGGCGCAGGCAAGAAAGTTGCACTTCTTGACTTTGGTATGAAAGACAATATTGCTTATTCTCTCAAAATAAGAGGATGCGATGTCACTGTTTATCCGGCAACGACGCCCGCCACAGAAATTATTGCGGCAAATCCCAATGGCATTATGCTCTCAAATGGTCCTGGCGATCCAAAAGAATGTACTTCTATTATAGCGGAAATCAAAAAATTATATGATACAAATATTCCAATTTTTGCAATTTGCCTAGGGCATCAGTTGATGGCGCTCGCTACAGGAGCAGATACGTACAAAATGAAGTATGGGCATAGAGGGGGCAATCACCCTGTCAAAGATCTTGCTACTGGCAGAGTATATATTTCCTCACAGAATCATGGTTATGTGGTGGATATGGACAAACTAGACTCTAAGGTTGCAACACCTGCTTTTGTCAACGTAAATGATGGTACCAATGAGGGGTTATCTTATACGGGGAAAAATATTTTTACGGTTCAGTTCCATCCTGAGGCATGTTGCGGTCCGCAAGACTCGGGTTATCTGTTTGATCGATTTATTGATATGATGGAGGTGACAAGATAATGCCTAAGAACCCAAATGTGAAAAAAGTAATGGTGATTGGTTCTGGACCAATTATAATTGGACAGGCTGCGGAATTTGACTATGCAGGCACACAGGCATGTCGCTCGCTCAAAGAGGAAGGAATTGAAGTAGTACTTGTAAATTCTAATCCAGCAACAATTATGACGGACAGAGATATTGCGGATAAAGTTTATATTGAGCCTTTGACAATAAAAGTTTTAGAACAGATTATTGAAAAGGAAAAACCGGATTCTATCCTGCCAACGCTTGGCGGACAGGCAGGGTTAAATCTTGGCATGGAGCTTGAGGAGAGTGGATTTCTGGCTTCTCATCACGTAAAACTGCTTGGCACGACAGCCGCCACTATCAGAAAGGCGGAGGATAGACAGGCGTTTAAGGACACAATGGAAAAAATTGGAGAACCTTGTGCGGCGTCGCTTGTGGTTGAGAATGTTGAGGACGGTGTGGCGTTCACCAAAACAATCGGTTATCCGGTAGTGCTGCGTCCGGCATATACGCTTGGCGGGAGTGGCGGCGGTATTGCGCACAATCAACTTGAACTCGAAGAAATCCTTGAAAATGGTCTGCGGCTTTCCCGTGTAGGGCAAGTTCTTGTGGAGCGTTGTATTGCGGGCTGGAAAGAGATTGAGTACGAGGTGATGCGCGACAGCGTCGGAAATTGTATTACGGTGTGTAATATGGAAAATATTGACCCAGTTGGTGTTCACACAGGTGACAGCATTGTTGTAGCGCCTTCGCAGACTTTAAGCGACAAAGAATACCAGATGCTGCGCACCTCCGCGCTCAATATTATTTCGGAATTAAATATTACAGGCGGCTGTAATGTGCAGTTTGCACTTCACCCGACAAGTTTTGAGTACTGTGTGATTGAAGTGAATCCGCGTGTGAGTCGTTCTTCTGCGCTGGCTTCCAAAGCGACAGGATATCCCATTGCAAAGGTTGCGGCAAAAATTGCGCTTGGCTACACATTAGATGAGATTAAAAATGCGATTACAGGCAAGACTTATGCAAGTTTTGAACCGGCTTTGGATTACTGCGTGGTAAAGATGCCACGACTTCCTTTTGACAAGTTTATCACAGCAAAGAGAACACTTACCACACAGATGAAAGCAACCGGGGAAGTTATGAGTATCTGTACAAACTTTGAAGGGGCATTAATGAAGGCAATTCGCTCGCTTGAACAGCATGTGGATTGTTTTAGAAGCTATGATTTTTCGGAGCTTGACAGAGATGCATTGCTGCGGCGTATGCAGAAAGTAGATGACCAGCGCATTTATGTTATTGCGGAAGCTCTTAGAAAAGGAATTGATTATGATACAATCTACGATATCACGCGGATTGATCGTTGGTTTATTGATAAGATTGCCGTGTTGGTGGAGATGGAACACACACTGGAGACACAACCTCTTACATTAGAGTTGCTAAAAGAAGCAAAGCGGTTAGAATTTCCTGACAGTGTGATTGCGCGACTTGTTGGTATTGAGGAGTCCGCAGTGAAGCAGATGCGCTATGCAAGTCATGTGACAGCTTCCTTTAAGATGGTAGATACTTGTGCAGCAGAGTTTGAGGCGAGCACCCCATATTATTATTCCTGTTATGATGGTGTCAATGAAGCAGTGGAGACGAACCCGCCGAAAAAAGTGCTTGTGCTTGGCTCAGGACCCATTCGCATCGGACAGGGAGTTGAGTTTGATTACTGTTCTGTTCATGCGACATGGGCATTTGCAAAGGCAGGATATGAGACGATTATTGTCAATAATAATCCTGAGACGGTCAGCACAGATTTTGATATTGCTGACAAACTTTATTTTGAGCCGCTTACGCCGGAGGACGTAGAAAATATTGTCAATATTGAGAAGCCTGACGGCGCAGTAGTGCAATTTGGTGGTCAGACGGCAATTAAACTTACAGAAAGTTTAATGAAAATGGGCGTTCCAATATTAGGAACAAAAGCAGAAGATGTTGACGCGGCAGAAGATAGAGAATTATTTGACAAGATTCTCGAAGATACACAGATTCCACGTGCAGCGGGTGGTACAGTCTACACGGCAGAGGAAGCAAAAGCAGTTGCAAATCGTCTAGGATATCCAGTGCTTGTCAGACCTTCGTATGTGCTTGGCGGACAAGGGATGCAGATTGCAATTTCCGACAAGGAGATTGAGGAGTTTATGGAAATTATCAATCGCATTGCGCAGGATCACCCAATTCTTGTCGATAAATACTTGCAGGGAAAGGAACTTGAAGTGGATGCGGTGTGCGATGGCACAGATATTTTAATTCCAGGAATTATGGAGCATATTGAGAGAACGGGTGTTCATTCCGGCGATTCCATTTCTGTCTATCCAGCACACACAATCACGGCAAAAGTAAAAGAGACCATTGCAGAGTACACACGGCGGCTTGCAAAAGCATTGCATGTGAAGGGTTTAATTAATATTCAGTTTATTGCGGTTGGAGAGGAAGTGTTTGTGATTGAGGTCAATCCCCGATCTTCGAGAACCGTTCCTTATATTAGTAAAGTGACTGGAATCCCAATTGTAGACCTTGCGACAGAAGTGATTATTGGAAAGACGATTCGGGAGCTTGGATATGAGCCAGGATTACAAAAAGAAGCTGCATATGTCGCGATTAAAATGCCTGTATTTTCTTTTGAGAAAATTAGAGGAGCGGAAATCAGCCTTGGACCAGAAATGAAATCAACAGGAGAGTGCCTTGGCATTGCGAAAACTTTTAATGAAGCACTATACAAAGCATTTCTGGGGGCTGGGATAGACTTGCCAAGACATAAGCGAATGATTATTACAGTAAAGGATGCAGACAAGGGAGAGGCAATTGAGATTGGAAGGCGCTTTGAAAAATTAGGGTATACTATCTATGCGACACGCAGCACTGCAAAGGCGCTAAATGACGCAGGTGTCAAAGCAAAAAAAGTCAATAAAATTCAGCAGGAATCACCGACTGTTATGGACTTGATTTTAGGACATAAGATTGACCTTGTGATTGATACACCGACACAAGGGCGTGACAAGTCAAGAGATGGATTTTTGATTCGCAGAACTTCTATTGAGACTGGTGTGAATTGTATTACAGCATTAGATACGGCAAAGGCACTTGCCACAAGCTTGGAAAATAAGAATGAGAATCCATTGACGCTTGTAAATATAACAGAATTGTGAGAGAGCATATGGCAACACAGAAACAAAAATCAATGAATGCAAGGAACTTTCAACGAGAGTTGGATAAAATACTAGAACAACTTACAGTTACACCGCGCTTACTGTTGCATAGTTGTTGTGCACCATGCAGCAGTTATGTACTTGAATATTTAAGACAATATTTTAAGATTACGGTATTTTATTACAATCCAAATATCTCGATGGAGGCGGAATATCAAAAGCGTGTGACAGAGCAAAAACGTTTGATTGACGCCTATAATCAACTGGATAGCGGATATTCGATTTCTGTCATAGAAGGGGATTATGAACCAGAAATTTTCTATGCGGCTACAAAAGGTTTGGAGCAGTGTCCAGAAGGTGGGGAACGCTGTTTTGCTTGTTATGAGCTGCGGTTGAGAAAAACAGCAGAGCTTGCCAAAGAGTTAGAACAGGATTATTTTACAACCACGCTCACGATCAGTCCACTAAAGAATGCCGCAAAGTTAAATGAGATTGGAGAGTCTTTGGCACAACAGTATCAAATGCCATGGCTTCCATCTGATTTTAAGAAGAAAAATGGTTATAAGCGATCGATTGAATTGTCGGCAGAATATGATTTATATCGACAGAATTATTGTGGGTGTGTGTACTCGCAAAAGTAGCGAGGAATGGATGGAGGGAACAATGAAAAAAATATTAAATTTGATTTCTGATGAAATGATGCAGGCGTTTGAACAGGCAGGCTATGAACGTGCGCTCGGAAAGGTAACACCGTCAAATCGCCCTGACTTGTGTGAATATCAATGTAACGGCGCAATGGCAGGTGCGAAACAATACAAAAAAGCGCCGATTATGATTGCAAATGATGTTGCGGCAAAGCTTTCTGACAGTGCAGTGTTTGAGAAAGTAGAGGCAGTTGCGCCCGGATTTCTAAATTTAACGCTGAAAAAAGAGTTTGTGGGAAACTATGTGAAGGATATGCGCGCTGACAAAAAATATGGTCTGGAAGAAGCCAAGACGCCTGCGACCATCATTATAGACTATGGCGGACCCAATATTGCAAAGCCGTTGCACATAGGACACCTTCGCTCTGCCATTATCGGAGAGAGTGTGAAACGCATTTTAAGATATATAGGACATAATGTAATTGGGGATGTACATCTGGGCGACTGGGGATTACAGATGGGGTTGGTTATGAATGAGCTCAAAATCAGAAAACCAGAACTTGTATATTTTGATGAAACCTATACAGGAATGTATCCAGAAGAACCACCATTTACCCTATCAGAGCTTGAAGAACTTTATCCTTTTGCAAGTAAGCGCTCCAAAGAAGATGACGCATACAAGGCAGATGCTATGAATTGTACCTTTAAACTACAAAGTGGTGTAAAGGGATACCGCGCACTCTGGAATCATATTATTGCTGTTTCTGTCACCGATTTAAAGAAAAATTATGAGCGGTTGAATGTAGTGTTTGATTTGTGGAACGGGGAATCTGCTGTGCATGACATGATACCGGGAATGGTTGATGCCATGAAAAAGGAGGGTTATGCATATCTAAGTGAAGGAGCTCTGGTGGTTGATGTTAAGGAGGATACAGATACGAAGGAAATTCCTCCTTGTATGATATTAAAATCGGACGGAGCAGCGCTCTACAATACGACAGACCTTGCGACAATTATGATGCGCATGGAACAAAATAAGCCAGATAAGATTATCTATATGACAGATAAGCGCCAAGAACTTTATTTTGAGCAGGTATTTCGCTGTGCAAGGAAGACAAAACTTGTGAAGCCTGAGACTGAGTTGACATTTATCGGTTTTGGAACGATGAACGGTAAAGATGGGAAACCATTTAAAACGCGTGATGGTGGTGTGATGCGTCTTGAGAGTTTGATTCAGGAAATTCATGACGAGATGCTCAAGAAGATTACGGAGAATCGCAATATAGAGGATGAGGAAGCAAGGCAAACGGCGGAGACTGTCGCACTTGCTGCATTAAAATATGGCGATTTGTCCAATCAGGCAAGCAAAGATTATATTTTTGACATTGACCGGTTTACGTCGTCGGAGGGTGATACAGGTCCTTATATCCTGTACACAATTGTGCGTATTAAATCGATTCTTGCAAAATATATAGAAAATGGTGGTAATCTACAGACAATCTATTCTGATATTAAGTCACCTGTGAATAACAGTGAAAAACAGTTGATGATGGAACTTGCAAAGTTTAATGCAAGTGTTGAGGTAGCGGCTGAAGAATATGCACCGCATAAGCTCTGCGCCTATATTTATGACCTTGCAAATGCATTTAATCATTTTTATCATGAGACTAAGATTCTTGCGGAGGAGGATATGAGCAGAAAGGCTGGATGGATTGCACTTCTTACACTTACAAGGGACGTGCTTGAAACTTCGATAGATTTGCTTGGATTTTCGGCACCAGAGAGAATGTAGAACAAACCCGACTGAAAAGCAGTCGGGTTTGTTTTTGTGTATAGTCCTATGAAGTAAGGGGAAGGAAAATCTATAGAGAAAATGTTATCTGTTGAAATATAACTGAAAAGTTAATTAAAAAATAGTAAAAGTATATAGGAAATTGCAAAAGAAGGAGAACACGTTAAACTAGAATATAAAAAATTTGTAAAAGTATTAGAATAAACGCACAAAAGAGTGCAGAATTATTTTAAATAATTTACATAAAAAGTGATTTTTTGTAGCATTTTTTTAAATTATATAGTTTGATATGTCAATATGATAAAAAAAGTAATTTTTTTACACAGAAAATAGGCAATATTATATACTCGATAAAAACTTTGTGGTAAAATAAAAAATAAATAGTAGCGCAAAACGGTTCAAATAACTGTGCGGAAACAAAACAGTTATCTAAAATATAAACTATGAGAAGGGGGCATGTACATTATGTACGAAAATCAGAAGGGGCTAATCTTTACAAATGATAAGTGTATTGGCTGTAACAAATGTATTTCAGTCTGCCCAGTTATTGTTGCAAACAGAGCTGTTATGACAAAGGAAGGATTCCAAAGGATAGAGGTGGACGGCGATAAGTGTATTGCATGTGGTGCCTGTTTTGACGCATGTGAACACAATGCAAGAGAATTTGTTGATGATACAGAGGAATTTTTTGCAGCACTTGCAAAGGGAGAACGAATATCCATTTTGTGGGCACCTGCGTTTGCTGCAAATTATCCAAATGAATACAAAAAGATTCTTGGTGGATTGAAAAAAATGGGAGCAAATCGTATTATTAGTGTCAGCTTTGGCGCAGATATTACTACGTGGGGATATATCAAATATATTTCGGAACATCATTTTACTGGTGGTATTTCTCAGCCATGTCCGGCGATTGTAAATTATGTGGAGCATTACATACCAGAGTTGATACCAAAACTTATTCCAGTACAAAGTCCGCTTATGTGCGCTGCGATCTATGCAAAAAAATATTTAAACATTACGGATAAACTTGCGTTTATTAGTCCGTGTATTGCCAAAAAAGATGAGATTAATGACCCTAAGAACAAGGGGTATGTTAGCTATAATGTGACTTTTGACCATCTGATTCAGTATGCAAGAAAGCACAATATTAAAGCGGAGCCAGCACCAGATGAAATCGAATATGGTCTAGGTTCTATCTACCCAATGCCGGGTGGATTGAAGGAAAATGTATATTGGTTTTGTGGTGAGGAAGTGTTTATCCGTCAGATTGAAGGGGAGAAACATGCCTATGAATTTCTGGAGGATTATAGGAAAAGAGTTCTCGCAGGAAAGAGACTTCCATTTATGGTCGATGCACTTAACTGTTCAAAGGGCTGTATCTATGGTACAGGTATAGAGGAGAACAAGACAGAAACAGACGATATTCTTTATGAACTTCAAGCGATTAAGGAGGCGAGCAAATCCAATAGAAAGAGCAGTGCATGGGCAAGAAAAGCGACGCCAGCACAACGACTTAAAAGCCTTAATAAGCAGTTTGCATGTCTGGATCTCAAGGATTTTATGCGCGAATATACAGACAAATCAAATGGAAATAAGATACAGATACCAAATTCGTCAGAATTAAGTGCCATTTTTGCCGATATGAAAAAGAATACTACAATATCACAACATATTAATTGTAGCGCATGTGGATATGATACTTGTGTAGAAATGGCGACTGCAATTCACAATAAATGCAATAATAAAAATAGTTGTGTCCATTACATTAAAAATATGGCAGAGCAGGAGAAAGAACGTATACAAGAAATTTCTTATGAAGTGGAAGCAAAGAACGACGAGATGGCAAAAAAGAATGCGACAATTGAGGAGATGGTTGGAGAGGCATACGGTGAATTTAACACCTTGAATATATCTATTGATGAGATGATTGATGGCAATAATAACAATGCAGAAGAAAGTACAAACATTAGTATGGCTATGATGAAGGTTGTTAATTTCTGTGATGATATGAGAAAATCATTTGGTGAGATTCATGAGCTTTTGGAACAGCTTGGCGGGAATAATGAGAACATTACAAAAGTGGCGGCCAAGACGAACCTTTTGTCACTAAATGCTTCTATTGAAGCAGCAAGAGCCGGTGAAGTTGGAAAAGGATTTGCAGTGGTTGCACAGGAGATTAAGACTTTAAGTGATGTGAGCAGAGGTGCCGCAGATGACAGCAGCAAGAACAAAGACCAGATTGTGACAGCGATTGCAAGACTTATGGAGAGTTCGGATAATCTAATACAAATTGTCGACAATGTAAATGAACGAATCTCAAATCTAGCGGCAAGTACAGAGGAGATTGCTGCGTCTGCCACAATGATAGGACAAGTAGCATCAGAATTACATAACAAATTTGACCGAATCAAGGCGCTTTAGACACAAAATTTTAAGGATTGAAGTTTTTCGCAATAAAGTGTATAATCAATCTGATACCTTAAATTAAATCAAGGAAAGAGAGACGAAAATATGAGCAGTAAAATACCATACAAAATTTATCTGGAAGAAAATGAGATGCCAAAGCAGTGGTATAATGTCAGGGCAGATATGAAGAACAAACCTGCGCCAATATTGAATCCAGCAACGATGAAGCCAATTACAATCGACGAGTTATCCCCTATTTTTTGCGAGGAATTGGCAAGACAAGAATTGGATGATACCACCCCTTATTTTGATATACCGCAGGAGATTCGCGACTTTTATAGAATGTACCGTCCATCGCCGCTCACACGTGCATACTGTCTTGAGAAAAAATTGGATACACCGGCACACATTTATTATAAATTTGAAGGAAATAATACATCGGGAAGCCACAAACTTAACTCAGCAATCGCACAGGCTTACTACGCAAAACAGCAAGGGTTAAAGGGTGTGACTACTGAGACCGGAGCAGGACAGTGGGGAACAGCGCTCTCTATGGCATGTTCTTATTTTGAACTGGATTGTCAGGTATATATGGTAAAAGTGTCCTATGAACAAAAACCTTTTCGGCGCGAGGTTATGCGAACCTACGGGGCAAAAGTGACACCTTCACCCTCTATGCTGACAAGTGTTGGCCGCAAGATTAACGAGCAATTTCCGGGGACATCGGGAAGCCTTGGCTGTGCGATTTCAGAGGCGGTGGAGGCCGCTACAACACAGGAAGGATATCGCTATGTGCTCGGGTCTGTGCTTTCCCAAGTTCTTTTGCACCAGACGATTATTGGATTAGAAACAAAGTCTGCGCTGGATAAATACGGAATTAAAGCGGACATGATTATTGGCTGTGCAGGTGGCGGTTCTAACTTGGGCGGATTGATTTCTCCATTTGTGGGTGACATGCTTCGCGGTGAGGCCAATTATGAAATTATAGCAGTAGAGCCAGCTTCTTGCCCTAGTTTAACAAGAGGAGTCTATGCATATGACTATTGTGACACAGGAAAAATTTGTCCATTGGCAAAGATGTATACACTGGGAAGTGGATTTATTCCATCTGCAAATCATGCCGGAGGACTGCGCTATCACGGCATGAGTTCGATTGTATCACAACTGTATGAAGATGGTATTCTCTCTGCAAGAAGCGTGGAGCAGACAGAAGTGTTTAAGGCTGCACAGACCTTTGCAAAAGTAGAGGGGATTCTGCCAGCGCCTGAGAGCAGTCATGCAATCAAAGTAGCGATTGACGAGGCTTTGAAATGCAAAGAGACTGGAGAGGAGAAAAATATTGTCTTTGGTCTTACAGGAACAGGATACTTTGATATGGTTGCATATCAGAAATTTAATGATGGTAAAATGTCAGATTATATTCCTTCAGAGAAGGAACTTGCAAAGAGCATTGCATCTTTGCCAAAAGTTGAGATGCAATAAGAAATTGAGAAAAACCGGACGCGGGTAGCTTTTGCTGCGTAGTTTCTTTCCGCGTTCGTGTGCATAATAAAAGGACTGGTTTTTCCAGTCCTTTTATTAAAATTATAATTAAGTTACTTATACAACGCGTCTGTATGCAATCGATACTTGCGCGACCTACACACTACTTTTTCCACGGCATGGGTTTGTACAATCGAGTAGGGGAAAGTTTATCTTTCCCCTACTCGCGTGCCGGACGCGGGCAGCATTTGCTGCTTATTTCCTCTCCGCGTCCATGTGCATAAAAAATGGGGCCTACAGGGCTCGAACCTGTGACCCTCTGCTTGTAAGGCAGATGCTCTCCCAGCTGAGCTAAGACCCCAATTTTGACAGTTTTTTCAACTGACTCACTTAGTATACTCATTTTTGATAGAAATGTCAATACTTTTCTCATAAAAATTTATATTTTAGAATAGGCCTTTTTAAATCAAAAAATATATGATAAAATTATGATAAAAAATCAAGTGAGGAAATTACGAAATGAAAGTGATTGTGCATGACCTGCAGGAAAAGTCATGGCAGGCACTCGGAATGCAACTTCAGGAAAAGGATATTGTTATTGGAAAAAACATGGAGACGACTGAAAAAGATATTGGGAGACTAATTGGAAGTTGTCGACAACTTGTGCTTATTAGCCGCTGTGTGTATGGTGGGTTTAGCCCATTTATTCAAGGAATACTCAGCAAATGCAAGCGATATTTTGGACCGTTTCTTGAGGTGCGACATGGGCAGACGCACTATCAAGTACACAATGGGAATAAAAATGAATTTGCTATGATTTGCTGCTTTTATGGGGATCAGATCACGACTAGAGAAGAACAGTCAGCAAGGATACAGTCTGTATCTGATGGGATTTCCCTCCAGGCGCGGGGAGTCAAGATTATTTTTTTTAATACAATTGATGCGCTAAGAAACTGTAAAGAAATTTGAATCTTGTATTTGTGTAGTTGAAGGGGGTGAGCAGAGTGGTTCTATTTCTGGATGGCAAGTGTGCATCGGTGACAAACCATGAGTTCAACGCTGACAGTATGCGTGAATATTTGCAGCAGGAAGAACTGATCACAGCTAAGATTACAGAGAATATGGACTGGAATAAAATATGTAGGTATTTGGAGGAGGCGCAGGCAATTGTGTTGGCAGCAGATATCTATTTGGACAGTGTATCTTCAGAAGTTCTCAGCTTTTTGGAGAGGGTTGAGCAGGCGGTGATTGACGGAGAGAGTATTGGCGCAACTTTCTATGCAATTCTCTATACGGAATTGTATGAGGGGGAACAGACTAGTATTGCGATGGAAGTCTTAAAGAACTTTTGTTTGCATGCTAATATTACATGGGGTAGAGGGCTGGGGATTGGAGGAAATAAGCTCGAAGCTGATTCTGGAAAAAGAAGCTTATGGAAGCATTTAGAGAAACATATGGTTGATTTTCGATTAAGATTTTTACAAGAACAAGCGTTGTTTATTCGAGAACGAATACAAGGTACAGATGTATATATTCATCCGAAGGACGTGTCAAGAAAAGAATATATTCGGAAAATGAACCGTCGTGTTAAAAAAAATAATCGCGTAAAAATCGCCCAAAATTAAAAAAATCGAGGAAATCATCATAAAAATATCAGCTCTTTCAACAAGAAAGAACAGCTATTTTTACAACATTTTAACGGAATATGTGGAATTTTGACAAATGCTGTATATTAAGCGCAAAAAGTGCGAAAAGTAACTGTTGCAAGATAAATTGACATTCTTATATAATGGACATTGCCAAATCCTGCTAGAATTTGTAAGTAAACGTAATTTGGGAGTAGCGTTTATAAATTCTTTGAGCCAAGATTATGATTGGGAGACGTGATTTGGGTGGCATTTGGCGGTCAATAATAAGAATGGAGGAGAAGCTTATGGAGCAGTTAAACGTAATGACACAGCAGGATAACGAGAAAATTTTTAGAATACTCAGCGATTTACTTACAAAAGACAAGGAATTTCAGATTATGATCACCGTTCCAGCGGGTACGAAGCTTACGAACAGTGAAAACAGCCTGATTAGCAAAAAGACTGACAGCAGACCAGAATCAAATTCCTTGGAAAATGCACATGACTTGGAGAAAGATGTGACGGATATGATACACGAGATCGGTGTGCCCGCCCATATCAAAGGGTACCAGTATCTGCGCGAAGCGATTATGATGTCGGTGGAGGATATAGAAATGCTCAACTCTATCACCAAGATTCTTTATCCGTCGATCGCAAAGAAATACCAGACAACACCGAGCCGTGTTGAGCGCGCCATACGGCACGCAATCGAAGTAGCATGGAGCAGAGGGAAAATGGAGACGCTTGATTCGCTTTTCGGATATACGATCAACCTCGGAAAGGGCAAGCCGACAAATTCTGAGTTCATTGCTCTGATAGCAGATAAAATAAGACTTCACTACAGAGCATAATACAAAGTATAATCCGACAAATTCCTTTACATTCCCGCTTCGGTTGGTGTATAATATTTACAGTGTAACTTAATTCGCAACACTAAGATGAGTGTGGAAAGGGATTTGATAGTATGAAAAACATTTTATTTGTGGCTTCAGAGGGTGTACCATTTATTAAGACGGGAGGACTTGCGGATGTGGTAGGTGCACTTCCCAAATACTATGATAAAAGATACTTTGA
>ERZ778503.392-NODE-392-length-36667-cov-6.388288_pt1 | contig 36667 bp, 28 predicted proteins | sample MGYA00510047_ERZ778503 | MGnify/ENA primary metagenome ERZ778503 (study PRJEB29527, sample SAMN07138965) | mouse gut metagenome | material: feces | host: mouse | place: China:Nanjing | collected 2016-01-25 ... | reverse complement strand
GTATAGCCGAGGACTGAGCCGTCGGCAAGACGGTCGCGCATGGCGTCGAGCACCGGTTTCGGCGTAGCGAAGTCCATATCGGCAATCCACAGCGGCAACAGGTCGCAGCGACCGTATTTTTCTTCAAGTTCTTCTATTTTTGTAGCGTCGGTCAGCCGGCGGTCGACGACGTTGTCGAAATCATAGTTCTGTTCTTTCATAATCATGTGCAAAAATAACGCTTTTTCCGCACATGTCATCACCGGTTGACCACATTTACAGGCGTGCCGGCAATGAAACTTCCGACATTGCCGATTGCTATGTCGAAAAGGCGTTCGCGCGCGGCATCGGAAGCCCACGCGATGTGCGGGCTTATGAAACAGTTAGGCAATGAAAGCAGCGGATTAGCTGCTTCAGGCGGTTCCTGACAGAGGACATCTAGTCCTGCAGCGGCAATGACTCCGGCACGGAGCGCATCGGCAAGAGCCGCTTCGTCGACAACCGGACCGCGTGATGTATTTATGAGTATGGCTGTCGGTTTCATCATGGCCAGACGGCTCGCGTCGACAAGGTTGCGTGTATCAGGCGTCAGCGGACAATGAAGACTTACGACATCGGATGTGGCGAAAAGTTCGTCGAGTCCGGTCTTCACATATCCCGCCGGCAACTCCGAGGCCGGCTTCGAAGTATACACAGCCACCTCCATGCCCAATGCTGCCGCTATGGCCGCAGTCGCTCTTCCCGTATTTCCGAAGCCCACGACCCCGAAACGCCGTCCGGCAAGTTCGGGCAAAGGAAAATCGCGGTAACAGAAATCGGGCTGCTCCGACCATTTACCACCGCGGTTGCATGCGGCATAATACTCTACACGGTTTGTTATTGCCAGCAGATGGGATATAGCCATCTGGGCTACGGATGCGGTGCTGTAGGCCGGAATGTTGGTGACCGTTATACCGGCTCGGCTTGCAGCCTCGACGTCGACCACGTTATATCCTGTGGCAAGCACGCCTATGTATTTCAGTCCCGGCAATGCCGAAATGATACGCGAGTTCAGCGGCACTTTGTTGGTAAGCGCCATCGTGCAGTCACGGAGGTTGGCGATGATGCCTTCTTCGTCGTCGTGCGGATAATGGTTGTAAATCTGATAGCTGTCAAGACCCTCAATAAGGTCAAAACGTTTCCAATGCGGATCGGAAACGGGAAATACGGCCTCGCCGTCGAGGCAAAGCAGATTGTGCTTCATAAAAGAATCGGTTAAATGGTGTGGCCGCAGCCTTTCAGGCCTGCATTATTGCGGATTCGATAGCATCGATATCGGCAGCGAGCTTTTTTTCGATTCCAAGACGCTCTTCGATATTGCGGCAGGCATATATCACGGTAGCATGGGTGCGGTCGATACGATGTCCTATTTTGGTAAGCGGCATATTCGCCAGCTTCTTTGCAAGATACATCACCACCTGACGCGCATCGGAGATCTCGCGCTTACGGCTCTTGGTGAAAAGCAGGTCGGGCTTAACGCCGTAATGCGAAGCCACGGCTTCAGCTATCACTTCAAAGTTTACGCTCCGGCGATTGATTTTCACCGCATTAGCCAGTACACGACGGGCAAGGTCAAGCGTGATGTCGCAATTGAGTGCGGTGGCATGCGCATAGAGCGACACGACTATTCCTTCTATTTCACGAATGCTGTCGGTAACGTTCGATGCTATAAATTCACGCACTTCAGCCGGTATATCGAGTCCGTCCTGCTCGGCTTTGAGCTGAAGAACGTCGCGACGCAGCTCAATGTCGGGCTTATCAAGCTCTACCGACATACCCCATTTGAAACGCGAGAGCATACGGGCTTCAAAACCTTCCATCTCAGCCGGCGGACAGTCGCTGGACATGATAATCTGCTTGTTGTTCTGATGCAGATGGTTAAAGATATGGAAGAAAATATTCTGCGTACCTTTCTTACCCTGAAGATCCTGTATGTCGTCGATAATCAGAGTGTCGATGCTCTGGTAGAAATGGAAAAAGCTGTTTGTGGTACCTTTCGCGACAGCAGCCGTATATTGGCTCTCGAAAAGACGGGCGGTGACATAAAGCACGCGCGCCTGCGGGTTCTTCTCTTTTATACGTATGCCTATTGCCTGAATAAGGTGCGTTTTACCTACACCTGTAGAACCGAAAACAAAAAACGGGTTGAATGTCTTGATTGTCGGATTGTCTGCAATCGATTCGCCTATGGTTCGCGCAATTTGGTTACTCTGACTGAGGCAGTAGTTCTCGAATGTATAGCGGGCGTAAAGCTGCGGATCGAATTCGGCAGCGGGTTTCGGCTGGAACGGGTTCGCAGGCTGCGCCTTGCTTTGCGCCATGATCGTAGGCGAAGGCTGCGCGCTGCGCTGGGTTATCACTGTCGACGGGTCGTTGTGGACAGGATAATAGTCATAGAAAAGCTGTACCCCCGGACCGTACACTTTCTTAATCCCCGCACGCAACACATCGAGATGGCGTTCTTCGAGCTGATCTACGAAGAACTCCGACTGCACCATCAACACAAGAGTGTTGTTCTCGAAACTCACCGAAGTGATGTCCCGGAACCAGGTGTCGTATTGTTGCGGCGTGATGTTGTCCTTTATGAAGCGGCAACATTCGCTCCATAATTCTTTGTGTCGGCTTTCCATTTCTTGGGGGATTTGGGGTGGTTAGCTGCTTAGGGGCACTGTATTTCCGATTACAAAATTCCAAAAAAAAATGTTGAAAAACAAATAGCTTTTTATTTGCAATTTTCAATTCTTTTGCAACTGTAAACAGTTCAGCATTTTACAAATCCGCCTTTGCAAAGCTTAAACAAAAGAGTTAAGGTTTTCATCTAACAAACTACATATCAATGCGCAATCATATACAATCACAGTTTCACAAACAACGGCCTCCGACAAGTCGGAAGCCGTGAAACATGCGATAATGAGGCGTTCAGCGATACAGGAGTAAGGTGTCGCCTGATTTCGCTAATTTAGAATCGTTTTAAATAAAATCAGAATACCTTTATAGTGACGTAGCGCTTGGGATTGCGCTTGATATCGACAAAAAGTGAATCAAGCGATGAAACCGTATTATTGATATTATCATAAAGTTCGGGGTCACGCGTAAGCTTACCTATGCTTGATTCAGGATCGTTAAGCTGGGCTGACAGAGCAGCAAGATTCGCCGATGTGGCACTGAGATTCGCAAGCAGACTGTCGATCTCAGCCTGATTCAGACGATATGACACTTCAGCAAGGTCGCCGGTCAACGAATCGACATTCGATGTGATATTCTTGACATCAGCCACAACAGGGGCAAGAGAATTCATAGTCGATGCCAGACGCTGAGAAGCAACAGCCAAATCAGCGGAAATAGCATCAAGTCGCCCTACAGAGGCTTTCAAAGCAGGGTCGGCTACAATAGCATTAAGCCCCGACAGCAACGAGTCGATTTTAGGAAAGATTGTTTCCACCGAAGGAATGACGTTCTCGGTCAGACCGCTCATCAATCCTTTTGCCGAACCTGATTCAATGGTGTCGCCGACAGCATGGACGGAAGCGGCATCATTGTTTAGCTGAAGCGATATGGATGCAGTGCCAAGCAAATCCGTCCCAAGCAAGGCCTTGGAACCCGACGGAATGCGCAGAGCCTTGTCAAGACTCATTTCCACCGACACATGACCGGGGTTATTGAATTCATAGCGTATGTCGCGCACCTGCCCTACCTTGAATCCGTTGAGAGTCACAGGTGCAGAAACAGCCAGGCCTTCGACATTATCGTATACGGCATAATAATAATTGGATGCCTTGAATACATTTACCCCTTTGAGATAATTGATTCCGAACACCAGTATGCCCAGAGCCGCGATTACACTTAATCCTATAATTACTTCTTTGCGAAAAACTTTTTTCATTTCGAATCTCTCTGTATATGCTTTTTTCGTTAATATTTCTAATTTGTGTGCCGCCGGATTTCGGAATGACGTCCGAAATATTTGCCGAAAGCCTCAAAAAGAGCCTCGGCACATTTCTGACGTCCGGATGCCGTATTGAGGAATTTTTCCGCCTCGGGATTGCAGATAAAATCCAATTCTACAAGCACCGACGGCATACCCGTAGCCCAAAGGACCCAGAATCCGGCCTGACGGATTCCTTTGTCGGCTCGTCCGGCATGGTCCACCAAAGCTTCCTGCGCCAGAGAGGCCATCTCAAGGCTATTTTGGAGATGCGCGCTCTGGCTAAGCTCGAATATTATGTACGACTCCGTCGAATTCGGATCGAATCCCTGATAAATCTCCTCGGCATCTTCGCCTTCAAGCTCGATTACGGCATTCTCACGCATGGCGACCTCAAGATTGCTTTCGGACTTGTGCAGTCCTACCGTATAGACCGATGCGCCATGGATCTTCGCACGATTGCGGTTACGGCGGTCAAGGGAATTGACATGTATAGAGATAAACAGATCGCCTCCTGCCTCATTAGCTTTTGCCGCACGGTCCTGGAGAGATATAAAGCTATCATCCTTGCGGGTATAGACAACGTCCACACTATCGGCATAACGCTTGTCGATCATCCGTCCGAGCCGCGTCGCCACATCAAGGACTATGGTCTTCTCTTTGGCGCTACGCCCAGTGCAACCGTAGTCTTTGCCTCCATGCCCCGGATCAAGCACAAGAGTAAACGGACGCAAACCGTCTTCTCCGGCATAAAGCGACGGAGCGACAATACCGCATAATGCGATAGCAAAGAACAGGGCTGAAGCCCTTGTACAGGTTTTGAGTCGGGACATCGCACGTTTACAAAAACCTTGCAAAGGTAATCATTAAATAGCTCTCCACCCTATTCTAAAGGTCGAAAAAACTAATATAATGGTATAAAATTCGCAAAAACGGCAATTTCTTCGTATATTCGCAAATAAAACCAATCATTCAAAACGTTCCTGCAAAATATTTTATGAAAAAAAAGAAACTGATAATCCTGCTCTCTTTCACCGCGGCCATGACTGACATAAATGCCGCCGGTCCGGAATCAACGACCCCATTGTGGCTTCGCGACGCCCGCATCTCTCCCGACGGGAACGAAATCGTATTTACATATAAAGGCGACATATTCACCGTACCGACAAGCGGAGGCAGCGCACGCCGAATCACCTCAGCCGCAAGCTATGAATGCAATCCGGTGTGGAGTCCTGACAGCAAGACCCTGGCATTCGCCTCCGACCGCCACGGCAACTTCGACATATTCACAGTCGACGCACACCGCCCCGGGACGTGGAAACGCCTGACATTCGATTCGGCATCGGAAATTCCCGAAACCTTCACCCCCGACGGCCGCCGCGTGATGTACTCGGCAGCCATACAGGATCCGGCGGCAAGTGCACTCTACCCGTCAGGACGAATGACCGAATTGTACGCCGTCAGCACAGACGGAGGCGCGCCGGAACAGATTCTTGCCACCCCGGCACGATATATATCATGGAGTCCCGACGGCAAAAGCTTCCTCTATCAGGATGTGAAAGGTTTCGAGGACGAGTGGCGCAAGCACCATACCTCGTCGGTGACACGCGACATCTGGCTTTACGAACCGGCCACAGGACGTCACACACAGCTGACACACCGCCCCGGCGAAAACCTAAATCCGGTCTGGGGAAGCGACGGAAAAGAAATATATTACCTGAGCGAACGCGACGGCGACTCTTCCATAAACGTTTACCGCGCCTCAACCTCCGAAGCGGACAAGGCTGAAGCCGTCACACGTCTGGCCACACACCCCGTCCGGTTCCTTTCACGCGCAACCGACGGACGCATGGCGTTCGCCTACGACGGCGAACTATACACTATAGCCCCCGGCGCACGCAAGCCCGAAAAAGTCAGAATAGAACTGAACGCAGATTTCCCGTCCGAAACGCGCAAACTGAACGCCACTTCAGGGGCTAAAAATGCAGTGGCATCGCCCGACGGAAAGTCCATAGCGTTCATATACCGTGGCGATGTCTACGTGACACCTGTCGACTACCGTACGACCAAACAGATCTCCGATACCCCCGAAGCCGAGCGCGACCTGAGCTGGGCTTCGGACAGCGCGCTTATATACACCTCGGAGCGCGACGGGCGTTTCAACATCTATAAAGCCACAGTGGCTCGCAGCGACGAGGGTCACGACTTCGCCCATGCCACAATAATCAACGAAGAAGCTCTGTTCAAAGCGGACAAGCATGAACGCTCGGCTGCAAAAATGTCGCCCGACGGCAAACAGCTTGCATTCATTCTCGACCGCAACAAGCTCGCCGTAATGGATATGAAAAGCCGCAAGGTTCGCATGCTTACCGACGGCAGCACCTACCGGCAACGCGACGGAGGATTTTCCTACAGCTGGTCGCCCGATTCACGATGGATTGCCCTGGAGATCGTCGACCGCAAACATGACCCGTATACCGACATAGCCCTGATAAATGTGGCCGACGGCAGCCTGACGAACATCACCAACAGCGGATATTTCGACGCAATGCCCCGCTGGACTCCCGACGGCAAAGCGATATCTTTCGTATCGGAACGCTACGGAATGCGCAATCATGCCTCCTGGGGTTCACAAATGGATGTGATGCTCGCATTTCTCAACGATGACGCATACCGCCGCTACCGCATGAGCAAAGAAGAAGTGGAACTGCTCAAGGAACAGGAAAAGAAAGACAAAAATTCCGACAAAAAAGCTTCGGACAGCGACAAGCCTCTTGACATTGACGTCGAAGGCATCGCAGATCGCCTCGTAAGGGTAACGCCGATGTCGGTCGACATGCTCGACCATATTGTCGACGCCGACGGAGAAACTCTTTACTTCATATCCGAAGCCGAAGGTGGCGAAGCTTCCTACCTGTGGGAGTACGACATGCGCGAGAAAGAACTTGAAATGACCAAGCGCATGACCGACAGCCACGCAGGATTCGATGCTTCGGCCGACGGCAAGACAATATTCGTATTCGGCGAATCCCTGAAAAAGATGAGCAGCGGAGGCGGTCTTAAAAATATCACCTACAACGCACGCAAGACCCTCGATCCTGCCGCCGAACGCCGCTATATGTTCGACAATGCCGAACGCGAAGAGCGCGAGCGCTTCTATCGCACAGACATGCACGGTGTCGACTGGAAGAAACTCTCCGACAGCTACCGCCGCTTCCTGCCGCATATCAACAATAACTACGATTTCGCCGAACTGCTCAGCGAATGGCTCGGTGAACTCAACGTCAGCCACACCGGCGGACGTTTCCGCGGAACATCGCCCACTTCGGCCGCGGAGCGCACCGCGCGCCTTGGAGCCATACTTGACATGAACTATACGGGCAAAGGCGTACGCATCGAAGAAGTGCTGTCCAAAGGTCCCTTGGACGGAAAAGTGGTGGCCGGAAGCATAATAGAGGAAATTGACGGAGAGGAAATCGGAAGCGACACCCCGCTTTCAGTCCTTCTCGCCGATCGTAGCGGAGTTGCAACACTGCTCAGCGTGCGCACCCCCGACGACACACATGCCGAAGTGACAGTACGCCCGATCAGCGCCGGAGCCGAATCTGCCTTGCTGTATGACCGATGGGTACGCCGACGCGCAGCCGACGTCGACAGCCTGAGCTATGGACGCCTTGGCTACGTGCACATCAGTTCTATGGACGACGCCTCGTTCCGCAAGGTCTACTCCGACCTGATGGGCAAATACAACGATCGCGAAGGTGTGGTGATCGACATACGCTGGAATGGCGGCGGTCGCCTGCATGAAGACATCGAAGTGCTCTTTTCCGGTGAAAAATACTTCACACAGGAAGTTCGCGGCGAGGCAACCTGCGACATGCCGTCGCGCCGATGGAACAAACCGTCTGTCATGCTTATGGCCGAAGCCTGTTACTCCAACGCCCACGGCACGCCTTGGGTCTACAAGCACCGCGGCATAGGCAAACTCGTAGGTATGCCCGTTCCGGGAACCATGACATCGGTCAACTGGGTTACAATGCAGGATCCCACACTTGTTTTCGGTATTCCGGTAGTAGGATACCGTCTGCCCGACGGAGGCTTCCTCGAAAACCGCCAGCTTGAACCCGACATCAAGGTGGCAAATACACCTGAAGCCATCGTACGCGGCGAAGACCTCCAGCTACGCGCCGCAGTCAACGAACTCCTCCGCGAAATCGACAGCAGAAAAAAGTAACAAAATATCGACTTTATATATTTCCCCATACCGGAAAAAGTCGCGGAGCGACATATCTATAACTTAACCGCGGCTGAAGCATAGGCAAAGCCGCGGTTATAAATAGTCGACAAAGCGAGCCACGGAGTGGCGAGTCCGTTATACAACAAACGAATCCGCCAAATTACAGAGTCATCCCTCCGGGATTAGTCTGTATTTTCGTTTAAACCGTGGCTTTGCTAACGCTTCAGCCACGGTTAATCATGAATTACGTCGCTCTGCGACTAACATATACCCACAGTCGCTATCAGTCTATTTAAGACTAATACTTTTCATCACATTTGCAACATGAGCCACACTCTCGACATCCAACATTTCGTATTTGGCACTCTACACCGAGAAAATACCATCAACTTCGAAAATCGAGAAGCCTTATACCGATTTATATGGAAAAAATTGAAAGAACTTAAATGCCACCTTTACAGAATTAACGGCATGTCAGACCATGTACACATTGTTGTTGATGTACACCCAAGCATCAGTAAAGCCAAACTAATGCAATATCTGAAAACATCAAGTAGTCATTGGATGTCACAATCGGGCCTTTTTCCTAATTTTTGCGGATGGTGCAGCGGATATTTTTCTGAATCAAAAGATCCGGAATCACTTGACCGTATAGTAAACTACGTCAGGAATCAAGAAACTCACCATCTGGGAGAAGATTATATTGGTGAAGTAAAACGTTTGTATAATGCCAACGGCCTGGATTGGGACGATCGGGATATGTTATAGAACATAAGTCACGATAGTTAATTATGACAAAATGTCACATTTTCGAATGTGGCATTTTTTTTGCAGGTTGTTATAACAGATAACTGAACTTATTAAACAACCCATTATATGCAAAAAGGAACTATCGGGGTAACGACTGAAAACATCTTCCCCGTCATCAAGAAATTTCTTTACAGCGACCACGAAATCTTTCTTCGCGAGCTTGTGTCGAACGCTGTCGACGCCACCCAGAAACTCCGCACATTAGCCTCCTTCGGCGAATTCAAAGGCGAACTGGGCGCACTCGATGTGCGAGTTGATATCGACGCAGCAGCAGGAACCCTCACCGTCCGCGACCGCGGCGTAGGCATGACCGCCGACGACATCGACCGCTACATCAACCAGATCGCATTTTCAGGAGCCGAAGAATTCCTTGCCAAGTACAAGGATTCCGCAAATGCAATCATCGGACACTTCGGACTCGGTTTCTACTCGGCTTTCATGGTTGCCAAAAAGGTCGAAATCCATTCTCTTAGCTACAAGGAAGGCGCTGAAGCCGTACGCTGGACCTGCGACGGTTCTCCGGAGTACACCATGGAGAAAGGCGACCGCACCGAACGCGGTACCGATATCATCCTTTACATCGATGATGAAAGCAAGGAATTCCTCGAGCAGGTGCGCATCGACACATTGCTGAAAAAATACTGTCGCTTCCTGCCTGTACCCGTAATATCAGGCAAGGAACAGGAATGGAAGGACGGCAAAATGACCGACACCGACCGCGATCTGGTAATCAACGCCACCGAGCCTCAATGGATGAAGAAACCCGCTGACCTAAAGGACGAGGACTATCTCAATTTCTACCGCGAGCTTTATCCCGGACAGGACGATCCTCTGTTCTGGATCCACCTCAATGTCGATTATCCTTTCACCCTGACAGGTATACTGTACTTCCCGAAAATCAAAAATAACTTCGACATAAACAAAAACCGGATACAGCTTTATTGCAATCAGGTATTCGTCACCGATTCGGTCGAAGGCGTGGTTCCCGAATTCATGATGCTGCTCCAAGGCGTGATCGATTCACCCGATATCCCCTTGAACGTGTCGCGTTCCTACCTCCAGAGCGACAGTGCCGTCAAGAAAATATCAGGATACATCACCAAGAAAGTGTCGGGACGCCTTGAGGAGCTTTTCAAAGCCGACCGTGCCGAATTCGAAAAGAAGTGGGACGACATCCGTCTTTTCATTGTCTACGGCATGCTCACCGACGAAAAATTCTGCGATGCCGCGCTTAAATTCATGCTGCTGCGCGACACCGAGAACCGTTACTTCACAGCCGAAGAGTACAAGAAACTGGTAGAAGCGGAACAGACCGATGCCGACGGCAACATCATCTACCTCTACGCCACCGATCCGGTAGCACAATACAGCTACATAAAGGCAGCCAACGACAAAGGCTATAACGTACTTCTGCTCGACGGCCAGCTCGACAACCATTTTGTCGGCCTCCTCGAACAGAAATTCGAGAAAACGCGCCTTGTCCGTGTCGATTCGGGTGTCATAGACCAGCTCATACGTAAAGCCGGCCGCAAAGAAGCCGATCTGACTCCCCTGCAGCGTAACATCCTGACAGGCATATTCAGCTCGCAGCTCCCGACTGTCGAAAAGACCAACTTCCTCGTAAGCTTCGAGGCTATGGCTCCCGGCGATGCCCCTATCGTAATCACACAGGAGGAATTCATGCGCCGTATGAAAGAAATGGCCGCAATGAATCCCGGCATGAATTTCTATGGCGAACTTCCCGACAGCTATAATCTGGTAGTAAATACCGAACATCCGCTTATCGTAGCCCTGCGCGACAAAGCCGGCAAAGAACTCGACTCCGAAGTAAGACCTCTGGCCGACAGCATCGACAGCGACAACGCCGCAATAAGCGAAATCAGAAAAGCGGCCGGCGACAAAGCTCCGGATGCCGAAGGCGAGCAGAAAATCAAGGAGCTTGAAAAAGCCGTAGGCGAAACTCGCGAACGCCAGAACAAAATCGTGGCAGACTATGCCGCCGGACAGCCTGTCGTCAAGCAGCTTATCGACCTTGCCCTGCTCGGCAACGGCCTGCTGCGCGGAGAAGCCCTCAATGAATTCATCAAGCGCTCTGTAAGCTTATTAGCTTAAAACGCAACAATTATAAACGAAACGCCTGCCATAAATCAGCTATGGCAGGCGTTTTTTATTGCAATACACCGGTACTTATAACTTCCCGACAAGAGCATGGCCTGCATGAACCATAAGCAGACCGACCAGAAAACTCAAACTCGCATACAATGCCATCTGGACAAAACGGCCATCGCCGAATGCGGCATAATTTTCATGGACAAAAGTCGAGAAGGTAGTGAATCCTCCACAAAAGCCTACTGTAAGAAACAGGCGCCAATGCTCGCCAAGCACGCTATGACGCTCGAAAAGCCCATACAGCAGCCCGATAAGAAAGCATCCTATTATGTTGGCCAGAAATGTTCCCCATAAGGACTGTACTCCTGCCACATCTGTCATAAAGCGGGAAACACCGTAGCGCGCCACGCTTCCGAGAAAGCCTCCGGCAACGATGAACAACAGTATCTTAATCACAATCCGATATTTTTTTTATTACGGCAAGAGCCTGAGGAAATAAATCGGCAGACGGATCGAGCCAATGCACATCGTTATCACGCCGCAACCATGTCAGTTGTTTCTTGGCATAGACACGTGTGTTCTTGGCTATGCGAGCCACAGCTGTCGCCAAATCCCATTCACCGTCAATATATTTTTTCAATTCCTTGTAACCTACAGTATTCAACGAATTGGCGTTGCCGGCCACAGCAAAAGCAGCCCGTGCTTCCTCAACAAAACCCGCGTCCATCATCCGCTCTACCCGACTGTTGATGCGCCCGAATAGTTGCTCCCGCGGATAGTCGATAGCCAGCTTGACAACACGGAAATCACGCTGACGCGCTTCTCCCGTACAGAACGACGAGTAAGGCCGACCGGCCTGCAGGCTAACTTCAAGGGCATGCAGCAAGCGGCGGGGATTACGGCGGTCGACACGCGCGTAATAGTGCGAATCTACAATCTCAAGCTGCGCACAGATGCCGTCAAGACCGTGATCACGGTACAAAGCCGCCACATAAGCCCGGGTGCTGTCGTCGACAGTAGGCATGTCGTCTATGCCACGCACGACAGCGTCGACATACATCATCGAGCCGCCACACATCACCGCTACAGCGGATTTTTCCCACATCGACGGCAACAGAGCCATTACGTCGCTTTCAAACCGTGCGGCGCTATAGTACTCTTCCAGCCCGAGGAAACCCACGAAATGATGGACAGCACGCCGCCGCTCCTCTGGCGAGGGAGCGGCGGTGCCTATGGGTATGTCACGGTAAATCTGACGAGAATCGGCCGAAATGATGTCGCAGGCGAAATGTCGCGCTATGGATATGGCAAGGTCAGTCTTGCCCGAAGCTGTCGGTCCGGTGACCACCACAAGAGTGCGGCAGACTTCCGGACTATTTTTCACGCCTTGCAGCTATTTTCGCGATTTCTACAATCACGGCCTCGGCTTTCTCCATCGAAGGAATGGGCACGAACTCATAGCGGCCATGGAAATTCAGCCCGCCGGCAAATATATTAGGACACGGCAGACCTTTGAAAGACAGTTGCGCGCCGTCCGTACCTCCGCGTATAGGCTGCACCTTGGGTTCAACACCGATCTCGCGCATAGCTTGTTCCGCTATATCGATGATATACATTACAGGCTCTATCTGCTCACGCATATTATAGTACTGATCCTTTATATCAATGGAGCAGCATCCGGGAAATTCGTGATTGATTTTACGGACCAGATGTTCGAGTTCTTTTTTACGGCGTTCGAAACGGTCGCGGTCGTGGTCGCGCACGATATATGTCAGCACCGTCTTTTCAACAGTACCTTCCATCGACACAAGATGATAGAAGCCTTCATAATCCTCTGTGTGCTCAGGAGTTTCCCAACGCGGAAGCATTATGACAAACTGGTTTGCGATACGCATCGAATTTATCATCTTGTGCTTGGCGTAACCCGGATGCACATTGCGTCCGGTGAATGTGACGCGTGCTACGGCAGCATTGAAATTCTCGAACTCGAGTTCACCTACGGCACCGCCGTCCATTGTATATGCCCAGTCGGCACCGAAAAGGCCTACATCGAACTTATGTGCCCCCTGCCCTATTTCCTCGTCGGGATTGAATGCTACCCGTATCTTGCCATGGGCTATCTCAGGATGTTCTTTCAGATAAGCTACAGCCGACATGATTTCGGCCACACCGGCTTTGTCGTCGGCTCCGAGAAGAGTCGTACCGTCGGTAACGATAAGATTCTGCCCCACATAGTCGGTCAGTTCCGGAAATTCAGAAGGCGAAAGGACAATGCCGTCTGTCTGATTCAGCACTATATCGCCGCCATCGTAATTCTCGACTATGCGTGGCGACACATGGCGTCCCGACATATCGGGCGACGTGTCAAGATGGGCAATGAAACCTATAGTAGGCGCACCCTCGTAACCGGGAGTAGCGGGCAGAGTCGCCATAAGGTAACCGTTATCGTCAAGAGTGATTTCCGTCAGACCTATAGCCTCAAGCTCGTCTTTAAGGTGGCGCGCGAAAATCATCTGTCCGGGCGTCGACGGTGTCATGTTGGTAAGTTCGTCGCTCTGGGTGTCGAACTTCACATATTGCAGGAATCTGTCAACAAGAGTCATTACAGAATATATCAGAAATGGTTTTAACAATCAGACATCAGATACTACGCCAGGGAAGAGCCACCTTGATGCCCTGGGCATCTTTTCCCGTACCGTTGGCATAGATGAAGCGGTAACCGTCGATCTGCATCGATTTCAGCATCTCCTTTACTGTGGCTTCGTAAGGGCCGAAAGCCTCGTAGCGGGGCTGTAGAATTTTCAGATAGTGCGACTTCAGGGTACCCGGGGTCTGATTTGCGAACTTGCGGGTGTTGGCGAACACTATGGTGTAGCTGGCGAACTTGTTTGCCACCTCGAACTCGGCATCCTGCGCATTGGCATCGGCACGATAGAAAGCGACGCGCGAAGCGAGAATTTCAAGTACGTTTGCACGTGCTTCCTGATAGCCGAGCTGGCTCGGGGAGAGCTTCACAAGGTTACGCAGGCGCGAAGCTCCTATTGTGTAGGTACGGCTGTCGCCGGTGGTTCCGCTAAGAATTATCTCAAGACTTCCCTCTTCCTTTGTTATCGTATTTACAAAGTCATCGAGGTTCTTCCCGGGGTGACGCTTCAACTCAAGAGCGGTGAAATATTCAACAAGAGCCTCACCGCACTGCCGGACGTCGATAAGCGAATCGGCAAGAGCTGCCTTTACAGTGAATATGCCGTCTGAATATGAAACATTCACGGAATCCAGAAATTCGGGAGCCTGTTCAACTGTTTTTGCCATCTCCAGATTGAGATTATCGGCTATAGCGGCAAGTGGGGATTCTTTAGGCGTGGTGGAACATGCGCAGAGCACCAGCAGAACTACGGCAAGAACCGTAAGAAGCGATTTGTTGATTTTCATAAGTAGCATTTTTTGAGTTTTTATACTGTCTGGGAACGGGTATTAACCCGATTGCCGCAAAGTTACAAAGAATTTACGGATTTATGGCAACCGTGTTGGTCAAAATTCAGCCATGGCATTTATTTGTGAACTTACAGGCAAATGACTGTCAAACCAGTCGATATTACGGCGCAGTGCTGTCTTAATCCGGTCAGCTCTGAGCTGTGCAGTCTGGGACGGGTCATCATCCCATCTCACGCAGTCATTTCGCCATGCGGGACCAAGAGGCAATACCACATCGTCGATATAAGCATATATTTCATTTATCTTATCAGGATAAAGCTCGTTCCAGACCTTTTCAACCGACTTACAGAAACTGTCATAGCGAATAATTTCACCTATCCAGTGAGGAGTGAATCCGTAATGGACTTTCATTCTGAATGTATAATCGCTTTTCTCGCGGTTGTAGCACACAAGATCCCAGACAGGACCGGCTACCCATTTTGCACCGTCATTCAAGTCCTTATGGAGATAGAAACTGCCGTGAAATCCGTCAGGATTATCCATCACCTCCTGTACGATAAAGAAGCGTGCCATGCTTTCGACATCCATATATTCTTCCCATTCGGTCGACGTTTTGTCGTCAGAATAAATGGCTGAATTTATGGCTTTGAACTCATCGGTCAGCCATTGCAACTGTGCGTCCGACAAATCTTCCGGAGAATGATATTTCAATGTAAGGTTCCAGCTATCGTTTTCAGGAATAGTTATCTGGCAGTCATCGCGGTAATTATCAACTTCCACAAGCCATCCGCCTTTTATAAGTTCCGGATCCGTTTCCTGATCCTGCTGTTCATATATATTCACGCGATTGTCATCGATACGTATAGTTTCAGTAAGAAAATACAAGCCTATATAGTCCCCGTTCAGCACCACCTCCACCGGACGAAAATCCGGAGTCCATGCCATGCCTGCCAGTTTTCCGAGATGCAGCCCTGCCACTGTGTTTTCCGAGGGTTTCAGCAATGCCCAATGTTTGTTTTTCGGCATACCCATCACTGCTGTTTTTTTACCGAGCTTTATCTTATAAGGTTTTTTCGGACTTTTCCATGACGAATGTCCCCTTCCGCGAATCTGCATCGGCAACGGTTCCGCCTCGGTTCCGAGAGGCTCGACATTTTCAGCGTCCATCGGATCAAGCCTGTATACGGCATCCAGATACTCTTCTTTGGATTCTATCGGCTTACGGTTCTCGGTTTCAATATATAGTACCGGCAACGTGCCTGAAATAGAGGCTGAAGCTGCCGGCGGGGGCACATCCGGTGAATCCGTATCTTCCTTACAAGACACAAACATTGCCAGTAGCAATATGCAAACGCTTATTCCGTATATATTCCGCATTTCACCTTTCAATGATAGGATTAAAACACAATCGGCACAGAGCCATTTAAATAGTGACATTCTCTACATTCAGTTTCCGCAAAGATAAGTTGTATTTTCCATCATAAACACAAATCAATCACATAAATATTCATAAATTATTATATTGGAAGTCAACAGGTCATGCACTAATGAATTCCATAAAACATAACAAGGGGCATATCCTGATACGGATACACCCCTCTAAATTCTAAAAATCAAAATAATAGCAACGGCTAATCGACCGGATGGTATTTTTTTACGGTCATACGACCGTTAAGGGCACCAAGTGCATTATAAGCGAGGGAACTTACTTCATCCTCACCGGGTCGCAGCACAATAGGAGCTATGAATGATATCCATTCCGACAGATGCGACACAAAGTAATCGCTGTGTGCTATGCCGCCGGTCACGATTATCGCATCTACTTTGCCTTTTAGGGCGACGGCACGTGCTCCGACCTCCTTTGCCACTGAATATGCCATGGCTTCCAGAACAGAGCGGAAAGGCTCTTCACCTTTTGCTGCACGTTTTGCAATCTCGGCAACATCTTTCGTGCCCAGATGAGCGGCAAGACCACCACGGCCGTTAATCATATTCTTGACCTCACGCAAAGTATACTTACCGCTGAAGCACATTTCGGCAAGCTGGTCGGCAGGAAGTGTGCCGGCACGCTCCGGACTGAACGGGCCGTCGCCATTTAGAGCATTGTTGACATCCACTACCCTGCCCTTACGGTGCGCAGCCACTGAAATACCGCCGCCAAGATGCACCACTATCAGATTCAGATCTTCATAACGTCGGCCAATGGAATCGGCATAGATGCGTGACACGGATTTGCCGTTGAGCGCATGGAAAATCGAATGACGCGGCAATTCGGGCAAACCGGACAGACGTGCCTGAGGCATAAGTTCGTCCACGACCTCCGGGTCGGCTATGTATGCGGGGCATCCTATCTCTTTAGCTATATCGTCGGCCATCAGGGCGCCAAGGTTGCACACATGCTCCATACGTGCATGAATAAGGTCTTGCTTGACCTTGTCATCAATTATATATATACCACCGGGAGTCGGCTTCAACAAACCGCCACGAGCTATCACGGCATCAAAATCAAGAGGTATTCCGGCTTCGCGAAGCGCGCTGTGCATTGCCGAATCGCGCATTTCAAGTTGTTCGTTCGGATGTTCGAAGCGTGCCACCTCCTCAGCCGTGTGCGTGATACTTTCTTTCCACACAGGCTTGTCGTCGTGATAGAGGGCTACTTTGGTTGAAGTGGAACCGGGATTGATGACGAGGATCTTTTTCATGCAAGGTAGTTTGTTTTGTGATGTTCTGATTCGGAGAAAAGAGTATGTCAGCCTGCGGCCACACAGGCGAGGGCAAGGCTGTAGAACTTGGAATCGGCTGTATCGGCTCTCGAAGGTACGACCACCGGAGCAATAGTTCCGCAAATCACTCCGGCCATGGTTGCCCGACCGAAAAGCGACATAGTCTTATAGAATGTATTCGAAGCCTCAAGAGTCGGGAATATAAGAATATCGGCTTTGCCGACAACCGGCGACGATATGCCTTTCATCTCTCCGCTATGGGCGTCACATGCCGTCTTGACGTCCATGGGACCGTCGACAATTGCATTGCCGAACTCTCCGGCGGCAGCCTTGGATTTCAATTCGACATAGTCGAGAGTATGCGAGAATTTGGAATTTACCTTTTCTGTGAAGTGTATGAGGGCGACCTTGGGTTCGGCTATACCGATTTTATGACATATATCAACATCGTAGCGTATCATAGCCTCGAACTGTTCAAGTGTCGGACGAGGAATCACCGCCGCGTCGGAGAAAAATATCAGCCGGTCATAGACAGGTGTATCGACTGCCGTCAGATGCGACATAACGGCACCTTTCTGCAAAAGCCCGCATTCCTTGTCGAGAACCGCACGCAAAAGATTGTCGGTATTTATACTACCTTTCATAAGCACGTCGGCATTGCCTTCACGTACCAGAGCAACTCCTCGGCGTGCGGCGTCATCTACCGACGTGCATTCAACCGTACGCACCTTGTCGGAATTGGCAGCCATGAATTCATCAAGCTCACGGCTTTCACGGCCTGATGTCACAAGAATGATTTCAGCAAGTTTATCATCAACACAACGACGTATCGCACCTACAGTACTTTCATCATCGGGACATACAACAGCCACACGTTTACGAGATACATGAGAGCGAAAGAGATCGACTACATCTTCAAAGGTTTTCATGGTTTTATTTCGTAATTATTTTTTGCAAAAGTGCAAATTTATATTGAAATCACAAGAAATAAAAAGCAAAAATATCGTAAAAGGACACAAATTATACCATCTGACAAAAGTCAGGCTATTCCTATAGGCAAAGGTATATGAAAATTGCGTCATAATGACACTTAAAATTTTAAAGCACAAAAAGCTTGAAAATGTGCAATTTCTCGAAAAAAGGCGACAAAACCGAATCTTTTCTCGCTATGACCGTTGTTGCCGCGGAGCAGCTCATACAGAAACACGGCCCGAAATATCCTGCGATACACTTCCGCAAAAGATCATATATATACCACCCCCGGCACATACCCACATGGAAGCACCATAAGAATACGGAATTACACTTAACAGCAAGTTTACGTGAAACTACACAATTACAATTCAATAGTCCGAAGTCTGGAAAGCCTTCATCGTGACACGGGATTTAGAACAAGCTTCATTCCGCAGCGGTCGCAGTCGAAATCAAGACGGTAAAGTATGTCCCTGGATCGCAGATAAAGCGGCGACGGGAGCCTTCCTGCATTTTTAGAACGCAGACAGGCTCCTAACTCGCGACGCAGACAATAACGCGTCGTCATCACCACCCGTTCACCTTCAGCTTTATCCTCTACTTCCACAGCCTGTTCGCCAATCGTGGCGCCGTGGCGGTGATAGAAACGCGCCGCCAGCACATTAGCCACATTATCATGATAGCTCAACGGTGATTCGCCGGCAAAGGCGTTATCATCGAGGGTGTCCGGGCGACGACGGTCGTACGGCAGACGTGCCGCACGGCATGAATCCATTGCCGCCACCGCATCGCGTCGCAAAGCCGAGAGTACAGAAGCCGGAACAAAACGGTCGCCGATCCGGTCGTCGAGCGAGTCGAGAGTATAAACCGTCGCACCCAGTTTGGAAAGCTGCGACACGCGGTACTCCTGCTGGGGACGTTGCGACTGCTGCTCCGGACATACAGCCGACACCGACACCGAGGCACCCCGTTCATCCTCCAGTTCGAGGACAATGCGATCGTCGGGCACACTGCGCAAAACGCCTTTCAAGCCTATACGGCGTTCGGCTGCAGACGCTTCAAGACGGTCGAGGAAAATACGGTCGCCGTTGCGGTAAATAACTGTTCCGGAAGCGACATCCACAGGTGTCGCAGGATAAAGCCTTGAGCCGTCGGCACGGTTCAGACGGAAACCCACGAAGCGTCCGGTACGATCAAAGAAACTCAAGCCGTCGCCATTGGCAAGCTCCTCCGACAAATCAGCCACGAAAAATCCGCGACGACGGTCATACGGACGGATCACACGTCCGACTTCGGCACCCACCCACTTGGGAGTAGCCATCGAAGCCATATTCGAAGGGCGCCCATGAAGAAAGTACGATGTATATCCTCGGTTGAAAGTACGGTTGAGGTCAGGCGTAAAAGAGTATGTCACACGCCCCTGCGAACGCCGCACAAGTGCCCCACCTGAGCGCTCTACAATAGCATCGAGAGCCTGCGAATATGCCGCAACGACATTTTTGACGTAGGAGGCATCCTTCAGGCGACCCTCGATTTTAAAAGATGTCGCACCCGCCGCTATCAACTCTTCGAGGCTGTCGATACGGCATAAATCCCGCAAGGACAGGAAATGCCGACCGGACTCGATAACAGAACCATCCGGGGCAAGCAGGTCATAAGGCAGACGGCACATCTGCGGACAAGCCCCGCGGTTGGCACTGCGCCCCATAGCAAGCTGACCGGCCTGACAGTCGCCGCTGTAGCTGACGCACAAAGCTCCGTGAACAAAAACCTCAAGAGGCACGTCGACAGCTTCGGAAACAGCTTTTATCTCGGCGACAGAAAACTCGCGAGGCAGCACAAGCTGCGAGAATCCGGCACGGGCAAGACGGCGAGCCTTTGCCACGTCGCGTATGTCGCACTGCGTACTGGCATGTAGCGGTATGGGAGGCAGATCCATTTCAAGATAAGCCATATCCTGCACTATAAGGGCATCGACACCTATGCGGTAAAGTTCGCCGACAAGCCGCCGTGCATCCTCCAGCTCGGAGTCGTACAAAATAGTATTGAGCGTTACATAGACCGCGGCTCCATAGCTGTGGGCGAATCCGACTGCGCGCGCGATTTCGTCCACCGAGTTTCCGGCCGCGGATCGTGCACCGAATGCCGGTGCTCCTATATAAACGGCATCGGCACCATGGCGCACAGCCTCTATGGCTATGTCGGCGTTGCGTGCCGGGGCAAGAAGTTCTATCTCACGCGGCATAAGTTGTCGGATTTAAGGCGGTCAAGAAGCTCGAAAGCTTCATTTCGCGATGCGTTGATAAGGTCGGGATAATGTGCGTCGCTGTTCACCAGAACAGGCACTCCGGCATCGACAATACGACGGAAATGGCGTTCGGCCGGAAAAAAGCGGCCGAAGCGTGCATAAGCCTTGGTATTGATTTCAGTCAACAAGCGACGGTCGGCAATCATGTCGATAAGCCCATCGACCAGACGGCGATAAAGCGGAGTATCCTCGATACCCGGAGAATAACATCCTGCATTCTGGGCTATTTTATCGAAATGTCCAAGAATATCAAAGCCGCCCGCCTCGATCATATCGGCTGAACGACTGAAAAATGTACGCACTACATATTCAATATCTCCGTGGAAATTTACGTCCATCTTACGGCGGAAGTTCTCGAAACTGCCGTCGATATCGACCATATCGCCCTCCTGCGATGGAATGAAATGCACGGAGCCGATAGTATAATCAAGCGGCAACGATGCGAAATAAGGATGTGAAGGGCCCCATTCACGGCCAAGATAGTCTATCTCCATGCCTGAAAGAAAGGTACATCCCGAACCTTCATGTTTGCGCACGACATCGGCCACATCCGCAAGATAGGCATCCACATCGGCCTTTGACATGTTGCATGGCGAATCTATAGGCACCGGACTGTGCGGCGTGAATCCGTATAGTGTGAATCCGGCAGCGACAGCGGCATCTGCCATCTCGGCCACCGAAGCATGGCCGTCGCAGTAAGGTGTATGGCTATGAAGTGTATAAAGGCGGGAATCGGCAACAAGTTCAATCAGGTTCATCCTGCAGAATGATTTTTAAATTTTCAATAACCCGGATCATGGATCCGGCGTCCGCTACGCAGAAGATAGAGATAGCGGCAAAACAGCGTCAATGCAATCAGCACGGCGGCGATTCCTATGGCGGCGGACATGGTGATCGACAGACCCAGACCTTCAAGCGACGGGGCGTAGAAAAAATATGTAACTACGACAGCTGTCATGAACATTGCCGGCAAAAGACATATATAGAAAAAACGGCCGTGGCGCGCAAGATATACCGCTGCTGCCCAAAGGGTAAATGTCGCGAGCATCTGGTTCGTCCACGCGAAATAGCGCCAGAGAATGCTGAAATCCATCATCATAAGGCCAAAAGTAGCGGCAAACAAAGGCAACGTGATCAGCAGTCTGCGCCAGATATTTTTCTGGTCGAAACCCATGAAGTCGGCAATTATAAGGCGCGCCGAGCGCAAAGCCGTATCGCCTGTAGTTATTGGCGCGGCAACCACTCCGAGAATGGCAAGAATGCCGCCGAAAGTACCGAGCCAGGCTATGGAAATCTCGCGGACAAGCGCGCCCGCACCATTGTGCGAGGACATATACTCCTGAAGTCCTTCATAACCGCCTGTAAAAGCTATGGCCGCGGCAGCCCAGACGAGAGCCACAAGCCCTTCGGCCACCATGGCGCCATAGAATACAGGACGCGCGAGCTTTTCATTCTTAAGGCAGCGCGCCATCATGGGCGACTGTGTGGCATGAAAACCGGAAATCGCACCACAGGCTATGCTTACGAACATCATAGGAAACACCGGATGTCCTTCGCCTCCGTAACGCGACTGCAGGCCACCGGCAAAATCAACCGGAATATCAATGCCGCTGAAAAGCAGATAGCACAACAATCCGAGTGCCATAAACAACAATGCCGCACCGAAAACAGGATACAGACGGCCGATCAGACGGTCGACAGGCAAAAGTGTTGCAAGTGCGTAATAGGTAAAGATTACACATATCCAGAACGTTCCATCAGCCCAGCCGGGAGTCATGCCGGCAAGCAGGTCGGATGGTGTGACAACGAAAACGGCACCGACAAGAACCAGCAGCACAACCGAAATCACACGCATAAGCTGCCTGACAGCCGAACCCAGTTCACGTCCGACAAGCTCGGGCAACGAATCGCCTCCACTGCGAACCGACATCATAGCCGACACGAAGTCATGGACTGCCCCGGCAAAGATAGTACCGAATACGATCCACAGAAATGCCGCCGGACCGAACATCACACCCATTATCGCACCGAATATGGGGCCAAGTCCCGCTATATTCAGAAACTGGATGAGAAATACGCGCCATGTGGCCATAGGAATATAATCCACCCCGTCGCACTTGGTCCGGCATGGCATCAAGCGTGAAGGGTCGATTCCGATGATGCGTTCCACCACCAGGCCATATACAAAATATCCGGCGACAAGCAAAACAAGAGCTATAATGAAAGCTGTCATTGATTCAGAAATTTTTAATGTTAACGTCCGACAGTTTCGTTTCTTATCACGGCATTCCGCAACACTTCAAGATTGCCGCGTATGTCGCGTTCCTCGGCTTCCATATCAAGAATTTTTGCAGTCAGCGACGTTTCGCCGGCGGCATAACGCACGCGCATCGCATCAAGGCTTTCAAGCAACTTGCGCAAGCGGACACGCTCGCCGAGATACTCCACCATCGAGCGTCTGCCTTCCTCCCGTTTGAAGTCGGAAAGGGAGGTGTAAACCTTGCCGTTGCCCATGTCCATAAGGAAAACAGGCATGGCATTTTCCATATCGGACGAAGCTGCCGTGTCGGCACTGAATATTTTTGCCCTCAATGCAGAATAGTCAGCGTCCGGATTCCAGGTAAGGGATATAGAAGTCAGGCGCGCAAGTTCTGTCAGATGCTCGTCGGACAATGGATAATTGACACGCATCTGCGAGGGTATGAATACATAGATCGTCACTTTTCCCGGAATCCGGGTGCGGTCGGAAGCCCACCACCCCAGACCGGTCACCTCGTCGATTGCGAGCATATAGTCGTTGTAGGGCGAATTGTAAGGCATGCCTATGTTCTGCGGTTTCAGGTATCCGCCTCCTTCGCCGTCGGAACGTGAGGTCATGAATATGTCATAACCTCCGAGAGAGTTTTCTCCGTCGTTGGCATAATAGAGGGTCATGCCGTCCGACATAAGGAAAGGATAATTGGCAGATCCGCCTTCTCCGAGTGCTTCATCGGCCGGAGCCGGGTGTTCGACAGTGCCGTCGTCGAGAACAGAGCTTTCATAAAGGCTGTAACGGCCCGTACTGTCAGGAGCCGCCCACAACATCTCGCTGTTGCTCTCCGGAATATAAATCACCGAAGCACCGCTTCCCGGCAGACGTGCGGCCGACACAAGCCGTCCGGCCTGCTTCGAAAGACGATAATAACGAAAAAAATCGTCGGCATCGACATTAATGGAATCTATTACCTCTATCTTTTCCACCCTGTCGAGCATGTTACGCATACGCAGAAGCATTGAACTCATGTTTTCATATTCTTCCGGCATAGCCTTTTTCTTTTTTTTCATAGCCGTGCTCCATGCCGACAGGTGGCTGTCGGCATCGTCGACACGATATTCGGCAAGAGCCATTTCGGCAAGAATCCGAGAAGCGTCAAGCACACCGCGCTCCTCTGCTTTTTTCAGGGGCGCCACGGCATCGGACTCCCGACCGAGTGCACGAAGCGTCGCGCCGAGATAGAAATTGGCTGTACCGTCGCGTGGCGAACGCTTGACAAGGCGCTCGAGCTGAGGAAGAGCCTCTTCATATTTTTCATCGAAATACAGTTTTTTTGCATCATCGATCGGCGCCGCCGACGCAACAAGAGCAAAGACAGCCAGAAGCGATGCCGTCGCCGCGGAGCGGCGGAAGGAGAATATATTCGAGAAATATTTCATTATAATATCCGGATGACCGTTTTTTTCAGTATCAAGCACAAATATACGCAATCATTACTGTTCCGGCAAATCATAGACAATACGCCGTATAGCTTCAGCCGTTGTCCGGGCTTCATGACCTCCTCGAAGCTCCGACACAGGAATAGTCTTACCGAAATACAGGCGATAGCGCTTGCCGCAGCTGTGGAACATCTCTGCGGGCAGACGCAACATCTCTATGTTGAACTTTATGCCCAAGCGCTCCCGAAAGCGTGCAAAGCGATAAAAGAAATCGGTGTTTTTACCTTCAAAAAACGCCGGCACTATATCACGATTGTATTTTATAGCATGGTTGACGAACATGGTGTGCCATCGCAAATCCGTGATGACACGCCCTTTACGTCGCGACACCATCCCTGCGGGAAACATTATTATCGGCCTCGTGCCGGCAAAAGCCTCCTCTATGGCCGCTGCTGCGTCGCGCGACTGGCGACCATGTTTGTTTATAGGAAGGAACACCGGCGTCAGCGGTTTGACTGCCATAAGAAGGTCATTGACCACAAAATATAGCGGCTCTCCGTATCGACGTGCTATGTAATCTATAAAAATTACACCGTCGAGTGCTCCAAGCGGATGATTGCACACAAAAAGTTTGCGGCAATCAGCCACACCCGGCAAATTTTCCTCTCCTATTATATCACAGCTTATGTCGAGATCGGAAAGCATACCGCGGCAAAATTCCGCTCCCGTACGTCCGGCATTGCTTTCAAGAAGCCGGTTTAGTCCGTCCTGACGTATGAAACGCTCGGCGGCGCGAATCAGGAATCCCGGAATATAGCGGTAATGACGCGGCAATCGTTGCCTCAGCACACCGTCAAGATCAATGCGTATAACTTCGTCTGACATCTTGGTAAATATATAAATTACGACACAAAGTTACCAATATTTTTCAATCCGGACAGACCGCACCTGTGCCTATGGCACAGATATCGGCCAAATTTATCCGCAATCCGGATTCGAAAACCAGTACAGCCATATCGGCATCTATTTTAGAAATCCGTCCGCAGGCATCAAGATAGCTTCCGCCTTCTTTGTGTTCGTCAGGCATAAAATAACGGACTGTAACTAAGGGACGCTTACATTCCGGCACAGCCATAATATGCCTCAGACTATCCGATAAACGTTGCTGTTCGTGGTCAGACAACTCTATACGGCTATCGACAACACGTCCGGTTTCGGAAATTGCATCGCCGTGTCCGGTAAGCGCCGCGAATGGAGCAAACTGTCCGGCCCTCTTTTCCAATGGCATGGGATTGTGGAAACGCGACACCGGACGCGGAAGATTTATAATATCATCGTAATTTCTATCCATTGTTTCTACTCGCTATGCCCGCCTATGCGCTTATTGCGCTGACGCTGTGTCGCACCGACGGCATAATTTATTCCTTTTAATATGGCATTTTTTCCGAATACGCCTTTTATTTTCAATATCGCTTCCTGCAGGCGCCGCTCCCGGGCAAGAGCTTCAGCCCGCGACAAATTCTCGCGGCGACGCGCTTCTACTTCACCGAAAAGATCAAGCTGCACTGCCCGATCGCCTCCATCCGGCTTTAGTGCTTCATTCTCGCCCTGCAAGTCGATAGCAGTAAGAGTCAGACGCCGCACAAGCAATGCAGGATTGACGATTCTGTCGAAAAGCGCCGCGACGGAAGAGCATATTTCAGCCGATGAAGATGTCGGAACGCCCCCGGGAGCAGCAGTGATCGTTCCGTGGGCATGTTCGGGAACTTCGCGGCCGTAACGGTCGATATGGATACGCCCCGTATATGCCTCTCGTGCCTTCGGAGAAGAAAGATTATCCACGTCATACCCGAGTTCAAGCACAATCTTGTCGGTCAGCATACGCTTTGAAACGAGGTCGAGAGCAAGTTCATCGGCCATCTCAAGAACAACAGTACGGGCTTCTTCCGACGAATAAGGTCGTGAAAGAACCTGTCCGCTGCATATCGAACGCGACTCCGGTCTATAAGCTTTTATAAGCTCCATAGTCACAGGCTCCCATCCCCAGGCATGATCGATAAGCAGCTCGGCATTGACACCGAACATCTTATACAGTATATTCTCATGGTTCAGAGAACATCTTGCCACATCGCCCATGGTCATCATTCCTGAACGTTCAAGCCGTGCGGCCGTACCGCGACCGACCCGCCAGAAATCCGTCAGCGGCCGATGGTTCCACAGCTGACGTCTGTAATCCGCTTCATCAAGCTCGGCAATACGGACTCCATCAGTATCTGGAGGCATTTTCTTTGCAACAATATCCATAGCCACCTTGCAGAGATATAGATTAGTCCCTATTCCCGCAGTAGCTGTAACACCCGTTTCTCTGAGGACTGTGCGTATTATCAGCCGCGCAAAATCATGAGCCGACATGGAATAGGCCGGAAGATAGGACGTGGCATCAATAAAAACTTCGTCGATAGAATATACGTGCATGTCCTCCGGCGCGACAAAACGCAGGTAAATATCATAGATACGGGTGCTGAACTCTATATAATGCGCCATACGCGGTTTGGCGACAATGAAGTCAAGTTCAAGCGACGAATTTTCCGACAGCTCGGCACAAGATACCGAACTTCCGCTGAAGCTATGGCCGTGTGCATCTGCAAGACGGCGTCGGTTGGCGTCGGCTACACATCGGCGTACCTCGAACATCCTCGGCCGGCCTCCGGTGCCGAGCCGTTTCAGCGGAGGCGACACTGCAAGACAGATTGTTTTGTCGGTACGCCCGGCATCGGCTACGACAAGATTGGTATCAAGCGGATCAAGACCACGCTCGACACATTCCACCGAGGCATAAAAAGATTTCAGATCGATGGCAATATAACAACGCTTCCCCACGTCCATAAAAGCTATCGGCTGACATGGTAATACGGACCTGCGCCATGCCCTACAGTGTATCGTTTCATGGAAATCCCGCGTCTGGCAGCCTCACAATTCTGCCTTGGGGTGCCGTCGCCCAAAAAAAGATCGAAACAGCTGCCGCAGACCGGACATCTGGCGACAAGAATCATCGCCTCGACCGTGACAGTCACTTCAGAATCACATTCAACCGGACATGCTACATCGTAAGCCTTGGGCTGGCCGTCGAAAGTAGTCAGAACCACGACTCCGCCCAATCCCGTGGCATGATAGTCGCGGAAAGAATAGCAGGATGGCAAAGCTTTATCTTTATTGAAAATGCAATGTGCAAAAGATTGAGTCAGACCGCAAGCCTCCCATTCCGAAGCATTGAAATCGAGGCTTACAGGACATACCGGAAATCCGCCGTCATCCGGCTTTTCAGGATCAACAGGCTTTCCGGAAAGAGCCTCACGCTGATTGACGGATATAGATCCGGAAACGGAATCACCATCGCGCACCACGGTAAATTCCAGTACAGCCTGCCGTGCCTGACTTTCCGATGGATTGCCCTGAATTTCAATGTGAATGACGGATGCGACAAAAGACACCGAAATCCACGATATCCGCTTGTCAAATTCTATCCTGTCGAAATTTCCTGTTATGTTTATATCATAACTATGCGGCAAATCATCGCACTTTATCAAGGCAGAACGTCCGTCGCCGGAAACGGCTATATCGCCACTGAAAGCCATCAGCACATAGGCAAGCGGTTCTTCGTTCTGTTTTGAACAAGCACACGCCAACAAGCATATCATCAACAAAGGCAAAAAAATCCGTTTTTCCATATCTACTTACTCCTTTTATATATAATCGGAAAAGTCGCTGAAATATTGCTTCGATTCCGGCATTAAACAACTAATGCCCCGTAAAAAGCGGGGCATTCGCACATAAATTCAGCTTGTTTTATTTCACCTCTAGCGTCAGCTCGGCTGACTTCAGCATGGGCGAAGTAAAACGTACTTTCGCATTTCCCTGAGCAGCAGTCCGCCGTACATAGGCCACCAGACGGCCCGATGAAGCCCTGCGCGACGAAGCCCGCGGATGTGTCATGTCGTGATTACCCGTACCTTCAAGACCAAGGAGCTTAGCCGCTCCTTCGATATGGCAATGTACGAGATTATCGGCAAGATCGATGCGTCTTCCTTGTTCGTCGACCACCTCGATCACAATCTGCGCCAAGGACGAATCGCCATCAAGGGATGTTAGATCAGATATTGCTTTCAAAGCGTACGGACGCCCTGTTGTTGCAAGCATATCGGATGCCACAACAGCCCCGGAGGCATCATGCGCCTCGACCGTCAGATTACCGGGATAATATGGAACATCCCATGCGATCATACCCCGGCTGTCGTCGCGCGTCTTTTCAGCGCCGACTTCTTTACCGTCAAGAAGCAGACGCGCCGATACGGCATTGGTGAAACAAAGCACACGCATCATTGTTCCTTCATTTTCATAGTTCCAATGAGCGGGAGCGTCAATCCAATAGCCCGGATCACGGCCGTCGGAGGGATGCGGATATGCCACAAGATAAGCGACGGGATTTTCACACCACAGCGAAGCTCGGAATTTTCCTCTTGTTTTCGGGAAATTTCCGAAATCGAGCAATCCTGTACCGAGTCCACGCGAAGGCCATACGCCTGATTCCCCGAGATAGTCGGTTCCCGTCCACAGGAACTGACCGAAAATGAAGTCCTTGTCGCGCACGGCAAGCCACTGTTGGTAGCCGTGGCCGTTCTCGCTGCCGTAGATTATTCTTGATGGATATTTTGCATGATCGGCGTCATAACGATCTTCCGTATAGTTATAGCCCACAATGTCTACAGCGGCCGGATAATCAGTTTCGTTCGACATGAATACCCCTGCAAGGGCACCTGTGACCGGTCGACTGTCGTCTATGGCCCGCACTATCGGCGCCAGCCGTTTGGCAATTTCGCCGATACGCATGGCCGACGGCGCGTCGGGATTATAGCCCCCGAAATTAGGCTGGTTTATACCTCCGTGGTCAAGAACAGGATGCGAGTACGGATCGTTTGGATAGTCGACTTCATTGCCTATGCTCCAAAACGCCACACAAGGGTGATTGCGGTCGCGGCGTACCATATCGGCTACGTCCCGTTCTATCCATTCCTCGAAAAAGTCGAAAGAACCTTCGAACTTAGGCGTGCCGACATTCCATCCGGTGACCCATTTGCGTTTTGGGAATTCCCATTCGTCGGAGGCCTCGTCCATCACCAGCAGACCAAGTTCGTCACAAAGGTCATAGAGAACCGGAGCCTGCGGATTATGGCTCATACGGATAGCATTGACACCTATAGATTTCAGGCTTTCAAGGCGTCGGCGCCACACCTGCGGAGGAACGACAGCACCGAGGACTCCGGCATCATGATGAAGGCATACACCTTTGACCTTGGTATTGCGGCCATTAAGAGCAAAACCCTTGTCGGGGCTGAATTCCAATGTACGGAATCCCACCCGGCATTGCGAACGGTCGACAATATCGCCTTTACGGTTTTTCAACAGAACAGTAAGCGTATATAGTTCCGGAGCATCGAGATTCCACAGACGCGGTGATTTCACCTTCATTTTAAGCACACCTTTTTCACCGGCATTGCCGACAGTCGAGCGTCCGGCAAGTCGGCCTGATGCGTCATGCAATTCCGCCTCGACCGAATGGCGTCCGACACCGTCAAGACCCGCTATGGCATAATCAACGTCGAGGACGGCACTGCGAGCCGAGATGTCACGGGCTTTCCAGCCAACTCCCCACGGCTCGAAATGGGTTGTAGCGGCACGCACGAGTTTCACGTCGCGATAGATGCCCGAACCGGTGTACCAGCGCGAATCGGCTTCGCGCGAGTGGTCGACCCTTACTGCAAGCACATTGTTTCCTTCACGCAGATATGGAGTAAGGTCGTAATAGAACGAAACGTATCCGTTTGGCCGCTTACCGAGCAAATGCCCGTTGAGATACACTTCGCTTCGGTTGTAGATACCTTCAAAATATATGAACGTCACATCCGAGTCCTTGGGAGATGCCTCGAAACTCTTGCGGTACCAGCCAATGCCACCCGGAAAAAATCCGGTACAGGCATTGAGAGATGGCGACGGCAAAGACTCTATGCTCCAGTCGTGCGGCAGATCGAGCATACGCCATGCGGAATCGTCGTAAGAAACTGATGCCGGAGCTATTGAATCCGAGCATAATGCAAAACGCCATCCGGCGTTAAAATCTTCTGAGTTGCCGAATGATATATCGGCTGCTGCACATGATAGCGTCGCTGCCAGCAACAAAACAGTTGCCGGCAAACGACGACCTAAACATGACCTTAGGAAACCATTATTTATATTCATCTTTTTTTACCGATTGGAAATAAAATATTTTCTACGGATCGTGGATCCGCAATACACGAGAAATCAGTCGATACTGTCGGTGCGCGAGGCGCTCCAACGCTCGAGTCGTTCGTACTCGTCGCGGTTCAGGCGCATGAAAGAACCGTGCTGTGGAGCATCAACACCCTGAATATCGCGCGGAGAATGGAAGTTGCGCATGTTTTCGTCGGCCTCGCAAATGCGGTAACGTTTCGGGCTTGAGGAGTATTCTATATATCCTATATACCACTTGTCGGAACCTATGGGCTGATAAGCCGACACACCCTCGCACATCTTGTTACCCTCAAAGCTTACATAATCGGAATCGACGGGTTCCGGCCACGGACCGTGGAGGGTCGGAGCGGCAGAAGTGAACAGGCCGGGCTTTCCGCCTTCTTTCTTTATCATCATGTGGTAGAGGCTGTCGGAGGGCAGGAAGTTTATGTCGGCGTCGATTGTTGCATAGCCCCAGTCAAACAGAAGTTTCGGTTTGGTAAGCGTAGTAAAATCCTCGTCGGCATACGAATAGTACATGCGGTCATAGCCTTCGCCGGCATCGGGGTTCCAAAGCGAGTAGTAAATCATGTATCCGCCTTTGCGGCCGTCGGGCCACTGATAATCGGCATCCCATATAATCTGCGGCGCCCATACGCGGATTATGGTCGAATAGTCGCTATATGGATCTTCTCCGTCGGGATTGGAAAAAATCTCAGGCCCTTTACGGAAATCGAATGTCACGGATTCCCAATTGATAAGGTCGTCGCTACGCAAAAGATCTATACCGTAGTTGTTCCACTTGCCGCTGCGTGCCACGCACATGTCGGTAGTAACCATCAGATAGCCTTTGCCATCGTGGGTGCGGGTTATATAGGCGTCGCGCGTGCCGCCTTCTATACGGGCATGTTCGCGCGGGCTGAATACGGAATCGCCATTTATAAGATCGGTGAAATTCAGGCCGTCGCGGCTAAGGGCATAAGCGGTCCACTCTCCCCGTTCACTCATGTGACAATAGAGATAACCGTAGTCTGAGGTATCAGACTGTTCAGACTCCTTGTTAGTTTTTTTGCCGCAGGCCGCAAGAAGAGGCAACAGAACAGCAAGAGAAATAATAAAGAAACTCGTTTTTTTCATTGGATATTTTATCTGTTTATATTTCAATTTTCTTATATCGCGGCACAAGCGCCTTCATCACAGACCATGCTACAAGGTATGAGAATGCACATACGGTGAATACAGTCATATAACTGGCGGGCTTACCGCTGAAACCGAGAAAAGAATAAGCATCGCCGGCAGCGGCGGCATAGTCGAAAAGCAATCCGGATCCTTGATTGATGATGTAACAACTTATGCCTCCGGCCATAGTTCCTATGCCGACAATTGATGCTACTGTAGAAGTTGGGAACATGTCGCCTATAGTCGAATAGAGGTTGGCGCTCCATGCCTGGTGTGCGGCACACGCCAGACCTATTATTACAGCAGGCCACCATGCCGAATACGTCCCGAGAGGCTGTGCGAAAAGGGCAAGAATGGGTACAAACGCGAACATCAACATAGCTCTCATCCTGCCGGCATACGGATTCATTCCGCGACGCTCGACAAAAAGCTTAGGAAGATAGCCGCCGAGTACTGAAAAGACTGTCACGATAAGGTAGAGTGTGAATATCAGAGCCTGCCCCATCGGTGTGTAGGACGCGTAACCGAACTGATCGGAAAAATAAGCCGGTGCCCAGAAAAGGAAAAACCACCAGACTCCGTCAGTCAGCGCCTTGCCGGCAATGAAAGCCCATGTCTGCCGGAAAGTGAAACAGCGCCAGAATGATATGGTACATGTTTGTTCCCGTTCGACTTCCCGAGGGGTTTCGCCTGCTTCATCCTGACGGATATAGGTAAGTTCGGCGGCATTCACATGTGCGGATTTTTCAGGTGATGAATAGATTTTCGACCAAAATGCCATCCATACGAATCCGAGGGCACCGATTATGACAAAAGCCATCTCCCAGCCAAGAGCCTTTGCAAGCAAAGGTATACATAGTGGAGCGGCGAGAGCGCCCATCGATGCACCGGCATTGAATATGGAAGTGGCGAAAGCACGGTCTTTCTTCGGAAAATATTGTGCCGTGACCTTTATGGCTGCCGGAAAGTTGCCGGCCTCTCCCAGTGCAAGCAAAGCTCGGCATCCGAGAAAAAGCCATACGCTAACCGACGCTATGGCGAGTGCCAGAGCCGAACCGGCTTCTACAGCAGCAAGAGCCTCGACTGAGGCAAGACCTTCGATCTTCATGGTAGCCCAACCGCAGGCGGCATGAAGGCAGGCAGCGAACGACCATACACCGACAGCTATCAGATAGCCGCGACGGGAACCCATACGGTCGATGAACTTGCCGGCAAACAAGCTCACAATAGCATAGAACAACGAGAAAAAACCTGTAATGGTGCCGTAATCGGAATCGGACCAATGGAATTCAGGTGCAATAAAATCTTTCCAGGTAAGAGAAAGCACCTGACGGTCGAGATAATTGATTGTCGTGGCAAAGAACAGCAGCGAGCATATCACCCATCGCCAGTTTGTCCTTTTTTCCCCGACATTGACGGTAACGGATTTCATAGTCAGAACTTAAAATAGTTTTTCGCATTATAATACGATATATCTTCCACCATACGGCGCAGGCGTTCGCCTTCATAGCCTGTGAACGGTATCAATCCGCGTTCGACATCGGAACCTATAAGATTACAAAGACAACGGCGGAAATATTCATGGCGGGGATATGAAAGGAACGAGCGTGAATCTGTAAGCATACCGACAAAACGGCTGAGCAGACCGAGCAAGGACAAGGCGTTCATCTGACGCGCCATGCCGTCGAGCTGGTCGTTGAACCACCAGCCCGAGCCGAACTGTATCTTTCCGGGTACAGAGCCGTCCTGAAAGTTACCGGTCATGGTAGCCATCACCTCGTTCGCACATGGATTGAGGTTGTAAAGTATAGTCTGCGCAAGCTTGCCATGGCGGTCGAGGCGGTCAAGGAAACGGGCACAACTCTGCGCGGTGTTGAATTCCCCTATGGAATCGAAACCCGTATCAGGCCCTATGGCGGCCATCATGCGGGAGTTGGAGTTGCGTATTGTGCCGTAATGGAACTGTTGTGTCCATCCGCTGTCGGCATCCATCTCTCCGAAAAGTAGGAGCATACGGCTTTTGAATCGTAGCACTTCACCGGCATCAAGGCAATGTCCCGACATCACCTTTCCGAATATCCCGGCTATTTCCGAGTCGGTGAAGTCTTCCGCATAAAATTCGGATATTCCATGGTCGCTCAAGCGGCATCCGTGTTCACCGAAGAAATCATGACGACGCTGCAAGGCATCGGCAAAATCACTGAAAGTGGCAATATCCGTATCTGCCGCTTCCGAAAGCCGGCCTACATAAGCTTTAAAAGCCGCGGCATCCTCGACTGCCATGGCCTTGTCGGGACGCCAGGTCGGAAGTACTTTTATCTCGAATCCGCTGTCGGCTATAGCTCTATGGTATTCCAGTGAATCCACAGGATCGTCGGTCGTACAGACCACTTCCACACCGTAGCGGCGCATCAGTCCGCGGGCACTCATTGCCTGATCATCGTGCAGCCGGGCGTTGCATTCGTCGAAGACGGCACGCGCAGTTTCGGGATTGAGCAGTTTGTCGATGCCGAAAGCGGTGCGCAGTTCCAGATGAGTCCAGTGATAGAGGGGATTACGGAATGTATAAGGTACTGTTTCAGCCCATTTTTCAAATTTTTCCCAATCACTTGCACTGCCGGTTATGTAACGCTCATCCACTCCGTTGGCACGCATGGCGCGCCATTTGTAATGGTCGCCTCCGAGCCATAGTTCGGTAATCGAAGTGAAGCGCCTGTCCTGAGCTATCATGGCCGGATCAAGATGGCAATGATAGTCGATTATGGGAAGCGCGGCGGCATGTCCGTGATAGAGTTCCCGCGCCACATCGCTGTCAAGCAGGAAATCTTTGTCCATAAATATCTTCATGACCGTATAAGTTTTACATTGCAAGTACATTGAAACCGCCGTCGACCACCGCAACCGTACCGGTGACGAAACGCGATGCTTCGCTCATCAGATAGTGTATGGTGCCGCAAAGCTCCTCCGGCTTGCCCATGCGCCCGAAAGGCGTCTGACGTATGACGTCGCGGCCACGCTCGGTATAGCTTCCGTCGGGATTCGTGAGCAAGCTGCGGTTCTGCTCGGTAAGGAAAAACCCTGGAGCTATGGCGTTGACTCGTATGCCCTCGCCGAACTTGCGGGCGCATTCCGTTGCCATATAAGCTGTGAAATTCGAGATTCCGGCTTTGGCGGCGGCATATCCGCAGACACGTGTAAGCGGTCGGAAGGCAGCCATCGACGAGAAATTGATAATACATCCCCTGCCCTGCTTCACCATAGGTTTAAGGAACACCTGTGTGGGGATGACCGTTCCTGTCAGATTCAACGACAGCACACGCTGGAACTGTTCCGGATCAAGGTCGAAAAAAGTCTTGTCGGGTGCTATAGTGGCACCGAGCATGTTGCCGCCGGCGGCGTTGAGCAAGGTGTCGATGCGGCCATACTTCGCCACTATTGCCTCGCAATTCGCCTCGACAACAGCCTTGTCCATCACATCCGTTTTCATGAACTCTATGGAACCGGCCGGCTTCGCAGCCATGACTTCATCAACAATCATACGGCCTGTTTCTTCATTTCGGCCAAGAATTATAACCTTAGCACCGTTCTCGGCGAGATATGCCGCTATGGCGCGGCCGAGCACACCCGTACCGCCCGTTATGACGGTCACATTATCTTTTATATCGAATAAGTTTTTCATTTCTGTTCAGAATCGATTGTTGCCATTATACCACTGACCATGCCCAGTGCAAGCATACGTCCGTGGAAAGAATATCCGGCGTTATAACCCATCTCGCCGTCGCCGAGCATCAGAGGTGCATGGTCGACGCGCATCGGCACTCCCGGTCGCTCGCGCTCGAATGTACGGATCACATCGATAAGTCGCGAATCGAGATGCGACGACTCGCGGAAATCACCGTCCGGAAGCACACGACAGATACGTGCATGGACAAAATGAGTGCGTGAGGCATACTTGCGGGCGAGTTCCGTAACATCGTTGTGGGCGCCGGCACTGAGCGAACCGGCACAGAATGTCAGACCGTTATGAGGGTCGGGAACCGCATTGAGAAACGCTTCTATGTCGGCGTCGCATGTGACTATACGCGGCAAACCGAGAATCGGCATAGGCGGGTCGTCGGGATGCACGCACATATTTATGTCGTACTGCCGGCACACGGGCATTATCGCATTAAGGAAATAAGCCATGTTGGCACGAAGCGTATCGGCATCTATTCCTTTATACAGTTCAAGAAGACTGCGGAATTTTTCTACCGGCTGCAGATCGTTCTCACTGATATTACCGTTTACAAAGCCCTGGGTCTTTACGATTATATTCTCTACAAGGCGCCTGCGCGCGTCGGCATCCATACGAGGAGTCACTTCCGCATCCATGCGTGCCAGCGTGTCGGCATCATAATCGGCATCCGCTCCCTCACGTCCGAGAATATGTATGTCGAAGTACGCAAACTCGGCAAGATTGAAATAGAGGTTTGTAGTGCCGTCGGCGTTCGGGTAGTCAAGGTCGGTGCGTGCCCAGTCAAGCACAGGCATGAAATTATAGCACACTGTCCGCACTCCTGCCTTTCCAAGGTTGGCAAGGCTTTCCTTATAGCGCTCTATCAGCCCGTCACGGTCAGACCCGCCGTATTTGATAGATTCCGCAACAGGCAGACTCTCAACTACAGACCAGCGCAATCCGCGCTCCTCTATATAATTTTTCATCTTCATCACCTCATCCAGAGTCCACACCTCGCCGTTCGGAATGTGATGGAGTGCGGTGACAATACCTTCCACGCCTATCTGGCGCAACATTTCAAGCGTAATCTTATCGTTGGGTCCAAACCAACGCCATGTTTTTTCCATCGGTATCTTTCAAGGTTATTGTTTGCAGAACAAAATTACGACATTCGCCCCGCCGTTCAAAATAAATATAACAGCGGGGCAAAGCGTAAAATGTTATTTTTTCACAACGA
>ERZ778503.376-NODE-376-length-37696-cov-5.816131_pt1 | contig 37696 bp, 44 predicted proteins | sample MGYA00510047_ERZ778503 | MGnify/ENA primary metagenome ERZ778503 (study PRJEB29527, sample SAMN07138965) | mouse gut metagenome | material: feces | host: mouse | place: China:Nanjing | collected 2016-01-25 ... | reverse complement strand
TCGACTACCTGTCGGCAGGTCTTGACCCCGAGAAAGTCACTATATTCGTGCAGTCGATGATACCGGAGCTTGCCGAGCTTACGACATATTTCATGAACCTCGTAACCGTTTCGCGCCTCCAGCGCAATCCTACCGTGAAGACGGAGATACAGATGCGCAATTTCGAGACGAGCATACCGGTGGGCTTCTTTACATATCCCATAAGTCAGGCTGCCGACATCACGGCGTTCAAAGCCACTACCGTGCCTGCCGGAGAGGATCAGGAGCCGATGCTTGAGCAGACGCGTGAGATTGTGAAACGCTTCAATAATATATATGGTGAGGTGCTCGTGGAGCCTAAGATAATGCTGCCTACAAATCAGGCGTGCCTGCGTCTGCCGGGAACCGACGGCAAGGCGAAGATGAGCAAGTCGCTCGGCAACTGCATATATCTCTCGGATACGTCGAAGGAAATGCAGCAGAAAGTGAAGAGCATGTACACCGATCCCGGTCATCTGCGCGTTGAAGACCCGGGTAAGGTTGAGGGAAACACCGTCTTTACATATCTCGACGCGTTCAGCACAGCCGATGACTTTGCCGAGTTCTGGCCCGAGTATAAGAGCCTTGACGAGGTTAAGGAACATTACCGCCGCGGCGGTCTTGGCGACATGAAGTGCAAGAAGTTCCTCATAAAGGTGCTCGACAGCCGCCTTGAACCTATCCGCCAGCGCCGCCATGAGTTCGAGCAGGACATTCCCGAGGTTTATAATATTCTGAAAAAAGGCTCGGCGGCGGCACGCGAGGTGGCGGCACAGACGCTGCACGACGTGCGCGAGGCTATGCGCATAAACTATTTTGACGATGTGGAACTGATACGTGAGCAGTCGGAAAAATTCAGGAACAAAATTTAAATCAATCATACTATGGACAATAATCAGAACAAGCAGCAGGGACAATTCCAGATGGAACTGCCGCAGGATGTGGCTCAGGGCGAATATGCCAACTTTGCCATTATCACCCATTCGAGCTCGGATTTCATCCTCGACTTTGCCCGTATGCTTCCGGGTGTGCCCAAGCCTATGGTCAAAAGCCGCGTGATACTCGCTCCCGAGCATGCAAAGCGCCTTCTCATGGCGTTGCAGGAGAACATCCTGCGCTACGAGAACGAGTTCGGCAAAATTCAAATCCCAAATCAGGAACCGCGCACCGTCGCTCCCTTTAACATCAATAAGGGTGAGGCGTGACACGTCCCAATAGGGGCGCTTTTCGTGGCGTTAATCCGGAAACACCGGTGTGTGCCGTCGTCAGACAGATGCATATTCCGGTGTTTCCGGATTGTTTTTTCTTTATTTTTCTTTTACTTGATGATGACAGGAGGGCATATATCAGCCTGTCCGGGCTGTTGCATATACATTTAATAACATATTGTTAAGTATACAGGATGATATGTGCGGTTTTATAGCACTTTATCATATTTATTTGCATTTTGGTGTCATAAAGTATGTTCTTTGTGCCCTTTTTCTTAACAGTGCTTACAAAATCGGAAAATAACTTGACATATTTTGCCATTTCACGAAAAAGCTCTTTCTTTGCAGTGGGTGAAAGATATCGGCGCGATATCTCACTGTTATCAACTATAAAAATTAACTGATTTATTAACAACTAAAAGAAAGGGTAAGAACATGAAGAAGATTTTTACAGCAGTTGTGGCACTGTTCGTGGCGTCAAGCGTCAGTGCACAGGTTTATGTAGGTGGTGGCTTCGGCATAGGAAGTGCCAAATACAAGAATGGTGAGACGACTGAGAAAAACACCACTTACAAGCTCTTGCCAGAAATAGGCTATCGTCTCAACGACAAATGGGCTGCAGGTCTTGTTGCCGGCTGGCAGGGTGCCGACAACGGTAACAAGTCGGTCACCGTGAACCCTTATGCACGTTACACGGCATTGCACTCGAAGTATATCGATGTCTTTTGTGACGGAACGGTTGGATACGGGCATGTCAACGGTGTCGGGGATACATACCAGGTAGGGCTGAAGCCCGGTGTTGCGATAAACCTTAACAAGCGTCTGAGCTTTGTTACACATGTAGGCTTCATCGGTTATAACCAGTCGAGCGAGCGCACCGACCATGGTAAGTACAAGTCGAAGGAGTGGGGTGTAGACCTTGACAGCAACAACATAACGTTCAGCATACTTTACAATCTGTAGTGGCGGCAGGACAGGAAGGCATCTTAAAGCAGATGCTGCCTGCCGTAAGAGACACCTTATTATTATATAAATAACGTGAGTCCGGCGAATTACAAGCATTTATAATTCGTCGGACTCATGTTAATGTAGGAATGTGCGAAAATGTTTTGTTTATTGCCATATTCTTTATACTTTTGCAGAAAATGAGCCGGAAGCAGTAATATTCCTATGGTGAAAACTGACAAAGGATAAGAATTATCAATACTATGTTACACATTTGCAGCAAACATTTGCCGGTCGATATCGTATTCCATCCTTCCTGGTGGCATCATAACGCGGGCATTTCTTTTGACGAAAGTTTCTTCTATGACCCTCGTCGGCGCGTGGATGACGAGCGTAAGATGGAGCAAGTGCTATACGAACACTTCGGAGACCTTGGACTCGGCGAAGACCATCTTCGTGATCTTCCGCAGATTGGCGCTGTGCATCTTGCATCCGGATACTTGCTTTCCGAGATGCTTGGATGCAAAATAGAATATTATGAAGATGCTCCCCCGCAGGTTATCTGTGCCCATAGAGACACGCTCGACTTTGAAGTGGAAGATGCTTTCAAGTCGCCGGCATTCAAAAGACTGGTCAATCTTGTAGAGCAGCTCAAGGCAAAGCATGGCTATGTGGTAGGCGACATCAACTGGGGCGGCGTTCTAAACCTTGCCATTGATGTTCGCGGGGAGGATATTTTCACCGACATGCTTCTCAGACCGGAACAGACAGAGATTTATTTCAAGAAGATTGCGCAGGTTATTGACAAGTTCGTCTGGTATATTCAATCAAACACAGGCACTTCTTCAATATCCGTAAACCGTAGTGCCCGGCTTTTCGACTATCCCGTTGCAATACATTCGGAGTGCAGCCATACGATGATTTCAGAAGACGACTACCGCAAATTCTTACTGCCTATTGACCAGGAATGGAGCATGCGCCATGTGCCATACGGCATTCATTATTGTGGAAAAGATCCGCACCGCATGGCGGAAGCCTTTGCTGAAATAGAGCGGCTGACATTCCTCGATGTCGGCTGGGGCGGTGATGTGGCACTGTTGCGCAGGCATCTGCCGGAGACATTCTTTAACATCCGGCTTAACCCTGTTGAGATTCAGAAATACACTTACGAAGAACTTGAACGCAACATCCGCGAGCGTGTTGATGCTTCAGGCTCAGACCTGACCCTCACCGGTCTTTGTTGCGTGAATATGGACAAGACTGTTACCGACCAACGCATCCGTGAAATTCATGAGGTGGCAGCAAACATCATTAAGGAATATCAGGAGCTTTCAGATAAGAAAGAGAGTAAAAGCCAAAGTGCTCCGAGTCTGGATACAGAGGAAGATGCTTTCAACTTCAACCTCGCAGACAGTCAGGCAACAGTCGTCAATCCTGTACAACCTGCCGATTTCTGCATTGACGAATACGCTGATTATGCAGATGACCTTGACGAACGCTGTGGCAAGTTCTGGAAAGCTGATGAAGGAGTGCTTGTATACCGCCGGATGAGAGTGAAGGACGTGTTCGCCCAAGACTCCCGCAACATGGAGAAATCATTGTGCTGGCAACTCGGTGCTTTGAAGGAAAGCATGAAGTTCAAGAGCGATATTCCGAATTTTCTTGAGCCTTGGCACGGACTTGGCACCGTGGCTTCGGCGTATGGCTTCGGCTATTTGTGGGAAGAAGGACAGGCACCTGCCGTCGATGGTAAGTTTGCTTCTGTACAAGAACTCGTCGATGCGCCTTTCAAAGCTGTTAAAGACACGGAGATTGGCAGGTTCACGCTTGATATGACACGTTATTTCAAAGAGCAGACAAAGGGCAGGATACCTATGAGTTTCTGCGATGTACAGTCGCCGTTGAACACTGTCAGCAACATCATCGACAGCAATCAGTTCTATTTGGACTTCTATGATAATCCGGAGGCAATGGCGATTGCTATGAACCGCACTGCCGATTTGCTCATCGACTACACCCGTGAGCAGCAGGCAATCATTGGTGATGCCCTCGCCCGTCCCGGTCATGGCTTTGCTTCAAGCAGAATGTTTACGGGCATCGGCATGAGTGACGACACCGTGACGATGATGCCTGACGATATCTATTTTGATGTTTGCGCACCGGCGATGGTGAAAGTCGGCAACGAGTTTGGCGGCGCTGTATTCCATTCTTGCGGCAACTGGAGTAGTAAGAAGGAAGGTATTGTAAAGATGCCGGGCATAAAAATGGCAGACGGAGCCTTCTCGCTTGCTACAGATCCGGGTGCAAATTCCACCGACGGCTATGCAGAAACATTCGCAAATACAGGTGTTATACTGAATGCGAGGATAGTGGGCAATCCACAGCTTGTAGTTGAAAAGGTAAAGCAACTCTGGCGCCCGGGTATGAAACTCATCGTCGTCACTTATGCTGAAACGCCCGAAGAACAGGCTTTTCTCTACGACCAGATACATAAGATAGCAGGATAAGGCACAATCTTGGAATTTGTTTCAGACAGTTTCTGACAACTTTAATAATATACATGAAACCTACACATTACCGCTGGCGTGTTGTTGCCTTGCTCTTCTGCGCCACTACAATAAATTATATAGACCGTCAGGTCCTTGCGCAGTTGAAGCCTTTTCTTACTGACGATTTGGGTATTACCGAATCGGAATACGGCTTTATAGTGTCGGCATTTCAGGCAGCTTATGCTATCGGAATGCTCGTTGCCGGCCGTCTTATTGACAAATACGGCACACGGTTGTCCTATGCTTTTAGCATCTCAATATGGTCGCTTGCAGGCTGTCTGCATGCGGCTGCTACAGGATTTTATTCTCTTGCCGGCTCCCGTTTCCTTCTTGCCATAGGTGAATCAGGCAACTTCCCTGCGGCAATAAAGACCATCACCGAATGGTTTCCTAAAAAAGACCGCGCATTAGCAACAGGCATTTTCAATTCGGGCAGTAATATAGGAGCCATTGTCGCACCGCCGTTAGTCACATTCCTTGCCCTCAGATACAGTTGGCGTATGGCTTTTCTGGTCACAGGCGTACTTGGCTTTATATGGCTTGTGTTCTGGCTTTTGCTCTACAACACACCGAGACGTATGCGCGGAATAAGCACAGAGGAGCTGGAGTATATACAGGAAACTTCTGTCAGTTCATCTCCTGTTGAGGGCGGACAAAAGAAGAATTCTTCCGGGAGCAAATCTGATTTGAAGTTAATCTTTTCAACAAAGGAAAGAAGAAATGGGGCTATCGGTATCTGTTTATGCCGTTTTATTGCCGATTGGCCTTGGTGGTTCTTCCTGTTTTGGACACCAGATTTTCTCAAAAAAACATTTGAACTCGATCTTACAGCCACTGTCGTTCCTCTGATGGTTATCTATGTCATTTCTGATGTGGGCAGCATCTTCGGCGGTTGGCTGTCATCGTTTATGATAAAGCGCGGCATGAAAGTAAAGAGGGCACGCGCGTTGAGTCTGCTTATCTGCGCTTCCACAGTACTTCCTGTTATGGCAATTCCTTATTGCAACGGACTGACAGCAGCAGTTGTCATAATCTCTCTTGCATGCTTCTCGCACCAGGCTTGGGCGGCAAACATATATACTGTTGTGTCAGACAATTTCCCGAAAGAACAGGTTGGAACTATGACTGCTGCCGTTGGATTCTGTGGAGCCGTGGGTGGTATCATTGCTGCTTCTGCCGTAGGACTCATCCTTGAGTGGACACAAAGTTATCAACTTATTTTCTGCGTAGCGTCTGTGGCTTATCTTGCAGGCTGGACAATATTGCAGTTGTTCTTGAAAAGAAAGGACTAATCCAAATCGCCGCCAAGCATCTTTTACACCGCCGATATGTGCGAAAACATCGTCGGATATATGTGAAGCAGAGGGCGTATATTTCATTAGGTTCTCATAAAAACGGCACTTTGACATGTCTTGAGGTGTATAATTTATGTTAATAAGTATTATATGACATTAATTTTAATAATCCTCAGACCCTTTATAATTCTTATGATTAGGTATTTCGGATAATTCTTTGTAATTTTGCACCCCAAAATAGTTCATTGGATGGACTGTGTAAAGTATTGATAATAACGAAAAAACATATAATAATTAAAAATTAACAACAATGCCTACAATTCAACAATTGGTAAGAAAAGGTAGAAAGGCGCTTGTTGACAAGAGCAAGTCACCGGCTTTGGACTCATGTCCTCAGCGTCGTGGTGTTTGTGTTCGTGTGTACACAACAACACCTAAAAAGCCTAATTCGGCAATGAGAAAAGTTGCCCGTGTTCGTTTGACAAACCAGAAAGAGGTTAACTCTTACATCCCCGGAGAGGGTCACAACCTGCAGGAGCACTCTATCGTGCTTGTACGCGGTGGTCGTGTTAAAGACCTTCCGGGTGTGCGCTATCACATCGTCCGCGGTACTCTTGACACCGCAGGTGTGGCAAACCGTACACAGCGCCGTTCTAAATATGGTGCAAAGCGTCCTAAGGCAGCTAAGAAGTAATCTTGATTGCAAGAAAAGGACAAATATACTTTATTAATCGTTTTGCTGGAGAATTGTTATAAAGGTTGAGTAAGTGCCCGGGTGAGGGCGCTGAAGAACAAAGCAAACAGCCCCATGCAGAATTTATTTTCAAAATCAAAATGAGAAAAGCAAAACCAAAGAAGCGCGTGATCCTGCCGGATCCCGTTTACAATGACCAGAAGGTTTCGAAGTTTGTAAACCACCTGATGTACGACGGAAAGAAGAATACGTCTTACGAAATTTTCTACAAAGCGTTGGACACTGTTAAGGAAAAGATGTCTAATGAGGAGAAGTCTGCACTTGAGATATGGAAGACGGCCCTTGACAACATCACTCCTCAGGTAGAGGTGAAGAGCCGCCGTATCGGTGGTGCCACATTCCAGGTTCCAACAGAAATACGTCCCGACCGCAAGGAGAGCATCTCCATGAAGAATATGATTAACTTTGCACGCAAGCGCGGAGGCAAATCTATGGCAGACAGGCTGGCTGCGGAGATAATGGACGCGTTCAACAATCAGGGCGGCGCTTACAAGCGTAAGGAAGACATGCACCGTATGGCTGAGGCTAACCGTGCTTTTGCTCACTTCAGGTTTTAATAATTAGACAGGATAATAAATCATGGCAAAGCAAGATTTACATTTGACCCGTAATATCGGTATCATGGCTCACATTGATGCCGGTAAGACAACAACTTCTGAGCGTATCCTGTATTATACGGGTAAGACTCATAAGATTGGTGAGGTTCATGACGGTGCTGCTACAATGGACTGGATGGCGCAGGAGCAGGAGCGTGGTATCACCATTACATCTGCTGCGACAACTTGTTATTGGAAGTATAACAACCAGCAATATAAGATAAATTTGATTGATACTCCGGGACACGTTGACTTTACCGCTGAGGTGGAGCGTTCGTTGCGTGTGCTAGACGGTGCCGTGGCTACATACTGTGCTGTCGGCGGTGTTCAGCCGCAGTCTGAGACAGTATGGCGTCAGGCTGACAAGTATAATGTTCCGCGTCTTGGCTACGTAAACAAGATGGACCGCTCTGGTGCAGACTATTATGACGTGCTGCGCCAGATGAAAGAAGTGCTTGGGGCAAACCCGATATCTCTTGTTTGCCCTATCGGCAGCGAGGAGACTTTCAAGGGTATTGTTGACCTTATCAAGATGAAGGCCGTTATATGGCACGACGAGACACAGGGTGCTGAATTTGAAATCACAGACATTCCTGCGGACATGGCAGACGAGGTTGAAGAGTGGAGAGGAAAACTGCTCGAAGCTGTTGCCGAGTTTGACGAGTCTCTGATGGAGAAGTATTTCGAAGACCCCGAATCTCTGACAGAGGAAGAGATAATGGCTGCAATCCGTAAGGGAACTCTTTCTATGGAGTGCACTCCGGTTATCTGCGGTTCTTCTTTCAAGAACAAGGGCGTGCAGACTCTGCTCGACTATGTGTGTGCTTTCTTGCCCGCACCTAACGATACTCCTAACATTGTAGGTACCAACCCTGCTACAGGTGAGGAAGAGGACCGCAAGCCTTCTGAGGATGCTCCTACTTCGGCACTTGCGTTCAAGATTGCTACAGACCCGTATGTAGGACGTCTCGTGTTCTTCCGTGTATATTCAGGTAAGGTTGCTTCAGGTTCTTATGTATACAACACCCGCTCTGGCAAGAAGGAGCGCGTAAGTCGCCTTTTCCAGATGAACTCAAACAAGCAGGTTCCCATGGAGGCTATTGATGCCGGTGACATAGGTGCAGGCGTTGGTTTCAAGGATATCCGTACTGGTGACACACTTTGTGATGAAGAGCACCCGATAGTACTCGAGTCTATGTCGTTCCCCGATCCGGTTATCGGTATTGCTGTTGAGCCTAAGAGCCAGGCAGACGTTGATAAGCTCGGCATCGGTCTTGCAAAGCTCGCAGAGGAAGATCCTACATTTACCGTTCATACGGACGAGCAGAGCGGTCAGACCGTTATCTCTGGTATGGGTGAGCTTCACCTTGATATCATCATCGACCGTCTGAAGAGAGAGTTCAAGGTTGAATGTAATCAGGGTAAGCCTCAGGTTAACTACAAGGAGGCTATCACCAAGACTGTCAATCTGCGCGAAGTTTACAAGAAGCAGAGTGGTGGACGCGGTAAGTTTGCCGACATCATTGTTAATGTAGGTCCGGTTGATGAGGACTTTAAGCAGGGTGGTCTGCAGTTTGTAAACGAAGTTAAGGGCGGTAACATTCCTAAGGAGTTCATACCTTCAGTACAGAAAGGTTTCGAGTCTGCAATGAAGACGGGTGTTCTTGGCGGATATCCCGTGGACAGCCTGAAAGTCACTTTGCTTGACGGTTCTTTCCACCCCGTAGACTCAGATCAGTTGTCTTTCGAGATTGCAGCTCTGAACGCTTATAAGAGCGCATGTGTCAAGGCAGGTCCTGTCTTGATGGAGCCTATCATGAAACTTGAGGTGGTTACACCTGAAGAGAACATGGGTGACGTTATCGGTGACTTGAACAAGCGTCGCGGACAGGTTGAGGGCATGGACGAGACACGCAGCGGTGCACGTATCGTACGCGCAATGGTTCCGCTGGCAGAGATGTTCGGATACGTAACAGCGTTGCGTACAATCACATCTGGTCGTGCAACAAGCTCTATGGAATACGACCATCACTCTCCGCTGTCAAGCACTATAGCAAAGACTGTATTGGAAGAGATAAAGGGACGTACCGACCTTGTATAATATATAATAAGGTATAAGATATAAGATATATCTGGAGAGACCGCTGTTTAGCGAATGACTCTTAAACAGCGGTTCTCCTTATCAGATAATAATATTATTAATAAAAATAGAGATGAGTCAGAAAATCAGAATTAAGCTGAAGTCTTATGACCACAAGTTGGTTGACAAGTCAGCAGAGAAAATCGTGAAGGCTGTTAAGGCTACGGGTGCCATTGTAAGCGGACCTATTCCATTGCCTACACACAAGCGTATTTACACTGTGAACCGCAGTACTTTCGTAAACAAGAAGGCACGTGAGCAGTTCCAGCTGAGCAACTACAAGCGCCTTATCGATATCTATAGCTCAACGGCTAAGACTGTAGACGCTCTCATGAAGTTGGAGTTGCCGAGCGGTGTTGAAGTAGAAATCAAAGTGTAGTTATAATTTTAATATTAATTGAAATGCCAGGATTAATTGGAAAAAAAATCGGAATGACATCCGTTTTCAGTGCCGACGGTAAGAATGTACCGTGCACTGTTATCGAAGTAGGTCCTTGTGTTGTAACTCAGGTAAAGACCGTAGAGAAAGACGGTTATAATGCAGTTCAGCTGGCTTATGGTGAAGCTAAGGAAAAGAACACCACAAAGCCGATGATGGGTGTATTCAAGAAAGCCGGTACAACACCGAAGAGACACTTGGCCGAGTTCAAGTTTGACGAGGAATATAACCTCGGTGATACTATTACGGTTGAAATCTTTAATGATGCAGCTTTTGTAGATGTAATCGGTACATCAAAGGGTAAAGGTTTCCAGGGTGTCATGAAACGTCATGGATTTGGTGGTGTCGGTCAGAGTACTCACGGACAGGACGACCGTGCCCGTAAGCCGGGTTCTATCGGTGCCTGCTCTTATCCCGCAAAGGTGTTCAAGGGAATGCGTATGGCAGGACAGATGGGTGGTGACAGAGTGACAACTCAAAACCTCAGAGTGTTAAAGGTTATTCCAGAACATAATCTTATCCTTGTGAAGGGTTCGATAGCTGGATGTAAAGGTTCAACCGTATTAATTCAGAAATAATGGAAATTAACGTATTAAATATCAATGGTCAGGAGACCGGAAGAAAGGTTACGTTAAACGAATCTATCTTCGGAATTGAGCCCAACGACCACGTTCTCTATTTGGACGTGAAGCAGTATCTTGCCAATCAGCGTCAGGGTACTGCCAAGTCAAAGGAGAGAAGTGAGATTGCAGGTTCGACACGTAAGCTCGGACGTCAGAAGGGTGGCGGCGGTGCACGCCGTGGTGACATCAAGTCTCCGGTTCTCGTTGGTGGAGGCCGCGTCTTTGGTCCTAAACCACGTGACTATCGCTTTAAGTTGAACAAGAAGGTTAAGGTTCTTGCACGTAAGAGCGCGCTGTCTTATAAGGCACAGGAGAATGCAATTATTGTGCTTGAGGACTTCACATTTGACGCTCCGAAAACAAAAGATTTCGTAAATATTACTAAAAATCTTAAAGTTGACGGCCGTAAAATGCTTTTGGCTTTGCCGGAAGTAAATAAAAATGTATATTTGTCAGCTCGTAATTTACAGAGAACGGAAGTAATGCTTGCGTCAAACATCAACGCCTACAAGGTGCTGAATGCTGACGTTTTAGTATTGACTGAAAATTCTTTGAAGACAATTGACGGAATCTTAACAAAATAAGGAGATAAACAGATATGGCATTTATAATAAAACCATTGGTTACTGAGAAGATGACCAAAATAACAGATAAGCAACCTAACCGTTACGGCTTTGTTGTTCGTCCGGAAGCCAACAAGCTCCAAATTAAGAATGAGGTTGAGAGTCTGTACAATGTTACGGTGGTAGATGTGAACACTCTTCGCTATGCCGGAAAACGTTCAAGCCGATATACAAAGGCAGGACTGATAAAGGGGCAGAAGAATGCGTTCAAGAAAGCAGTCGTTACTCTCAAAGAGGGTGAAGTGATAGATTTTTACAGCAATATTTAAATAAAAAATGGCAGTACGTAAATTTAAACCGGTAACTCCGGGTCAAAGACACAAGATTATTGGCACGTTCGAAGAAATTACTGCATCCGTGCCAGAAAAGTCTCTCGTTTACGGTAAACGTTCAACAGGTGGTCGTAATAACACCGGTAAAATGACTGTTCGCTATATTGGAGGCGGTCATAAGAAAAAGTATCGTATTATTGATTTTAAGCGTGAGAAAGATGGTGTTCCAGCTGTAGTAAAGACAATCGAATACGATCCGAACCGTTCGGCTCGTATCGCATTGTTGTTCTACGCTGATGGTGAAAAACGTTACATTATTGCTCCTAACGGACTTCAGGTAGGTGCAACTTTGATGTCTGGAGCGGATGCAGTGCCTGAGATTGGTAATGCCCTTCCGCTTGCAAACATTCCTGTAGGTACGGTAATTCATAACATTGAATTGCGTCCGGGACAAGGTGCATTGCTCGTTCGTTCGGCTGGTAATTTTGCTCAGTTGACTTCTCGTGAAGGCAGCTATTGTGTAATAAAGCTTCCTTCTGGTGAAACTCGTAAGATTTTAAGTGCTTGTAAGGCTACTGTCGGTAGTGTCGGAAACTCTGACCACGCGCTGGAACAGTCGGGTAAGGCTGGTCGTTCTCGCTGGTTGGGACGTCGCCCGCACAACCGTGGTGTCGTGATGAACCCGCATGATCACCCGATGGGTGGTGGTGAAGGACGTCAGTCTGGAGGTCATCCGCGTTCACGCAAGGGCTTGTATGCTAAGGGTCTTAAGACAAGGGCTCCTAAGAAACTTTCTAACAAGTACATTATTGAAAGAGCTAAAAAATAATCACGTAAACTAGAGCAAATTATGAGTCGTTCATTAAAAAAAGGTCCGTACATTAACGTATCACTTGAGAAGAAAATTCTCGCTATGAATGAAAGTGGTAAGAAGAATGTCGTTAAAACATGGGCTAGAGCTTCAATGATTTCCCCAGATTTTGTGGGACACACTGTTGCTGTTCATAACGGAAACAAATTTATTCCTGTTTACATTACTGAGAATATGGTAGGACACAAGTTGGGTGAATTTTCTCCTACCCGTCGTTTCGGTGGCCATTCCGGTAATAAGAAGTAAACAGGCTTAACCATTGAATAAAAAAGAAAACTATAATGGGAGCAAGAAAAAAAATATCAGCTGAAAAAAGAAAAGAAGCCCTTAAGACATTGTATTTCGCAAAGTTGAAAGGTGTTCCTTCTTCTCCTCGCAAAATGCGTTATGTCGTAGACATGGTTCGCGGTATGGAGGTGAATCGTGCCCTTGGTGTTTTGAGATTCTCAAAGAAGGCTGCTGCTGCTGACGTTGAAAAACTTTTACGTTCGGCTATTGCAAACTGGGAAATAAAAAATGACCGCAAGGCAGAAGATGGTGAACTGTATATATCTAAGATTTTTGTAGACGAAGGCGTTACCATGAAACGCATGAGACCGGCCCCGCAGGGACGCGGCTACAGAATACGCAAACGCAGTAACCATGTTACATTGTTTGTTGATGCTAAAACTAATGATGAAAATAAATAAGTAGAATGGGACAGAAAGTTAATCCGATAAGCAATCGTCTCGGAATTGTAAGAGGCTGGGATTCAAATTGGTTCGGTGGCAAGAACTTTGGAGATAACCTCGTTGAGGACATGAAAATCCGTAAGTATCTTAACGAGCGCTTGGCAAAGGCTAATGTATCTCGTATCGTCATTGAGCGTACACTGAAACTCGTTACCATTACTATTTGCACGGCTCGTCCGGGTCTCGTCATTGGTAAAGGTGGTCAAGATGTTGACAAGTTGAAGGAAGAATTGAAGAAGCTCTATGACAAGGAGATTCAAATCAATATTTTCGAGGTAAAGAAGCCTGAACTCGATGCGTCTATTGTTGCTAATAATATTGCACGTCAGGTTGAGGGTAAGATAGCTTACCGTCGTGCAATTAAGATGGCTGTGGCAAATACGATGCGTGCTGGTGCCGAAGGAGTTAAGGTTCAGATTACTGGTCGTCTGAATGGTGCTGAGATGGCACGTAAGGAAATGTATAAGGAAGGACGTACTCCGCTCCATACATTCCGCGCAGACATTGATTACTGCCAGGCAGAGGCACTTACAAAGGTTGGTCTGCTGGGTATAAAGGTTTGGATTTGTCGTGGTGAGGTTTATGGCAAACGCGACCTCGCACCTAACTTCACACAGGAGAAGCAGGGTGGACGTTCAAATGGAAAACCGAGAGTTAATCGCAAGAGAAACAATAACCGTTAAAGTTAGGAACTATCATGTTACAGCCAAAAAGAGTAAAATATAGAAGACCTCAAGACGGGCGTGGCAACAAGGGCAACGCTCATAGAGGAACACAGCTGGCTTTCGGATCATTCGGCATCAAGACGCTTGAGGCAAAGTGGTTGGATAGCCGCCAGATTGAAGCGGCTCGTATCGCTGTCAACCGTTATATGCAACGTGAGGGTCAGGTTTGGATACGTATATTCCCGGATAAACCCATAACACGTAAGCCTGCAGATGTCCGCATGGGTAAGGGTAAGGGAGATCCCGCCGGATGGGTGGCTCCTGTAACTCCGGGACGTGTTCTCTTTGAAGTAGAAGGTGTTTCTTTTGACATAGCTAAGGAGGCTCTGCGCCTCGCAGCTCAGAAACTGCCTGTTAAAACTAAATTTATTGTTAGACGTGATTACGATAAAAACGCTTAATTATGAAGATTAAAGAAGTAAGAGAACTGGAGACCAAAGACTTGGTTGAAAGACTGGAAGCAGAGATTGCAAAATATGATCAGATGAAATTGAATCATGCAATCACACCGCTGGAGAATCCATCTCAGATTAAGGCCGCTCGTCGTGATATCGCACGTATGAAAACAGAACTTCATCAGAGAGAACTTAATAAATAACAATGGTCCAGATGGAAACAAGAAATTTAAGAAAAACAAGACAGGGTGTCGTTATAAGCAACAAAATGGATAAAACCATTGTTATTGCAGCTAAGTTCAAGGAGATGCACCCGATATATGGTAAGTTTGTTCAGAAGACAAAGAAATACCATGCACATGATGAAAATAATGAGGCTAATGTAGGTGATACAGTGCTCATTATGGAAACTCGTCCTTTGAGCAAGACAAAGAGATGGAGATTAGTTCAAATAATTGAAAAAGCTAAGTAATTATGATACAAGCAGAATCAAGACTTACAGTCTGTGATAACAGCGGTGCACGTGAAGCTCTTTGTATTCGTGTATTGGGTGGAACCCGCCGTCGTTATGCAAGTGTTGGTGACGTTATTGTCGTTGCTGTCAAGAACGTTATCCCGTCAAGTGATTTGAAAAAGGGTGCAGTATCTAAGGCTTTGATTGTTCGCACAAAGAAAGAAATTCGTCGTGCAGATGGTTCTTATATCCGTTTTGACGATAATGCTTGTGTACTGTTGAACAATGCAGGTGAACTTCGCGGCAGCCGTATTTTTGGTCCGGTTGCGCGTGAGCTTCGTGCGGTTAACATGAAAGTCGTTTCTTTGGCACCTGAAGTTCTTTAATTTAGTAAAAGTAAAGAGTAATGAGTAAGTTACATATAAGGAAAAACGATACCGTTATTGTTCTTGCCGGTGAGGATAAGGGCAAAAAAGGTAAGGTGCTCAAGGTCTTGGTAGAAAAGCAGCGTGCTATCGTTGAGGGCGTAAACATGGTCTCAAAGAACACAAAACCTTCTGCAAAGAATCCTCAGGGAGGCATCATAAAGCAGGAAGCTCCGATACATATTTCAAATCTTAGCCTTATCGATCCCAAGAGTGGCAAGGCTACTCGCGTCTCTATAAAGAAAGAGGGCAAGAATGTTGTTCGCATTGCTAAAAAGTCAGGAGAGGAGATTAAATAATGAATACGGCACAGTTAAAGAAACAATATGCGGAGAGCATAGCTCCTGCATTGCAGAAGCAATTTAACTATTCTTCAAAGATGCAGATACCTGTATTGAAGAAGATTGTTGTAAATCAGGGTTTGGGTGATGCTACACAGGATAAGAAGATTATCGATGTAGCGATAAACGAGATATCTGCAATCACTGGTCAGAAAGCAGTTGCAACGTATTCAAAGAAGGATATCGCAAACTTTAAACTTCGTAAGAAGATGCCTATCGGTGTAATGGTTACATTGCGTCGTGAGCGTATGTATGAATTCTTGGAAAAGTTGGTTCGCGTAGCTTTGCCCCGTATCCGTGACTTCAAAGGTATTGAGAGCAAGTTTGATGGTCGTGGAAATTATACACTTGGTATTCAGGAACAGATCATCTTCCCTGAAATTAATATCGATTCAATAGATCGTATTCAGGGTATGAACATAACTTTCGTTACGTCTGCCAATACAGATGAAGAGGGTTATGCTTTGCTCAAGGCATTTGGTCTTCCTTTTAAGAATGTTAAAAACGATTAAGAGATATGGCAAAAGAATCAATGAAAGCTCGCGAAGTTAAGCGTGCGAAACTTGTTGCACGTTATGCAGAAAAGCGCGCAGCATTGAAAAAGGTTATAGCAACGGCTGAGGATCCTGCAGAGGCTTATGAGGCCGCACGTAAACTTCAGGCTATTCCTAAAAATGCAAATCCTATACGTCTGCATAATCGTTGCAAGGTAACTGGTCGTCCCAAAGGGTATATACGTCAGTTTGGCATTTCACGTATTCAGTTCCGTGAAATGGCTTCGGCGGGACTGATACCTGGAGTAAAGAAAGCCAGTTGGTAAGACAGATGAGTGATGAATGATAGCTTTAGGGCTTGTCAGTCATCACTGATCTATATCAGAATATTTTAATATTGTCGGGGTAGTCCCGATTAATTAAACATTTATATTTTATGACAGATCCAATAGCAGATTATCTGACGAGGTTGAGAAATGCAATCATGGCTCATCACCGTGTTGTAGAAGTACCGGCTTCAAACTTGAAGAAAGAGATTACAAAAATCCTCTTCGAGAAAGGTTACATCCTTAATTATAAGTTTATAGAGGATGGACCTCAGGGTACAATCAAAGTTGCTTTGAAGTATGATCTTCAAACAAAGACAAGCGCAATTAAGTGCTTGAAGAGAGTGTCTACACCTGGTTTGCGTAAGTACACAGGTTATAAGGACATGCCGAGAGTAATTAACGGATTAGGTATAGCTATTATATCTACATCCAGGGGTGTAATGACGAACAAAGAGGCTGCAGATCTGAAGATTGGCGGTGAGGTTCTTTGTTATGTATATTAATTGGAGGATTTAGAATATGTCAAGAATAGGAAAATTACCAATTAGCATTCCTGCAGGTGTAACTGTTTCACAAAACGGTGGTGTCGTAACTGTAAAAGGTCCGAAGGGTGAGCTTTCACAGAAGATAGATTCTTCTATTATAATGAAGATTGAAGACGGTCATGTCGTTTTCGAAATAGACGAGAACAGCCCTGTTAACTGTAAGCAGAAGCAGGCATTTCATGGTCTTTACCGTTCGCTTGTAAACAACATGGTTGTTGGTGTAAGTGAAGGATACCAGAAAATACTTGAACTTGTCGGCGTTGGTTACCGTGTGTCTAATCAGGGAAATCTTATAGAGTTTTCTTTGGGTTATACTCATCCCATTTTCATCCAGTTGCCGTCAGAGGTTAAGGTTGAGACAAAGTCAGAAAGAAATCAAAATCCTGTTATCATATTGGAGTCTTGCGACAAGCAATTGTTAGGTCTTATATGTGCAAAAATTCGTTCTTTCCGTAAGCCTGAACCTTACAAAGGAAAAGGTATATTGTTCAAGGGTGAGGTTATTCGCAGAAAGTCTGGTAAGTCAGCATCAGCTAAATAACTTTAATAATTTACGATTATGACAACAAAAAAAGTAGAAAGACGAATTAAGATAAAATTCAGAATACGTAAAAGCGTAAACGGAACATCTGAGCGTCCGCGTATGAGCGTATTCCGTAGCAACAAGCAGATTTATGTTCAGATCATAAATGACTTGACAGGTACAACCTTGACTTCAGCTTCTTCTTTGGGAATGGAGACTATGCCTAAAGTTGAACAGGCTGCTAAGGTTGGTGAGCTTATTGCGAAGAAAGCTTTGGAAGCAGGCATCTCTCAGGTAGTATTTGACCGTAACGGTTATCTGTATCATGGTCGAGTTAAGGAACTTGCTGATGCAGCACGTAAAGGTGGACTTAAATTTTAAACGATTATGGCAATGAATAAAGTTAAAATAAATAGTGACGTTGAATTAAAAGACAGACTGGTTGCTATTAACCGTGTTACAAAAGTAACAAAAGGTGGTCGAACCTTCACTTTTGCTGCCATCGTCGTTGTTGGTGACGGTAATGGCGTTATCGGCTGGGGATTAGGAAAAGCAGGTGAAGTTACTACTGCTATCTCAAAAGGTGTTGAGTCTGCAAAGAAGAACCTTGTGAAGGTTCCTGTTCTTAAGGGAACAGTTCCACATGAAATAGAAGCTTCATTTGGTGGTGCTAAAGTTTTCTTGCGTCCGGCGGCTCCCGGTACCGGACTTGTTGCCGGTGGTGCTATGCGTGCTGTACTTGAGAGCGTAGGCGTAAAAGACGTTTTGGCTAAGTCAAAAGGTTCTTCTAACCCTCACAACCTTGTAAAGGCTACTATTGAAGCTCTGAGTCAGATGCGGGATGCATATACAGTGGCAAAGGCTCGTGGTATCAGTATGGATAAAGTATTTAGAGGATAAGGAGATAATAAAATGGCAACAATAAAAATCAAGCAGATTAAAAGTAAGATAGGTGCTCCCATTGATCAGAAGCGTACACTTACAACATTAGGTCTGCGTAAGATCTCTCAGGTTGTAGAGCTTGAGGATAATCCTAGTGTTCGTGGTATGATAAGGAAGGTTCATCATTTGGTAACTGTTGTTGAATAATTAATCATCACATTTTAATAGAATCGATTTATGAAACTAAATAATTTAAAGCCAGCTGAAGGATCTACACATTCATGCCGTCGTATCGGTCGTGGTTCAGGATCAGGATTGGGTGGAACTTCTACTCGTGGTCATAAAGGTGCAAAGGCACGTTCTGGTTATAAGAGGAAAATTGGATTTGAGGGTGGTCAGATGCCGTTGCAGCGTCGTGTCCCGAAGTCTGGTTTCAAGAATATCAATCATAAAGAGTACTTTGCAGTAAATATTTCCACATTGCAGAAACTTGCAGAAGCAAGAAACCTTACTAAAATTGGTATTCAAGAACTTAAGGAAGCAGGTCTTACTAATGGTAAGGAGCTTGTTAAGATATTGGGTACGGGTGAGCTTACTGTAAAGCTTGATGTAGAAGCAAATGCTTTCTCTAAGACTGCTGAAGAGGCAATAAAGGCAGTTGGCGGTAACACAACTATAATCTAAGTAAATGAAAAAGTTTATTGAGACACTGAAGAATTGTTGGCGAATTGAGGATTTGCGTACGCGTATCCTTATCACCATCTTGTTTGTAGCAATCTATCGTTTTGGCTCGTTTGTGGTACTTCCGGGTATCAATCCTGCCATGTTGGAAAAACTACAGTCACAGACTAGCGGCGGTCTTATGTCGTTGTTAGACATGTTCTCCGGTGGTGCATTTTCCAATGCTTCTATCTTTGCATTGGGAATCATGCCTTACATCTCAGCTTCTATTGTCATGCAACTTCTTGCCGTTGCTGTACCTTATTTCCAGAAGATGCAGCGTGAGGGCGAAAGCGGCCGTAAGAAGATAAATTGGTATACGAGGGTTTTGACTGTTGCAATTCTATTGTTTCAGGCACCCTCATACCTGATGAATCTCAAGATGCAGGCATATGGAGCATTGGCGTCAGGCATAGACTGGTCTGCGTTCATGTTTCTTGCCACAATCATCTTGGCGGCAGGTAGTATGTTTGTTCTTTGGTTAGGCGAGCGTATTACTGACAAGGGAATAGGAAATGGTATTTCAATCATTATTATGATAGGTATCATTGCCCGTTTGCCACAGGCTTTCATTCAGGAGATAACTTCCAGGTTCACTGCTATTACAGGTGGTGGTTTGGTTATGTTTATTGTTGAGATCCTCATACTTTATGCAGTAGTATGTGCAGCAATACTTTTGGTACAGGGTACTCGTAAGATTCCTGTACAATATGCGAAGCGTATTGTAGGTAACAAACAGTATGGCGGTGCGCGTCAGTATGTACCGTTGAAGTTGTTTGCAGCGAATGTGATGCCTATCATTTTTGCACAGGCTCTGATGTTTATACCTCTGACTATTGTGCAGTATTCTGGCAATGCAAATGGCGAGTTTCTCCGTTCATTAATGGATCATAGAAGTTTCTTGTATAATTTTATATTTGCTTTCTTGATAATAGCATTTACCTATTTTTATACAGCCATAACTCTTAATCCTACCCAAATGGCAGAGGATATGAAGCGTAACAATGGTTTTATACCTGGTATCAAACCCGGTAAGGATACGGCTGATTATATAGATACAGTCATGTCCCGTATTACCGGTCCCGGTTCATTGTTCATTGCTTTCATTGCTATTATGCCTTCTCTTGCCAGCCTGCTTAATGTTCAGGAGGCATTCTCTCAATTCTTCGGAGGCACATCCCTCTTGATTCTTGTCGGTGTTGTTATTGATACGCTCCAACAGATAGAGAGTCATTTGCTGATGCGTCATTATGACGGTCTTTTAAATTCGGGCCGTGTTCGTGGAAATAAGGGTGGAGTTTCTGCATATTAGTATTCTTTGTAGATGAAGATATTTCTGAAAACAGAGGATGAAATTGATTTGATGCGTAAGGCAAATCAACTGGTGAGTAAGACATTAGTAGAAGTAGCCAAGCATATAAGACCAGGTGTAACGACTCTTCATTTGGATAAAATTGCGGAAGAATGTATTCGAGACAATGGAGCTGTTCCAACGTTCAAGAATTATCCCAATCCATTTGGAGAGCCATTTCCGGCAAGTATCTGTACGTCTGTAAATGATGTAGTTGTCCATGGCATTCCAGATGACAAGACAATATTGAAGGACGGCGATATTATTTCCGTTGATTGCGGTGCATTGCTTGAAGGGTTTAACGGCGACTCTTGTTATACATTTTGTGTTGGTGAAGTTGCTCCTGATACGATGAATTTGTTGACAACAACAAAAAAATCCCTTTATAAGGGGATAGAGAACGCTACGGCAGGAAAACACCTTGGTGATATAGGCAGTTCCATACAAGAATATTGCGAGAGTGAAGGCTATGGTGTGGTTAGAGAACTTACCGGTCATGGTATAGGGCAGTCCATGCATGAGGAGCCTAAGGTTCCGAATTATGGGCGTCGTGGAAACGGCATAATGCTCAAGGCTGGAATGTGTATTGCCATAGAGCCTATGATAACCATGGGTGACAGAAAGATATACATGATGCCAGACAGATGGACGATAAAAACTGCAGACGGAAAGCCTGCCGCCCATTTTGAACATACCATTGCAATACGCAGGGGCAAGTCGGAAATACTTTCCTCATTTGAAGAAATAGAACATTTAGAACAAACAAGAAATTAATTATGGCAAAACAGTCCGCTATAGAGCAAGATGGCACGATCGTAGAGTCGCTTTCAAATGCGATGTTCCGGGTAGAACTTGAGAATGGAGTACAGATTATAGCGCATATATCAGGCAAGATGAGGATGCACTATATAAAGATTCTGCCGGGTGACAAAGTAAAAGTAGAAATGAGTCCTTACGATTTGACAAAAGGCAGAATAGTATTTAGATACAAATAAAACTATTAGAGATATATGAAGACAAGAGCATCATTAAAGAAGCGTACACCCGACTGTAAGATAGTTCGTCGTAAAGGTCGTCTGTTCGTGATTAACAAGAAGAACCCTAAGTACAAATTGCGTCAGGGCTAATTTGATTTGGAAATAAGTTTCTGCTTTATTCCGATTAAAAGAAAACAAACAATTAATTTTATCAATTTATTTAATTAACAATGGCAATAAGAATTGTTGGAGTAGATTTGCCCCAGAACAAGCGTGGCGAAATCGCATTGACTTATATCTACGGTATAGGTCGAAGTAGTTCAGCAAAGATATTGGATAAGGCTGGCGTTAGCCGTGACTTGAAAGTCAACGAGTGGACTGATGATCAGGCAGCTAAGATCCGTGAAATTATCGGTGCTGAATTCAAGGTTGAAGGTGATCTCCGTTCAGAGATCCAGATGAATATCAAGCGACTGATGGATATTGGTTGCTATCGTGGAGTTAGACATCGTAATGGTCTTCCTGTTCGCGGTCAGAGTACTAAGAATAATGCTCGTACCCGTAAAGGTAAGAAGAAGACTGTTGCTAATAAGAAAAAGGCTACTAAATAATAATTAGAGTTATGGCAAAGAAAACAGTCGCAAAGAAGAGAAATGTAAAGGTTGATGCAATGGGACAGCTTCATGTGCACAGCTCTTTCAACAACATTATAGTGTCTTTGGCCAATAGTGAGGGACAGGTTATCTCTTGGTCTTCAGCAGGTAAGATGGGCTTCCGTGGTTCAAAGAAGAATACTCCTTATGCAGCACAGATGGCAGCAGAAGACTGCGCTAAGGTCGCTTTTGAGTTGGGACTGCGTAAAGTAAAGGCATACGTTAAGGGACCGGGTAACGGACGTGAGTCTGCAATCCGTGCCGTACATGGTGCTGGTATTGAAGTGACAGAAATTGTTGATGTTACTCCGCTGCCGCATAATGGATGCCGTCCTCCGAAGCGTCGTCGTGTATAATAACTTACAGTCTTTAAGGTCGGCAGACCTTAAAGACTTTACAAGAACAATTAAAGATATTTTTAATTATGGCTAAATATATTGGACCGAAATCAAAAATTGCGCGCCGTTTTGGAGAAGCTATCTTCGGCGCAGACAAAGTTTTGTCTAGGAGAAACTTCCCTCCTGGACAGCATGGCAACAACCGTCGCAGAAAGATGTCTGAGTACGGTGTCATGTTGGCAGAGAAGCAGAAGGCTAAATACACTTACGGCGTATTGGAGCGTCAGTTCCGCAATATGTTCGAGAAAGCAGCAAAGGCTGACGGTATCACCGGTGAAGTTCTGTTGCAGAATCTCGAGTGTCGTCTTGACAATGTTGTATTCCGTCTCGGTATAGCTCCTACACGTGCGGCTGCACGCCAGCTGGTAGGTCACAAGCATATCGTTGTTGACGGTCAAGTTGTAAACATTCCTTCTTATTCCGTTAAGCCCGGTCAGATTGTCGGTGTACGTGAGAAGGCGAAGTCTCTCGAAGTCATTGAGGCTGCTTTGGCTGGTTTCAACCACACTAAGTATCCTTGGATAGAGTGGGACAATGCTACAAAGAGTGGAAAGCTTCTCCACAAGCCGGAACGTGCAGATATACCGGAGAATATAAAGGAACAGTTAATCGTTGAGTTGTACTCTAAATAATCATTAAATTAATGGCGATATTAGCATTTCAAAAACCTGATAAAGTTGTAATGCTGGAGGCTAACGACAAATTCGGAAAATTCGAATTCCGTCCTTTAGAGCCAGGCTTTGGTGTTACTATTGGTAATGCCTTGCGCCGCATTCTCCTTTCATCATTAGAGGGCTATGCCATCAACACTATCAAGATTGCAGGTGTTGAGCATGAGTTTTCCTCTGTACCTGGTGTAAAAGAGGATGTTACCAACATTATCTTGAATTTGAAGCAAGTAAGATTCAAGCAAGTAGTAGAAGAATTCGAGAACGAGAAAGTTAGTGTCACTGTAGAAAATTCAACAGAATTCAAGGCAGGCGACATAGGTAAGTATCTGACTGGATTTGAAGTGTTAAACCCTGATTTGGTGATATGTCATTTAGATGCCAAAGCTTCAATGCAGATAGATTTTACCATAAACAAAGGTCGTGGTTATGTCACGGCTGATGAAAATCGTGAGTTCTGCACTGATGTCAACGTAATTCCCATCGATTCTATTTACACACCTATCCGTAACGTAAAGTATGCGGTTGAGCCATACCGTGTTGAGCAGAAGACCGACTATGACAAACTCGTACTTGAAGTTACAACCGATGGTTCCATACACCCGAAGGACGCACTGAAAGAAGCTGCAAAGATTCTTATCTATCACTTCATGCTCTTCTCCGATGAGAAGATCACTTTGGAGAGCAATGATGTTGACGGAAATCAGGAATTTGATGAAGAAGTGCTGCACATGCGTCAGTTGCTCAAGACACGCCTTGTTGACATGAACCTCAGTGTCCGTGCCCTCAACTGTCTTAAGGCTGCCGACGTGGAGACCCTTGGCGATCTCGTACAGTATAATAAGACAGACCTTCTTAAGTTCCGCAACTTTGGTAAGAAATCGCTTTCAGAGCTTGATGATTTGCTCGAGAGTCTGAATCTTTCGTTTGGAACAGATATTTCAAAGTATAAATTGGATAAGGAATAAAAACGGACCGGCAGTCGTGAAATGCCGTCCCATACGGATGAGACATTCACGATTGCTTTTCTGAAATCCATTAAAGTAAAAAACAAAATGAGACACAATAAGAAATTCAATCATTTGAGTCGTACTGCATCTCACCGTAAGGCCATGCTTGCAAATATGGCAATTTCGCTGATCATGCACAAAAGAATCACTACGACTCTTGCCAAGGCTAAGGCACTGAAAAAGTATGTAGAGCCGCTGATAACACGTTCTAAGAACGACACAACGACTTCACGTCGTGTTGTCTTCCGTTATTTGCAGAACAAGTATGCCGTTACCGAGCTGTTTAAGGAAATTTCGGTGAAGGTAGCAGACCGTCCGGGCGGATATACACGTATAATCAAGCTTGGTACACGTCAGGGTGATGCAGCCGAGATGGCTTTCATCGAGCTTGTAGACTTTGATGAGAACATGGCTAAGACTCCGAAGGCAGCTGCCAAGAAGACACGCCGTAGCCGCAAGTCAACAAAGACAGAAGTAACAGAGACACCTGCAGAAGAAGCAGTTGCAGCTGAGACAGTAGAATAAGTCTTTTACGACAGAAGTTATTTCCTGAACTATAATTAGGATACTAATCCTGCCTGACATTGCGTCAGGCAGGATTTTTTTCAGCATCCGGTGATGTGATATCCTCATTGTCCGGATGTGCTGATCAGTTCATTTAAGTTTGGATTATATCTTCCAGATACACTCAATGCAACAGTTTCTAAGTTTTTCATAATAGCGGATGAAGAGAAATATAATTGCTTTTTGCTGGCAGCACCTGCTGTTGCTCATTTCGTTGTGGGTGATGACGGTTGGTGTTGCAGTGTGTGTCAGGTCAATGCTTGGCTCAAGTGTCATCAGTGTCCTGCCGTATGTTTTCGAGAGTGCCGGCAAGGAAGCACTTGTTCCGGCACTGACCATAGGTCAATATACCTATATTATGAATGCTGTGCTTGTGGCAGGGCAGGTATTGATACTTCGCCGGAGGTTCGAACCGGTGCAACTGTTCCAGCTTGTGATAGGTTTTGTGTTCGGCATGCTTATAGACCTTAACATGCTTCTTACCTCATGGATAGCCCCTGCAAGCCTTTTGCAGAGCGTCATTGTGCAGGTGGCAGGTTGCACGATCCTCGGCATCGGGATAGCCCTTGAAGTGCGTTGCGGAAGCGTCACCATGCCGGGCGAAGGCTTTCCTGCAGCGATATGCAAGATAACAGGTGCAGAGTTTTCCAAGGTTAAGATATGTGTAGATGTCACGCTTGTTGTCCTTGGCGTTGCTGCCTGTTATGTCTTTTGGGGAGCATGGCAGTGGCATATTGTCGGCATAGGCACACTCTTTGCCATGTTCTATGTGGGCATTGTTGTCCGTATTATCGGTACACACCTCGGATGGTTTGAGCGCATGCTTGCTTATCAGCCTGGATTCAGGCGATATCTCTACGGACTTGCCCGCTTTATATACGGTGACAAGTAGCCGTCAAAGCAAAATCAGTTTATGATAATATCAAAGAAAGATGCAGATGTATATGCGATTTCCATATACATCTGCATCATTATTTATAATATCATTGTATTACAACAATGCTATTTTCTGGGCACAAACAAGTCCTTCATTCTCAGTTTCCTGCCATTGTTCTGCCATGGAGCCTTTATCGCTGGAGCCTTTGTTTTGTCGCTGACGGCATCGGCAGTCACATAAGTATAACTTTTTGTTCCGTAGAATTTCTCATTTCTTATCGTCCCGTCGCTGTTCAGGGTATATGAGGCATAGTCAGTGTTGCCACGTGTTTGAGATTTTCCGCTCTCTGTAGATGTGTATGTCTCTGAATGAGTCACGGAAGAAGGCAGGTAAGCAGTGCCTTTGCCCAGCAGACCGGTCATAGCCAGCTCTAAAGATGGCACTTGCGGATTGTCTTATGCCAAACTCACATTAATGTGTTATGCTATGTATAAATAAAGTTCCCGAACTTTTCAAATCTGTGCAAATCCATTGTGTCTTGACAACCGGATTTGCGGATCCGAAAAGTTCGGGAACTGAATGTTTCAGGAAATCAGATTACTTCTTGTTGATAAGTTTTACCGTTTCCTTGCTTCCGTCAGAATGTGTCATTACTACGATGTACATCTTTCCGTCGCCTGCCGCAGGCTGTTCAACCTGCATACCGGAAGCATTGTAGTAAACAACCTTTACCACATCGTTGTCTCCCGTAATGTCGTTTATGCCCGTTGCCGTGCGCACAGCCTTGATGTTATATGTCTTTGTCATGTCTCCGGCGGTTGCCGTTACCACGATATCAGCACTAACCTCCGCCTTGAAGTCGGCACTGTTGCCGCTGAATACAAGGTCTGTGCAGTCTGATGTCCATGTCACAACGTCTGGTATGCCCACGTTGAACGATCCTGTTACATTATCGAATGTGTCGCCCTCAGCAAGAACAAGTTCTGCCGCATGGAACAGTGCCGCAGTGTTTTCTTTGAACCCTGCTATTACCGGCAGCGAATAGTCGTCTACGGAAACAAAGCCCTCGCCCATGTCAAGCTTGGCAAGCTCCTTACGCGATATTGGCGTGCCAAGTCCTTCAATATCGTTTGTGCACGTGTTCTCATCCACATAGTATGTGCCTTCAATCTTGTTGTCGGCGCTCCATATCTTGCCGTTGAGAGTATTTACACCAACAATAGATCCGCATGTGTCTGCCGGAGCAACAATCTTACCAGCATTGTAACAGCCTGTGAATGAAGTCTTGCCCTTTACGGGTGTGCCCACCAGTCCGCCTACCTGCGACTTTCCTGTGACACTGCCCACGTTGTAGCAGTTCTTGAACGTTCCGCCGTTCTGACCGGCAAGACCGCCTATAGAGTAAGCATCGGTAACCTTTGTGCCGTCTGTTTCTGACGTTGAAGCCACGTTACCTGCGTTCCAACAGTTCTCTATCACGCCGTTTGTCGGTGAGCCCCACGCGATGAGACCGCCGGCGCGCTGTGCCTTAGCAGTGATGTCACCCGTGTTCCAGCAGTTTATCATTTTGGGATAGTTTCCTGCGAATGCTGATACGATACCGCCCAGCATCTGGTTGCCCTCTATGTTTCCGCTGTTGTGACAGTTCTCAATGGTTACGTATGCCGTGGCATATCCGGCAATGCCGCCGCCCTGATTACCGTCAGCCACAATGTTTCCGCTGTTACTGCATCCGCTGAATACTATAGGCGCGTCAGCCGTACCGCTGTTTACGTTGGTTCCGGCTATACCTGCTGTATATACGTTCTTCTCAGACAGGATGTTACCCTCGTTATGACAGTCGGTGAATGTAGAACCGGCAGTGTAATAAGTGATAATTCCTGCTGTCGGCGCACTCGATACAGCTTTTGTAGAAACAGTGCTTATATCGCCCGTGTTATAGCATCCGCTCATTGTAAAGACGGCGTTGGCTGCGACAGACATTGACTTTGGCGGTTCGGCAACGATACCTGCCACCTTGTGGCTTGCCGTGATGGCAGCCTCGTTGCGGCAGCCGGTAAATATGTAGTTTGGAGCAGCCTTTGCACCTGCTGCACTTGCCACAAGACCACCTACGACACCTACCGTAGTGCTGTTCTTTATTTCAATCTCACCTCTGTTTATGCATCGTGTGAATGTAGATGCCAGCGAGTTTGCCACAAGTCCTGCCGTGTAAGATGCTGCTGTTGTGCCGGTATTCACAATCTTACCCTCGTTCACACAGTCGGTGTATGTCACATTTGCCTGTCCGTATGATGCGATACCTGCAACGTATGTCATAGAACTGCTTATCGTACCCTTGTTTACAACCCTGTTCAATTTGGCTCCTTCATAAATGTAGCCAGCCACACCTCCGGCATTTGCCTTTGTCGTGGTTACATTGATGTTGTTTACCACATTGTCGAGCGTTCCATACAGCTTGTCGACAATTCCTGCCGCGTATGTGTATGCAGATGTCTGCGTACCGGCGAACGTCACGTTCTTAAGCACACCATTGGCACCGATTGTGCCTATTGCTGCGCCTGCCTGGTTGGCAGTCATTTTCATTGCCAGTCCCTTCACGGTGTGGTTGTCTCCGTCGAGAGAACCGTTCAGTACCGTGATGCCGTCTGCTGCCAGCTTGTTTATTGTCTTGCCGGTGAAGTCTATGTCCGCAGCAATCTTTATGAACATGCCGTCCATGTCGTTCATTGTTACAGACATATATGTTGCCAGGGCATTCCACTCATCAGCGTTGTTGATGATAAACGGATTGCTTTCTGTGCCTTCACCTGTAAGAGGATTTGCCGGCATCGACTTGATCAGTATCGGTTTGATAACGCCTGCTGCATTCTTTGCATACAGAGTGTCGCTCACTACTGTCTCTGACACAGTAGGAGACTTGAGTGTGCTGCCCTCTATCGCGAATACCGTACCGTCTGCCAGCGTCCACTCTGCATCCTTGCCGAGGGTAACGTCTGTGTGCAGATCGTAAGCGTTGTTGCCTGCCGGTATGCCCATAATCACCTTTCGTGCCGCTACCACCTTATCTTCGTCAGCAAACTGCTTGAGTGCGGGATACATGCCTGCGGTGAAGTCCCATATTGCAGCGTCGAAGTTTTCGAGAGCCGTACCTGATGTCAGTACCGAAGTCTCAACACCTGTCATGCCCTCAGCATCCGTGTTGCCATTTGCCTTCAGCGGTATCAGCTGGCCGTCCCAGTATACATCCTTGCATGTCTTTGTTCCGGCGATGCCTCCTATGGCTCCAAGCGATGCATTGTTGCCGCAATATACTGTTCCGACGTTTATCGACGTAAACACGTCGTCCTTGCCGGCTCCGCTCGTGCTGCTTCCCGTAAGTGCTCCCGACAGACCGCCGGCATTGTTCAACTGTGCGTATACGGTACCGTAGTTTATACAGTTTTTCATCACACATCCACCTGCGCTTCCGGCTATGCCGCCTGCACGCTGCAGCTGTTTCGCATAGTTTGTCGCTATGAGCACCGCCTTTATGTCGCCGGTGTTCACACAGTTTTCAATCACGCCGTTTGCCGTTCCGACGATACCGCCAGCCTGTGCATATCCAGTGGTGATGTTACCGGCGTTGTAGCAGTTTATGATTGTGCTCTCTTTCAGTCCCTGTCCGGCTATGCCGCCTATCCAGCACGACACTCCGAGAACATCAGCATAGTTCTTGCAGTTCTCCACACGTCCGTACAGATATCCCACAAGTGCCGCCGATGTGCCATAGAGCTTGAGGTCGGCGTCTGCCGCAATAGTCAGGTTCTTCAGCACACCCTCTGTTGCAAGGCGGCCGATGAAAGCCTTATATGATGCACATTCCTTTGTATTAAGCGTTCCCGGCTGACCGTCTTTTGGCTCTGTCGTCCACGATATTCCGTTCAGCTTCATCTTGTGCACAGCATGTCCCTTGCCGTCGAACGAGCCAGCAAATGCATTGTGTGCATTGCCGGCATCGGTATTGATGCCTATAAAGCTCTCGTCATATTCAAGGTCTATGTCGTTTGTCATTTCAAAATAAGTCTCGGGGAAGGTCTGTCCCTTTGTCGTTGTTGCTTCGGACAGGGCAACCAGGTCGCCCTTTGTCTTTATGAGGTATGGAGCTTCCGCCGTTCCGTCGCCTTCGAAAGGTATCGGGGCTATGCTTATCATGTGGTAAGCCTGTACGTTGCCGTTGACAACGAACAGAGTGTCTGTTCCGAACTCCTCACCGATCTTTATCGTTCCGTTGTCTACGATAGAGGCATAATGTCCGTCAGTGTATAGTCTGTTTCCCTTTGCAAAGAAGAACTTTGTATTTCCGAGCGGAGTGAGCGTTGCATCGGAAGACATCTTCTTGAAGTTGCTCTTGCCGTCAAGTATCACTGCCGATGCACTGTATTTGGCAGCCTCGGTATTTTCAAGCCCTTTTATGCGCGGGTAGTTTCCTGCGCTGAACACCCATACCGATGCGTCAAAGCCTTTCGGTCCTTCTGCCGATGTCAGTTCTGCAGTGGTTGTTCCGAAACGTGTCGAGTAGAAGTTTGTCACCTGATTGTTGAAATATACGTTTTCAAGTACAGGCATTGTCTCTGCTTCGATTGCCCCGATAACCTCGCGGCATTCGTTCTTGTCGTACATATATGTCTCTGCTATGACAGAGGCAGACGTGTAGCAGTTGTGCAGTTCGGACTGTACATAGTTTTCACTGTTCTCCGGTTTATACTTATATACTTGTCCTACGATACCTCCGGTCTTTCTTGAATAACACTGTACACGGCCTGCCGAGTAACAGTTCTTTATGTTTCCGAACAGTCTGCCTACTACGCCGCCCACCATGGACTCTGAGCTGTAGCCTGCAATCTGACCTGCAAAGAACGAGTTCTCAAGTGTTCCCATTGACAGGTTTCCTGCCACGCCGCCAAGTATCTGGTCCACATACTGGTCATAGCGCACCATTCCGGTGAAGTAAAGGTTCTTTCCGTCAGACTTGAACAGGTTTGCCACCACGCCGCCCGAAGGGTAGTCCTTGCCGTAGGCATAGACGGTTGTACCGTCTGCGCTACAGTCGGATATGCCTCCGTGCACCTCGCCTGCAACTCCCGCCGTATATCCTGCGCCTTTTATCACGCCTCCTTTCACATGGCAGTTGGTAATCTTGTTGACAATTCCGGCTATACCTCCTGCCACAATGCGTGAGGTATTGGTTATGTTCGGATTGTTTGCCGTAACGTTATCGATGTCTCCCGTTGTCCATGCCACCAGTCCGCCGGCATAATAATAGTCTGCGCTCACCTCCGGACTGTCAAGCACGATGTTCTTCAATACCGACACCGTGTCGCATATACCGAATAGACCGGCATATTGGTCAAGTCCTCCGTTCACACACAGACCCTTTATCGTATGTCCCTTACCGTCGAAGATGCCGGCAAAGCGCTGCTTCCATGTAGAGCCTATTGCTTCAAAACGGTAGCCTCCCATGTCAATGTCGTTGGTCATCTCGAAATATTTGCCGATGTAGGTGCGTGTATATGAGTTGTTGTAATAAGTGCTCACATAGTTGTCGTCGTTGTTCACCTTGTCGGCAAGTAGTATCAGATGATCCAGGGATGATATTTTATATGGATTTGCTTCAGTGCCTTCTCCCTCAAATTCGGATACCGACAGCTCCGGATAGCTGAAAGCGTTGTCTGCGGTCAGTTTGCCTGTGAGCAGGCGGCCGCCGTAGTATCCTGTTGTCAGTATAGACCAGTCTGTCCACGTAATGGTGCTGTTGTTGTCTGCCGTAGCCTTGTCCGTGGTTATGGTCTGATTATATTTCGTAAGGCCTCCGGCTTCGTTGAACTCCACACATTTAATGGTGCTCCAGCTGCCGTTGGCGTTTATCAGTGCCGTCTGCGACTTTATCGTTGCCGTGCGGTCGCGGTTAAGCTCAAACTCCACGGGCAGTCCGGCGTTGAAGAAGTTTTCCACCGTCAGCAGGTTCTTTGCCGTTTGCTCTATGCATACGGCATAACGTGCGGTACCCTCTGACGTGGTATATTCCATAGTGCCGTTGCCTCTCTTTATGGAGAGGTTATAGTAGGCTGCTATAAACTTGTCTTTCTGTGCTCCCGACGTAACGCATACAGCCCACCATGTAGGTATGGCAAAGTTGCCGTCGGCGTCTACCGTACCCGTCAGCTGTGCATTCTTGTCCACTGTTCCGTCCGTGCGTACTACACCGAGATACATGTCTCCGAACGTATCGTCGGTGTAGAGATGCTGGCGCGGGATTGTCACCTCGCCCGTGGTTGTGTTTACGTGTGCACGGACATCGTGTTTTGCCCAAAAACGCTTGATTGTGATACTGTCGCCCTCGCTGTCCGGAACGATTGTTACGCTGCTTCCGCCGTCAAAGCTCGATGTAGTCAGCGTGTTGTATGACAACACGTATTCGCCGGAGAGCGATGCGGTGGATGCGGGAGGAGCCTTGTGTACGGTCTTTGCCGCGCTCCGTTTTGCCACGTTGCCTTGCGTGGAAGATTTTTTTAGGGGCTTGAGCGCAGAGCCGTCGGCAATCCTTGCCTGCGGCGTGAATACCGGTATGCCATGCGATGCCTGTACAGTGGGCATCTCTTTGGCTTCCGGATTTCTCACGGCACTCATGTCCTTAATCTCTTCCTGTGCATTGGCAGCTGTCGCCATGAACATTGTCACGACGGCAAGCAGAATAGAAGAAATTCTTCTCATTTAAGTGGTTGTGAGGACTGTTGTTGTTTAAAGTTGTGCCGTATGGATGTGCCTGTGCCGCAACGTGTCCTCTTTATCGTTTGCGGAGCCTTCCGTACAGCTCTTGGAATGTTATTTCTCGTTGCTCTATTTTTCCACGACAATTCTCTTTGTCATGTTTCCACACCTTATTATATAAATGCCCGGCGACGGAAGGTGCAGCGTGGCGGTGCCTGCGGCTGTATGAGCTGTTGCTGCCGTTATACCCTGTAGGGAGTATGCGTTCACTGCCGTTCCGTCGGCACATCCGGCATACACGTCAATACTGTTGCCCCCTGTGTATGATATTTTGAAATCTCCGTCTTGTGTCCTGACTGTGTATATGGATGTTGTGGCAGGCTTGCAGTTCAGCTTTATGTTGTCGAAATAGCATTTCTCGGTCTTGTGTCCCGAGTACTGCAAGAACTTGAAGCGTATTCCTTTGGCTGTTCCCAGATTGTATGTCTGTTCCGTTGTCGTGCCTGCCGCTATCGAAAGGTTTGTCGTGCCGTCGAGGTTCTTAAGCGAAACCCACGTATTTCCACCGTCATGCGATATATATGTGCGTATTATGGCAGATGATGCAGAGGCATTGTATATGGTCACCGACATGCTTTCAACTTCCTGTCCGACCGTGCCGGAGATTATCTCGCCCGACTTGACGGTGGCAGCCGCCCGTCTTCCGAGGTCCGGATTTTCAAATTCCACGGCATCCACCGTTGCTCCTTTAGTGAACGACCATTCTGTGAATGTGCCTTTCATGCCGTGTGCGTCTGATGTGGTTACGGGCATGTCTTCAAAGTTTTCCACCAGTATGGGGATGTCGTTCTTTTCCGTACGGAACGATATGGAACCGTTTCCGTTGTCCGTTATGTCCTTTATCACGATTGGCGTGCCTATCTTTGCCCACGACTGTAGCGACGGAGTTGTGGTGTTTGTCAGTTCCGTCACCATGCCCGAGCCGGGAAACGGGTCGCCGTCGCTGTCGCTGACGGTTGTCCCCGATGTCTTGGGCGTTGCCCGCAGCAGCTCGTAGTAGTTGTGCTGAGGGTTGACGTTCACCTTGTTGTTCTCCCATACATCCGTCGCCGTGGAGTCTACGCGGTATACAAGGAGACCGCTTCCGGGCAGATATTCGTCCCACCGTGTGCGCTGGCGGTTCTCCATGAGGAAGAACTCATTCTTTACAGACGAGTTTATCTTATATCCGGTATTGGTGGTGTTGAGGGCATCGAGCGTAAAGTTGTCCGCCCTGTCTATTATCTCCGGCTTTGCAAAGCCCAGGGCATGGCGTTCGTATATAGAATAGCCGCACGGCGTGCGCGACATGTTGAGATACGGTCCCTGTGCCATTACAGACCATTTCCCGGGGTGCACACTTTGTCCGCCCGACTGTTCGTAGTCGGTGTCGTACAGGTCAGGAAGTCCGAGCACATGGCTGAACTCGTGGCAGATAGTGCCGATGCCGTCCAGCTGTTTGTTTCCCGGTTTGCCGTATAGCTCGGTTGAGCAGGCATAGCGTCCGAAGCTTACACCGTCGAGCGACAGCGACATCACCTGCGAGGCATGCGGCCATATCAGGCGGCTGTCGTTGCCTGAGAAGTTGGAGCCTCCGCCTGAGAAGATGAAATATACCATGTCGACCTGACGGTTGCCGTCGGTGTCGTATAGCGAGTAGTCTATATATTCGTCGGCAGCCCTTAGTGCTGCTGTGACAAGTGTCTGTGCAGCCGCGCTCTTGTTGGCGTAGAACTGTGAGTAGTCTATCTTTACAGGTCCGTACACATCGAATTTCGGGTCGAACAGTCCCCATGAGTTTTCATAATAATAGTCGCGTACGCTGCCCGTACAGTTTATCTTTGAGGGGATGAGCGTGTTCGACATGTATCCGTCGTAGCCTTTTTTGTTTACCATATCCGTGAACACGTCGAGGATGTCGCTGCGTGTAAACGGGGCATCGTTGTATTCCACCAGGATTACAAGACCCCGGAATTTGCTGTAGTCATACTGTCCCGTCTTGAGTTTCATCATAGGTGCATGCCTCATTGCTGCCGCCTCTTTCCTCATACGTATCTGTGCTGGGGTCTGTTCAGGCATCATACCCTTGCTTATTCCGCTGAGAAACATGTTCTGTGCCGAGGTGCGTTCCTTTGCATCGCATGCCGCCGTGCCTCCCGGACGTAGGCTTCCGTCGGTGTTTTTTACTGCATATTCCCATGTGCCGGTACTTTCGTTCTGCATTACGGTATATCCGTCGGTGGTGGAAGCGTAGTTGAAAAACTCGTCACCGTGCAGCATTAGGGTTAGCTTTGAACCGTCAGGCTGGGTTATTGTAACCGGTTTCGGGTATGCCGGAATGGCATTTCCGCTTGCCGTGAACAATGTTGCGGCGAGCAAAAGCAAAAGAATTCTTTTCATTTCTTATGTATTAATTTGTTGCAAAAATACTGAAAGGATGTGTATTTACCCCCCCCGAAAATGTTAATAAAGACTAATATCTATGATTTATGTTATAGATGTTTAGAAACAGCTTGTTTATATTTTAAGAATGTAAATAACATAAATGTAAAAATGACGAATTATTATCCGCTTTGTGCTGTTTTTCCATTTATGTTATATAAGTCTGTATTCTGGCGTGTCATCGGTTGTTTTTAGAGAATAAAGAAAGCCATGACAGGATCTCGCGGGAGATGTATGTGCAGTTATATAGGCATCGCACAGGCATTTCATGTAGTATATCTTCTATAATTAGAATTCTATGTGAAGATAGTGATATTGTCTTTTATAGAAGATGAAATTGCCGGGAAAATTGTTTTTATCTTCTATAAAGAGTTGTTTTTATGGTCGGAAAATTGTTTGTTTGCGGAAAACAAGGTGTTGGGAGTTTACGGAAAAACAAAAAGAAAGCACACCGGCGCAAACCATGACAATATGTTCGCGCGGCGTGCTTTGTGTCTTAGAGGGCTAACGGATATCAGCGTGCTGTATTTACCGGCAATCTCTTGCCCTCGCATTCGCCCTTTTCGCCGTCCCAGACAAACGCCATTCCGCCGTTGACGATATTGCCTTTGGCGTTGTAAAACTCGCAGGGTATGCACAGGATTTTCATTTCCCCGTTGTAGAAAATGGTCTCGTCGCTTTTCAGCTTTTCCTCCTCTGCCATCAGCTTTGCCGTGGATATACTTTTGTCGTCAAACTTGTAACAGTTGTATCCTGTGTATATGTCGGCACTGTTGTTGCCTGTGAACTTCCATATACTGCTGCTCATGTTTGCCGATATGGGGTTGCCGTCTGCGTCTGTCCTTTCCCAACACTCGCTGACGGCAACGTAGGGGAGGCGGGAAATGTCGAAAGAGAGCGTGCCGTTGTGCCATGTTTCGCACGATTGTCCCATGGCATTATATGAGCGTCCGAGCGTTTCCTGCGTCACCGGCGAGCAGTCGAGGACCTTCACCAGGCTGCTTGATACGAAAGCAACGCTGTCTTTCTCGTCAGGCCATACAACCATTGTCCATCCGTCTTCTTCGCTTATGTAGTCGAGCATGCAGCCTTTCCACAGCTTTCCTTCTATCTTGCAACTTGTATTGGGGTCTTCACGCAGGTTTACGTTGTCTTTTATGAACAGCACTTTTTTGTCGAAGCCGTATGCGCACTGCAACAGAAGGAGTGAGCAGATGGCTGTAATAATTCTTTTCATGGTATCTTTTAATGTATTGATATGCCTCTTGTAATTAAATCCTTTGCAGGGTGAGGTGTGCCGTGACATGTGGCATTTCCCTGCAAAGGATAGTGTAAAGATGTCTTATTCAAAGTAGTATAGGAAGGTGGCGATGCCTTCGAGAGCCGGCTTGCGCGCATCCTTTATCTCTATCTTGAACTTTATCTCCGCCTTGCACACGCCGCGGAGGTTTGCGATAGACTGCAGTGTGGTGACGAGGCGAACGCTGCTGCCGGTCACTACTGCCTGTCCGAACTTCATCTTGTCCATGCCGTAGTTTACCATCATCTTAAGGTTGTTCACCTCTATAATTTGGTTCCACATGTGCGGAAGCAGCGACAGCGTGAGATATCCGTGCGCAATGGTGCTCTTGTATGGGCTTTCTGTCTTTGCACGTTCTGTGTCCACGTGTATCCACTGGTGGTCGAGAGTTGCGTCGGCAAAGAGGTTTATGCGCTCTTGGCTTACCTCCACCCAGTCGGATGTACCGAGAACCTGCCCCAGATGCGAAGCAAATTCATCGTATGAGTTCACGATCAGTTTTTCCATTTCTATTGTTTTTATAAGGTTTATAATGTTTATGTCCGTGTGTGTGACAATGCAAATTTATACATAATTTCCCTATTTGATGCCGCTTTGCATGAGTATTTGCATATTAGCGGCAATTTATACATCTGCTTCCGTGCACTGCCGATTAGGGAAAACCCTATGTTGTTTTAGGGATTTGATATGTCTGTTTATGCTTTTATTGCGTATCTTTGTATCCGATTAAATATGTAAATCATGAAGAAAGCAGTTGTTTTGTTTGCCGGTGCTGCCTTGTTGCTGGGCAGTTGCGGCACGTATACAGGTTCCGGTGCTTACAACGGCGCCGCGTTAGGCTCGATATTCGGTTCCGCCATAGGCGGCATAAACGGGGGCTATCATGGCAGCAATGTCGGTACGATAGTAGGTATGGCGGGCGGTGCCGTCATCGGCGGCGTTATCGGGGCGCAGGCTGACAAGGCGCAACAGCAGAAATATGAGGACTATAAAGGCAGCCGGCGGCATTGTGATGACAGTTCTTCCAGTTATGGATATGAGCGCAGCGTGAACGATGAGAGCGGTTTCGACCCTTCGGGCAGCGGTGATGACGTGCTCTACGACTATGACCTTGCGCCGGCGGCAGACACCTTGCCGACGATGAGAATAGGCGGTCCCGCGGCATATAATGCGCACGAAGGGACGCTTGAGATACGCAATCTGCGGTTTGTAGATGCCGACGGAGACAATGTGATGCGCGGCGGAGAGATATGCAAGGTGGTCTTTGAGGTGTACAACAACTCTTCTTCGGCGTTTTACGACATACGTCCTATGGTGGAGGAGACAAGCGGCAACAAGCGCATATATATATCCGAAGGCATACGCGTGGAGAAGATTTTGCCCGGCAAAGGCATACGCTATACGGCTATGGTAAAGGCTGACAGGCGCATAAAAGACGGGACGGTGATGTTCAGGGTTTATGCGGCTCAAGGTAGCGGTGCGGTTACTGAGGTTATGGACTTCAGCGTTACCACGGAAAAAAGGCGGTAGTTTGCCGTCTGTTATATGACAATCCGCCCGGTATCATCGGCATACAAATGAGTATGTCGCCGATACCGGGCGGATTTATTTTATTCTTATTCTTCTTTTCCTGTGCGTTTCCAGTGTTTTATTTTTCTTTTCCTGTATGTTTGCCGTCCTCTTTTGCGCTTCCATCCTTTTCCTGCCATGCCGGTGTAATGCCGTCGCCGCGGTTCGTAACCTCATAGTCAAGTTCCGGCAGTTCTGTCT
>ERZ778503.361-NODE-361-length-38667-cov-7.402336_pt1 | contig 38667 bp, 31 predicted proteins | sample MGYA00510047_ERZ778503 | MGnify/ENA primary metagenome ERZ778503 (study PRJEB29527, sample SAMN07138965) | mouse gut metagenome | material: feces | host: mouse | place: China:Nanjing | collected 2016-01-25 ... | reverse complement strand
AACATGAAAAAAGAGCGGAAATTCGGGCTTAAAGAGTTTCCGAGACCGCTCAAAAAACAGAATGGAGGAATGAAACTATGAAAGGAAAAATGCAAAGAAGACTGTTGAGCCTTTTATTATCAGTGACTCTGGCAATCACTGGATTGGAAATGCCAACGGTTTTGGCGACAGAGGAATCTGTCCAAGCGGAACAATCCACTTTTGAACAGACATCTGAAAAGACGCAACCGTCAGAGACAGATTCCAATGAGTCGGAAATCGAAAGTACACCGTCACCAGAGGAGACTACAACAGAATCCGAAGAAACTTCTGATAAGTTACAGACAGATACACAAACAGATTCGTCAGAATCTATGTCTGAAAGTCAATCAGAAGAAGAAACCACTACACAACAAACAGAAAGTAATTCTTCAGAGCAACAGACAGAGGAAAAACCTTCTGAATCAGAACAAGAAAGTGAAATACTTACAGAAGAATTAAATTCAGAAACTACAGAAACCATAACAGAAGAAATAACAGAATCTACAACAGAAATCACTACGGAAGAAGAAACAGAAATCACTACGAAAGAATTGCAAAGTTCAGATTTATTAGAATGGCAGTATGAAGTAGTAGTCAACCCGCTCTATGAAGGAATTATAGACCCTGATGAACTTGCTCAACAACTAAATTCCCTACAGATCAAGAGTCAAAACAGTGCAAAGAATACTGCACAATCTTTCCAAACCTTTGATGCAGCAGTTGATTATCTGAAAAATCAAATGGTAAAACGAGAATCGACAGTCTCTATACAGGTTCCTTTAAGTGTTTCCGAGGAAAATAAAGGAGACGACGGATTTCCTAAAACACTGCTTTATTCCGCTGTTGCCCACACAGAAGAATGTACTGGTCAAGAAGGCGATGCGTTAAAATGGCAATATGGTGGTTCTAAAATGTCCATGAGTAGCACTTCGTCCACTTACACAGTAACTTACACAATTTCTTATTATACAACACTCGCGCAAGAGCAAGAATTAACCACAAAGGTAAACAAAGCCTTGGACAGTCTCGCACTTTCTGGCAAAACCGATTACCAAAAAGTCAAAGCAATCCACGATTATATCTGTGATAATACAGACTATGACTACGAAAATCTTGAAAATGATGCACACAAGATAAAATTTACTGCTTATGGTGCCTTATGCACAGGAAAGGCAGTCTGCCAAGGTTATGCAGTTGCCTTCTATCGCATGTGCAAGGAAGCCGGACTTCCTGTCAGAATCATTACAGGGATTGGAAATGGTGGGCCACATGCATGGAACATTGTCAAAATAGGAAATAACGCCAGAACATCAGGAAAATATTACAATATTGACTGTACCTGGGACGGACAGGATCAACAAACCTATCACAAATATTTCCTGTTAAACGAAAAAGACTTTGAAGACCATACGAGAGATGAAGAATATAATACTTCCGCGTTCCATGCACAGTATCCTATGTCAGAAACTTCGTATGTAGATGAAAGTACACTTCCTACAGGATTAAATAAAGAAAATCCCAGTGCTACATTCACTACAATTGATGACAAAACAGTCCGCTCTGACGCAGATGGAAAACCTAAACTTTTGATATTCTTCCGAACTACTTGCCCAAACAGCCAAAGTACAATCCGGGCAATTGCTGGCCATGAATTTACTGGATTGGATATTCTAGCTGCTGATATTGATGGACGTAGCAAAGACGACATAATCAACTTTAAAAATACTTATGGCAGTGATGCGATTACTTTTTCCTATGGTACATATGGCGTAAATAATACAAGTTTATTTTACTATATGCAGGCAGCAGGACTGACAAATGGAAACCAGTATAGTGCTACACTTCCTGTTCTCTGCTATATTGACGCCAACAATATGCTCCAGCATGTCACGCAAGGCGTTCAAAATGCAAGCCAGATTGAAGTAAATCTAAAAAATTATTGTAGCACCGCGCCAGTAAAACAATATAAGATTACCTATGCGTTAAACGGTGGCACCAACCATAGCGATAATCCAACCACATTCAAAGAAAATTCGGACACTATTATTTTGAAAGACCCAACAAAAGACGGTGCAACATTTGCAGGATGGTATTTAGATGCCGCCTTCACACAAAAAGTCACACAGATTGAACGTGGTACTGCCAGCGATATTATCCTGTACGCCAAGTGGTCCTCATCAGGCGCCACTGATAAATTAAATGTTGATAATCCCGAATGTGAATTAATAACGATTGACGGCGAGTATGTATACACTACTGTAGAAAACAAGCCTAAAATACTTATTTTCTTTAGTGTCAACTGTGGTAATAGTATCAATACAATTCGTGGAATTGCACAGCAAGAACTGCCAGGTGTTGATATTTTTGCCATTGAGTATACACAAAGTTCAAAAGAAAGTGTAATAAATTTTAAGAATCAATACGGAAATGATTCTATCACTTTTATATGGGATAATTTATTGGGTAATCTCCACGCTATGCGTGCTTATAATGATGCCGCAAACCATGAAGATATCACACCGCCAATGATCTGTTATGTCGATGCGAACAACAAATTGCAACACATTACAAATGGATACAGAAGTGCAAGCGCTATCAAAGCTGATCTTGATGCTTACTGCAGTGGTACATCAACTGATCCTTCCCCATCCGATACCTACACAATTACTTATGAACTAGATGGTGGCACCAATCATGGCAACAATCCTGCAACATATACTGCTGCAACAGATACAATTATTTTACAGGCGCCTACAAAGGAAGGATACATCTTTGTCGGCTGGTATCGTGACGCCGCATTTACCCTGCCAATCACGCAAATCGAAAAAGGCAGCTCTGGTAATATCACACTCTATGCAAAATGGGAAAATGGGACGCAAGAACCTGACGGTGACAAAATATCTATTTCCAAAGCAGTCATTACACTCAGCAATGAAACGTTCTTCTATAACGGAAAGCAGCAAGAACCAGATGTGACTGTAACATATGAAAACAAGCTACTTTTATTGGATAGCGACTATACCATAAACTATAAGGACAATCGAAATGCTGGCACTGCTACAGTTACCATAACAGGCATTAACAATTATCAGGGATTTGTAAACAAAAACTTTACCATACAACCCGCAAAACTGATAATTACTGCGCTAGACCGAACGCTTCTTGCAGGTTCTCGTCGTCCTGCTCCAAATGGATATGACTATCAAATAGAAGGGCTAGTTGATAATGACCAACTGATGGTACCGCCAACCTTTACATGTAATGTATCAGACCCCGTAGAAATTGGTACATACAGTATAATCCCTGGCGGTGCAAGAGCAGATTCAAACTATAATGCCAACATTACCTATCGCAATGGGACTCTTGAAGTTGTAAAAGAATTTACAGGCTATACTGTTACTTTTGATACGCAAGGGCATGGAACAGCACCTCAGGCATATAGCAACATAGCCTCTGGTACTGCTGTTAAGGAGCCCATGTCTCCATCTGCCCAGGGATATCAATTTGAGGGTTGGTATCGTGAGCCCGAATGTAAGACTGCTTGGAATTTTGGGACAGATATCGTACAATCCGACCTTACTCTGTATGCTAAGTGGTCTATTATAATCAACAAAAGCGATTTCCGTATACAGGAAATTTCCGATATGTATTATACTGGAAAAGCTTGCAAGCCTTCTGTAAGTGTATATGATGGCGATACTTTACTAAAATTGAACAAGGATTATAGTTTAAAGTATGAAAACAACATAAACGTCGGCAGCAAAATTGGTAACGGCATAGACTCAAACTATAAGGCTGAACTTCCTTCTATACGCATTACAGGAAAAGGCAATTATCAAAGCCAAGAGCTATGTGCAAACTTTACAATACAGAAAGCTAACATTGCAGATGAGAACAAAAATCCAGCAAAAGGAGTAACCCTAAAATATACAGACCAGCTTGTTACAAACCCTTCAAGGGCAATAAATCCATTTGGTTCCCTAAAGTATGGAAAAGCATTGAAAAAAGATACAGACTTTGCACTTTCTATAAAACCTGTCAAGGCGTTTGATAAAAATGGCAAACCTGTACAAAACCTGTCTGATATACAGATTCCTGCTGGATATTATGGAACATTCCAATTAATCATCAGCGGCAAGGGAAATTATGAAGGCACGATTGAAAAAAATATTTATGTCTCTGATAAGTCCAAACTGCTAAAAAATGCTAAGATCACACTCGGCGCCAATTTAAAAAGCATAAAATTCTCAAATGCAAATACAGAAAAAGAAGTGGTCTTGCACGCTGGTTATAAAGAAGGAAATACTTATTATAGGGTAGATAAAAATGGCAATATCAGTAGTCAAGAAGTTTCTGCAAAAGACGTTTTTCTTGTCACTTGCAACGGAAATTCATTAATCTATAAAAAAGATTTTGATGTGGACTATACAGACAATAATAAAGTTGGAACTGCGTCTATGACAATCATTGGAAAAGGCGAATATATCGGCGAAAAAACCACAACGTTTCGTATTACAGGAGAAGCCTTCAAAGCCAATACTGTAACAGTTGAAGGCATCGCAGACAAAGTATATACTGGAAACCCTCTAACACAAGACATGAAGGAAATTAAACTGACGTATAAAAGCCAAGAAGACAAAATTCCACTAAACTACCGCAGTGATTACACTATCAACTATAAGAAAAATATTAGCAAAGGAACCGCAACCATTACCTTTACCGCAGCAGAAGGTTCTATCTACAGTGGCTCTTTCAGTAAGACATTTAAAATTACAGCAGCTAATATTACTTCAGTCTTAGATGCTAACGAAAATAATAGTGTATATGATATTACTGCCCCTTATGAGAAAGCTGGCGCAAAACCAGCAGAGCAAATTTGTTTAACCTATTATGGCACACCGCTCCAATATGGGAAGGATTATACTGTTAGCTATAAGGATAACAAAGCTGTCACTACCAAAAATGATACCAAACCTCCAATAATGGTCATCAAGGGAAAAGGCAATTTCACAGGCAGCAAAGAAATTCCCTTTACAATCACAAAAGCAACTCTGACAGCTAAAAATATAACAATTACACCAGTCGCATATAACGAAAGAAAAGCAGACAGTTATCAATATACTCCTTCTGTAAAAATAAAGGTCGGAAATAGTACATTGAAAAAAGGAGTGGACTATACCCTTGCCTATCGTCATAATGACCAGGTTTCTTACAAAGCTTATATTGAAAAACTTGAAAAAGGAATCGCAACTAACAATGACCAGCCAGTTGCAATCATTACAAGCATACCTGACAGTAATTATAACATTCAGGAAATAGAAGTACCGCTGCCAATTTATCAGACAAAGATCACCAAAAATAATGTCTATATTGTAGTGGACGAAGCAACTTATACAGGACAACAAATCAAACCTGCAGTACAAGTATATTTTGCAGATTCCGAGCATACCGAGGCACTCAAAAAAGTCAAAAACGAGAAGCTGACTGATAACAGCCAGATACTACAAACTGGATTAATCTTGCTTAAAAAGGACGATTATACACTAAGTTATGGAGCCAACATTACTGCCGGAAAAAATAAAGGTAGTGTGACCATCATCGGAAACAGCCCTAATTACGGCGGAAGCATCTCACAAAAATTTGACATACAAAAAAAGATTGTAAAATAATAAGTAAAAAAATAAAAGCCAGTCACTAGAATAAATCTATGACTGGCTTTTATGCCTCCTATAACATATAAGCCCTTAACTCTTGCGCACTCTTTGCACTCAAGTATGCTGGTGCAATATCAAAAACGGTCTTGCACCCACTTTGGCCTTCCTTTGATAGACGGTATGCTGCTCTTGCATATGCAACTAGCACACTCGCTGTAAATTCTGGATTGGAATCTAATTTAAGACGATACTCAATCAAATGCTTGTGTTCTTTCTCCCAGCCAGTCACACCACTTCGCAACACAAACCCACCATGCGGAATCCCGCTGTGATTTGCCTGCAGTTCCTCCTCACTGATAAAATGAACCGTTGTATCATAGTCTGCAAAATAGTTTGGCATTGTCTTAATTTCCTGTGCAACTCTTTCTGCGTCAGCTCCTTCCTCCAAAACGACAAAGCACTCTCGCGTGTGTTTCTGCCGTGTTGTCAATTCTGGATTATCGCCAGAACGCGCTGCTTCTAACGAAGATTCCACTGGAATTGTATACTGTTTCGCATTCTTTACCCCTTCAATACGGCGAATCGCATCAGAATGTCCTTGACTAACACCTTTTCCCCAAAATGTATAGTCTTTGCCTTCTGGCAGAATTGCGTTTGCATACAAACGATTTAGCGAGAACATACCAGGGTCCCAACCCACAGAGATAATGCCAATATGCTTTGTCTCTTTTGCAACGGCATCCACCTTTTCAAAATGCTCTGGAATGCGCGCATGAGTATCAAAGCTGTCAATCACATGAAAATACTTTACACACTCTGGTGTCTGTGTCGGAAGGTCTGTCGCACTGCCACCGCAGATAATCATCACATCAATCTTATCCTTCCACGCTTCCATTTCTGTTACATTACAAACCTTCGCAGTATCCGTCAAAATGGAAACCTCATCCGGTTTCCTGCGCGTGAATACCGCCACTAACTCCATATCATCATTTTGCTGCACTGCGCACTCAACGCCGCGTCCAAGATTGCCATACCCTAAAATCCCTATTCGTGTACACATTCCTGTTATCCTCCTATATTTTTAAACTTCCCTATTTTATCTGCACCTGATAATCGATTGGCTCTAATAAAATTTCTTTTAAAGTTCTTTTTTCAATAATGCCTTGGCATATCCCTTGTTGCGATGCTTTTCCAATATAAAAATTCCTTCTAAATAGCCAACGGGGCTTGTCTTTGTTCCTTCCACATAGTCATATCGCAATTGGCACTGTGCAAAACCAACTGGAATATCATTTTCATATTTTAGTAGTATCAGGGCATCATTTTGGGAGAGAATCTTAGAAAATTCACTTGCCAAATCCGCAACAGAATGGTCTTCCCACATTAAAACTGCTAATTTCGCTATGGTCTTTGCATCCTCTTTTGTGGCCTTTTGTATCATATTTTCTCCTGATTTTTATTGCACTTTTCACTTTCTGTACGATTAGATTACTGTCAACAAATCTGCTCCATAAGCGCTGGAAGATTTGAGAACTCCTCCAAGATATAATGCGGCGCTTTTGCCTTACCAAATCCATATTTTGCAAAGATAAATGGAATTCCTGCAACCTGTGCAGATTCTTCATCGCCGGCTGTATCTCCTACATACACTGCTCTCGTTACGTTATTGCGTTTCATAATAAGCTTGTTATTTTCACCTTTTGGCAGCAGGTTGTTTCCCCAGCACTCAATATCATCAAAACACTTTTCAAGTTTATGTGCTTTGATAAAACTTTCAATGTATCCTGGCTGGCAGTTGCTCACCACAAAAAGTTTGTATTTCTTCTTTAATTCCATTAAAGTATCTTCAAGCTTGGGATACAAAATACCGCCATATTCTGCAAGATAGGCATTCTCTTTCGCACAGCACTCGTCCATCAACACCTGTTGTTGTTCTGTCGTTGTACCCGGAAACAATCTCGCCGCAATCTCTGTCATCGGCAGCCCCAGACAACCCTGCAGCTCCTCAAATGTAATTGGCTCTTTTCTGTATTCGGAATGTTTTGCCACTACCTGATTCCAAGTTTTATGAATGCCGTCGAGCGCATTCCACATGGTTCCATCCAAGTCAAATATAATTGCCTCTATATTATTTCCCATATCTATCTCCCTACTGCATTTCACAGTATTTTTCTATTACTGTCCATATTACCTTTTATATATCTACATAATCTCTGCCCCTGATGGCATTGTCTTCTCCGGTGTCATTAGCGCGAGATTTCCATCTGCATCCTCAGCACATAAAATCATTCCTTCTGACAATACTCCTGCAAGTTTTGCGGGCTTCAGATTTACAAGCACCATCACTTTCTTGCCGACCATTTCTTCAGGACTATAAAATGCTTTGATACCAGACACAATCTGTTTTACCTGCGACCCAATTTTCACTTGGCTGCACAAAAGCTTCTTTGACTTTGGCACCGCCTCACAGGAAAGAATCTCTCCCACCTGAAACTGCATCTTGGTAAAATCATCGTAGGTTATTTGTTCCTTCGGTTCTATATCAATACCATCTATGACACTTGTATCATTTTCTACTGTCTGTGCCACATCAACCTTCTCTGCAAGTGCTGCCACTTTTTCATTGATTTCCTTTTGATCAAGACGTGCAAATAAAATTTCTGGTGTCTCTGTCACTTTAGTCCCTGACGGATGCACACCAAATGTCTTTGTAGATGCAAAATCACGGATTTCGCTATTTAACTGTTTCATAATCCGCTGTGCCGTCTCTGGCATAAATGGTTCAAGCAACCCTGCGCCAATTGAAATGCCTTCCACAAGGTTGTATAATACTGTTGCAAGCCTGTCCTTCTTTGCCTCATCTTTTGCAAGCACCCATGGTTCTGTCTCATCAATATACTTATTGCAGCGTTTAAATAAGTTAAAAATCTCAGTCAGTGCATCCGCAACGCGAAGCTCTGCCATCTTTGTTGCAACTTTATCATATGCCCCAGTAGCAACCGATTTCAAATCCTCGTCCATCACATCAACAACACCTTTATTTTCCACCACACCGCCAAAATACTTGTTACTCATAGAAATTGTTCTATTTACAAGATTTCCAAGTGTATTGGCAAGGTCAGAATTCAATCGCTCAACCATTAAATCCCACGTGATAGAACCATCATTTTCAAATGGCATCTCATGCAACACAAAATACCGAACTGCATCCACACCAAACAACTCCACAAGGTCGTCCGCGTACATAATATTACCTTTGGACTTACTCATCTTGTCATTGTTTTGCAAAAGCCATGGATGTCCAAACACCTGACGCGGCAATTCCTCTCCAAGTGCCATCAAAAAAATCGGCCAGTAAATGGTATGGAAACGAATAATATCCTTTCCTATTAAATGCAAATCTGCCGGCCATAATTTTTGATACTGTTCTGTACTATTCCCATCTGCATCGTAACCAATACCTGTAATATAGTTTGTGAGGGCATCCAACCACACATAGACAACATGGCGCTCGTCGAAATCTACAGGAATCCCCCACTTAAACGAAGTGCGCGATACACATAAATCCTGTAAACCGGGGAGCAAAAAATTGTTCATCATCTCATTTTTACGAGAAACTGGTTGAATAAACTCTGGATGTTGATTAATATGGTCAATTAGCCTATTTGCATACTTACTCATCTTAAAAAAGTACGCTTCTTCTTTCGCGGGCTTCACTTCCCTGCCACAATCAGGACATTTGCCATCTTTTAGCTGGGATTCTGTCCAGAACGATTCACAAGGGGTACAATACATTCCTTCATATGCACCCTTGTAGATATCTCCTTGATTATACAGACGTTTAAAAATTTTCTGTACCTGCTTCTCATGGCAAGGGTCTGTGGTCCGAATAAATTTGTCATAGGCAATATTAAGCATATCGCAAAGTCCTTGAATTGTACCTGCTACATTATCTACAAACGCCTTGGGAGTTACCCCAGCCTCCGCCGCCTTTAACTCAATCTTCTGTCCATGTTCGTCCGTTCCAGTCTGGAAAAAAACCTCATAGCCGTCTTTTCTCTTGTACCGAGCGATACTGTCCGCAAGCACAATCTCATAATTATTTCCAATATGCGGTTTTCCAGAAGTGTACGCAATTGCTGTCGTTATATAATATTTGCCTTTATTTTGCATAAATTTCCCTCCCTTTCTTCATTAAATATAACCTATTAATCGTGCTCAATTATCTATAATTTACCATACCTATCCGACTTTGTAAATGAAAAAACAAACTATCTAAATTGTATCATTCCCCTTAGACCAAGTATCTTTGGTATGCATATAAATACAAATATTAGATACCTAAATACACTTGTGAGAAATCAATATACAAATCGTCATAGATATTGACTTTAATATTATCTTGAAAAGTGTATATTTCCATTTCAAAATCTGTCTGGTTAAGGTAGTAGACAATTACTTTCTGACATCGGGGGTCTACAATCCAGTATTCGCGCACACCATAATTTTTGTAATAGTATAGCTTGCGAATATAATCATCTGACGGATTGCTTGAGGAAACAATCTCAATAATGAAATCAGGCGCGCCGTTGCAACGTTTCCCATCCAATTTATCCTTGTCACATACAATCATAAGATCAGGCTGAACAATCGTAAGAGGATTATCATCAAGTTTAACGTCAAATGGGGCATGAAACACCTTACAGGAGCCTTTCTTGCTTTTGATATAGATGTTAAGTATAGTCGTCAGCTCTGTGGAAATTGTCTGGTGGATTTCTGATGGACTTGCCATATTATAGATAACACCCTCAAAGACTTCTACCCTCTTGTTCTCTGGTAAAGCCTCGTATTGTTCCAAAGTAATTATTTCAGACGGTGATTGTAATGCTGGTGGCATAGTATACACTTCCTTTCTGATTATTGTATGTGGTTATATGATTAACAGCAGTTTACAAGTTTTTGTAAAAGTTATATTTTTATGGTTTCGTATTGAATAAATATTCAATCTTCCTGTACTTTTTAGACAATAAAGTGCATATTTATTACATTTTAAGTAGTAAGTTGAGTAAATTTCTAAAAGTTGTAACCTGGTGTATGATTAAAATAAATGGGTTTTGCTTCGTCTATACTTCGTGTATATCTTTTTTTCGTTATATGATTTCATTAGTAGCCTGACAACATCCTTTTGGTATTCTCTAACTATACTATACACGATAAAATTTAATATATCAAAAGAATCATCAAAAGAGATAAAAAGGTTTCAATAAACTATAACTTTTATAACTACATTTATCCACAAATCTGCTCTATTTTTTGCAGCTCATCTTCACTAAACTTCTGTTTAGATAACATGCCCACATTGTCAATAATCTGTGATGGCTTTGACGCTCCAATTAGAACACTTGTAATATCCCCGTCACGCAATATCCACGCAAGTGCCATTTGCGCAAGGCTCTGTCCTCGTTCTTCTGTCAATTCATTCAACGCCTTAATCTTATGTATAACATCTGCATTTCGCGCATCTTCTTTCAAAAATCTGCCATCTGTGCGCATACGACTGTCTTCTGGAATCCCCTCAATATATTTGTCTGTCAAAAGTCCCTGTGCCAACGGACAGAACGTAATGACGCCAATGCCATTGGAAGCGGCATAATCCTTCAAACCATCTTTTTCAATTGTTCTATCAAACAGAGAATACTTTCTTTGATTGATAATAAAGGGTGTCCCCATCTGTTGAAAAAGACGAGCAATCGTATCCGTGTCTTCTTTATTATAATTTGATATTCCAACATAAAGCGCTTTTCCGCTTCTCACAATCGCATCTAATGCTGTCGCAGTCTCCTCAATTGGCGTATTTTTGTCTGGTCTGTGATGATAATAAATATCTGCTTGTGTCAAGTAAGGAATAAAAAAATTATTTTTCCGCGAACTACAGACCGCATCTGCTTATAGTTCATCAAATTTTTCCATCATTCTACACAAATTCAAATATATCATCATGGAATAGATATTATCATAATTATCAATCGTTCTCTTTTACTCTCCAATACCCCTTTTTTCTTCCACCAATTCTTTCAATCGCACCAACCCTTTTTAAGTCTGCCACTGTCCTTTGCACCGTTTTATACGATACTCCTAAACGGTCAGCTATTTCGGACAGTGAAATGTCCGTTTGCGCTGTTATAATCTCTAAAACCCTTGTATTCATGCCTTTTTCTTTTCGGACATCATTTGTCCTTTTAAACGCTTTACTAGTCGCAACTGCAGTAAACTTGACTGTAATATCATCTCCAAGAATACTATATTCAGGAACCTTCGCACCAATCAAATCACATTCTTCACAAATTTTTTGAATCCCCCGTCCCCATGATTCTATATACCCCGCCCTGAAAAAGGTATTTGCCAAATCTGGATTATATGGTCTGGAATTATGAGTTTTCATAAGATTTTCTGTTGTCCAGTCACTTGGAAATACGCAGGCATTGCTGATATACATAACCTCATCTTCTATTCGAACTTGAATCGGAATGCCATCTTCCCATTTACAATGAATCAACGCATTGTATACCGCCTCTCGCACTGCTTCCCTTGCATATGGATATGTTTCCACCCGTACCTCTTTATCATAGGAAATGAATGCTTTTAAATATTTCAAATAAATCAGTTCAACCACTCTGTCTGCAATCAAAATAAGCGACCCTTCTACCACATCCTGATATTGAAGATCCGAACCTATCCCAAACTTTCCGATTTTCACATAACATCCCGTAAAAAAACGTTGCGGATTACGATAAAAAAGCAAAACTGCTGCCCGTTTCAACTTTCCATCAACAATCAGCCCCAACTTATTGAGTAATTCCTCATTTGTGCATTCCAAATCTTTACGTGTCATACGCTCTGTACGAACAGCCTCCCGACGAAAGATTTCAAAACTCTCCATATCTAAGTCTGCAACAGAAACATTATCTATTGGGACTGCATCCCAACGATATCCTGTCTTTCTGACAAGAAATTCCGTCAGTGCAGAGCCTCGGAGCTGCTGTTTTGTACTTCCGCTTCGATAATGATACTCGCCACGATAACTGACTGGATATGAACTGGGATTTACTATAATCCGAATATATTGTTTTCCATTTTTATCCAAACAATTAACATCAGCAATAATCCCCAACGTATCTTTAATTTTATTCGGAATATCCTCAAGGAGTTTCTTGCAGTCAGTTACGCCAATAACCTCACCGTTATCATTAATTCCAATATAAATACTTCCTCCCTGCGCATTTGCAAAACCACATACCCATTTTAAATATTCATCTCTCCATGACTCTTTATATTCTACATTCTGACTTTCTGCCATCCTTCTTATCCTCCACTCAAAAACATGTTTATATTTCCAAGTTAAAAAAGCTGTCATTATTATATGCCTGAAATACACGGATCTCTATGCAACATCTTTCTTTCCATATATTTTACCTCTAAAAATACTCATATTTATTTGGACTCCATAAATATATCAATATATTTTTGTGCAGCAAAGATTCGATTTCTCTGCTGCTCTTTCTCCTTCTTTATAATGTTCATTTTTACCAGCATGTCTACTCTATTTGACGCAGTATTATAAGAAACATGAAATGCATCCACTAAATCATTAATCATAAAGACTGGCTTTTTTTCTATAAAATCACATATTGCAGACAACTCACCCGAAAATTTACCACTATGCTGCAATTTCCTCTCCATCTTAGCCCTTTCATCAACTGCTGCATTAAGCCGTTTTATAGTCTGGTTAGATGAATCAATGATACACTGCAAAAAAAAATTTATCCATTCTGTATAGTTTCCAAAATGCTGTATCCCGAAATACAAATCCAAACACACATCATTATACTTATAAAGATATTCTGAAATAAATAAACAGCCTTTTGATAAGATTCCTTGCTTCATAAGCAGCAAAGCGGGAAGCAGCCTTCCTACCCGCCCATTCCCACTGTTAAAAGGGTGTATTGTCTCAAATTGGTAGTACACTAATGCTGATTTAATCAAAATATCTACGCTTTGATCTACTGCAATATATTTTGTTAAGTCCTGCAACAACTCATCTATCTTCTCTGGAGCTGGCGGATTATACTCCTGCATATTGACAATAACGTTTGGACGCATTAAAAAGGCATTCTTCCTAATTATACCTGCCCCATCCGCTAAAATTCCTTCCATAACAGTATTTTGCAAATTACATATGCAATTGGGGGTGAAAAATCTACTCGGCAGACTATGGAAAGCTTTTTGACAATTTATAGCACTCTTCGCCTCTGTCAAATTATTGTTTCCCATTAATATATCCCTATAGTGCACTGCAATATTGTCAATCCTGCATGAGTAATATGCATCACTGCAAATCATCATCTCTAAAAAATGTTCTACATTCGGAATATATTTTGTCATTCCCTCCAAAATACCAAGTGCTCGATGTGCCTGTACCAAAAGATCTGTAATATCCTGATCAATCCTGATATCTAACAAATTTAATTCCATCGGCAAAAATGTCCAATATCCTCGATTCCGTTCTTCATCAAAACTTCTATAAAATGTCCCACTTACTGTACGCACTCTTCGTAACTCCTATTGAAACAAATAATTTGCAATAAGCATTTCAATCCATACGCTATATTGCAAATTATATCACTTTTTTGAATTATATCAAGTTATTCCATGAATAATGCAAGATTCAACATAGTCAAGTCCCATCCGTTTTAAACTCTGGTCCAAACTTGCCACCAAATATTTTCTACTTCCCCCATCTCCATAAGGTCCCGGCCACATATCATATCCTGCCTTCGTTGCAATCACCAGTTCATCCCGATAGATACCAAGTCCTTTTGCGAGAATACGCCCAAAGTTTTCCTCCGCGGCACCGTAAACCGGACCATAATTATTTGCTAGGTCAAAGTGTGTAATGCCATTGTCAAACGCCGTACAACACATAGCCTGCATATTGTCAAAACTAGCATTGGAGCCAAAATTATGCCATAATCCAAGGGACACCGCGGGCAATCTTAGACCACTTTTTCCACAGCGATTATATTTCATTGTTTCATATCGTTTTTCGTCTGCTATATATATATTTATATTCCTTTCTTAATTTTATGTTTGTCTTTTAAACACTCATAATCTATACTTTACCTTATATTAAAACAGTTTTTGCTGAAAGTAAAGAATACTTTTAACAACTGTTCTTGCACTTATCAAAGTAATACAATTTATCAATTCCTATCGAAAAACTTGCCAAATAAAATGCACATAAATACTAAAAAACTGACAATAATTCCTATTATAGAAAGCAAAGTATTGTACAAAAATTTCCCATAGAATATTATAAAATCCTATGATACAATAAACTTGATACTTTTAGAAAAAACTGCAAGAAAGGCATGATGACAAATGACTGCACTTTTTGATGAACGCGTGAACAATGCGGTTGAGATTATATGGTTTGAACGAAACCCCGCACGGCGCGAAGAAGCACTTTCTATGCTCCGCTCCGCTGCCAATATGGGCGATGGTGACGCTTATTATTTCCTTGGACGTTGCTATCTTGGCAAAAGTTATGTGGACCCTGTAATGGAACTGCCCTTTGACCAACAATTTGCTTTTGAATGTTTTCGCACTAGCTTGACACTTGAGAGTGCTATTGGTATGTTTGGCGCTATGCATCAAGATGGATTTGAACCACCAGGGAACACTTTTATCCATCCTCCTTACCACACAAAGAAAGAACTCTGGGACATTATATATGAAAAGGCAGAACAGGGACACATTTTCTGTAAATATTTAATTGCAAACGCCTATTATTATGGCACAGTCAGCGATTTTCTAGACCTTACACCCGAACAAATTGGCACTAAAAAATATGAACGTTTACAGTATGAATGGACTGCGATAGCAATGCGACTCTATGAGGTATGTGTTGCTGCAGGACTTGGCATTGCAATTCCTAATCTAGTGGATATTTTCCGCACTGGTAGACATGGTGCACCTGTACAAAATCAACGCGCAAAAACTTATATTCACAAAGGTGCTGAAATGGGTATTGGCGATTATGAGCGCATTGTTGGCAACCAATATCGTGACGAGGGCAAACTTACAAAAGCTGTTGAACTGTATGAGCGCGCATTGTTGCACAAAGACGATTACGCCTACTATTGCCTTGGCAAACTCTATACATTCAATGGCGCATTACCACTGGATTTAAAAAAAGCATTGTTCTATCTGGAAGAAGGCTATGCTCGGCTTTCAGATGATGCTGGTTTCTGTAATCTGCTAGGTGAAATCTATTTTCGTGGTGGACAAGATATCCTACCAGATTACAATCAAGCATTTTTGCTGTTAAGCAAGGCCTACTTTAAGGGAAGCACATGGGGTTCTGATATGCTAGGTACTTGCTATCTCAACGGATTAGGCACCAAAACAAATCTTAGTATGGCGCAAAAACTTTTTGAACTTCATCCCAAAAAGCCACTCGCCGCAGGGGGCTTAAAGCGCCTGCGGCGATCAAATACAACTTAATCCTTATATGTAAGACAAGCAAAATCTACTCAGATTTTTATGGTGTTTTTATAAATCTTTGTCTTCTGGTCGATCTTGTGCAGTGTCTTGTACTTCCCGTTGTGTGGAACTTGGCTCAACTGTGGGCTGTTGTCCAAATGGCGGCTGTACGGAAAACGGCGGCATGGAAGGAGTCTGCGGCTTCTGCATGTTCTTTTTCTCTTTTCTCTGATGCAAGAGATTTCGTATCCTTTTTCTGAAAAAGACAAAGCAAAATAACGCAATAATTAGCGCATATGGAGCCAGATAAATCACAAGAAATAGCAATGCTTCCAGAAAATATAAAAATCCTTTTCCAGTAGACAAAATCGTATTTTTGAGCCGGTCCAAAAAAGTATTTCTTCTGATAGGCTCACTATCTTGATGATATTCCATCACTTCAGATACACTGATATTGACATAAGAATATGCGACATCCATATCCATATAACGGCGGTTGGTCTGCAATGTGTTAAGCTCATACTGGACTTCTGACAACCGCTGCTCTACTGTGATCATATCTTCGATTGTCTCACACTTTTCTAGCATTGTGAGCAGATTTTTCTCCTGTATTTGTAGCGCCTCAATCTGCGCTGTTGTATCATAATATTTCTGACTAATATTATCTACATTCGTTGATTTTGAAATAATTTTTCCTACCCCATCAAGCTCAGATAGAAAGTTTTCATAATCCTTTGATGGAATTCGCACTTCCAAATAATTATGCATTGTACCGCCTGTCTTGCGATAATCCGCATAGTACCAATCATGTCCACTGTCGCTCTCACTTTCTGACTGAATTACACCCCCATATTTAGAGATCGTTTGCTTAATTGATGTAATCGCCGCGGGATAGTCTAATGTCTCAATATCAAGGTTGCAATGATATACCAGTTTTTCCTCCAAAAGTGTTATGTCATCGGCGGAAGGTGTCTGCTGGCTCTGACTTGTTGTTTTTCCTCCGCTCTCCATCGCCATATCTTCTTCTGCCACTGCTATTTCTGCATTGTCATATGCGACACCTCCAGAGTAGTTCTCACGTGTTGTACTGTTCACAACAGATGCTGCCGAATCTGATGTCATGATAGATTTCGTTTCTGACGCCCCGCAACCAGTCAGCAAACTTACAATAATCATAGACACAGAGAGCAATTCTTTCCATTTCTTTTTCATAAACATCCCTTCCCTTTCTTTGTCATAATAATCCTCATGCCATCTTTGGCGACTCAAATAGTAATCCTGTGAAACTTAATACTTCTTAGACAGCGTCTTTTTCTGGATTAGAAGTATTTTTTAATTTAATTATCTCTCTATCACAGATACGTATTAATTAATTCAAATTTATGGGAAAGTGCTTATTTTTTATAAAATTTCACTGCTTTCACAATAATAATTAAAATATCTTTCTCGAAGTGGGTGATAGGACCCTCGTGGCAAATAAATTTTTTTCCCGCTATCCATCTGTACCTCCTGTGTACTAAGGCTTTCCACATGTTCCAAATTGACAATATAGGCAACGCCAACGCGGACAAACTCTCTGTAACTGGCAAGCATTTTATAGATTTCTGTCATAGTCCGCCTCAAACCAAACTGCGTGTGGTCCGATAAATATATATATTGCAACTTTCCTTGTGCTTCACAACAAACAATATCGTTTACTGCCACTCGCTGTATTCTGCCTTCAATGCGCAATAATAAATATTTTCTATTCCCTTCGTTTATTTCTCGAAAAAATCTGTCCAGCGCGGAAAATAGCATTTCTTTTGTTATTGGTTTGACAAGATACTGTGATGCCTCCACGCCAAACGCATCCAGTGCATGCTCTCGCGAGGTGGTAAGAAAAATAAGCTTGCCACTATTTCCCATAGCACGCAATTCCCTTGCCGCATCAATTCCAGATTTCTCTGACATATAAATATCCATAAATATAAAATCTGGTTTATAATTCTTCTCTCTAATTCTATTTAGCAAGCTATCTGCATTTAGAAAACGTTCCATTATAAATTCTGTCTCTGGGTGTTCTTTCCCGTAACTTTTCAACATCTGCTCTGTCTTATCTAAGTCTGCTTCCTCGTCATCGCAGAGTGCTATCAGATACATTATCTGTTCCCCTTTCGTTCGCTGTGGTGTTATATAATGGCGGAATATTCATAATTAAACGAAATACAAACACACCTTCATCATTCTTAAAATCGTATTCCCCACCAAAATTTTCTGCTGTCTTAATAATGCTTAATACTCCAATACCTCCTGTAAATTCTGGTTTTGGCTGCCCATTTTTGATTTCGGTTTCTTTCCTGCAAGTATTGTTACAACAAATGACAAGTTTATTTCGCTTTCTTTTTAACATTAAATAAATAAAACAACGCTGTTCTGGCAACTGTTTTTTCACTTCAATACATCCATATATTGCATTTTCGTAGGCATTCGCCAATATTGTGACCAGATCAATATTGGGTATCCCAAGGTTATCGCCAATTTCCACATCTAGAGTCACTTTTATCTGTTCTTGCTGTGCCCATCTAGTGTAGGCTGTAAGAATGTTATTGATGGCTGTATTGGAACAAATTTGCTGTATCATACCCTCGTCTGTCTCTTTATCATACTCCTTGAGGTATTTCAGCAGCTCATCATTTTGTCCCCTACGAGCATATTCTGCAATCACTGCATTGTGATGTCTAGCATCATGACGAATACGTCTGCCAGATACAATTGATTCCTCCATCAATTCCATATTGCGCTCTAGTAAACGATGATTCATTTGCATCAGTTGATTTTCCTTTTGATACTCTTTCTCCTTTCCAATATGAAGATAAAGGCGATACACTAAAAGTTGTAACGCTCCTGTTAGGAAAAAATTCATCATAAGCTGAAAAAGACGATATGGTGTCTGAACAATCGTATTTGGATTTAAAATAAACCCAATTCCAAAAAGAATACTTAAAATCATAATAAAAATGCTAAATTTATCTAGTTCTGTCTCCACATAATGCCCAAATCTGCGAATAGACTCCTTAATTTTTTTGTCAATAAATACTGCCATAAATAAAATTAAAATTATTCGTGTAATAATATCTGCCCATACATTTCTGTCAAAGAAAATCATGGAAACCTCAATACCACCAATTAAAAATACTGCAAGCAGATAATAAATGAGTGCAAGCTTATATAACAAGAGATAAATCGGGTCACTGCTCATCAAAATCGCAAACGCAGAAAAACATAAATACATCACAAAAGCCGACATTTTCATCCAAGTAGACCAATCTATCACATACCAAATACAGGCACAGGCAATTAAAACAATTCCAAAACTAATATAACAGATAACCGTTTTCTTCTTGTCATATCGCGGCTCGCTTATCAGTGAAAATAACACAATCGTTCCCGTAAGACTAATTACATATCGAATTAATGCTATGTATACAGAACCGCCTAACATTGCGTTCCCCTTTCCTATAGATATCGGTCAATTGCCTTGACAGTATCGAGCAGTCCAATCATCAGCTCTCTTGCCTGCTCTGCCTTACGACTGGTATCCGCGCCAAGATCTGCCGCCTGCTGCGTGCCCGCAGTCACTTCCTCACTAACTGCGGAAATATGATTAATACTATCCACAATCTCATTATTGGATTCTAGAATTTCTTCTATCCTTCCATAAATTTCTTGTACATTCGTATGTAATCCCTCCATGCGATTCCCAATCTCACTAAATTGCGTGCTCGCATTTAAAATCAGGTCATGTTCTGTTCCAGACGCTATAATTACATCATCCACAGTATTTTTGGCGGTGTCCGCATTCATCTTCAAATCATCTACAATCTTACGAATCCCCTCTGTCAGATTTCTCGTTTCATCTGCAAGTGTGCGAATTTCCGAGGACACAACAGCAAACCCTTTTCCAGCCTCCCCAGCTCGTGCACTTTCAATCGATGCATTTAATGCCAAAAGATTGGTTTGACTAGAAATTGAAAAAATACGCTCTGTAATCTTCTCCACTGCCTTGGCATTATCAATTAAACTAGAGACAGAAATAACTACCTGTTCATTCGCATCTCGTGTCTTTTGCGCTTGTGTTTGCAATTTATCAACCGTCTGTTTTCCATCTTTGACTGCCTGTCCAGAACGCTCCGCCATTGCTAACATCTCATCGGACATTTGTTTTGTCTCTAATATCATATGCTGAATACTTCCAGTCATTACCGTCTGCTTCTCAATACTTTCTGCATTGTTGCTATTGCCCTGTGCAATCGCATCTAACTCAGAGACTGTGGAATCTACATATTGGCTTAATTGTCGAATATGTTCCGCTGCCTCTGTTGAATTTTGTCTTACAGAAGAAGCAACCTCTAACACCTCCCGCAAAAGTGTATTGCTTTTTTCCCGCTCCTCATCAATGCTGGCAATTTTTCTGGTATTATTATCATTAGAAATCTGCGTGGTTCCACAAAGTACAATCATATACACAACTACAGAAGCCCCTTGTAGCAAGAGTGATATACTGTTGACGGGCACACCAGAATGCATATGCTTCAACATTCCCACAATATAAGCCACATCAAAAAGATTAATCGTACCAAATATTATTGCAATTCTAAGAATCAATTTCATATCATAATATAAAATATATATCACAGTAAACGGAAAAACCATAATGAACACTAAATCATTTTGTGCCCCAATCACAGCAAGTCCATAAACTATCACATATCCAATCAAAGACACATGTTTAAATATTGCACTGTCTTTCTTGTGAAAATAAACTGCGTAGCAAGCAATCATTGACGCGATAACCGACAAATCAACCGCCATCATAAATTCCAAACTAATGTTTTCTTGCGTATAATCTCCAATATATCCAAAAAACAAAAACATATCAATAATCGTAATGATTATAAGCACAAATTTGTTCACACGTTTTTCATTTTGTCCATTATTTCCTTTCATCACTATTGTCCCCCTTTATATTTTAGCAGTCCCTTGAAATCTTCCTTTCATCTGCCTAAGAAACTATAGGAAAATTCCAAAGATAAACCCATAATAAAACAAACTGCTGGGAAATTCATTTTTGGAGGAAAATGAATACCCCAGCAACTTATAGAGTAGTTATTGAAGTTGTTGTGACAACTCAAATTTATTATACATATTCCTTTGCCAAAAGAAAATATCTCTGGTATATATTGTATTTTTTGCGGTATGGTTTGCATTTTAATCCCCATTCCGCCTTGCGGAATCTCAAATTAAGCGGAAAGCTTAGCACTTCTGTGCAAAACAGCCTTGGCTGCGAGCGATTTGAAGTACTTTTCACGCCCTTTTGGAGATTGTAAAATTAAACACACTCCAAGGCAGATCTTAAAAACCGCGCTGACTGCTCAATACTCTCCAACTGGTCAAGATCCCCAAAATGTTCAATCGACAGATATCCATTATAGCCTATTTCTTTCAGTTTTCTAATAAGCTGTGTGACAGGAATGTAACCACTTCCTGTTGGAACAGGTTTTAGACCATTTCCTTCACTTCCCCTATCCTTGCAATGTACATGTACAATATATCGTTCTAATAATTCATATGCCTCCATCACATTCTCATAGCCAAAAGCAAAATTCCCCATATCAAAAGTACATTTTAAATCAGGCACATTTCGCAAAAACCAGAGCAGTTCATTCATTCGCGAACACGGCGAAGCAACTGCGTCGAAATCTTCAAGTGTTATCTGTATTCCTAACGGTTTCGCATACGCAGTAAGTTCAATCAATGCTGTCTTCATTATCTGAATACGCAGATTTTGTTCCATAAATCGCTCAACTGCAAAATAATCATTGCTCACACTATGTAATGTTCTTGCATCTTCTTCCTCCAAAAATCCTGGCACCACCAAAATCCTTTTTACTCCCATTCGATACGCCATATCAATCTGATCTTTTCCAACACGGATATCTGACTTTCGCTGAAAATCGTAAAAATGATAAATACTTGCAACTTCCATATAATGATAGCGCAGTGTTTCACAGATTTGGTCGTAGTTTGCGCAAAGCTGATCATATTCAATATCAATACCGCGTATTCCCGAGCCACTGCAACGCCGCATAACTTCATCCATTGTATTTGCGCCTTCTGACTGGGCAACTGCCTGTAAAATATGGTCATAAAATACAGAAATTTTCATTGGATTGGCATATTCTTGCTCCAATGTCACTTTCACTGCTGTGCAAACCATAGGTCCTGCCTGACGTTTTACCTCTGCACACCAGTATACCGCATTGGAAAGAATCTGCTGAATTTCAGGCATATGATAAATAGGATACTCCTCATGCCCTGGCTGAAAATAGAAAATCCTGCCTCGTCCACGCTGAAAGGTACAGCCACTGCGGAAAACTTCGCCTCCTGCAAACCAACCTGTAAATATCACATCATCCGGCTTTGGAATGTCAAAATATTCCCCGTACATCTCCTCCATAGGAATATCAAACTGTGCAGGAATCCCCTGTGCAATTGGATGATATGGCGCAGTGACAAACAACCGCTCACGGTCCCCATGTTTCCAGCGAAGTGTCATGCTTGTCCCCATTAGCAATCCCATAATCTTAGCAAAATGCGCAGAGTGCAACGCAATCAATCCCATGCCACCCAACACATGATTCTGCACACGCTTTGCTATTTCATCGGAAAAGTCACCATGTGCCATATGTCCCCAATAAATCAACACATCTGTATCTGCAAGAACCTCCTCTGTCAATCCATGTTCTGGTTCCGCTAAAGTTGCAGTCCGAACCAAAATATTCCTATCCTTTTTTAAAAATTCTGCAATACAGCCATGAATGCCTTCTGGATAAACAGCTTTCACTTCCTCCTGTTTTCGCTCATGCAAATATTCGTTCCATACTGTTACTTTAATCATACGATTTCCCCCATCAATCATTCGCCTTGATAAATATTTTTATCACAATCCTGCAAAACTATTTTAACATTGATTTTTTTGTGATTCAACATTATTGTTCCGTTACAATTTACGTGTCCGTAAAAGTAGTACAAAAACTGTTGCTGGACGTGAACAATATCATTGTTTGTTGACTTTTCTTGTATTTTCTTATATATTTTTATGTAATAATTATTACTTTTCATAGGTCAGAAATCATAAATTACACATTTTGTGAGCATATAAATAAAGTTTCCTCTGTTGCACTTTCAGATAAAATAAGGAGAATTGAAATTATGGCAGAAAAAATTGCATTTTTTGATATTGATGGAACGCTGACTTCCGAGTTGGATGGCAGCATTCCAACAGATGCGGCTGCGGCGATTGCCAAGGCACGCCAAAATGGAAATTTAATGTTTATTAACACAGGACGGTGTTTTCAGAATGTAGGACGCCGCTTTCGCGAAATTGGCTGGGACGGCTATGTATGCGGCTGCGGCACCAACATTTATTGTGATGGCAAAGATGTCCTTCATGTTGCGCAGACGCACTCCACAATTATGCAGCTTTTGGGTGCTGCCCGACAGACTAACGTAGATATTTTGTTTGAATCTCGCACTTTTGTGGCATTTGACTTGTCCCGCCCGCTCCATCATCCAGACGCAATACGCCAATATCATTCCTTTGTAAACCATCAATATCACATGCCAGAAGATTTGGAAAATCCCAACTTTTTTGCCGACAAATTTGTGATTTGGTATCAAGACGAATCACAGCTTGAAGCGTTTCGTCATGTTAGTGACAAATGGTTTGACTGTATTGATCGCGGTGGTACATTTCGCGAATTTGTTCCTTATGGGTACTCTAAAGCAACTGGAATTCAGCATGTGCTAAATCATTATCACTTGAATTTAGCAGATGCCTATGCTTTTGGAGACAGCAATAACGACCTATCTATGCTCTCCTATGTCCCACACAGTATTGCTATGGGAAATGCATCGCCCGAAAGCCTTTTTGCACAAGTGGAATATGTTACTGCCAAATCGAGTTGCGGCGGAATCCAACAGGCACTACAGCATTATGGTTTTCTCTAAAAACTGAATCGAGTGGGGAAGATTCTGGTTACAATTCACACCCATGCCAGTTTTTATAAACTTATAGGTTACTGAGGTGTGAATTATAACAGATTTTGTACTTCCCTTCCTACTCAGTTAAAATAGTCACTTGCGCCTGCGCATCATAAGTGTGTGGTTCCTTTGACACTGCTTTATGTCCAAATGCAATCGCAATTTCATATTCATATTTTTCAGGGAACTGTAGTGCTTTTGAAAAATATTCTTTTTTCTCGCCCCGCATAGCATCATAAATACAACCGATTATCAAATTTCCAAGACCAAGCTCCTCCGCTGCAAGTGCCATATTTTCTACAGCAATACCAGCGTCTAACGCGCTCCATCGAAATTCACTGTCAGCGCTCAATATAACGACGGTTGGCGCTTCATAGTAAAAATTATGTGGGGGTGCAGAAATCTCACGAAGACGATTTTTTTCTTCTTCCAATTCCATCAAAATTGGATTATCGCCTTTTAGTACGGTAAAATGAATCTCCTGTTTATTCGCAGCAGTCGGGGCCTGTAAACCTGCATGAATTAGTGTATTCAGTTCTTCATCGGTCAACGCTTGGTCTGTGTAACCCCTTGTGGAACTCCGTCTTTTTATTGCATCCATTACATTGCTCATTTTAAAATACCTCCTCCTAATATATAAGTGTAGGGTTTCAGTACCCAACAACCAGTTGGGACTTAATCCTCTCATTGTTTTAGCTGTATAATGATTAGGCATCGGTCTGACGACACCTCCTAGGACCATTAGCGTCCGTAAGAAAGCCAGTCAGCCAGCCTTATTTATAATTATAACATGGCAATTCAATCATACTATTTTGTTTCTTGTCTTCGTCATCTATTTTGATATTATTTCGTATTGTTATCACTTGCGTAAACAACTGATACATGCATTATATCACAACCAAAAAACTGTGTCTATTTCAGAAAAAATTAATTCAAATACCTATAAGTATAAAAGTATAGAAATCAAATTTGCTCAACCCGTATCCAAAATGTTCTTCATGCTAGGGCATGTTTGAAAAACGCTCTAGGTCCAAGCAATATTGTAATGTAAATGTGGAGCGAACTATTTTAGTAAATATTATTTAGTTTACAATAGGGCTATAAGAATTTATAATAAAAATATATTGTATTAAGGAGGATTAGAATAAGATTATGTACAGAATAATGATTGTTGAAGACGAAATCATAATGAGGAACGAATTGTCTAATATGCTAAAAAACAATGGGTATGAAGTATGCAATATTACAGACTTTGTAAATGTAGCAGATCAGCTTATTCAGGAACATATGGATTTAATTTTGCTGGATATCAATCTTCCAAACGAAAATGGATATCAAATCTGCAGCAAAGTGCGTGCAAGCATTCCAGTTCCAATCATTTTTATAACCAGCAGAAATTCTGATATGGATGAGTTGAACAGCTTTATTTCTGGCGGAGACGATTATATTACAAAGCCATATAATATTCCTGTTCTTCTGGCAAGAATCTCCAATGTACTAAAACGCACATACAAGGAATCAGAAAATGAACAGTTGGAATATAAAGGTTTGATATTATATGTGGAAAAAAATATCATTGTTTATAATGAGCAGGAAATAGAGCTTACTAAAAATGAATTTAAAATCTTATTGTTTTTAGTAAAAGGAAAGGGCAAAATTTTATCTCAACGGAAATCATAGAGTATTTATGGGACAATGAAATGTTTGTCGATGACAATACTTTAAGTGTAAATATCAGAAGAATACGTGCAAAGTTAGAGAAAATAGGTCTCTCTGATTTTATACACACAAAGCACGGACAGGGATATGCGGTATAATCAAATGAATGAATATTTAAAAGAAAATAAAATCTACATCTTTGTTGGTATGACTGCCTTGATTTTTTTATCTGCCTTTTTAATTTCAGAGGATATTCAAACAGTATATGTAATTTCAATTGATGTGATTTCCTGGGGAATTTTCAGTTTCCTTTTTGTATACCATTATTTGCGGAGAAAAAAATATCATACAATAATTGAAAAGCTGCTTGAAGGACTAGACAAAAAATATCTGTTGACAGATATTATAGAGTTTTCTCAGACACTAGAAGACCAATTTTATTATCAAATAATGAAAGAATGTACCAAAGCAATGCTTGATGAAATTGCGCGTGAGAAGATAGATCGGCTAGAATATAAGGAGTATATTGAACAGTGGCTCCATGAAATTAAAAATCCCCTTGCAACAATTAAATTAATTTGCGATAACGACCGTTCCGCAACAACAACAAAAATACTGCTTGAAATAACCAGAATGAATAACTATATGGATCAGGTTTTATATTATGCACGAAGCGCAGATGTTGAGAAAGATTATATTATCAAGGAAATACAGCTTTCAGAATGTGTGAAGAAAGTTTTAATCAAAAATAAACGGCTTTTGATTGAGAATAAAGCAAAAGTTATACTAGACGAATGTAGGGATTCTGTATTAACAGATGAAAAATGGTTGGAATTTATTATTACGCAGATAATTAATAATTCAATACAATATAAAACTGATAACTCAATGGAATTAAAAATATTTACCCAGAAAATAGACAAAGACATAGAACTAATCATCCAAGATAATGGAATTGGCATTTTAAAATCAGATATTTCCAGAGTTTTTGAAAAGGGATATACGGGTAAAAATGGAAGGAATAATAGTACATCAACAGGTCTTGGACTTTATTTGTGCAAAAAATTATGTAACAAACTAGGCGTGGACATTTATATTGAATCACAAAGAGGACAAGGAACGAGTGTTATATTGGTATTTCAAAATAGAAAAATATTAGAGATGCAGTCATAGAATTCTGCATCTCTTACAGTTTTGTAAGAATTTTGTAAGATAACACAATATACTTTTGTAGCGCAAGCAATTATAATGAAAATAATTTATATAACCTCTCAGAGTGTATATATAGGATAAAGAGGAGAATTCAATATGAAAAATGAACGGCCGCTATTGCATATTCAAAATATACAAAAGTATTATGGAAGCAACAATAATAATATTGTGAAAGCTCTTGATGACATCAGTTTTGATGTAAATAAGGGAGAATTTCTAGGGATTATGGGAGCCTCTGGAGCTGGTAAAACAACCTTACTAAACTGCATTGCTACAATTGATACGGTTAGCGCTGGACACATTATTTTAGAAAATAATGATATTACTACATTAAAAAATAAAATGCTTGCGCAGTTCAGAAGAGAAAACCTAGGTTTTGTTTTCCAGGATTTCAGCCTATTGGATAATTTAACAATATATGACAACATTGCTCTAGCATTAACAATCAATGGTGTCTCATCTATTGAAATTAAACGAAGAATAGACACAATTGCAAAAGAACTAGGAATATATGAGATTCTACAGCATTATCCATATGAAGCATCTGGCGGGCAAAAGCAGCGTTGTGCATGTGCCAGAGCAATCATTAACAATCCCCAGTTGGTTCTTGCGGATGAGCCGACAGGCGCTTTAGATAGTCATTCTGCCCAAATGCTTTTAGAAACAATGTACGATATGAATAAAAAGCGAAATACAACATTTATAATGGTAACACATGATGCACTTTCAGCAAGTTATGCCAAGCGTGTTATTTTTTTAAAGGACGGGAAGATTTATATAGAATTACAGAAAGGAGAAAAAGAGAGGCGCCACTTTTTCACCGAAATATTAGATGTAGTAGCACTTCTAGGAGGTGAACGAAAACATGTATCTTAAACTGCTTAATAGTAATTTTAGGAAGGCTGTAAAAGATTATCAGATATATATTATTACATTAGTAATTAGTTCAGCCTTATTTTTTGCTTTTGTTTCTCTGAGTAGCCCATATAATACAATTATAGCAGATGGAAGTCGATATTCCAATGAGCTGTTTCGAGAAACGATTAATTTGACTGTCGGGTTAGTCTCTCTGATTTTTTTTGTTTTAGTAAACTATGTAAATAACCATATGCTCAAAAGAAGATCAAAAGAATTTTCATTGTATATGCTTTTGGGTATGGAACAAAGAAAAATTTCCCTCTCCTATTTTATAGAAACTTTTGAAATTGGAATTGCAGCGATTTTTATCGGGACTATACTCGGAATACTTTTGTCAGGGGGACTTACAAGCATTGTGTTGGTTTCCACCGGCGGTAAAATGGATTATAAAGTAGGATTTTATCCAGACACATTTTTAAAGACCTTTCTTTTCTTTATATTTGTATTTGTATTTACTGGAATGTTCAACACGAGAAAGTTGGCAAAAACAAAACTTCTTGAGCTTTTGAACGCCGAGAAGGTATCGGAAGGGCAATCGCAAAGAAAAAACATATATATGATTGGAACAGTGATTTCCATTCTTTCCTTTGCTATTGCTGCGGTAATGTTAAAAAAATACTTATCTGTTGAGCGTGATTATATGTCAAATGTTCCAGCAGCAATAAACAACAGATATCAAACTGTGATTGGTGCTACTTTGGTATGCGGCATATTCTCTGGCTGTTATGCAGCTTCGTATATTATTCGCATCATTCGAGATAAAAGTACAAAGTATAAGTATAAAAAACTGAATGTTGTATTTATCAATAACTTGTATGCGCGATCCACTTCTAATGCGAAAGTAATTGCTAGTGCCACAATTGCTATTGCTGTTTCCATTTTAGGATTTGTTATCGCTCCTGTATTAGCTGATATATCAGAAGAATTTTTGGATTATAGAATGCCATACGATTTAATGATAAATAATTCATATAGATACATTGATCTACAGGAAGATATCCCATATATAGATTATTCTTTTGTCCGTGATATTTTGGCGGAATATGGAATTGAAGAAAGTGAGGTATGCCAACAAGAATCATATTTTGTGTGGGGAAAAAGTTTTAAAAACGCAAATATGCGTGATAGTAAATGGGATATGCCAAGACTAGCTATTTCTCTTTCTGATTATAATCAGATGAGACAAATGGCAAATTTGCCAACAATTGACCTTAATGATAACGAATTTGCCTTGCAAGTGAGCAATGAAATTGACAAAGTAAACATGGAAGCACAAATTAAATCAGCAGAATCTGAAATTATTTTAGACGATAAGAGAAAATTGGTCTTGTCAGCAAAACCAGTATATAATGATGCAGTAGGAACATTTTTGTATAATTTCTGCAATTCTAGCTCCTTTATATTCGCAGATAGCGTGTGTGAAAATTTGAAAATAGCAAATACCTGTTATTATGCTAATACTTCGAAAGCTATACCAATCAATGATTGTACCGAAATTGAAAAGCAAATCAAAAAACAATTCAGGGCAAACTATCCAGAATTGTATGATAAATATGAAACAAAATATAAAACAGATAAAGATTATCAAGATTTTATAAATCCTATACGTTTTATGACACAAGAAATAAACTCAGTTAAAATAAATTCAGTGTGTATTAGACTTCTAGGAGTTTATATTGGAGTGATTTTTTTTGTAATCTGCCTAAGCGTATTGGCATTACAGCAGCTCTCAGACGCAGAAAATAGCAAAAAACAGTATTGGGTAATGTATAAACTAGGAATAGAAGAAAAAGAAATATACAGCTTAATCAAAAAACAGATATCTATATTTTTTTCAATTCCTTGTGTCTTAGCAATGATCGGAGCTGGTATTGGTGTTTATGTGTTCCTACTCAGGTTTGGGCATAAAGTAGAGGCATATATTGGAACAGAGGATTTTATTTTAAATATATTTTTGGCAGTTATAATGCTTGTCATTATATTTATCTCTTACTTTTGGGGCACTGTAAAAGCATACCATCATAGTATCAATACCGTTTTCAAAAACAATTTTCGGAAACAGATTTAAAAAAGGAGCCTGCAGTATTGTAGGCTCTTTTTTATGCACGCGCTGGTGCAGAGGAAATATGCTATTACAGAGCACATCGGCGCGCAGAAAAAGAAACCTTCTTTACTTGCTTAGAGGCTGGAAAAATATATGGAATAATTGGTGATAATGGAAAAGGAAAAAGTACTTTTATTCGTTTAATTGCGGGTTTATGCATTCCTGATTCTGGATTAATATGTTTTAGTATTTTTGACGAATTTTAAAAAATAATACGCACTTTTTTATGCGTATTATTTTTTCTTTCTACTATATTTATTTCCTTCGTACTGCATATCGCCCAACTGCAAGCACAGCAACCGCGAACACAGCCAATCCGCCTAAGATACCTGTATCTATCATAGCGGACAAATCAATTCTATCCGCCACACCGACAACCGCAAGAATTGCAAGCAATATCCCTATCAGTCCTTCTCCTGCAATTAATCCAGAGCAAAATAAAATACCACTTCCCGCCTCACTATCCATATCTGTATTGACTGTTCTTCTGGATACCACATAACGCACCAAACCCCCCGCCATAATCGGCACAGAAAGTTTTAACGGCAGGTATAATCCAATTGCTACCGGAAGTACTGGAATACCAAAGATTTCAATGACAACTGCAATAAACACACCAATCCACACAAGTGTCCATGGAAGATTTCCGTCCATCACACCTTCCACAATCATTTTCATCAAAGTAGCTTGTGGCGCAGAAAGTTCTGTAGAGCCAAACCCCCAAGCGGAATCCAAAAGAAGCATCACCCCGCCAATGGTAACCGCAGAAACCGCAGCGCCAATCAATTCCCCAAGCTGTTGTCTTCGTGGAGTCGCACCTAAAATATAGCCAGTCTTTAAATCCTGTGATGTGTCACCTGACATTGCAGCGATAATACAAATGATAGATCCGATTGCAATTGCACCTGTCATACCATGTGTACCATTGTCTCCTGTAGATTTGAGTACCATTGTCGCAAACAAAAGTGTCGCAATCGCCATACCAGAAACTGGATTGTTGCTCCCTCCTACAAGCCCCACCATTCTTGAAGACACTGCGGAAAAGAAAAAACCAAACACAGCAATTAGCACCGCACCCAAAAAGGAAACAGGAATATCTGGGAATACTGCAATTGCTAAAATAATCAAGACAATTGCACCAAGGACAATTTTCATATTTAGGTCATGAGCAGTTCGTTCTGTTTTTATATCACTATCTACATTATTTCCATGTAGGCCTTTTATAGCCTCTCGAAAAGTCGTTATAATCAGTGGAAGCGACTTCACAAGGCTGATAATCCCACCTGCTGCGACAGCGCCCGCGCCAATGTATCGAATGTAACTACTCCAGATAGCATTTGCACCATTTTTTAAAAACATCTGTTCTATTGATTCTGTTCCGGGATAAAGAATTGTCTCCTCACCAAACGCCGCAATCGCAGGTATCAGCACAAACCAACCTAAAATGCCACCCGCAAAAAGATAAGAGGAAATCTTCGCCCCACAAATATATCCTACTCCCACAAGTGCTGGATAAATTTCCGTAGAAAACTCTGTTTTAAGCGACTGAATCCGCATTGTAATTGTACTTGGAACCACCTTCAAGCCATCCACGACAAACTTAATTAACGCGGCAATACCCATTCCAGCAAAAACTGCTCGTGCAGACGTACCACCTTTTTCCCCTGCAAGCAAAACCTCTGCACATGCTGTTCCTTCTGGATAAGGTAGTACACCATGCTCTTTGACAATCAGTGCATTTCGCAGTGGAACCATAAACAGAACACCAAGTAACCCACCAAGCAATGCCGTTAGTGAAATAGAAAGCATTCCTGGGCGATTGCTGACGCCTTCCTTTGCCCACAGAAAAAACACTGGCATTGTAAAAATCGCTCCTGCTGCAAGGGACTCTCCCGCCGAACCAATGGTCTGTACCATATTACTTTCTAAAATAGATTTTCTGCGTAACACAATGCGCAATACTCCCATTGATACGACTGCTGCCGGAATAGATGCAGAAACAGTCATACCCACACGCAATCCAAGATAAGCGTTAGCAGCGCCAAATACCACCGCCAGCAAAACTCCAATCACCAACGATGTCAAAGTCAACTCAGGAGGCTCTTGTTTTGCTGGGACATATGGTTTAAACTCTAATTCTTTTTTACTGCTGTTCTGATTCTTGTCTATGCCCATTTTTCCTGCTCCTTTTCCAATATATAATAGCTACTACTTTCTTTTCGACGTTTGTACATCCACAAGTAAGGAATTTTTTCTACTTGCGTGCCAAATATAGGCCGCCATAGCTACTTTTCTTTTCCTATTTGTGTGCAATCGAGTAGAGAAGGTTTCTTCTCCTACTCGCGCACCGGGCACCCGTCAGCGAACCGATAAATCGGTTTGATGACAAATTTCATTTGGGTTCCGTGTGCATAAAAAAGCTTAGCAATATCTTAAAAAGATATTGCTAAGCTTTTTTACTCTTTTATATAGAATTGACAATATAATCAAAGATTATGTATCCCACTCCAACACTGCCTTAAACAAATCTCCGTCAATTTCAACATAGAACCTACCTCCTTGCAATTCTGAAAAGCTCTTGGCAATTGCAAGCCCTAGTCCACTGCCTTCTGTATTGCGCGATGCATCACCCCGCACAAAACGTTCTGTCAAGTCGATTGGCGTGACTATGAGTTCCTGCGCTGAGATATTTTTCATTTCAATATGAATTGTGCGTTGTCCTTCCTTTATAATAATCACCCTTGCCTGCACATACACGCGCGTGTTTGGCAAAGCATATTTAATGATATTGACATACAGATTCTCAAATATCCGATAAGTTTTCTGACTGTCAAGCTGCAAAATAAATTTCTCCTCTGGCAAGTCAAATCGTACATCCAAATTGTTTTCCGTCATCTGATCCTCATGTTCCAAATACACTTGTCGTATTAGATTACAGATGTCTATCGCAACTGGGTCCAATCGCACATTGCCACTGCTCGCCTTACTAATCTCAAACAAATCCTCAATTAACACTTTTAATCGCAGCGACTTGCGCTCTAATGTATTCAGGTAGGACTTGCGCTGCTCTGGCGTAACATTTTCTTCTTTTAATAAATCTACATAAGTAATGATTGCTGTGAGCGGTGTCTTTAAATCATGCGAAACATTGGTGATTAGCTCTGTCTTCATACGTTGGCTGCGCACTTCCTCATCCACTGCCTTCCCAAAACCATTTTGGATTTGATACAACTCATTCTTGTAACTTTCAAAAATGCCAAAATCTTCTGAAAGTTTGTTGTCAAATTGCCCTTGTGCAATCGCATTGGTCGCCTTTAGTAAACAATTGTATTGCATTTGTATTTTGCTAAAATAACGTTTTAGTCCTAGATAGAGCAATGCAGAGTACAACATTAAACCAAAAATTCCCAAAAACCAGAAGCAACACATGAAACATAGAAAAACAAACTGTAATATTACAAACCGTTTTAACGGGTTGCACACATCCTTATCCAACCCTTCAATTGTTAGCATCGCTTTCCACTTGTTTAAAATGCGCCGGAAAAATCCCTTAATTTCGTTCCAATAGCAATAAATAAGGCTTCTTTGTCTAAAAAAGGACAAAAATTTAGTAAACAGTTCTCGCACACTCAAAAGCCCCCAATACCAAGCGCCAAACAGCAAGACCATTGCAACAAAAATCGTAAAGAAAATGCCTTCTTTTGTCCACTTAACCACTTCACTAACATAGTAAACCAGCTCAACCACTGTTGTTTGCAGTACAGTCGACAGAACAAAAAATATTAGGAAAATCAACTCCGCAGAGAACCTTACACCCGCTGTATCCGCAGTTAAATGTGATCTGTGCTTTGCAATAATACCAAAAAGAATTGTAATAATACCAAGGATTGTCAGATACAAATTACCAATACCAAGCATTTCATATACTGTCTCTTTATTGTTGTAATCGACATGCCACGACCCTGAAGAAGATTGTACTTGTGTCCACGGAAATCGTTCCATCTGTTCTGTTGTCATAGCATAGATAAAGACCGCATCCTGTGGGCTTTTTTGTGTGACAGTCACTTTTCCATTTGCCATATCTTCCTCATCCACCAGCACATAATGCGTCACTTTCTCGTAATTATCTAACAAAAGAGATTCTTTTGAATTTGCCACAAGCTGAACATTCTTCAAGAATTGTTCCACATTACTACCACCAACTCTAATGTCCGCTAGTCTACCATTTTTATCATAAATAAGCACCAAATAATAATCATACTCTGCGTAGTCGCCATCTTTTAATCGCTCTGGTTCTCTTGTAGTATTTTTTAAAATGGTCTGTGTCGTTTCATCAATCACACAATAATCCATACTCATCACAAGATTCGATACATACCATTCATTGATATCCGAGATATTTTTATTCAATTTTTCAATGATATATGTTTTAAGCTGCTCATTGTTTCCAGTATAGCGGTCCTCATTGCCAAAATAGTCGCTGAGCGCTACTTTTTCTATTGGCTCCTCCAAAAATGTTAGATACAATTCTTCAATTCGCGCATCTTTTCCACTCTTTTCTAACACCTCCGAATACAATACATAATTACTTTGGAATAGTATGTTAATAAATTCCTCGTCCTCAAAGTCATTGCCAAACTCCGCGTAGTATTGGTCAACGCGGTCCTTATAAGACATCGCAAACCATGCAAAGCATAACGCTGCTACTACCACAATAAGCATCGCTGTACGCAGTGCCATTTTATTGTTTTTCAATCTTGTATCCAACACCCCACACCACCTTTAAATATTTTGGATCGTTCGGATTAATCTCAATCTTTTCCCGAATTTTTCTAACATGCACCATAATTGTATTTGTATTGATTGCCTGCTCATTCCACACACGTTCATAAATCTCATCTGCACTAAACACCCTACCTGCATTTTTCATCAATAACAGTAAAATTTTAAACTCAATCGGTGTCAACTTGACCAGATTACCATCAACACTGACTTCCACAGTATCCTCATTTAGTTCTAATCCACCAATGATATGTACTCTGTCTTGATTTCCCTGTTCTGTTACCGCATCGAGATAGCGCTGGTAACGCCGCAGATGTGAATTGACTCGCGCAAGCAATTCCATCGTTGTAAATGGTTTGGTCACGTAATCATCCGCCCCCATATTTAACCCCATAATCTTGTCAACTTCCTCCGATTTTGCCGAGAGCATAATGACAGGGAACTCATACCCTTTTTCACGCACTTTCATCATCATTGTAATACCATCCATGCGCGGCATCATAATATCGACAATCGCAAGATGGAACTCCTCCGATTCTATTTTTTGCATTCCCTCAATACCATCTGCCGCCTGTGTTACACTGTAACCTTGATTCTTTAAATAAATTTCTATCCCCTCCCGAATTTCCTTGTCATCCTCGACAATTAAAATATGATATGTTTCCATGTATTTTGTCCCCCTTTTATCTTATATCCTCGCAAAAATTTCCATTCTTACCAAAATCTGCGAATTTAATGTGAACTCTGTTCACAATGCGTAAGCACAATATTTGCAAAACGAACAAATTCATTTGTGAAAAATTTATTTTTCATACGAACTCCCATCTGCCTGCTTCAGCAGGCGTACTAATCAGGATGGTGAAATTTTAATTTCACACGAACTCCCATGATTCTGCTTCACGGAATCATAAATCCAAATGAGAAATGCCGTATTTCAGGCATTTCTTGGTGTGAGACTTAGAACTTCTTCGCGAAGCAGCCTTGCTGCGAGTGATTAGAAGTTCTTCTCACACTATTACTCTTGCCCTTGTTCTTAATCATTCCTGTTATTTTTTCCAGTAATAGAGAAAAATCTATGCAAAATTTGCTTCACAAATCTCGTAAAGTTATAATTAACAGCAAATATTAAGCCCTATAGAAACAGCAACAAAAGTCTTCTAAAATTGACTGCTTAAATCTTCTTTGATTAGCATTATTATGGTTTATAGTATATCATGAATCTTACAAAATAGGAAATTTCCATTTTCTCCCCTATAGATATTCAAAAACTGCGTCACCTAAGAGATATCCAGCACCGACAAAAACTAGATTCCACAAAAATACGCCAAGCGCTGAGCTGATTGTATATTTTACAAAGTGAATTTTTAGCACACCTGCTGGTATAGAAATCAACGTCCGCACCACTGGAATCAACTTTCCTATAAAAATTCCAAAACAGCCTTTTTCTTGTATTATTTTAAAATTTTTCTCAATCGCTGGGCGCTGTTTCGGAAATTTCTTAAGATATTTTTCTAACAGAAGGCTGCCTCCTGTATACCCGACAAAGTATAAAATCCAGCTTCCTATCACCCCCGCTAAAAGTGTGATGACCATCACCCAGAAAAAGTTAATATTCCCTCGCGCTGCCCATACTCCTGACAACGGCATGATAATCCCTGATGGAAATCCTGGCAGATTCATATACTCTAACAAAACAATAATAAAAATGGCAATTGCCCCATATTGGGTAAAATAACATATGAGTGTATCCAAATCCATAAAAACACCTTCCTCTTTTGTTTTCCTTTCGATAGTCATAGACTACCAGCGAAAACGAAAAAAGAAGGTCAATGAAATCGAAAGATTTTCTTAAAAATATTGATATTTTTCCCATATTTCAAAAAAAAGATATCCATCTTTTTAAGCGTGTGATAAAATAGAAAAAACGACAAGTTCGATATGTGAGGTAGTTTTTATAATGAAAAAAATAGTTTGTTTTCATAATCCAGAAGAAATAAATGGTTTTCTTAGCAATTGGTATTTATCCGATTTTTGTGTAGACAAAATTTCATATTCTTCTATGGAACAGTATATGATGTACCAAAAGGCATTACTTTTTCATGATATGGAGATTGCAGAACAGATATTAAATACATCAAATGTGGGAAAAATCAAAGCATTGGGCCGTTCAGTCCAACATTATGAAGATGGTGTCTGGAATGGTATGCGACAAATTATTGTTTATCAAGGTTTGTCACAAAAATTCCAGCAAAATATAGAATTAAAAGAAAAACTTCTCGCCACGCAGGATCATCTATTAGCAGAGTGCGCTGTTCAAGATAAAATCTGGGGAATTGGGCTTTCTATGAAAGATGAACGACGATTGTATCCTGAACAATGGCAAGGACAAAATTTGCTGGGATTTGCTTTAATGTGTGTTCGTTCTACATTAAAACAATCCGCAAAATAAGAATTTTAAGAAAGGGCAAATCAATGAAGAACAGAAAAAACTATTTAAAAGCGCGGAAAAAACGATTTCAATGGTCCTATATTGGTTGGGTTGGAAAGGATTCTACCTGTCCAATTTGTGGCGGCAGTCCACTGGTGCAAATCTACCGATATGATGCGTGGGCTTGCATCTCCTGCAATGAATGGCTGGACAAAGCCTGTGACGATCCTAATTGTCCTTATTGCCGCATTCGACCACAAACTCCCTATGAAGCATATTTTTTAACGAATATGGAAGCTATAAGCGCCAGATTTCGTAAACGTTGGCGCTGCGACAATTATCAACATAAAACAAACGGTATGAAAAAACATATGCGCCGCAGATTACTTGCAGAACAGCTTCTTAAATAAAACATTAAAATCAAAAACATAACAATCAAAGACTTCTTGACTGTTATGTTATCTACTTCATGCAAAATGGGCGACTCTTAAACGGACATCCTAGTGGTTTGAAAATCCTTTCAATTTTCCAGCAAAATTTTTGATAATTTCTGTTAAACTTTGGTTTCCAAGTATCAAGCTGCCATAATGCCATCTTAGAACTAATATATTGAATATTTTCCCAAAAGTCTGTTTCTGCATCAGAATGAATACCTGTTTCAGGAAAAACGCTTTCAATTCCTGCGATGATTGAGTCCATGCTGATATGTTGATATCCCAAATGATTTGATATTTTTTGAGAAATTGTGCTTTTTCCTGACCGTGGCACACCTGCAATAATAATATGTTTCTTCAAAGTTTCCCGCCCATAGACAAATCCCAATTTGTCAACACCAAAATTTCGACTTAAACAAAGTTTTTCAATATAATTCCAATTCCTCTGAGCCATCAAAAGCTGGGTCAGCGACATACCCTTTCACACACCATTGTTTTATATACTGCGCAGCTCTTTGTTCTGCATATTTCGCATTTAGAACCTCGCCATTCTCATCAACCTCAAGGTTATTCATAAAAATTGCATATACGATTTCAAGCAAACTTGGGCTTTCCTTAAATTCATTAAAATAATCAATTCCCTCTAATAATGGATAACCAACGGTTCCATTTGCAATCCAATAGGAAAATTGTCTGACAGCCCCACTTACTGAATGGCTTAACTTCATAATGACCTCCAAAACTTATAATTTAGCTATTATACTTTGTTATTAACTTGATACCAGGGTCAAAAGGTCAAGAAATCCGATGCAAGCTTGCTTGCAAGAGGAT